>Ga0268359_12418_pt1 | contig 186878 bp, 187 predicted proteins | sample BioMet11_FD_194416 | JGI IMG/M metagenome (GOLD analysis project Ga0268359, IMG submission 194416) | Sewage microbial communities from Oakland, California, United States - Biofuel 11 (PacBio Assembly) | ecosystem: Engineered > Wastewater > Sewage > Unclassified | place: USA: California...
TATCGAAAAAAGACTCGATGCGGTCTTTTCTGTCGGGATCCCGGTCGTGCTCTACAACCCGCGGAGCCAGGGCCGGCCCCACAACTTTGCGCTTGCAGTCGAACACGCACGGAAGTTCTATCCGGCAACCGTGCCAATTGCAATTGTAAAAAATGCCCTGCGGGAAGGACAGGCCGACCCGGTGATAACAACGCTCGGGGAGATGAGAAGTCGTCGATATCCTCGCTATGCACACGACCGTATAATTGGCGAGACGAGAGCAGGATCTGGAGGATGGGAAACATGCCAGATGGAATCATCACCGCGCGAGGGGGGGGGGGAGGATACCAGCGCAAGTACGTAATATTGACCCGGGTGCGACCCCAAGAGGCCTACCCTGATCTCGAAGACCTCGCGGACGCTTGCCCGGGAAAAGATCGGCAACAAAACACCCGAGGACGGGTGCGCCAGCGCTGTTCGATCGCGGTCGGCGACTTTGCAATGGCAGACCTGATGCGGGTTTTCCGGCGACCCCATCCCTGCCACCATCGCGGCGCTCAAATCCGGTGCACCGGTCATCACCGATATCCGGATGGTGCAGGTCGGCATCCAGAAAAAAGGCCACCGCTCCGAAGTGCTCTGTGCGCTTGATTTCGGCAGCGATATTGCAAAAGCACAGGAGATTCACCCGGAGTTCGGCCGGGATCCTTGCGCTCCGCGAGCGGATCTCCGGGTCCATCATTGTTATCGGGAACGCCCCCTCGGCCCTTCTCGTAATCTGCGATCTCATTAAAGAAGGCATCCGCCCGGCAGTCGTGATTGGCACACCGGTCGGCTTTGTGAACGCTGCCGAGTCCAAGGCCCTGCTGCGTACGATCGAAATCCCTTCGATCTCGACCGAGGGAACCCGGGGCGGGACACCCATCGCGGTTGCCGCCCTCAACGAGTGCATCACGATCCTGATCGGGGAATCCGCACAATGAGGGACCCGGTCACCGGTTTTTTGTATCCCTCTGAATGGATTGCGAAGTGTACCGATCCTGCCGGGCTCGCGCTCGCGGAGCGGGGATTTGCCATCCTGACCTCATCCGGCACGGTCCTTAAGCGCGGGTACACAACCGGGACTACTGCGGCCGCTGCGTGCAAGGCGGCGGTTCTCTCGCTCGACCAGGCAATCGACCGCGTGGAAGTCCGTCTCCCTAGCGGTCTCGTGGCCGAAGTCCCGGTGACCGCCCGTAACGGTAAAGCCTCGTGCAAAAAATTTTCCGGTGATTACCCGACCGATGTAACGGCCGGGATCGAGTTTATTGCTACAGCAGTCCCGGCTCCCGAAGGGATCCGGCTCGTTCCCGGTGCCGGCATCGGTCGCTTCGTGCGGGACACGCCGCGCTATAAAAAAGGCGAGCCGGCAATCAGCGCTGCGCCGCTTGCCTGTATCCTTGCCGGGATGGAAGAGGCGCTTGCTGCAATGGGTCAGCCCGGCGCCACGGTCACGCTCGAAATCCCGGACGGGGAACAGATCGGAAAACTGACTCTCAATCCGCGGATGGGAGTAGAGGGCGGGATCTCGGTGCTCGGTTCGACCGGTCTTGTCGAGCCCTGGGACGACCACCTGGAGGAATCGGTGCAGGCCCGGATTGCCGGGGCAAAAAACATTGTTATCACCACCGGCCGGGTCGGGCTCAGGTACTCCCGTCTCCTTTTCCCCGACCGTGAAGTCGTACTTGCCGGCGGGAAGATCAGGGAGGCGCTTTCTGCCGCACAGGGCAGCGTGATTCTCTGCGGTCTCCCGGCGCTGATCTTAAAATACCTCAAGCCAGATATTCTTTTGAGGACCGGATATGCTACCGTTGAAGAACTCTCGGCATCGCCGGATTTTACCAGAATTTCCGGCAGGGTCCTTGCAGCATACAAAAAGCAGCACCCGGAAGTCCGGGTGGTGCTTGTGAACCGGGACGGAACAGTGATCGGTGAATCGCCATGAAAATTGTCGGAGTCGGGTGCGGGCCGGGCATGCTCACGGAAGAAGCGGCCCGGGCGATACAGTCGGCAAAGAGCATCTACGGGTCGGGCCGGGCAATCGAGCTCGTGCAAAAGATCATCCCAAAGAACTGTACGGTGCGTTCGATCTCGGATTACCGGAACCTTTCGCAGCTTCCTGAAAGCGCAGTCGTGCTTTCGACCGGTGACCCGATGCTTGCCGGCCTCGGCTACCTGCAGGGCGAAGTGATCCCGGGGATCTCGTCCCTCCAGGTTGCAGCGGCCCGGCTCCACGTCCCGCTGTCACGGATCGCTGTTATCGTTGCCCACGGCCGCGGCCACGAGAAGGCAATGCACGACACGGTCGAGGAACTCCGGCGCGACCGGATCGTTTTTCTGATTGCCGACCCGAAGTTCGATGTACCGGAACTCTACCGGCGCCTGGGCCAGAACGGCCTTTCTCCCTCCACAACCATTGCCGCCTGCGAGAACCTCGGTTACCCGGACGAGCGGATCGAGACCGGCGACCTTATCGCACCGCCCCTCCCTGCTCTGGATCTCTATGCCCTGATGATTGGCAGCTTTGAAGTCCCGAAAAAAAATTAGGGCCCGGTACGTTTTGTTTCTCCCTTCAAACTGCCGACAAAGGTTTTTCTTTTCCGCACGGCTACGCTTAGATAAGGAGTATATTTTATGGACAAGGCAACAAAAACCCAGTTCAGCTATGTATTCTTCATTGCCGGTATCGTTATGCTGCTTATCCCGGAGCTCAATGGCCTCGGGTTTATTCCGTACGAAGTCCGCCAGTACTTTTCCGTAATATTCTATCCGGGACTGGTCTGCGTGATCATCGGCTACTGGCTGAGATAACTCATATCCGCTGTGCCAGACACGTTCCTTTTTTTTAATCACAAGAAACGGTAGAACAATTTACCGATGCCGGGAAGTGTGGCTGCGCGAAGCCCGGCTGGCAAAGAACAGGATTATTATGAATTTTTCAGGTAAAGGTGGCCGTACACGATCTCACCTTTCTTTTTCGGGTGCCGTTCGCCAAGGTCGCCGATATAATCGGTGAACGTTGCTTTCGTTCCGTCAACTTCGAGCTCGACCGCCCCGACCGGCTTGTAACCCGGCATCATGAGGCCGACAGTGCCAAGAACATAAATGGCACCGCTGACCATCTGGCCCCCGACCCGGCGGTCCGCATTCCCTTTGAGAATAATTGTGCCGCCCTCCATGTGGGTGCCGATGTGGATATCGGCATTGCCTTCAACGATCAGCGTGCCGCCAGTCATGAAACTCGCGACATCAGAACCGGCATTGCCCCTGACCCGGAGCACGCCTCCGCTCATGCCCCGCCAGTCTCCACGGTATGCAGCGCCGAGGTAGTTGCCGGCATTGCCGCTGACGGTAAACTCGCCGCCCTTCATGGCAAGGCCGCAGAAAGCACCGACATTCCCGTTAACCGTGAGCCTGCCGCCCTGCATCCAGCTGCCGGTGTACATATCGCAGGACGAGTTGACGACCACTTCGCCGGCCGTCATCTTTGCGCCGATATATTTCATCCGGGTACAGTCGCCGTTGACAACAATCTTTGTCTCCGCGGGTGTTATACCGGCATCCCCGACGACCGTGAAGAAATCGCCGATCGTATCGGTCTCTTTTCCCATGTAGACCGGGAGTTTTTCGATTCCTGTTGCGGTTTTGCCTGCAAATGTATCGGGATTGAAATTTTCCAGTTCGAGATAGAGGTCCGGTTGTTTTTTTACCGTGAGCGTAACCGTGTTCATCCTAATTCGCCTGCCCCTGCATTGCATCCACTGCGATGACGTGCGGGTTTGGAACGTAACTCTCGGGAACCGGGTAGTTTGCTTCGCTCAGGCTGTAATACTTGAGGAATTTTTCCCTGACATCGTGCATAACCTGCTTGTTCTCGGGCATCCTGATATCGACCCAGAATGTCTGCTTGCGGCCCGTATCGACAACTTTGCCATTCTCGACACAGAGCCTGCCGTCCTTGATGAAGTACGCGGCGCTGGCAAAGGCTTTTTCAATCTCCGGGCCGGTGGCAGGGAAGTTGTCCGGGTCAATATGGTAGACTGCGACATTTGCAATCATGCCCGGGGCAAGGCCGCCGTACTCTTTGGAAAGGCCGAGCGCCTTTGCCGGACCGGCGCGGGTCATCTGCGCAAGCTCGTAGAGCGTGATCTCGCGATCGAGTTCTGCAAGAGTCGTTGCATCGATAACCTTGTCTGCGTGTTTGAACGAGTTCAGGTACGCGTCGCGGATCTTTTTACTCATCAGCCAGGAGTACACGCGCGGGTAGCGGGTGAACGGGCCGGCGTTCGGGTGATCGGTGGTGATAAAACAGCGCATCGGGTCCTTTGCATAGAGCGCGAGCTCAATGCCGATTGCCCACTGGATGCAGTTGACCGTAATGTTCGGGCTGTAGATATAGGGCACGACACCTGCGGCAGTCTCAAGTTCGACATCCACGTTGAACCACTTGAGGTGGTTTAAGGCATGGAGGTGGTGCTCGAACGGGCCGTCGGCAGTCATCGTGGTGGTCTCGTCCATCGTGACGTTCCCGGTATCCATGGTGAGGTTCTTGTGCCCGTTCACGTAATCCATGACCTCTTTTGCCTTCGAGCAGATGTTGGCAAAGCTGTCCCCCCCGTAGGAATGGAACTGGAGGTGGGTCGAGTGGAGGACCTGCTCGCGGCCGAAGTTGTTTTTGGGCCGGATCCCATCTGCGAGCCGGAGCGTTTCAAGCGTGACCGCGTAGTTCCCGGGATTGCCGAGATCGTTCTGGTGTACGTGGAACGAGTGGGGAAGGCCGAGATATTCGTTTGCCTTCATAAGACCGGTCACGATCTCTGCGGGGGTGATATCGAAGTACGGCACCGGGTCGTGGATGCTTAAGCAGTTGAGGCCCCACGCCCATGCTTCTGTGCCCCCGGGGTTGACACATTTGATGCCGTACCCTTTGGTCTGCCGGAGGATCCAGGCAATGTATGCTGCAGCATTGTCGATCTCCTGGTTTTTTAAGTACTCTAAGATGAACCAGTTGTTCCCGAAGACCGGGAGGGCCGCCTCATCGATAATGGGAGTGTCCTGGATCTCTGCGTGCACGTGACGGGCGTACATTGGGGGCATTGCGGCTTCCATGACAAAGCCAAATCCCATCCGTGCATATTCGTATCCGGTCTTGAAAACCGTCGGGATGGACTTGCCGCCCTCGATCCGGGTGATGCCCGGTACTTTGTGGGAATCGAAATGTTTGTCTTCGGGGCGGTACCAGCGGCCGGCATTTACTTTGGGGCCTGCCACGTGGGAGTGGATATCGAGCGCCCCGGCCATGACCGTCATACCCGAAGCATCGATAACCTTTGCCGAGGGCCCGACCGTTTCGGCAATCCTGCCGTCTTTTATGGCGATATCCTTCTTGTCGCCCCGGATACCCTGGACCGGGTCAAAGACGTGTCCGTTTTTGATGAGGAATTCTGGCATTTACGTCCCGCCTCTGGTGAAAAGTTTTCCTGCACGTGCCCCGGGTTTATTCCTGTCCGCTGGTGCGGATCTGAGCGAAATCACAAAACGCAGCATAATATCCCGGGCGAACCGGCCTGCACTCATTCCTGCAGTTTTGCAGGACAAACGGATCGGTACGGTTTTTTCTGTTTGCTGCATTGTCCCTCATTTCCCGGGTAATCCGCAGGCATCGCGGATTATCTCTACTGCACCCATGATCTGTTCGGCAGGAGCGGCCCTGATTTTTGCAGGAAAACCCTTGAACGATGGTTCGCCCGTAGAATAGGTATACGAAGGGACAAGCCGGTTTGCCCACGGGCCCATCGGGATATGGGCAAGGCCGGGTACGAGATCCTCCCGGGCCCTTACCGCTTTTAAGACAACACTTCCCACCGGGCTCGTGACCCTGACATTGGTATTTTCCCTGATTCCCAGCCGTTTGAAATCCTGGGAATGCAGCTGGACGATCGTACAGGCATCGAAATATTTTTGGGAAGTCCTGCCTGCTTCCACACCCACGCCCTGCTGAATGGTACGGCACGTGATAATGTTGACGGTGATTTCACACTCTGCCATTCTGTAGCCTCAATTCCTGTTTCACGCCATGGTTTATTGTTGTGCAAAAAGGTGTCCGTACTTTTGCCGGAATACGGATACCGGGAATACGACAGGAACCGGTCACTCCGGATTACAAAGGAGATTTCCCTTGCAGCCGGGCAGGTACACTTTCCCTTTTCCCGACCGGTACTTTTAACTTCAATAATGGTTTTTCATAGGATATAACAAATGGTTACCGGGCATTTTCCCGGTAACGGATATTCCATAACAGTTAGGATGGACTCAAAAACAGGGACTCCTTCAGGGAGTCTTGTTTTGCTTTTCTTTTGCCGGCAGCTTTCTCTCGATCTTTATCTCGCACTGCCTGTCACCGGTGCAGAGTGCCCGTACGAAACGGCCTTCGAACTCTTTATTGAGGAGCGGGACGGCAGTGAGGACAAGGGCCATGCAACGGGCAAAGGAGTGCTCGCAGTCGGTTGCAAGCGTGCAGCTGTGGACAAGGAACGGACAGCGCTTGACCACAATCACGGCCCGGTCGTCCGAGAACGCAATCGTTTCGGCACCGAGATCCGGGCCAAAGAGCACGTACAGGCCGGCCTGCACTGCCTTTCCTGTCTCTTCAGCGTTCCGTACCGGAAGCGAGCAGTCGTGCGCGACCGTGACAATGGAGCGGGCAAGTTCCATCCAGATCTCCCGCTCGAACGGCCCGAACTTTTCCCTGAGCGCTTCGCGGAAGGCAATATCGTACAGCGCCGGCAGGGTCGCGGCACACTGCGAGGCAAACCGCCATTTTGCCCCGTCGGGGATCTCTTTTCTGTCCGCCATGGTTGTACGGGGATTTGTACACGGGGGATAATCAATCTGGTGATAAGGACATTTCAGGCAGCAGTCCGACTATCGCACCGGTAAAACAAAGAGCAAAAAGAAAAGTTGAAGGGAGCATGAATGCTCCCTTGAAGAGGTGGTGGATTCCTGATGGATTCTTGTGGGGTCTTTATGAGAAGATAATGCGGGAAGGTCCTGATTTCCTGCATTATCCGGACAAGGCCCTCCTGCCGGATCCGTTATTTGCCGGGTTTTTTAACAGCTCCCTGCCAGCGGGGTGGTATGCCGGCCAGGTTCTGTCTTTTTTTGTTTCCCGGGAACAGAAGACAGGGGCACATAGTCCTTGAAATGTCTGCGACCTGTCTTTTTATTCCGGACAGGCCAGAGGAAACATGATGGTGATTTTCCGTTTTGTTTTTCTTTTTTATCATCCCCTTTCTTGTCAGTTTTTCCTTGCTTACCGGAGCCTGCAAAGGGCCGCACGGTTTAGTGGATACCCGCGGCCATCCCGATCGAAAGTGCCGCGAAACTGAAGATGAAGAGTGCGGCATAGTATACCATCGGGGTTTCATTCCTGATCTTCTCCGGTTGTTTCTTGTTGTTCCTGCAGGTGCCTTCCTGTTGTAAGGCACCACGTAATCTATATTTTACATTTTGTGTTAAATGCTTCTGAGCGTGACATCGTCGGTACCGCCGGAGTTTTCACATTATTCCTTAAGCCGGTACCTGCCCCGGTTTTTAACAAGGAAGCCTTCGGTTTCGAGCGCAGCAAGGATCCGCCGTACCCGCGTCGGGTCCTCGCCAAGATCTGCCAGGATCTGGTTTTCAAAAACTCCGCTGCGCCCGACAAGCATTGTTAGTATCCGGCCCCGGATCTGCCGGTCCGATCCGGTAAACGGCGCCTGCCTCACATACGCAGTGCTCCGCCGGTTCGGGTTGGGCACCGTTTTCTTGAGCGTGGTGCCATAATCCATGAGCGCCCAGTACCATTCCCGTGAATTTTTCCTGTCAAGCGCACGCGCCACGAGCGGGAGGATTGCGCGGTCGTCAACACTGATCTCGCCCGGGAAAAATGCATGGATGAAGACCCGGCGGATGTTGGTTTCGATAAATACGACCGGGAGATTGAATGCGAACGCACAGATGGACGAGGCAGTGGCCGGGCCGATACCGGGGAAGGTTGCGAGCACCTCCGGATCGCGGGGGAGCGTGCCGCCATATTCACTGACCACTTTTTCCGCGCATTTTTTCAGTGAGATGGCCCCTCCGGTTGTATCCCATCCCTGCCACGCGGCGATGACCGCACTCTGCGGGGCCTGCGCGAGCGCGGCAAAGTCCGAGGAAAGGCGGTAAGAAACTCCGGGTATTTTTCATAACGCGTCCGACCTGAGTCTGCTGGAGCATGATCTCGGAAAATGAGGATCCGGTACGGGTCGTCCGTGTGGCGCCCAGGCCATATCGTGCCGGCCGTGCTTGTGGTAGAAGGCGAGTACTTGTTCCCGAAACGCTGCGATGTCCGCATCTGAAGGGGGTCCGAGCGTTCCGGGCGGGCGGGGCAAGGGTCTGCGGCCGCGATTTTTTCATAGGGATCCGGAAATATTCCAGTACCGTATTCCGGGCCGGAAAATAAGGGTGCGGATCGCTGCATGCCCGAAGATTATTGCAGGACGTGCAGCCTTAACCGGGTGGATCCCCGCGTGAGGATAACCGGTTATTTTTTCCGGGATCGCCCCGCTCCCGTCCGGCCCGGAATCCCGGTCATCGGAAAATTCCCGACAGGCAAAGAGCGCAAGGAACGGGAGCGCGAGTATCCAGTAATGAAGGTACTGCCGGATAAAGAGTGTCCCGATGAAAAGTACCACAAACAAAAAGAGGGCTTTTTCAAAAGGCGACCGGAGAACCCCGCCGGATTACGCTTGCAAGGGCAAACAACAGGGCAGGCAGCATGATCAGGATGCTCGATGCAAGGGCAAGCGCGTACGAAAAAAGATCGGACGTATGGTAGTTCGGGATACTGGCAATGGACTGCCCGGAAACATATGCCGGGGCAACGGAGAATGTCCAGTTTACCGCGCTCATGAAGGGAGCAGTCCCGTACCACAACCACAGTGCGGCAAACGGTATCAGCATTGCAGCGGCGGCCGGGACAAGGAAGCGGTGATACCTTCTCTCCCCCTGCGCGTGCATAAGGTACAGCAGGGGAATTATCCCGAGAACCGCGTACTGCTTGAACCCCAGCGCAAGGCCGGCACAGATCCCGGCAACGATATATCCCTCTTTTTTAGTGGCAATACAGGCCAGCAGCAGGAAGAGAACCGCGAACTGTTCGGAGAACAGGAAATATCCCTGGACAAAGACGGCCACGACAAGGTAAAATCCCCCGGCAAAAAATCCCGAGATATAGCCGTACTCCCGGTTCCCTATGTAAAAGATCAGGAGTGCGCAGAGAACGTTGATGCCGGTAACGACCGGGATATCCAGCACGCCCGGGGCTGCGGCACTGTCCATGACCGCCACGACAAAATAAATGGAAGGCGGCTTTGGGTCGACAAAGCTGACATAGGGTGCAAAACCGTTGACGATCATGCGGGCCATGTAGTGGAACCGTTCCGCGTCGACCCCGCTCCACCCGCCGGTCTCAACGCATTGCATGAGTGCGGCTATCGTGCAGGCAATCGCCGCATATACAACGATAACTGCTGCGTACTGCAAGTGAATTTTTGAAAAAGCTTTCACGCAACATCACCTGCAAGGGGATTATTTTCCGGGGAATACTCAGGGAGGAGAGCTTCCCGTCCCGGTGCGTTCATGCGGATCCCCCGGTCTGTGTGCGGCCCAATGTCGCACAGGTCCCGAGAACAGCCAACGGGATGACGATATAAAGAACCAGTTCGACCCGGAATATGCTCCAGCCCAGATCGCTGCGCAGATTTTTCTGCGGGGAAAAGACCGGCAGGATATACACAAATGCAAAGTAGGCAACAGATGCCGCACTGATCGCAAACGATCGGTGCGGATATTTCAGGAACAGGACGACCAGGAGCACCGCGGCAAGTGCTGTTGCTGACAGGTACAGTCCCGCAGGCCACCCGTCCAGCTTGATCCCGAAGAACCACGCCTCCCAGTTTATGACAAATACAAATGAAGACATCAGGGCGGAAAGGAAGAGGAAGAAGACCTGGTACGCACAGAGAGCGGCCATCAGTGTTTCCCGAACAGGTTTTTTGTTCATGTTACTGCCTCCCAAAGAAACATACGGCTGCACAGATCGCAACGGCAAAAGCTGCTGCGAAAATAGACAGGCCCGCTGGCCGGGATGTAGTGGTGGTTAGCGGTAAAACCGGATCGAACGTATACGCCCTGCCTTCCACAAAACCCGGGAAACAGGACACGATCAGGGTCTTGATTTGTGGCGTTGCATTGCCCGGATCGGATCTCCCGACCGTCCCGTAATACGCGATATAATAATTCTCACCCGGGAAGAAATCCGTGGAAAAGACAATAAAATACCCGGAAGTGTCGTTTGCCCGGTACGCGGTGGCATTGACCCGGGTTGTGTGCAGCCCGGCAAGGTAAGGATCGCCGGTCCGTGCAAGATCTTCAGATATGTCGAGAGTAACCGGGGAACCAGTCCCGTGTTCCTGCACATACGTCATCAGTTCGTTGCGGCCGGCTGTAAACGAATCTCCGTTATTGAAATACCAGACCTCCGAGAAATAGGGATCGCCGGTTTTTGCATAAGTGAAATTACGGGAGGCCCGGTATTCTGACAATGGGGGAAATGCCGGGAAAGTGCCCGTGCTATTATGAGGCGGACTCACCAGAAATCCTAAATTGACGGACTGGTTGTAATAAGGACCGACCGGATTTGGCAGGAGATATGCGACCCGGTATTCCGGGGGCGGCGGCGTTGCAGTGGCGATCTGGGTACAGCAACAGATTATCACAAGGGTATACAGCACTAAAAGCCGCGGGGATTTTTTCATTTTTTTACCGCCTTTCTCTGTGAAAAAATATTCCTGCCGCTGCAAGAGCAGGGATCATAAGTGCGGCAGGAAGCGGCGTCTGCTGCGTTGGATGGCTTTTTCGGTATGCCTCATTCAGGATCGCTGCGCTCTCGCGGATAGCCTCATTTTCGTCACCGGTAAGTTTTGTTTCAGTAACGGACGGTGCAAACCGGAGGGTGGTCTCTGTTCCGCCATACGTCGGGTATCCGGCGCTTCCCGGTTTTGTTTCCGATACGACCGGGTACTTGTCCCATATTGCGTTCAGCTTCGCGGCCAGTGCGGCATAGTTTGCATCTTTTTTTGGGTCGGCAGCGTACAGGAGATCGAAATCTGCGCTGAGATCGCGGAGGTAATTTGCTTTCCCTTCATCGTCCAGCACAAGAAAATTATAATCCGACGTCGCCGCTTTGATTGCCGGGTCGATAACAATGACCTCGACCGGGACATACCCTGTCGTATCGTTTTCCGGGAATGCCTGCTGCATCTCCCCGGCACCCGACACCGCGGGGATGAGCGTGATGAAAACCAGAATAAAAATTACCGGGATTACCCGGACCCGGGCCCTGTACTTTTTTTGAGAATTCGCAATCGCATTGCTGCATCTCTTTTTTTGGCTGGTGTAACTGCGGTTCGTAAGCCGGCAGGCATCTGGAATCCCGTGAAACGCAAAAGCTTCGGGCAGGAAAGATCGTTGTTGCTGTGGTTTTATTGTCTCGGTCATCGTCCACCCTTTTAGTTGAATGCGTGCATCATGATCACTACCCATGCTCCGCCCATGACAATCGCCGCGGCAAGAGCGGGTTTCTTTCGCAGCGCCGCGCAATACCCTGCACATCCGGCAAGGAGGGAAGGGAGTACAAGAAAAATCAGTGCCTCGGTTGCCGTGACAACGCCATAGGGTGCTTTCCCGGGATTAACGATATAGCCGGTAACTGCAATGGCAGGCAGCAGGAGGAACCCGAAAAGACCGGCCGACACCGGTTTTTTCCCATACCACCCCACCACGATAACACCGGCAGGGATCATGAAAAACAGCACCGAGAATGAAATGACGAGGAGCACGTAAAGGACAATAAGGACCGGGTCAGCCAGTCCGGCCGGCGGCATTCTCATACTTGCGAACAGCATAATCACAGCCCATACTACAAGGAACGTGATTGTGACAATCTCGTCCCTGATCATGGTGACAGCATCTTTCATTTTTCCCTCACTCGGATTCGTCTGGAGAGGTGTTACCGGAACTTACTGCCGGATCCTCCGGTTCTGCTGTATAATATGCCGTGATGACGCTCGTATTCTGTTTTGAGAGCGGGAGGCCGGGATCGATACCGTGTGCGAGTGCGTAAGCAACGATCTTTTCAGCCCGTGCGTCTTCAGCTTCCCAACGGGCGATCCGTGTCGTTTGCTCGTTTGGCATGAAAGTATCAAGATACGATTCTGCATATCCCGGGGATCCCTCCGTCAAGCGATTGGGGACAATCCTGTTTGTATACGCATCGACAACGATTGTTTCACGCACCGCATTTGTCGTGTTCTGGACGGTAACAAATGTGCAGAGGTACGGGTAACCGCTGCCATACAAGCCGGGTTTTTCCGCGATAACCTCCCAGCCGGGATACCCTGCCTTCACAAGGGTTTCCGCTGTGCGTGCGATCCGGGCATAATCCGCGTGCGGCGGGCTCTCGTAGATCCGGAACACACCCACACCTACGCGTTTGTCTGCCGATGTCCAGAAATACCCGGGAACCGTTCCGTTGTTTTCAAGATAAAATTCGTAAAACAATGGATCGCCACTGACATCGAAGAGCGTTACCGGTTCGGGATCGAGAACTGCAGCAGACCAGTCGGGATTTGCCGCATACGGGCCGGTAAGTGCAAAATTCCAGAACAGCGCAAGCGTCCGGTTGTATGCGGTCTTTACCGGAACGGTGGTCGGGCGGGTGTTCTGTTGCAATGGCAGTGCCGCAGGGGTTGTGGCAATCGTTATCGTGTCGGTTCCTGTTTGTTCACCGGAGGTTCCGGTATCGGTCGCAAGGCCGGCGAGTCCAATGATAACAATAACTGCCAGGACTGCGGCAATGAGCCACAGGAGTTTGTTCAGCCACAGAACTTTATCCATGTTCGGTCACGCTCCCCGCCGGGCTGGGGATTGTGTAGTAATTCCCGGGAAAATTTCTGTGAGAGCACCCGGATTCTCGGAATAATAATGTTTCATTTTTTGTCGCTCCTTCTTAGCAGCTGCACCCGGCACCGTCACGGGAAATCCACTGGGTCGTGCTGCCACCCATCGTTTCGGGGATCTGGATAAAGGGCCCGGTAACGCCCAAGTATCCGATAAGCACCCGCTCCGAAGACCGGGAAAGTTTTACCGTGTGGCGCAGTTCCGCAACCTCCCCGTTCATGGTTACCCCCATCCGATCGGAACAGACCTGCCAGCCGGACGCATGGGTGACCGCCGAATCGTAGATTACGTATTCCACCCGCTGCCCATAGAGCACATAAAACGTCCCGGTTGTTGTTACGGAGAATTCTTCCGTACCTTCGGAAGAATAAAAGGTATCAGTCCGGGTCTTGTTTACAATATAGAAGGGACAGGTCACGTTTGCCGTTCCCGGCAGGATTGGATCGATTCGCCGGATCGTGTCGGTGGTTCCCGTGGATAAATTATAGGCTGGCGGTTTTGGGATCTCCGCAATGGTGACCGATGGCCAGAAGAGGACCCGACCGTTTGTTTCGTCCGATGAATTACCGGTGAGATATGGATAATATCCTCCATTGTCAACCCCGTGGTGCCGGCTCCCAACCGTTCGGGGGACGAGCGTAACAGTCCGGATACTGTCGTTTACGGCAAGGATTTCTGTCACGTTATTACCGGTATTTACCAGGAGAAGCCGGGAGCCGGGAAATTCGTACATCCCGATGACTGATTTGTCGGAGCCGTTGACCTGCGCCCGGGCCATGAGCGAATCGATTGCATCTTTTTGCAACGGGTAATCGATCATATGCGGCATTGCCGGTGCCGCGGCCGGTTCGGGCTCGCCTAATTCGTACAGGAGACTCGTGGCATAGGTCGGCGTGACCATGTTCGTAAAGGTCATCGGGATCTCGTCCTGACCGCAGGTGCCCGCGAGGAAACCAACTCGCGGGCCGATAAAGAGTATCGCAAGACCGACAGCAATGATGATGCAGCACACTGCGATAAGAACCGGGTTGCTCTTTTCCTGCGTGGAAGGATTCATTTTACTCTCCAAATTTTTTTCAAACCAACCGTTGCGATGATACCGCCAATCGCGGCAGGCGGAATTATCCCGGGAAGCGCTGCCGGTTGCGCAGGCGCCTGTATGGCAGTCCGGGTCTGTGTGACATGCACGTCCGGCTGATCGGACAATACGGGAAGTGTTGCAATTCCTGCAAGAGAATTTTCGGTTTTGCGATTATCTGCAGGCAGGATAGTGAACAACTGTGACGCGTATACTTCCGGACGCGTATCCTCATAAGTTCTCCAGGAAACCGCTGCGAGATATTCGTCCCCGCTCCAGTTGGTTGTGGTTATTTCAGCCAGCCAGTAGTTCGCGCTGCCATCTCTCCCGGGCAGGATGGTCACGGTTCGGGATATACCGTACTCGGTAAAGGGATTGCGCGGCTGATGACGATACGATGATGAATACACTTCAAGTAAAAGTTTTTCCGTTGCGGGAATGTTCGTCGATCCCCGGATGAGAATCGTATCTCCGGAGTAATAATTTCCAACGGGATCGATCGAAATAAACCACGATTCGTTCGGCTCCCCTTTAATTCCCGTAGCGTGAGTCTCTTCAGCACATACGGGCATTATGGCAAAAAGAACCGTAGCGAGAACAATGACCGGGATATACCGCATCTCTTTGAACCCTGCATCATTCCCGGAACCACTCTCCCATACCCTCACCGCAGTCATGGTGTCGTTTGCGGTCTGCATGTCATCGCACCTTCGGGATTATGTTTTTTCTATCTGACTTCATCCCTGACAACATCACGATTCTCCTGCAATTACCCGGACGGTAAACGGTGCGTACTCGCTCCCCCCGGTAGGTGTTCGGAGGACTGCGCTGAAACAGTAATCGCCCGGTGTTACCGAAGGATCGACAGTGAACGACAGTTCCGGAAGGTACGAGGCAAAACTCCTGCCGGTAAACCGATCCGGAGTGATCGCAGCACGGATACCCGCTGGCCATGCAGGCCGTTCATCGGGCCGCAGTGGCCCGTGGTCGACAACGCACGGGCTCGGGATCAGGGCAAGCGTCACGTTTCCCGTATCGAGTTCGCCGGTCCGGATTGCAAACGGAACCTGCCCGGATCCGCCCTGCGGGATTACAAGGACTTTCTGGCAGTATCCGCCGCCGCCCTGGTAGAAATGGTACAGGCCCATGCCGCTCATGGGCGACCCGTCGTCAATGGCAAGACGCACCCAGTCGTCCGTGATCGCATCCGGTACTCCTTCTACATCAGCGTGGATGTGGATCCAGAAATTCTCACGAAGAACGGTAGCCGGTTTCACGTGGGCGGTGACTGTCGATGTGTACTCGTGGTCCGGCTCTGCGAAATACTCGTCTAGTTCGATGCCAACGGTAATATTTCCCGGCATGGGCAGCGGATCCGTACCATAAAGGCCGGCAACACGGGAGAGGGTATACCGGACCTTCCCCGGGTTCATCGCCCGGGCATAGAACGTATAATTTATCGATCTTTGGGGATCTGGATCGGGTTCCCTGCCCGAGGCCGTGTAATTGTACAGGGATACCAGAAGGCGGTTGCCGGAAAAACCGCCGACCGGCCGGGTCAGCAGGGCACCGGTGCAGTTCATACAGCCCGGTTCAAGTGCAACAGGAAGATTTTCCGAATTGAAATTTTCCCGGTCGGATATCCCGGAATTATATCCGCACTCAACTACTACACAGTCTGGCGGAATGAATGCGAAATAGTCATCAGGGATACCGGTATTGACATCGAGCCGGGAATAGGTGATCTGGTTATTTGCCGTACCTGTCGGGTAATACGTGGTGATATTTTTGGCCAGCCCGGATGCAGGATCGATCCAGGCCCGGATTCCGGACATGAGATAGGGCATATCCTTTGGTTGCCAGTTATCCGGAAGGCCATCGATCTGGTAAATGGCATGGCCGTCAAGAGTACTTCTGCCGGTTACCGAAAAATGCCCGTCCCGGACAATCTGCTGAACTATCTTCTGGTAATCGTGGAGGGGAAGATCCCGCATATCGGGTTCGATATGCCAGGTTTTTTCTGAAGGATTGTACGCAACGGCCATTGTCCGGTTCATAACCTCAATGGTCCCGGGAACCGGATTTTCCGAGATAACATATTCCATCCGGTAGAGTCCCGGCTTTTTATAGTCGAACCTGACAAGTCCGTTTGTTTTTGTGGAATATTCCGACCTATAATCGGCTATCTTATCGGAACTGGCAAGGAAGGCCGTCCTGATCCCGGCAGCGGTGAGATTATCCTGCGGACCAACCGTGGTACAGCCCGTAAAAACTATACAACTCAACAGAAGGAGGAGTCCCAAGGCAATTCCCGGAAAAAAAGAGTTTTGCATTGCTTATCCCCTCGTGGCATTGATATAAAGGGGAAAGGCCCCTGTGCCTGTACCCGGCTTAACTCCGTAAAAGACCCAGACCGGTGTACAGGTGTCCACGGGTTTTTCTTCACGGATATACGGGCTGTGCACGGTGATGTAATAACCGAACTGGACCTGCGTTATGGTTCTATCGGTAATACAGCACTGGAGAGGGATGAAGAGATCCTGTTTTTTTAGTTTCTCCAGCGCTTCTTCAGCGGAGAGCACCGGGATCTCGCCGGCAGGTTCCAGGACGTACCAGTCCTTAGAGTAATCCAGAAGCGTCCCGTTCTCTCCAAGCGCAACAGAAACCTGCGATGGCATAACCAGCGAACCGTTGACGTACTGGCGGTACATCACTTGTGTATACTGCGGGTATTGTTTTACGGCCGTCCCGGTTTTGGTGTCGTATTCATACTCAAACACCAGTTCGCTTTTTTCAAAGACTGCATCAGGTGGAAGACCACCGTACGGTTCGAGCGCTTTTCCGGCAAGCGCGGGTGCATCCTCTACAGAAGGAATCTGCGTTCTGACTACGGATCCTGTACCGTTTCCTGCCGCATCCTGCAGCACGGCAGCCACCCGGTACTGCGGAACCGTGGCAGGTGACGAGGGCAGCGGAACTTCTAGTGTGATCCCGCGGGAATATGCGGCAACCGCATCGCTATCTGGAGCGGGGTATACCGTATAATGGCCGACTATCCCCAGCGCCCCGAAACCTGCGATCAGGCACCACCCGGCAAATACGGCAACGAAAATCCCGCAAAGGATACCGGCAGAATCTCGTGAATTCATGCGGCATCAGCGTCTTGCGGCAAGCGATTGCGCGTCCGGTATTTCACCAGGAAATACCGATGAAATTTTTTGCTGCCCTTGCAAACCAGGTTCCGTTGCCCTTCCCATATCACGTACCCCGGGTTATCGCACTATTCGAGGTTCGTCCCGCGTGGCCCGGAAAAACCCGGCTGCTGGAGGAACGAGAAGATGGACTGGTCCTGATCGTTCCCGATACCGATCGAATACTCGAAGGTCTGCGTGTTTTTCGGCATCACAGCAAGCGTCCACGTGCCCGGTCTTCCCTGCGCGGTAAACGTGTAGATGTACTGGGTGCTGACCTGTTGGTACTCCCCGAATTTTCCCGAACCATATATTACAGAATCCGTCCCTACGCTGACGCTACCCCGAATCTCCTTGTTTGTCTGCTGTACCGCTGACATTCCCGGAGGGCCCGGTGAGAGTTACATCAAACGAAGGTTCGCGTACAAGAGAACCCTGTGCTGCAGCCGGGGAGGGGTAACTCTGGGGCGTTGCGGTGAGCTTTACCGTGATGGGATCTGACGAACTCATGGAGAAACTGCCGGGTAAACGCTTCCGCCGGCTGCTGCCAGACCGTAAAGGAGAGTGAGACCCGGCCCTCACCTTCCGTAATGACGGGTCATCGATGCCGAGATCGATGTACCCGTTATAGTTACCGCTCCTGCCAGGGAGGAACATGTACAGTCACGGTCATGGTTGCAGTGCCATTCGGCGTGATGGCTGACGGCGCATCAATGCTAAACGAGCTGGCGTTCAAGACCGGTTCTACCGGGCCCGAAGACGAATAGACCCAGTAGCCATTGTCACTGACTTTGGGCGAGAGGATTACCGGCAACGATCCGGCATTGGTGATATTGACCGAGTACCGGTACACGTTTCCCGCTTCCAGCTGGTCGTTGATATACGTGGGATCCACCCGGATTACCGGGCCCGCCGCCACATCGACCGAGAGACTTACGGTATGCACATAATTCGGATAGGACTGGGGATAAGGAGACGGGTATTGTTCATCGGTAAATGCCAGCTGTGTGTTGTACGATCCCCTCATAGTATCGTTCGGGATCGCAGCGCGGACAGTAAACTTTGCGCTCTGGCCGGCCGGGATATCTGCCTGCAACGGGGAGATGGAGATCCACGAGGTTTCCAGCTGGTACGGCCCGTTGTATGGGTTTTGCCGGATGACCGGGGCAACAGTGATTGTCTTGTCATCCCGGTTCCTGACGGAAATCACCTGTTCGTTGTCCGCTCCCGGCTTGAGCATAAAATGCACGTACGAGGGAACGATATCGATTTTCGTGTAATTGCCCACTGAATCTCCGACAGGTGTTGGCACGGGTAACGCGATCGCAACAGCGGTCGAGGGAAGTGCTGACGTTTCGGTGTATCCGGCAGCGGTACATATCGTGACAAGGGTGCAGAGCAGCAGGGCAGCAGCCAGGTTTCTGGATAGGGACGGGTTCATTACATCGCCTGTTTTATCGATACACGCCGTATGAATTTCATTATATAAACAATTTCTAGCCAGATCCTCTACCGGTCGTCCCGGTCCCGAAGCCCGGTTTAATTCCCCGATGCGTTTATTGTCCAGTTGCTGCAGGTAGTTTTACTCCAGGGAGAACTTTTGCAGGTCTGCCCGGATACGGCGCAACCGGGACAATTATCCGGGACATCTATCGTCCAGTTGGTGCAGCTTGTCCCCCACAATTCTTTCGAGCAGGACTCACCCGTTACGGATCCGCGGGGACATTTGTGAAGCGTGAGCGGTTGCGTGACTCCGGTGGCACTCGGGACGTATTCGGCATTTTCCATCCGGTCCGCTGAAAAGACAATGATGCCGTTGCCTCCGGTACAGTCCCGGCCGTACCCGGGAATATCAATGCAGTTCTCCCGGGAAAATTGTCCAGTGCGTGACATCGGCCACGGTATCGTGCCGCACAACCCGCCCGAGAGGGATGATGGTGCCGTTTTTTAACAGGAAGATATCGGAACAGGGCTGGGATTCATAGGTCACGTTTATTTCCCTGCTGGCCCCGGTCATGAGAAACACCGGTCGGCCCGAAAAGCCGAATGCCGAAAGATCGAGTGCCGGAAGTTCGGAAAGGATCTCTTTTGGGTGTCGGGGATTCGCGGTGGCGTATGCCGGTGGTTCAACCGGGTATGAATTGACTCTCAGGATACCGCAGGTATCAGGATCGTAGCGCAGATCTGTGTAGTAGTTCCCCCATTTACGGTCTTTTGTCGCATAAAACGAGAACACGAGGCTTTCAATGGATCCATCCGGGCCGAGCCGGACCTGCATGTCGTCCAATGCAGCCGAACCATTATCGATGCCGGTCCGGGTAACGATCGTTTCCCAGAGTTTGTCCATCGTCCGTTCATCTGCCGGGGGAGCAATGCAGACTGCATCGGGATCCGGCTGGTGCTGGAATGTGTAGAGCATCCACGGGACGGGGGAGTATAGGACAAGGATGGCAAGCCCCACGATAATAACGAGGCTTCCGATTGCGATAACAGGAGTAATTTTTGGGAGCTTCATAAAAAAACCACGGCACACGATTTCATTTTTCCGGAATTTGCTGCGATATTATATATCGGCTCTGGTCGGTTTGTTTACCGGTTGTTTTATGAGAGAATATTTACGGAACGTGTCTTATGTTTCCGGCAACAGCACAAATCGTAAAAAAAGGGAATAACCAAAGATTCTGTGGGTATGGCCGAAACCAAAATGATGAAACTGTTTTTTATGTAAGATGGGTTTGGCCGGGACACCTGCCGGATCTTTCCAGCAACCTCTTGAATGAATCATTCCGGATTTTCTGTAGGACCGGACGGGATCGGTATTGCGGAAAGCGGCGTACCTGGCCGTTTTATTTTTGCATAGCGCCGGGTATCGCCGGATTAGATGGGAAGCCCTTCCCCAACGGCCCTCACATCCGATCGGACCCGGAGTCTGTAACACCGGCCGGTCCCTCTCCTGCTATTGTATCCTCCTCTAAAACCGATGACTCGAGTTTCAGCTCGCCCATAGCGATGAACCTGCAGGGAATGTTCCTGACACCGTGCTGTTCTCCGTGGCGCTCGACAACAGCATACATTTCCCGGATGACAGAGTCGTTTACGTCCCAGTCCTTGTGAACCGAGACAATCATTTCGTCACTGCCGTACCCGACGCCAAGGAGAAAGCCCTGCGGATAATTATATTTTTTCAGGTCCGCGTTCGATTCATCGGCTATGGTACGTAAAAGAGCAGTTGTCTTTTGGTTGCCGAACGATCCGTTTGGTGTATGGAGGGCATCGGACTCGCCGAAACGGCAGAGCGTTATGTCGCTGAGATCTGTTGATTTTTGCTGCCGCGTACCGGGTTCTCTGCCGCTTTGCCCAAGGGGATATGTGGGTTTGTCGAAATTTACCGGATCGAAAACCGGTTTCATCAGCTCCTTAAGATAGGGTTCCTGCCGGCTGAGGTTTCCGGACTTTACCGCGCCAGAATATACGATGTAGTATGCCGGTGACGCGCTGTCATCGTATTGGATCGTGGTGAAATATCCTGCCGTGATATTGTTCTCAAAACGCGTTGCATTTATGACTGCGGTGCGGCGACCTGAACGATAGGGACTATCCGGATACGCCAACATAAGGCGGGTTTTAAAGGAATGGCCGTACCGTTCCAGGTAAAAGGCAGAAAAAACCTCCTGTTTGTCGAGAAAGAGGTTACGGTCGTCAAACAGCCAGACAATTGTGACATACAGGTCGTCAGATCCTTCCCGCGTATGGAACACGGAAGCGGAGTGAGGAGAAAGATCCGGGAAGAGCGGTGGTTTCCCGTTCATCACGCTGCCCGCTTTCCTGAAAACGGTCTCATGGAGACCGTCGTTGCTAATCACGTCGTCCGTATTGAGGAATCTGTGAACCATAATATCCGTGGGGATTTTACCTCCGATGGGAAGATAGACCATAGGGCCAATCAGGATTAAGAGGCCGACAAGGCAGCAGAAGATGACTAGTATGCCGATTAACCATTTCTTTTGCGGGATCATAGTAATCTCCCTGTCCTGATCCTGTTTACCGGATTGCAACTAAATCGGGCAGTGGCGTTTTTTCTCCCTGAATGTATCCTGCTGACAGGGGTTTATTGACCCTCCGGGAAGGTACGACCTTTTCAATAACATTTTTCATCAGATCCCGTTGCCGGCCCACACAAGGTCAAAAGTCGATCCAAATGCGGAAATGTTGTCAGGATATTCCCGACAAAATCCGTTGTTTGTAGCACACCACCCGCGGGTGCCGTTGAATTCAGTGGAGAAGATGTGGTGCGGTAATCCGTCACGGCCGCCAGCCTGGCTGATGACAAACTCCGCTCCCGGGTGGACTGCAACCGGGCGATCGGAATAGGGCGAGAGAAAACCCGTGGAAATGTGCCAGGAATACACCGTATCGACATCTGATCCAAGGATTACCGATGATCCGAACAGGCCTTTGAGTCCAAGATAGTCATACCACGGGACAGGTTGGGGTGCCCGGGAGGGATTTTCCATTGCCTCAAATGTTGTCGATCCGCTGGGTTCGACAAATATCGCATAGGTATCCTGCAACAGGGGATAACGTGCAGGATCCTGTGAGAAATTGTACGTAAAACGCATCTCCCGGTTTTTCGCCATGTTCTTACCCTCCGGATCGGTCACGGGTGAAATTACAACGAGGGTATCGGCAGAGAAGTAATCTTTTGTCCGGTCGGATTCATCGTTGTCCCAGTAAACAGAAGTCTGGCTGCATACCCGGGCAATCCCCGGGTATTCCCTGACAACAGTATCCTTTGAGCGCACAATACCCCGCGGCGGGTATCTTCCTGCATCAGCGGCATGAATTGCTCCCAATAATTCGGGGTCCGGCCCGGAGGAGTTGCCAGAGAGAAAACTTTGACAGGTATCACCGGTACTGGCCGACCGGAGCGATTCAGACAGTCCGGAAATTTCTGTAAACGTTTCGGTTTCATCCGTGGGAAAAATCGAGAACGAATGCCGCACGACCCGTTCGTTATCGGAGGAGTTCGGCAGAGCCGCTACGATGTACCCGGAGACGTTCTGTCCCTGGGCGGATTGTGAAAATGAGTTTATTAATCCTGACGTGTGTCCGTCAATCTCCTGTTTTGAGCAATTCAGGTTTCCTGTGACACCACAGGAATATGTCCAGGAGAGATCCCCGGACACGGTTTTCAGCGGTACATCAACAGCGTTGACGGGGATTACCATCAAGAGGACGATGAAGGGCACGACCAGAATCTTTCTCATGCAATCAGTGCTGTCCGGATTTTTGCATCTCTTCCAGCTGCTGCTCGATCTTTTCGACACTCTGCCGGATTGCGGACAGCGTCTCGATCACGTACCAGGCAGCGAGGATCAGGAGAAAAACTGCGATGATGCAGACTCCGAGGAGCCACTGGTAGGTAACTATTCCAAACAGGGCGATCATCGCACAGATGATTGTAAGAGCAACAAGCCGGTTATTTTCCATTGGTATGCAAACCTCCCGGATATGGATATGCGATCAGATTTTCATCTGGATCGGTATTTCTGTCGCGTAAAATGATCTCCCGATATCCGTGATCTGTCCTTTTATCCTGATCTTATAACGATTTCTGACCATTCCCTTTACACGAAAATCAAAATCCCGGTTAATTTTGCAGGGGCAGGGGGGATTTCCGTACAGGAAAGCGGCATCTCCCTGCAGCATCCTAAAGCTGCCGACTCATTTGGAAATATTGTGGCGACGAGAGTCCAGTACCACCAGTCCGAACCGGTGCTATACCTATGGCAAAGAGATGATGATCTGCTTTGGGGTGGCAGCACCGGGAAGGAGACTCACGATCCGGCATGACCGGTTTCTCCGACGGAGACTCCGGATCAGGATCCCGGTTTTTCCCCGGTCCGGCATGCCAGTTTCGCAAAAAAGCAAGCAGGTTTTTGGAAGTATTATCAACTTCTCTGGAAATTTACGTCGGAAACTTGCCAATGCTTCCCCAAGCTATTTGGGCTAGTTTGGGCCCACGATAATTTACCGGATGGGCTCCGGTATGCCGGATGGAATGGGGGCCGGTTTTCCGGGAGAGATCCCAACAGGTGAAGATCAGTCCCCGATACTGTCGGTTTACGTGCGGTATCAATTACTACTGCTTCTTCCTTCTGCGCATGGCGATATATCCGATGCCGGTAAGTGCAAGGGCAATAACTATTCCCGCCGCAAAAATATTCATCAGGTTACCGGTACCTTCTGGTGGCAGCGGGGCACCGTAATCGCGGCTAATAAACGGGAAATAATACACCGGGTCCATTGAACGCGACCAGGTCTCGTTCGCGCGATGATCCAGACAGCGGCAATTTGCGACGAATCTTCGCGTCCTGCGGATTTTCGAATCGAGAAGACCAGTTGTTTCCCGCAGGAATCTGCCGGGGCAAGGTGAGCGGATTTATACTCTGCATCCATCTGTTCTTCGTGCCAGGTGCCGACACCGCATTCCCGGATAAATCCCATGATTTCGGTATTGTCCTTCACGGTCGGATACATGTTCGTGAGGACTTCTTCCGGCGCCCCGCCCATGCCGGGGTAGACCGGCGTAGTGTTTGCCGCACATGCAGTTCCGGAAAGTGGCCAAGGTTACAATGACGAAGACAATGACAAGTGCAACGTTTTCATGATAAACCGGGGCCCTCTCACTTTGGCAGGTTCTTCAAACGGCACGGCACTTTTTATCACTCCGGATTGCGTGGCTATAACAACACAGGATGTCACTGCAATCCGGGATATTCCCGTGGGACATCAGAACCCTTTCATACCTGTATTATTCCAAGAAATAGCCGCCTGTGTCCAACAAACCGTATTGACCGCAGGTCGATCCAGCACCCGGAGACCCGGTAAACTTCCATCGCATGGCAGTCCCCCGGGCGAACCCAAGGTAAATCTCGACAAGCTCTCTCTCCTTTTTCGGCACGAATCGTTTTCCCCGGAATGCGTCCTGTCAAAGGAGTACATCTGATGCGTGCATCGGGTACCGGATCGTGACTGAGGTGTTTGCGTGACAGGATTCTGGACCGGCATGGAAAGATGCATACGGGCCCGGATCCCTGCGTGGACCGGGATACCGATGTACCAACGGGGGAGCCCGCTGAGTTAATCAGGATATTGGCGATCGCTGAAAATCCTGGGACGGGTTCCGGATAAGAATTTTCACATTGAGGAACATACAGGGTGAAAACAACATACTTTCCGGGCCACTATACCGGACAACATGCCGATGAGCGCGGCCGGATAAGTTGCTTTCTTTTCTTCATTCTTTTCCATCGGCAATCCTCTTTTTAATCGTTAAGGTACCTCAGGATCCGGTGCGCAACATACACGCAGATCATGGCAGCGAGTGCTAATCCCACCAGGGTCATTATCCCCAGAACCGGTTTGTCGTACGGCAGGTATGCCGCGTGACCGGTGAACACAGAGAACACAGGCCTCTGCGCAGTCAAATAGTCCGGAGAAGATCACCATGACAATAATGAATGGCGACACCGGCAGCAGTGCGGCAAAGGACGGTTCAAACGCAATGGCGGCAGCAGTCACAAAGACAAGGAACAGGACGATAAATACGCCAACGAACCGGGCCCGTTTCTTTCCTCTCGCTTTTCGGGCAGGGCAAGGCTACCTGCGCGTTGCATACACAAAACCGATAAGAGTCAAGCAATTCCAGAGACCGTGCTCCAGCAGCCGGGCCGGCTTCACGCTCCCCCGGGAAAAGACCAAAAGCCCGGCAAGGAGCGCCGCGAAAACAGAGAAAATAATGTACAGTCCGATCCCGATCAGCGGGTAATACGTAATTATCCGCGAGAGGATCGAGAACCTCCGGAGGGGCAGCGTTGTCGAACCAGAGATCGTCTGTGTATTCCTCGGCCGGCACGGCTAGCAGGACCTTGGTGTAGGTAAACGGTTTTTTATCCTCATCCCCGTTGAAGAAATTCTTAAGGGATGCCGGCGGGGAGTACGTGTCCTGCTCCAGGTACGACACGGTTCGCCCGGGAGCCGGTGTTCCCCGGGAAAACCGGCGTGACAAAACCATTCACGGTAAGGATGAGCGGAACCGTGCGGTTCCCGTACGCCCGTGTGGGTTTGAGCGGGAAATAGATCCGGTCTGTCGGGAAACGGACAAAAACTCCAAGCGCGTCGTCCGATCCGCTTTCCGTATAGACCGACCCGGAGATCCCTGGCGACCGGGACGGAAACTGCTCCCGGTATTTTGTCACGTTCGTTACGGACGTGATAACAAAGGAATAGTCCTTTGCAATGTAGTCGTCCAGCATCGCAAGGGAGCCGTCCGGGAGCGAAAGGTTCTGCGAGGCGAGATACCCGGCAAGGGCGCTGACGTTTTTTGCCGAGACAACTTCCGATCGCAACCCGCTTTTATCCACCCGCTCCCAGACCACGACATCGCCGGATGCCAAAGGTGGTGCACCGACAGCAAAGCCTGACGGCCAGCCCGCGGCAGCAAGAAGGAAAACCGGGGTCGTGAGCGGGAACGTGGCATACGATGCCGATACAACGGCAACAGTACCTACTGTCATCGCGTATTTGTCGGAGATAGAGGTCCCGTCATAGGTAGGAAATCCCCCGATTACATCGATTTTCACATCCTGCGGACCGGCGGGGACCGGGAAGATCCAGACGCTTTGGTTGCCCTGCTGCTGCCAGTCCAGCGATACGGAGAGGAGCAGGTTCTCGTATCCATCCTCGTAAAAGATTGCACCGGCCTGATCGTTCTCCGGCTGGAGGAGCATCATGTCCGGGTCGCCAAGGAACGTCATGCCGTCTGCCGTTACGGCCGGGATAACTATTACAAGGAAGAGGAAAGTGATCGCAAAGCGCCGGTATTGCCTGTTGTTACTATACATGCGGCCTCACGCGCCCTCCGTAGCCCGGCTGGCCCGAACAGTTGTTGCCCGGTATTGCATAGGATCTATTTGCGGAATGAGACCTCCCTCCAGAAACGCACATGCATTTGAATGAACGGTCATCGCGAACAGGCTTCCGGACAGGTTTTTCTGATCCGGGGTATTTACAATCTCTCGCCCGTTTGTTTACCAATTGGATCCGTGACTGCTACAGGCCGCCAACATTTTTACGGTCGGGCAGTGGCGTTCAGTACGTCCTGCCAGGCCGGGCTTGAAAGGTTCGGGTACGGGCCACTGCCCGAGGAAAAGAACCCGTTTGCATATTGCCAGCCGTTCGCATTCCCGGTATTGAACCAGGTGTACGTGTCAGCATACTCATTCTGTCGCTGCTGACCGCCGGCCTCCCACCGGTTCATGATAAGATCCTGCGAATACACGTTTACCCATGCAGTCGGCGATGCGGAATAATTTGCATAAATTGCCGTTTTCTGTTTGATCACAACGGAATGATACCTGACCAGCGTTGGATCTTTTGAGGAGACAGGGGCCGGTGTTTTTGGGGAGAAATTCACTTTCTGCAGGATAACTGATTCGTTACCTATCGGGGTTACCGTATCGGCATAATCGAGCGGCGAGGCGAGCACGGTCCTGTTCTCATAAAAAAAGAAGAACGGGGCGCCGAACGTCTCGTTTGGGTACAGCCGGTCGGCCGTGACTTTCAGGTAGAGCGGTTCGGTATCGATCCCGGGCACTCTCCAGCCGGGGTCAGCACCCGGCGGGAAACGGACAAATTCCGATGAATAATTTTCAGATGCAAAATAATCCTCTGTCAGCACGAGCGGTCCTGCCATGGGGACGCCGTTTTTTTGCGGGAGCGGGAGGTAGAACGTCACATTGTAGAGCGGTTCGGTCGAAAGAATCTGGAGCTTGTAGTCCGTGTTTGTGGAGAAGGATCGGGGCGTGGGATCGAATATGCATCCCGCAGCGGTAATGAGGACGACCGTACAGATCAGGACAATGCAAAGCACCGGGTAACGGGATATTTCCCCCATGAACAAAGTATCGGCCGCAGGTGAAGATAAAAATGGTGAATTGTTTCTCTCTCGAACGTACAGAAGGAAATTACCGGTATCCCAAATGTCCGGATCGCGAATGCCCGGGTTTTATTACCCGGGAACTGCGATCCGGTAACAGGATAAATTATGACAGTAACAAATCGTGAGGCATTGCTCAATTCCGGTGCGATCCTGCTCCTGGCTGCAACCGTCCTCTTCTTTATGGGAGTTTACACATCGGGAGCATTTTCCTTGTTTTCGGCCCTGAGATCCGGAATGTCCATTCTCCTTTTCATGGCTGCGGTCTGTGTCATCTTAGGAATATACTGCTGGCTCAAGGCGTTTATTGTAAAAGAGGACTGATCCCGGAAATCCTGTTTTTGATCCGCGGGCCGCAAATACAGATCATAATCCTCAAGACCCCCTCACCACACATATTCTTTTATGGACACTGACCGGCTCGGCATTATCATCACGGCAGCGTGCCTGATCTTCCTCTTTTTCGCCGTGCCCATGTCCGGCCTCACGAACAATGGCTATGTGGTGACCCCGGCAACGGATGCGGATATCGCAGCGGCCGATACGGACATGTCCGGTGCGGATCCCGTAGAGGTCACATTCTGGGAACTCCCGCCCCGGGTGATGCTGACCGCTGTAGCCCTGTCTCTCTCACCACTCCTTCTCTACCCGCTGGAACTCTTCTTTTTTGTCAAAATGTTCGGGTATCTCGGTTACCGGAAAATTACTGCTGCAAGCGTACTCACGAACGCAACGCGTCGGAAAATCTACGAAACGATTGCAGCATGCCCCGGTATTTATTTTACCGGTATCGCTGAAAAAACCGGGACTGCCCGAAGCACGCTCCGCTACCATCTCGCGCTCCTGAAACTGATGGGAAAAATATCGGCATTCTCATCGGGTTCCGATGTTCGGTACTTCGAGAACTCCGGAAAATTTTCCGGGACCGAACAGAAGATCCTCGCCCTTTTGCACAATGGCAGGGACCGCTTCATCTGCGAGTACGTGATCCAAAACCCGGCTACAACGAGAAGCGATCTCGAAAAGGTACTGGGGATCTCCGGTGCCGCGGTAACATGGCATACGAACCGGCTCCGCGAGGCCGGGATCCTGACCGTGAAACAGTCCGGGCGTCGGGTTCGGTATACGATAACACCGGAGGCATTCCTTGCGCTCGGCAGGTACCTCCCGCAGGAACCGGATGCCCGAGCCGGCACCAATATCCCGGAATGATGGTTTCCGTGATGGGGATAAATTGCCGGGCTGCGAATCGCTGTTCATTTCCCTGACCTGACGTGGCAATCGGGAAATAACCGCTTCCTTTTGGCAACACCTGGTTGCAGACCGGTAAACGATCGGGCGAGAAAGGTTAAGGGCAGGAACGCTCCACGATTGTAAAATGACCCGGGGAATATGCAAGCCCGGGCGGAAGTGTGCGGATATCCATGGTTCAGGAAACAACTACGGAAAAAATACCTGCGATCGCTAAGAGGATCTTCTTACCCGTGCTCGGGATAGCGCTGATCGCCGTAGCGATGCGGTTTCTGGGCATTTTCCCGGAGCTCGTCGTGTTGTTCGTCCTTTTTGTGTTTATCCTCCCGCCCCTTCTTTACCTTGCACTCAAAAAGATCGCCGATCCGGTCCCGCTCTGGGTGTCCCCGCTCTTTATGGTCATTACCCTTGGTTTCCTGTACACTGGTATCATTTCCAGCGATAATGCCTATGAAAACGATCTGATCCTGTTTGCCCTGATCTTCCTGATCTCAACGTTTGCGGTGATTGGTCCGTACTCCTTCTTTGAAAAAAAGATCCGGATACAAAATCCCTGGAAACTTTTCCCCTTCGCAGCGTTTATTGGAATCCGCCCTTTTCCTTATCGCAACCATGGGTGAGATCTACGCGGGCAGGCCGTGGTCGGCATTTTCCTCCTCGCTTCCCCTGACCGGCTGGATCCTTGACGGCCTGGCAAACCTCCTGCAGGTCCAGGGTACGGTGTATGCGTATTACTCCCATGTGTACAGGACACTCTGGGCATGCGGGTTTTACCTGGAAATTTTTATTATCGCCGTTGTGTATTATGCAGTGCTGGCCCGGCTCTATCCTGCTGGTACCGGACAGGAACAGACATAACTAAGGAACAGACCCCGAAATGCCCCGGGGACAGGGCATTGATCCTTTACCCGTGAGATACGGTATTCCAGGCCCTGTACAGGCCCCGATTACCCTTCAAAATTCCAAAACACGCACTAATTCATGCAAAACACGCAGGAATTCGGGCAAAAACGGGAATCTTTCGTCGGAGAAAAATGCACCTAATAGCACTCTTCCAGCGGCGTCAATTTTTGGGGTAGTGCTCCAGTATGTGGGGCCAAAAGGAACGCGGATACGGGGCTCCGGGAGGCACCCGGCTTTTGCAACCGATCTCCCGCTTCGGCCAGATATGCCGGGCAGGAGAAACCGTATCCGGTAAAATTGAGAAGCACGTGTGCGTACCGCAGGAAAAGGAAAATTTCCTGAGACTGGAAAGGAATGCTGTCGTGGTTTCCCGGACGCGAACCGGTTCCCGGTTCTTCTTTTTTTACGATGACGTACTCGGGTTAACAAACGTTACGTCCGCAAAAACATCTCGTCCAGCTTCGCCCGGGAGAACCGGATCATCGTGGGCCGGCCGTGGGGGCAGGTAAACGGACACTCGGCTGCCCGGAGCTGGGCGACAAGACGCTGGCACTGTTCGAGCGTGCAGACCGTGCCGGCCTTTATCGCACTACGGCAGGCAACGATCCGGGTGATACGCTCGCGGTCAGTCACCGGCCGGGTGGGATCGCTCTCCACGAGATCGGTCACCAGGTCGTCGATCTGCTCCGTGCCTTCGATCTTTCCCATGATTGCAGGCACGGCCCGGACCAGAAACGACCCGGTGCCAAACTCCTCAATGACAACGCCTTCCCGGGCGAGGACCGGGATGAGGTCCTTAAGGATTGCCGAGTCCTTGGGCGAACGGTGGATCACCGCGGGGACGAGGAGCTCCTGCGCGTGGCGGGCTGCGGTACTCTTCTGCACCTGCTCGTAGAAGACCCGCTCGTGTGCAGCGTGCTGGTCGATGATGATGAGTTCGCCGTCCGGCGCCGCGGCAAGGATGTAGCACCCGCCCACCTGCCCGATCACTTCAAGGGGGGGCACGGTCGCAGTGACCGGGGGAACGCCACTCGAAAGCTCGGTCTGCCGGAGCCGGTGGTCCTGTTGCTTCTGTCCCGGCATGGGTCGGCTCGGTTAACGGCGCGGTCACCGTTTCGGGACCGGGAGAGAGCGTTCCCGTGCAGTACGCAACAGACGGTTCGGCCACGGCAGGCAACTGCTCTTCAACCGGTACCACGACATTTTCAAGGACATGATCGCGTGGCGTTTCGGCCCGTACATCGGGAATAAGGTCCTGGTTTTTGAGCGCCAGGACGTACCGCCTCGCGCACTGCTTCTGTGATCTCCTTTTCCTTTGAGAAGCCGCACTTCCTTTTTGGTTGGATGACGTTCACATCCACGAGTCGGGTGTCGATTCCAAGCGAGAGGAACGCAACCGGGTACCGGTCGCGGGGAAGGAGCGTGCCGTATCCCTCCTTTGCCGCTGCCGTGATTGTAGGGAGTCGAGACAAAAGCGGCTGTTGATCGAAACGAGAATCCGGTCGTGGCCCTTGCGGCGAGAGGCCGGGCCGGGAGATGTATCCGCTCAATCTTTACCAGCGGCATCTCGCAGACAACCGGTACGAGTTCGCGGGCGCAGTCGCTCCCGAAGAGCCGGGCGATGGTGTCGAGAGGGGTTTTCGCCCGTGCGGTTGCTGAGCTGCTCGCGGTTGTTGTGCGAGAACCGGAACGCGACCTGCGGATAGGCAAGCACGATCCCTTCGAGAATTGCGTGGATCCGGGCGAGTTCCGTGTTGATGTTCTTCTGGAATTTTTTCCGGGCCGGGGTGTTATAGAAGAGTTCCTCGACAAGGACACCTCGTCCCCTCCGGTGCCCCGGTGCTTCCCTTCTCGATTATTTTCCCGCCGAGCACCACGAGTTTTGTCCCGGCAAGTGCCGCGCCCGAACGCTCCCGGGTGACAAGCGTCACCTTTGCCACCGCGGCGATGCTTGCGAGCTGCCTTCGCCCCGGAAGCCGAGCGTTCGTATCGAAAAAATATCGTCGATTGTTGCAATCTTGCTCGTTGCATGCGGTGCAAAGGCAAGCTCCGCATCGGCCGGCGACATCCCGCAGCCGTCATCGGTTCACGCGGATCGCAGATATCCCGCCCTGCACGGACGTGATATCGATTTTTACCGTGCGGGCACCGGCATCGATTCGCGTTCTCCACGAGTCTCTTTTACCTACCGATGCCGGGCGCTCCACCACCTCCCCGGCCGCAATCTTGTTGACAGTCGCGGTATCGAGCATGCGGATCTTCGGGACGGCCTCTCCGCTCATGGCTGTTTTTCCTCCCCGCCATTTTCCTTTGCCAGTTGTTTGAGCTCGGCAAGTTTTGCAAGGGCCTGCATCGGCGTCATCTCATCCGGGGCGAGCCGGGCAAGTTCCTCATGGACCGGGTCCGGCCTCTTTGGCATTTCGCGGGCCGACATGCTGTCGTCCACGAGCAGGAGCTGGGTATAGCGCTGAGCTTTTGTGCCCGGGCCGGTTGCCCGGTTCAGGAAACTCCTCGAGCAGCACATCGGCCCGCTCGGTCACCTTCCTTGGGATCCCCGCGAGCCGGGCCACGTGGATACCGTAGCTCTTGTCGGTTGCGCCGGGGATGAGCTTACGTAAGAACACGACCTCTTTTTTTGTCTCCTGCACCGCGAAAGTGGTAGTTCTTTACCCGTTTTAATTCGCCCTTCGGCCCCGATGATCTCGTGGAAGTGGGTGGCAAAGAGCGTCTTTGGGCCGGCTGCCGATTTCCCGTGCAGGTATTCGAGCACGGCCTTTGCAATCGAACAGCCGTCCGCCGTGCTCGTCCCGCGCCCGATCTCGTCGAGGATCACGAGGCTCCGGTCGGTCATGTTGTTCAAGATGTTCGCGAGTTCGAGCATCTCGACAAAGAACGTGCTCTGGCCGCTTGCAAGGTCGTCGAATGCACCTACCCGGGTAAAGATCCGGTCGATGATCCCGATCCGGGCCGCACGGGCCGGGACAAAACTCCCTGACTGCGCCATGATACAGCAGAGCGCAACCGACCGCATGTACGTTGATTTCCCGGCCATGTTCGCGCCGGTGATGATCATAATCTGGGTGCCATGTCCCGAGAGGTCGCAGTCGTTTGGCACAAAACCCCCGGGCAGGGTCTGCTCGACTACCGGGTGGCGCACGTCCCGACAGACAATCTCGTCGCCGCGGTCCAGCTGGGGGCGGCAGTAATCGTACGCCTGCGCCACGTCCGCAAGGGCAGCGGTGACGTCGAGCGCCGCGATCCCGGCGGCCGCCTGCTGGAGTTCCGGGATCTTTTCGCGGAGCTTATCGATAAGATCCGCATAGAGCGAGCGTTCGAGCGCAAGCACCCGCTCGTCGGCGTTCGTGATGAGTGCTTCCTTTTCCCGGAGCTCAGGGATCGTGTATCGCTCCCCGTTTGCCGTGGTCTGCCGGCGCTCGTAATGCTGCGGAACAAGGGAGAGGTTCGTTTTGCTCACATCGATGTAGTACCCGAAGACCCGGTTGTACCCGATCTTGAGCGACTTTATCCCGGTCTTCTCCCGCTCCTGTGCCTGGAGTTCTGCAATCCAGCTCTTCCCGGAGTGCAGGACGCTGTTTATCTCGTCGAGTTCCTTTGAATAACCCGGGCGGATGACGCCGCCGTTCTTTGCAAGTGCGGGCGGTTCGTCCACGATCGCCCGCTTCAGGAGCTCAATAATTTCGGGCTGCTCCAGGATCTGGTCACGGGCTGCAGCAATGTTTGCCGGAATCGTCCCGGAAGCCGGGGCAGCAAGGATGTGTTTTACCTTCCGGGAACGTTGCAAGGGAATCGGCAAGCGCCACAAGGTCCCGGGGCCCGGCGTTCCCGTACGCGAATCCGGGCCGTGATCCGTTCGATATCCGCGTGTTTTGAAAGAGGCTTTTCAGCGAGAGGCGCAGGGTCGTGTCCTTGACAAAAAATTCAACGGCATCGAGCCGTGCATCGATCTGCGCGACATCCGTGAGAGGGCGGGTGAGCTGGCGGCGCAGGAGCCGGCTTCCCATCGGTGTCTTTGTCCGGTCGAAGCACCGAAAAGAGCGTTGCCCCTTTACTCCCCGCCCGGATGCACTCGTGCACTTCGAGGTTGCGCAGGGTCACGGCATCAAGCATCATGCCCTGCGATGAGGTGCGGGTGGAAAGCGAACTCACCTGCGGGAGCGCGGACTGCTGGGTCTCCTCCGCATAGGCAAGTGCCGCACCCGCAGCAGAAACCGCAGCCGGCATTCTCCCCGCAGCCGTACCCCTCAAGGGACGAGACGCCGAAATGTTCCATGAGCGTGCGGGCGGCCCGGTCAAAAAGAAACCGGTCGTCTGCAAAGGGTGTCACGACCACGCTGTTTTTTGTGAGCATGTCCCGGATTGTTCCGTCAACGGACGAGGGAACGATGCACTCGGCCGGGCGGTAGCGGGCGATCTCGGAGCGGATGTTGTCGATCGCTCCCTCGGCCGGAAGCGCGAGCACGAAGAATTCCCCGGTCGAGATATCGAGAAGCGCGATCCCCCAGTCGCCTCCTTTCCCGCCCGGGGTGAGCGCCATGAGGTACGCCGCAGCAGAGGACGGGAGCATCACCGGATCGATCACGGTCCCGGGCGTGATGATGCGGACGACTCCGCGTTTCACAAGACCTTTCGCGGTCTTCGGGTCTTCCAGCTGCTCGCAGATTCGCAACCTTGTAGCCCTTTGCCACGAGCCGGGCAATGTAGCCCTCGCCTGCGTGGTGCGGTACGCCCGCAAGCGGGATCTTCTGGTCGCCGTTTTTCGAGCGGGAAGTAAGGACGAGATCGAGCTCGCGCGAGACAACGATCGCATCGTCTTCGAGCGTCTCGAAAAAGTCCCCGATATGGAAAAAGAGGATTGCATCGGAGTATTGCGCCTTGATCTCCCGGTACTGCCGCATCCCCGGGGTGAGGTTTTTGTCGTTATCTGCCGTTGTACCGGCATCCGAGCCGGGCGTCCCTTTCATCAGCATACTGTTGTCCGTACCGGAAAATTAACCGTGCTGATCGGGCGGGCCATCAGGCCGGTTTCTTATAAAAGAGCAGGAACGGCAGGGTGACCACGAGCGCGACGCATTCGAAAGCAAGACCGATGGCAAGCCCGGTCCCGAGCAGGCCGACCAGTTCCAGGAACGCGCCGGTCAGGACCGGGATTTCTGCAAAGAGGACGAGGAATCCGGCAAGGATAAGAACTGCAAGCCCGATAGCAGCATTTTTCAGGTCCTGCCTGCTTGGCGCAACCGAGAGCACAAGGCTCGTGACCAGGTACAGGTAGAGGAGGAACCAGATGTTGAATGCGACAACGAGATTATCGTAGAACGTCTGCCCAATCATCCGGAACAGCAGGACAAGAGAAGAGACCGATTCGATCCCGGGCACCGACAGGGAAAACCGGCAGCCGGCGTACGTGGCAAAGATCCACGTGAGAGCGGCAAGCACGAGCGGGAGACAAAAAAGCGGCGCGGTGCTGATGATTACGTTCCCGATAACCGGGACCTTCGGTTTCGTGTACGAAACCATCCCGCCCTCTTTTGAGATCAAAACAACTCTGGTGATATGCGCACCGGTAACAAAACAGCCAAGGATGTGTGCGCATTCGTGGATGATGACACCCGGGGCGCTCACGGCCAGGTACAGCCACGGGATCCTGAGCACGTGCGCCCAGACGTGGTCGAGAAGACGTGAGAGGGCCATGACCACGATCCCGGTACCGATGACCGCCAAAAATGCCATGGTACCGGTGGGTGCCGCAATATCCATCGGGAGATATGTCAGGTGCGGCAGGCAAAAAGCCTGCGGAGTGCTCCTTCCGGCAGGATTATAGGGCGGGCGCTCCTTTTCTCACGTATATGCCCGGCGCACCGATCCCGGATCAGAAGGCCCGGCCGGCAAACCGGCTCGCCCGCGAAAAAAGCCCGTACCTTCTCCAGCATGCGCACAACCCGGTAGACTGGTATCCGTGGGGGGAAGAGGCATTTTCCCGCGCAAAAGACGAGGACAAACCGGTTTTTCTTTCGATTGGCTATTCCACGTGTCACTGGTGCCACGTGATGGCGCACGAGTGTTTCGAGGACGAGGGTGTTGCCGCGATTCTCAACCGGGACTTTGTCAGCATCAAGGTCGACCGCGAGGAACGCCCCGATATCGACAGCGTGTACATGGAGGTCTGCCAGCAGATGACCGGGCAGGGCGGCTGGCCGCTCACGATAGTGATGACCCCGGAGAAAATGCCGTTCTTTGCCGGGACCTACTTTCCCCGTGACTCCACGCCAACGATGCCCGGACTCATCGCAGTCCTCGAACGGATCGCAGAGGTCTGGCGCGATAATCGCGATGAGATCGCCCGCTCGGCTGAAGAGATCAGTACGTTTGCCGGCGCCCCTCCGTTCCGGCCGGCATCAGGTATACCAGGCCGGGCGCTGGTGGAGAATGGGTACCGTGCTTTCGCGGCCCAGTTCGATACAAAAAACGCCGGGTTCGGGAACGCCCCAAAGTTTCCGGCGCCCCACACCCTGATATTCCTGCTCCGGTACGGGAATTCTGCAAAGAACCCGGATGCCCACTCCATGGCGGAACGGACGCTCGATGCGATCTATGCCGGCGGGATCTGGGACCATGTTGGCGGCGGGCTCCACCGGTACGCAACCGATGCCGGCTGGCGCATCCCGCATTTCGAGAAGATGCTCTACGACCAGGCGCTCTTTGTGCTCGCGTGCACCGAAGCGTACGAAGCGACAAAGAACGGGCGTTTCCGCACGATGGCCGCGGAATGCATTGCGTATGTCCTCCGCGACCTGGGCGACCCGGGCGGAGCGTTTTATACCGCAGAGGACGCGGACAGCCCCGGTGGCGAGGGCGCGTATTACACATGGACAAAGGACGAGCTTGCCGCTGCCGGGGCGGATTCTCTCTTTACCCTTACGCCCCTTCCGGCAAACGGGCACGATACGGGAGAGCCCCGCTTTATTCTCTCCCGTAACACGCCAGCAGACCCGCCCCTGCCCGGGCCGGTCCGGGAAAAACTTCGTGTCATCCGTGAGACCCGTGCCCACCCAGCGCGGGACGACAAGATCCTCACGGACACCAACGCGCTCTTCTGCCAGGCGCTCGCCCGGGCTGGGCGGGCATTTGGCGAACCGGCATACACCCGGGCAGCCGAAACAGCGATGGACTTTCTCCTGAACAATCTTGCCGGTAAGGACGGGACGCTCTTCCATCGTTACCGCGACGGCGAGTGTGCGGTGCGGGCCTTTGCCGAAGATTACGCGCAGATGATCGCGGCTCTCATCGCGCTCTACGAAGCAACCTTCAATCCGAAATATCTCACCAGGGCCCAGATGTTTGCCCGCATCCTCCAAGAAGGATATGAGGATCCGGTAGAAGGGGGATTTTTCACGGTCGCCACAGAGGACAGCGAACTCTTTGCACGCAAAAAAGAGTGGTACGATGGCGCGTATCCCTCAGCAAATGCGACGGCCTTTAGCGCTCTTTCCTGGCTGGCCCGGACAACGAAAGACCCGGATATTACAGCGTCAGCAGAAGCATGCTCATCGTTTTTAGCCGGGGCGGCACAACGCGCCCCTTCGGCAACGGCAGCGTATCTTGCGGAACTCGTCCGGTATGCAAATGATGCAGAGCGGATCGATCTCGTGATCGCCGGTGACCCGGCTGCGGTGGACACCCGGGCCCTGATCGCTGCGGCAGACAGCCGGTACCTGCCCGGGCACATCACGATCCTCCGGCCACCGGGAAGTGCAGGGGACGCAATCGATGAACTTATCCCGGCTGCGCGTGGCCGTACGATGCTTGCCGATCGGGCCACCGCGTATCTCTGCGGCGGCCATACCTGCCGGCCACCGGTTCAGGACTCCGAAGAACTCCGGTGGATGCTGGAGAAGATTAGGCGGTAGATTGACCAATATTTAGTTTTCTTAAACTTTTTTGATAATGCGAAAAAGCAGGATTTGGTGAAAGAGTGTCTGTAAATCATTCAGACACTCTTGGGGGCTGCCGCCCCCGCACGCTTGGGGCATCCCCGCTTAACGATGATGAGGTATTACCTGTCCCGGGACACTCATGTGAGGCCGAGTAGGAATTTCAAGGCATTCGGGTTTTTTCCGGTAATGTCGTGCGGGCAGGCTAAAGGCACGAGCACTGCCCGCCCCGCCATCAGGCGGATATCGCAGGTTTACTGCATCCTGCCAGGTTCTCCCTCCGGGAACACCCCCTAGCGAGACGGGCGTTGCAGTGCCACCCGTCGAGCGCGAGGGGGCGGGGGGCGAGTGCTCGCCCTGCAGATAATTTCCCATAAACCGATGAGCCCCCGCTTATGCAGGCAATGCTGCCTCGCATTAAAATCCCACTAAAAAAAGTTACAGATTTTTCAGCGCCACGAGATCGCGGACGCCTACCAGTTTCCAGACAAGGGAACGCTCTTCTTCGGCAATCTTTGCCGGGGGATCGGCAGGCGAATGCCCGAGCGCTGCAAGAATGTTGCAGGAGAGTTTGCGCTCCACAATCAATTCGACAAACTTGTCCCGGATGATCTTCTTCTCGATCGAATCGCCGACTTCCTCAAGGTATCCCTGAAGCGTGACAAACGTATACGAAGAGAGATCTTTCGTGTATTTTTCGATCTCCACCGAGACATGCGGACTTTTCCGGAAATATTCCAGTTTCTTACCGTACTTTGTCGAGAGGAAATACATGAACGAACCATCGAAAACATAGAGGAACGGGGCGATGTAGGGATATTTTTCGCCCTGGAAAGCAATTCGGCAGATGTAACCTTTCTCGATGAGCCGGTCATACTCCACCTTTTCCATCCTGGGGATCTTCACAATCTCCATAAACTCACAACAATCTGCATTCTAAAAAGAGAGATGATAAACCTTCTCAAATGCCCGCGAGATTCTTGCTGGTATTGAAGTCACGAATGTTCTGCCGGGAAGCCAGCACGGATCCAGGCCTGCATCCCGCCAAGGACATTGGTTACCTTATCGTACCCGCGCATGGCAAGCAGGCTTGCAGCGAGGCTTCCTTTATAGCCGGCATCGCAATAAACATAGATCGGGCGGTCCTTCGGGATCTCGTTGATATGTTCCGGGAGCTCCCCGACATAGATATGGTGCGATCCCGGGATATGGCCCTGCGCCATGCGCTTTTTGATGTCCCGCACATCGAGCAGGAAGAGATCCTTGTCTCCCAGTTTCTGGAATAATTCCTGCACCGTGCAGGCCCCGGTGGTCTCCACCGGCAGTGCGGCGCGGAACCATGCGGGAAATCCTCCGGCAAGCCAGCCGGTAACATTGTCATACCCAAGCCGGACAAAATGCGGGAGTGCCCGCGGAATCTCGCAGTTGAAATCGTCGATGACGACAATAGGCCGGGAATAAACGAGCACCCAGCCGGCAAATGCGGGAAGCCCTTCGCGCCAGATCGAGATGCTGCCCGGGATATGGCCGCCGGCAAACGCGGTCGGGGAGCGGATATCGACAAGCTGGCAGCCGGACCGGATCATCTCCTGAACTTCTGCGGGCTGGAGCGGCCGGGGGAAGGGGACGCTGCCAAGGAGCGCCGGCCCGTCCTGGTTGAGCTGCTCCATCTGCCGGAAGTACGGGGGCAGGTACGGGGACTCCGTGATCCGCTTTGCAACAAACTCCTCCTTTGCGATCAATAACTGCGGGTTTGTCTGTTCCTCAAAGCCGATGGTCGAGATTGGCAGGTCGGCAATATCGCCGCCGCAGACCGAACCGGCGCCGTGAGCGGGACAGAGTATCGCACCATTCCCGAGGGGGAGGATCTTCTTGGTGATGCTGTCGTGGATTACTGCCGCCATCTCCGCTTTTCGTTCCTCCCCGAAAAAATCCGTCCGCGCAATGTCGCCGCTAAAGAGCGTGTCCCCGGAGAAGACAAGGTAGGGTTCATCCGAGACCCCGGTGTCTGCCACGACAATCGTGATGCTCTCCTCTGTGTGGCCCGGAGTTTCAAGAATGCGGACGGCAAGCGTCCCGAGCATGAACCGGTCGCCGTCCCGGACCGGTGTACCGAAGCGAAACGCCATCCGGGCCCCGTGGAAGATCCGTGCACCCGACCGTGCCGCAAGCTCCGGGCCGCCGGTCACGTAGTCCTCGTTCCGGTGCGTTTCGAAGATGTGCGTGATTACGGCATCGTGCTGACGCGCGAGATCGAGATAGACTTCGCAGTCCCGCCGGGGATCGACAACCGCTGCTACACCCCCGGTCCCGAAGATCCATGAGTTATGGGCAAGCCCTTCGGAGACAATGCGTTCGAACCACATACCATTCAGCCCTTTTGCTGAAACTCTCGCGCCACGTAGTATATACTTTGGCGTGGGGACAGGGGCAGTCTATCGCACGTAAGGATAGCGCAGCAGCAGGGGCGTACCCTTTTCGCTTTCCGGCCCGTCAAGGATCCGGCTGATCTCCGCAAGGCCCACGGGCACGCAGCCGACAACCTCGGTACAAACGTTGATGCGCCGGTGAATAAAATCGACAAAGGGATATCGTGCCAGTTCGTTGTTGTGGTAATGCCCGTGAATGACCCAGCCGCCAAAGGCCGGGTCCGCATCGGCCGGGTCGTGGACGAGCAGGAACTCCCGCCCCCCGTACGTAATCCGGTATGATGGGACCGTGCCTTCCAGTCGGGCGTCATGGTTTCCCGCAACAAACGTGATCTTTCCGTTCAGCTTTCTGCGATATTCAGAACCGGGGGTCCGGCCTTTCCAGTACGAGAGGTCGCCAAGGAAAAAAGCCCGGTCGTTCTTTCCCACACAGGTGTTCCAGTTGGCAATGAGGACCCGGTCCATCTCGTCGGGGTCAGTATCCACGAACGGGCGGGCGCAGTACCGGATGATGTTCGCGTGGCCGAAATGAAAGTCCGAGATGAGGAAGATATCGTCCCTGGCGTGCGGGAGCGGCACGGCAGGTTCAAAGCCGGCCGCTTTCCGGCAGGCTGCCATGGACTGCTGCCATGAGAGCGGGCTTTTGATCTCGTCTCCCGAAAGCCAGCGCTGCTCTTGGAGATCGTACTCCCCAAGGATATCTTCGTTGTGCATCACCGTGATCCGGAGGCTGGCATCGTCAAGCAGGACCGGCCGGACCGGCACGGTGTAATGCCGATGCAAAAGGAGCGCCCGGCGCATAAGGGAAACTATGCGTTCTGCAGCGGTTGCACGCGGCGGTTGCCCGGAATATCCTGCGGCCTCCCGCTCCATCATGGCAAAGGTCTCTTCTGCTTTTCCGGGCGGCAGCCGGTTTGCTATCGTTGCATGGAACCACTTCTCGTCCGGCCGTCCCGTCCCAGGCATTCAGGCTTTCCGTAAATGGTGCAAGCGTCCGGGCGAGCTCCCGCACAAGACCGGAAAGTTCCGTGGAGGGACGGATGGAGAACGCGACAACGCCGCCAGTGCATGCCCTCCCGACATTCCCAGCCATCGATCATGAACGGGATAGCCCCGCAGTTTTTTGCCGCAGCGGCAACCGTTTCGAGCAGGCGCGATTCCGTCGCCCGGATCGGGAAGTGTGAAGGGGCCATACAGGGTGATGTGGGGGATGGCGTTCCCGGAACTCCCCGATATCTGCTTTTTCTGCAATAATGCCGGGTCAGTTCCTTGATCTTCCACCGGGTCCGGGCAAGCCGGATCTCGACAAGATAGGTCTCTTCCATGACGCCCGCCCTTTTTAATAAGGAAAGTATTGGCACAGCGGCTAAAAAATAGTGGCGGTACGGGAGCGATGCCTGCCGCAAACGATCAGGATTTAGCGCCGGAAAATCCAACAGATTCCTGTGCAGCCGCGTCGTTATGTGCAGCAGAGACTGGAAAAGGAGCCGGTCCGGGCTTTTTTCTTTGACATGGACAACACGCTCTTTGACCTTGTCGCTGCGCAGGTGGCAGCCTGCAGGAAGGTAGTCCATCACCTCGGGTACGATGACGGCGATGAGCTCTTCCGGTATTTCCTCTCCGGCGTGCACGGCTTTGAATCCACAGAGAATATCCGGCAGTACATGGCGGACCGCAGGATCCCGGCTGACGGCCTGTTCGATGAGGCCTGCCGGATCTATGCAGACGAGAAACTCCGGCATATCGTTCCCTACCCGGGCGTAGAGCAGACCATCAAAGCAGTGCGGGAGCTTGGCCTTCCCATGGTGATTGTGACCGATGCCGAAGCACCGGATGCCTGCGAGCGCCTTACCGATGCGGCCTTGGATCATACTTCGACCGGACGATCTCGTTCGATCTCGTGAAAGTAAAAAAGCCGGCGCCCGGCCCGTTCCTTGCAGCCCTCGATGCCACGGGAACCCGGCCGGAAGATGTGCTCTTTATCGGCGACAGCCTGCGGCGCGACATTGCGCCGTGCAGGAAACTCGGGATCCGCACGGTTTATGCGCGCTATGGGGACCGGTTCGCAGACAGCCGGCAAGAAATCGAGGCCGATTACGTGATCGACCGTATGCAGGACCTCCTCCCGATTATCAGGACTCCCTAAGATCCGCTGCGCCCTTCCAAGGGGAGACACGCATCCGGTTATCGCGGATTTTTCTAGGAACCGGTTTGTGGATTTTTGTTCCATAGTGTCACGCCGGATCCTCTGACAATTCCCAAAATCATTTTCGATTGTGTTATATGTTAGCATGCTACAAATTAACAGGGTATCATGTTTGGATTGCCTGATATTACGATTCTAGTATACGGTGGCGTGACTCTTGTTGCCATTGTCGCGCTGCTGTACTGGGGCCTGACCTTCAAGGGGCATGACTGACCATGGCAGATATTCTCACCGCTGTTGTCGTTGCCCTCTACTTCCTCCTGATGATCGGGATTGGCGTGTGGGCGTCAAGAAAGATCAAGACAACCGAGGATTACCTTGTTGCCGGCCGCTCGCTCGGGTTCTGGGTCTTTGTCCTCTTAATGATCGGCGCGGTCTGTTCGGGCATGTCGCTTCTCGGGGTCTCGGGTCTCGGGTACCGTGCCGCATGGCCCACCATGTGGGAGCAGATCTTTGTCCCGCTCTCAATCGGGTTCTGCGTGATCTTTTTTGGAGTCAAGCTTCACACCGTTGCAAAGAACGCGGGCTATGTCACCGTACAGGACTACCTCGCCCACCGGTACGAAAGCCCGAAAGCCCTTCGGTCGCTTTCCGCTGTTGCAGGCATCATTGTCTCGCTGATCTATCTTGTCGGCCAGTACACCGCAATCGCCATTGTGCTCATGTGGCTCTTTGCGATCCCGCTCTGGCTCGCACTTGTGATCGCAACGCTGGTGACCATGACATACACGACCATCGGCGGGCTCTATGCCGTTGCATGGGCCGCGCTCATCCAGTCCATCATGCTCATTGTCGGCATCTTCGTGATGGCACCAATCATTATCTTTTATGCCGGCGGGTTTTCGCAGGTGAACACGTTCCTTGCCGGTATCAACCCGAACCTGGTGATGCCCTGGATGCCTTCGGGCGCATTTGCTCCCGCGTACGTTGTCTCGTTTGCGATCATGCTCATGATCGGTCTTGCCTGCGCCCCGCACGTGATCAACAACGTGCTCGCAGTAAAGGACGTGAAATATTTCAAGTGGGCTCCGCTCGTGGCATTTTTGATCTACGGCGTTGCCATGTTCCTCTTAAAATTCACCGGGCTTGCAGGACTGGTGATGGTAAAAGAGGGGATATTCACCCTGCCGACCGTTTCTAATGCATCGGACTTTGTAATCCTCTACGGCATCCAGTATGCTCTTCCGATCATGGCGCTCTGGGCGGTTTTTGCCGTGATCGTGCTCGCCGCGGTCATGTCCACGACCGACCGGCTGATGCTCACCATCGGCGCCATGTGTTCGTGGGATATCTACAAGAAAATTCTCAGACCCGATGCGGACGACAAGAAAGTCCTGCTCCTCTCGAAAGTAATTGTCGTTCTCTCCGCAATCGGCACGATGATCCTTGCCATCAACCCGCCCGAAGCGCTCGCAAGCCTCATCTGGATGGGCATCGGGATCATGCTCTCTACCTTTGCCGTCCCGCTCCTTGCCGGCCTGTACTGGCGGGGCGCAACAAAAGACGGGGCGCTTGCAAGCATGACCCTCGGGCTTGTTTCGGCGGTTGTCTTCGGGGCCCTGAATTACTTTAAGATCACGGTTCTCGGCTACAACTTTGCCAATCTCCCGGTCCACTTCTCGTTTATCCCGCTCATCATCTCGATTGTAGTAATGGTGGTCGTGAGCAGGTTTACCACAAAGACCCACGAGAAGATCCTTGACGAGACCCTGACCGGCTGGTATATCACAAAACCCTAAACTTTTTCTAATACGTTTTTATTACGTCTCCCGGCAAACATTTGTGACGTGAAGACGGCAATTCTTGGCGGCGGACTCTCGGGCCTTTCTCTTGCCCGGCTCCTGCACGAGCGGGGCGACGAGGTCGTGGTTCTCGAAGCAGAAGAACAGTACGGGGGCCTGTGCCGTTCGCGGACCGAAAAGGGTTTTACGTTCGATATCGGCGGCTCGCACATCATCTTTTCGCGGGACAAGGAAGTCCTTGCATTCATGCGGCGGATGATCGAGGGAAACGAGCAGCAGAACAACCGGAACACGAAGATTTTTTACAAGGGCCGGTATGTGAAATACCCGTTCGAGAACGGCCTTTTCGATCTCCCCGCGGAAGACCGGTTTTTCTGTATCAGCGAATTTGTCAAAAACCTGATCGCTGTCGAGAAAGGCGAGGTCCCGGCCCCGGAAAACTTCCGTGAATGGATCTGCTATACCTTCGGCAACGGTATTGCCGAATGCTACATGGTGCCGTACAACGAGAAGATCTGGAAATACCCGACCGAACAGATGTCCCTGCACTGGGTTGACGGGCGGATCCCCCGGCCGCCGGTGGACGATGTGATCAAAGCCGCAGTCGGGATCCCGACCGAAGGCTACACTCACCAGGCAGTCTTTTCCTATCCCCTCGATGGTGGGATTGAAGCGCTTGTCCGGGCCATTGCAAAGCCGGTAGAACCGTTCATCCGGACGAACTTCCGGATCACGGATGTCAGGAAAAGCAAAAGCCGCTGGCAGATCGGGAACGGGAAGGAAACGATCGAGGCGGACCGGATCATCTCCACTATCCCGGTCCAGCACCTGCTTGCAGCCCTTCCCGGTGTCCCGCAGGAAGTGAAAACCGCCTGCGATGCACTTGCCTACAATTCGCTGGTCTGCGTCAATATCGGTGTGAAAGGAAGTGTCCCGGACTACTCGTGGCTGTATATTCCCGACCCGGCGCTCGGGAAAACCAACCGGATCTCGTTTCCCTCGCAGTACAGCCGGCACGTTGCACCGCAGGGCCATTCGGCAATCCTTGCCGAGATCACGCACCAGCCCGGGGATGCGGTCGCGGGCATGAGCGATACAGAGCTCGTTCGCGAAGTTACCGGTACGATTACCGCCATGGGCCTTGCCAAGCCCAAAGATATTACCTATACTTCGGTCGTGCGCCAGCCGTACGCCTACGTGGTCTACGATATCCGGTACCAGGAAAATATTGCAAAAGTCCGGGAGTACTGTGCGGCAGTCGGCATCCCGCTCGTGGGCCGGTTCTCCCAGTTCGAGTACCTCAACATGGACGGCTGTCTCCGGAGCGTGCTCGACTTTGTCCGGCAGTATCCGGCATAATCACGTTTTTACCGCACGCTTATTATCAGAAAAACACAAAAAAAAGTACAGGAGTCCTTTTTCCCCATGATATCGGTCATTGTCCCGTCGTTTAACGAAGAAACAAATATCGCCCAGTGCCTTGTCTCGCTCTCTCACCAGACGCTTGCGAGGAGCGACTACGAGGTTATTGTTGTTGACGGAGGCTCGACCGACAAGACCTGCGAGATTGCACGGAAATATGCCGACATGGTCTTTATCCAGAAGAGCAAAAAAGTCGGCGGGGCACGAAACGACGGGGTCGAGGCGGCAAAAGGGGATATTGTCGCAACCACCGATGCGGACTGCATCCTTCCCCCGGACTGGCTCGAACAGATCCGCAATGCATTTGCAAAGGAGCCGGAACTTGCGCAGGTGTACGGGCCGGTGTACCCGATTGAGGACAGTATCGGGAACCGGTTCTCGCTACTCCTTGCAAACACCTTCTCCCGGATCGGGTATTACAGCAGGACGTTCTATTACACGCTTGGCTGCAACACCGCGTTCCGGAAAGAACTGTTTGTCAAAGCCGGTATGTACCGCTGTATCGATGCGGGGGACGATCTCGAAATAGCGATGCGGATGAAGGATGTCGGCACGGTCCGGTTCCTTGGGGGTCTGAAAGTAGGGTTTTCCATGCGCCGCTACCAGCAGTTCGGGACCGTCCAGTCGCTGTACGAGTGGTTCTATATCGTTGCCCATGGCGGGGAGACCAAGAAGTATGCGTACTCAAAAAAAGAGTACAAATGAAGGGTGCGCAGGTATCCGGAGAATCCTGTGAACCCAACAGTTGACCGGCCGGAAGCTCCGGCATCCGATCCGGTAGAAATTTTTGAGGCAAACGATTTTGCCCGGTTGCTGGGTATGCACATTACCGAAGCCCGCGACGGCTATGCCCGGGTGGAGATGGACTGTTGCGGCAAACTCAACCCGCACGGTGCAGCTCACGGGGGCGCAGTATTCTCGCTTGCAGACCACGCGTTCGGGATTGCATCGAACTTTGGCCGGTGCAGTATACCGCGATCTCCAGTACACATCCAGTACCTTCTCCCGGCCCGGGGCCGGCTTGCTGCGGTTGCGGAACGCGTGGCAAAAAACGATACCTGTGATACGTTCCGCGTAACGGTAAGCGACGAACCGGGCCGGACCGTTGCGCTCTTTTATGGCACCGCATTCCGGGTTTCCCCATAAGTCACGGACCGGCCGTTTTTCCCCTTCCATTCTTTTCTTCCTTACTTTTCGGTCACCGTTCGTTTATTGTCCAGAGCTTTCCCATACCCTGTGTATGACAGCGGAAAAGGATGCCGTGGCAATGGTTGCCGGGCTCATGGCGCTTGCGGCCCGGACTGCCCCGAAGGGAAGAGGGCAGGACTCGATCGTCATTGCCGTACTCACGAAAGCACAGATAAAGAAACTCGTGGCCGCGATGAAAGCGTACGGCGAGACCAACGAGGCGTACAGGTTCTTCCTGCGCGATGCGGCAAATATCGCTGCGGGCGATGCCTGCGTGCTGATCGGCGCCACCGGGAGGGATGCAGCGGGTATCAACTGCGGTGCGTGCGGGTACGCAACCTGCGCGGATTTCATCAAGGCCGCACAAAAGGCAAAAGCCAAGAAAGACAGCCATCCCGTACCGGGGGCCCAACTGCGCGATCAAGATGGCCGATCTCGGGATTGCGGTCGGTTCTGCGGCAAAGACCGCCCAGATCCACAATGCAGACAACCGGATCATGTTCAGTGCCGGGTCCATTGCAGTGGCGCTCGGCCTGCTCGGGAAGGACTGCACGGTTGCCTACGCGATCCCGCTCTCCGCAACCGGGAAAAATGTCTTCTTTGACCGGGTCTGGCCAAAGTGAGCAGGGACAGCACCATCTCTTTTTGCCCAGAAAAAACTGCCCTTTTATGGTACGGCAGCGCCAGTACTAACCGGGATTTTCCATGTATACAATTGTCCTGCTCCGCCACGGCGAGAGTACCTGGAACAAGGAGAACCGGTTTACCGGCTGGACCGATGTCGATCTCTCGGAGAAAGGAACCGAGGAAGCCAAACGGGCCGCCCGGCTCATCGCTGAAGCAGGATTTTCGTTCGATCTCTGCTACACGTCCATGCTCCGCCGGGCAATCCGGACACTCTGGATCGTGCTCGACAAGATGGATCTGATGTACCTCCCGGTCGAGCACTCGTGGCGTCTCAACGAGCGCCACTACGGGGCCCTGCAGGGGCTCGACAAGCGCGAGACCTACCGAGAAGTTCGGGCAAAGACCAGGTCCTGCTCTGGCGCCGGGGATATGCCGTGCGCCCCCCAGCGCTTTCTCCTGACTGATAAAAGGCACCCGCGCTTTCGATCCGCGGTATGCCGGCATGGGCCCGGAGGCGCAGCCCGCAACCGAGTCGCTCGCAGACACGCTCGCCCGGGTGGTGCCAGTACTGGGAGGGCACCATTAGCACCCTCACTAAAATCGGGAAAGAAGATTCCTTGTCGCAGCCCACGGGAACAGCATCCGTGCTCTGGTCAAGTATCTCGATCACGTTCCCGATGACGAGATCACGGGGACTTAACATTCCGACCGGCTTCCCGCTCGTGTACGAAGCTCGACGATGATCCTCCACCCGATCCGGCACTACTATCCTTGGCGATGCCAGAAGAGATGAGCAGGCAACCGCCTCGGTCGCAAACCAGGCAGGCACCTCGGAAATAAGTCCTCATTTTTCATTTCAGGACTTTTTTGAAATAATCAGAACGAAACCTTTTCTACCCGGGAAGGGTCATAACCACTGACAGACCATGCCGGTCATGATGATACGCGGCGGTGACCTGGATCTCGTGGAATACGAGTTTCCGGTCGTTTCTCCCGGGCGAGATAGTAAAGACGCTCGGGTTTGAGAAGAAAAAGTTCAAACTGTCCCCGAAAAAAGGCAAGGTGCTGGTAAAGGCACCGGCCCGGATCCACCTCTCGGTCCTCGACATGAACCGGTTCGCGCCGGATCATGCGGGAGGCGGCGGAATCGGGTTTGCCATCCAGTGCTACTGCACCGCAGAGGCCGAGTGCACGAAGAAGGGCATTGAGATCGATTACAACAGAGCGGCTATCATCGAGAACTTTGTTGCCGTATTTTCAAAAGCCGTGGGGTATACCGGCGGTTTTAAGATCAAGGCTGCCGACCACCAGAAAAAGCATGTCGGCCTCGGATCGACGAGTACCGTTATGATGGCGGTTGCAACTGCCATTAACGAAGCTGTCGGCGCGCCGCTCACGAATGCCGAACTGCGCCGGCTCATCGGCCACAACTATGTCGAAGAGACCGCTGATGGAAAAATTGCCTTTGGCTTTGAGACCGGTGTCGGGCCGGCTGCGAGCACGTACGGCGGCATGGCAGTAATGGGCGACGAGCTCGTGCTCGTGTACCACCACCCGTTTGCGGAACAAAAAAACGTCTTTATCGTACTCCCCCCGTCAGATATCTCATCGGCGGGAACAAAAGAGTTCGATCTCTTAATGAACCGTGCGCGGACGCTCGATTACCGCGACCGGGAGCTCAAGGCATACTTTTTCATGATGGATCTTATCCCTGCGCTCGAACGCGAGGACCTCAAAAAAGCCGGCGATATCATCTGGGAGATCGAGTTCCGGGGCTCGAAACGCGCCGAGGTCGAGCACCACAGTTACCGGATCTACCAGTACATGAGCATGCTCCGCGAGGCCGGCCTCGAATTCGTTGGGATGAGTTCGGTCGGGCCCGCAATAGCAATCATAACCGACCGGGACAAAAAAGCCGTTCAGAAAATCCTCAATCCCATTGGCCTTGAGATCGCCATCGAGACAAATGTCGATAACAAGGGTATGGTAGTCACGCACCGCAAATAAAAAACGGCACTTCCTGGAAAATCCCCAAAAGAGACGCCCTCATGCGGAATACGTCCAGATGCAGGAGGTTGCCCCGATCGATCTCAGAGATCGATCGGTCCGACCAGTTTTTTTAGAGAACGAACAAATGAAGGAAGGGGGCGACCTTCAACAAGTGAGGGGGAGGGGGTCGGTCCGGTGCATGAGTATGAGATCGGCCGGACCGATCGATTGTAAAAACGATCGGTCCGATCACCCGGTACCGTCTGAACTTCCACGCGAAATACTGGCCGGGAAATTGGAACAAAATAGGCCGCCCCGACCGATCTCAGGGATCGATCGGTCCGATCGGTTTTTTTGCGGAGCTGCAATGAAGGGAAGGGGGGCGACCGGTTTTTTTGGAGGCCGGGGCGATCGATCTTTTTTTGAAACGATCCGTTTGTAACCGGAATTTTTTCCCGGAATGTTACAGTAGATTCCGGGATCCTTTCTGTCACGGGTACGACAATTTTTCGGGGCCGGGATTTTTTATAGAAAAACTGGCTCTGTAGAAATCGTTTCTCCAGAACCAAACCGGATTTGCCAGGGCGACTCCCTCTCCCCGGGAGAGAAGGCCCCCCACGGGGACAAAGCCCCCCTGACCCACCCAACCGAATAAAAGTTTTTTAATTGTACTTCCCGTGCCCGGGTTTGCTCCACGGGGCGAGCCCCGACGAGGCGGCGAGCACCCGTGGTTCCCTCTCGAACAAAATTCAGGAGGTCACTTACGGATTTCTATAGAACCAAAAAATCTGTGGGGATATCCCCGAACGGGACGGCGTTAGTCCCCTTCCGGCTTTTTTCTCCGGCACGAGGAGATAAGGCCGGCAATGATAGCGAGAATCGCAGCCCCGGTCAGGGCCATGACCCCAAGGAGCATCAGGTTCATGTTCTCTTTTACTATGGAAAGGGTGCCAAGGTAGTACCCGCCGAGCACGAGAAGCAGCGTCCAAGGCCACTGCGCCAAGGATATTATAGAACAGGAACCTGCGGTATTTCATGGAACCGACACCGGCCAGGAAACGGCGCAAAGGTCCGGACAAAGGGCACGAACCGGGCGACAAAGATGGTCGCTCCTCCCCACCGGTCGTAGAAACAATGCGTACGTTCGATGTACTCTTTCTTGATAAGGCCCGGGAACTTTTCCATAAAGACTTTCAGGCCTATGTAATTCCCCAGCCAGTAATTGACCGTATCCCCGATAACCGCACCGAGAATGTAAACCGCGATAAGAAGTTCGAGGTTTAAGATCCCCGACGCTGCTGCGGCTCCCGAGACAAAGAGCAGGGAGTCCCCGGGTCAAAAACGGCGTGATGACAAAGCCGGTCTCAGCAGAAGATGATGACAAACAAAAGGAGATACGTACCAGATACCGTAGGTCTGTACAACCGATACGAGGTTCTGGTCGAGGTGCAAGACAATGCCGAGAATCGACTCAATCATAGCTTGTACAGTAAATGGGGCGACAGCATATATCAACATGGAGGGGAAACAGCCGCTTTTTGGTTACGGGAAAAGACCGGAAAACATGTTAATTTTGTGAAACATATATCGGTAAAAAAATATCAGATCAGATGTACCCTCTCCTTTGCATCTTCCCGAAGTGAGTATCATGACACCTGTCTTTCAGCATTCCCCTATGGGCGTGGGCGTCCCGGCCTGTCTTGTCCTGGCAGTCCTTTTCCTGATCCTGCCGGTGCAGGCGTTTACGGCCGACTCCCTCAACATCACGGTAGATAAAAACGGCGACGCTTCGGCAGTCTTCCGTTTCACACTCGAAGGCGTTATCGAGAACGCAATCCCGAATCCGTCCTCCAGGAACAACTGGTAAAAGGTCTTGCCACCAGTTCCGATCCGCCACAGGTAGTATCCTTTGACAAATCGCAGGCTTCCCTTATCCTGAAGAACTTCGCGGTGACAAACGATGTCGCAACCGGGACGGAAGTACCAGACTGCACCAATGGACTTTAAAAACGCGCAGCTGGCCCTGCAGAATTCCGCGGTAAGCACGGTAATCTCTGCCGATTTTTCCCCGGCAACAATCACAGTCACGTTCCCTGACGGCTATTCACGAACGCTTGGGGATTCCTCTGCACTTCCGAGCCTCAAGCATACAGTCGTCGACCCGGCAAAAGCCGCGGCGGTCCCCACGGTGAACGCCTCGGCGCTTGGCGCGATAAAAGTCAGCACGTCGCCGGCAACGGTCCATGTATACATCGATTCCGTGTATGCCGGCGAGAGCCCGGACACCTTTACCGGGATCTCCCCGGGCCAGCACGAAGTAATGCTCGAAGCAGACGGGTACGTGACCAGCGACAAAGACCGTGAATGTTAATGCCAGCGAAACCGCCACGGTCTTCGAATCGCTCACCTTTGCAGAGACGCCGACAAAGAAGGCGGGAGTTTCCGGAACCGGGATTTGGGCATTTGCCGGTGTGGTGGCGATCTGCGGAGTAATCGCCCTGCGTCGGAAATAACTAAATTGTTTTTTATTTTAAAAATTCAAAATCAAAGCTGTTTGAGACAGGTAATTTTTTAGCAGGGATTCCTGGTACTTGTTTAACGATTCTTCCCACTCCTCGCTGAAGCTCGGAGTCGCCCGGGCTTCTTGCCGGGCCCTCTGCTCGGGCAGACTACCGATTTATTTTTCTCGATTAGGTAATTGCCCCCGCGGGGGCGCCCCTTCGGGGGCGGCGGGAGCCATCGTTTGCATATGAAAACACGGCAGGACTCATCATAGGGATACCGTAGTCAATACGGGGAATATCATCACGGGTTATAGCAACCGACCGAACCGTCCCGTGATCTCAGCCCGCGGGAAACGCTCTCCCCGCACGGTGAGGTCCCACGTATGCGTTGTGCACTCTCCGTCAAACCGGCTGCCAACAAGCGAACGCACTTCATCTTCGGTAAAATAATGCGTTGCAATCCCGTTCCTGCGCGCAAACGTCCAGGGTTCGCTTTTCCGTGCCCTTTCCTGCCCGAAAATCCTCACGGGAGAATCCCGAGAAGAACAGGGTACCTCCGGGCCGCAGCACGCGGGCGATCTCTTCAACGGCAATCTTCCGGTCTTTCTCCGAAAGATGGCCGATAACATGGAACGCCACCACGGCATCGAATGCTCCCGCTGCAAACGGCAGATGGCAGGCATCGGCAACTGCCACTTCGCCTGCCGCCCTGGCGGAAACCTGCGACCTGCACAGGACTGCTGCGGATAACGAGATGTCGATGCCGGTAACGTTGCAACCCCGTTCCAGCAGCGCGGCAAACGTCTTCCCGTTCCCGCAGCCGAGTTCGAGAACATTTTCTCCGCTTGAAAGCGCCGGCAGGTTATGCTACCGCGCCGCCCCAGACCCGGCCTTTCCGGGCATATTCCTTTTCCCAGGGATTTTCTAAAGGAGCGGTCATTACAGGTTTTCCTTTATAAAAAACGGGTGTCCCGGCCAAATCAGTAGTTGTTGTTTTTCGTCCCGGATTAATAACGTCCTGTCCGCGCCTTGCAACATAATAAAGGAAAACGCGCCTACATAATACTGGAACACAAATACGGGCAGACGTCCCCGGGCATCCGGGAGACGCACCCGGGGTCGTGCCAGATGCTGGATATCAGGTTTGTACGGGCGAGCCCTGAGATCGTCAAAGCCGATCTCACCAAGCGGAACGCCACAGAAAAGATCGCATGGGTGGACGAGATACTTGCAAAGGATGCACGATCCCGCGAGCTCAAGGTGCAGACCGACGAACTCCGGCGCCGGAGGAACACGATTGCCCGGGAGATTAACGAAGCCAGGAAGGCAGGAAACGACCCGGCGCCCTTAATGAAAGAGGCTGCCGAACTCCCGAAAAAGATCAAGGCAAACGATGCCGAGCAGGAAGAGATCTCAAACGTCATCCACACCCGGCTCATGCGCCTCCCCAATATCCTGCACGAGAGCGTGCCGCAGGGAAAAGACGATACCGAGAATGTTGAAGTCAAGCGTGTCGGCACGCCGCGCACGTTCGACTTCGAGCTCAAAAACCACGGCCAGCTTGCAGCCGATAATGGCTGGGCAGACTTCGAGCGGGCGACAAAGACCTCGGGTGCGGGCTTCTATTTCCTCAAGGCCCGCTTGTCATGCTCGACCTCGCGCTCCAGCACTTTGCGCTTGACCTTCTCATAAAGAAAGGATTTACTCCCGTCGTCCCGCCGTTCATGATCAACCGGAGCTCGTACGAGGGCGTCACCGATCTCGACGATTTCGAGAAGGTCATGTACAAGATCGATGGCGACGATGCATACCTGATTGCAACGAGCGAGCACCCGATCGCCGCCATGTACCAGGACGAGATCTTCGAGAGAAAGGACCTTCCTTTACGCCTCTGTGGCTCTCTCCCCCTGCTTCCGGCGCGAGATCGGAGCACACGGCCTCGACACAAAAGGCCTCTTCCGCGTCCACCAGTTCACGAAGATCGAGCAGTTTGTCTACTGCAAACCCGAGGACTCGTGGCAGATCCACGAGGAACTGCTGGCAAATGCCGAGGAAGTCTTTACAAACTCGGCCTCCCCTATCACGTGGTCAACATCTGTACGGGAGATATCGGCACGGTTGCCGCAAAGAAATACGATATCGAGGCCGTGGATGCCGAGGGAGAACACGTACAAGGAGGTAGTCTCCTGTTCCAACTGTACCGCGTACCAGGCAACGAGCCTCAACATCCGGGTCCGGGACAAGGAAAACTTCGAGTCCAAGCGCTTTGTCCACACACTAAATTCGACCGCGATTGCCACATCGAGGGCGCTGCGCTGCATCCTTGAAAATTACCAGAACAAAGGACGGTTCGGTCACCATTCCCGAAGTCCTGCGCCCGTATATGGGCGGCCGCGAACTGCTCTGACCGGATTTCCTTTTTCTCCCCTCTTCTTTATAAGCATCGGAAATTATACATGTGATGAATAAGGTATTTGCCTGAAAGGCTGTATACTGACTATTAGAATTGGGAATGTGGTACTATGGGCTATCCCGACTTGAAAAGTGACGAGTCCATCGTCCTGACGGCACAACACGTCAAGGTGAAGTCCGTGCCGTTCGAACTGGTGCTGACCAACCGGCGCCTCATCATCATCGACAGCGAGAAAAACGTTGTCCCTACACAGCAGATCCCGTTAATTACGATACGCAATGTCATGATCGGGGAGAATGCAATACGGGACCCGGTCATCACGCTGACAATCCTGACCGACACGGCCGACACCCGCGAGCTTGCGCTTACCTTTGCAATGCAGACCGGCGGTGAACGCAGGCGCGAAGCCGGGGAATGGGTAAAGGCCTTAAAAAAATACATTGCCGAAGCATCGTCCTATCCGGTGGATATGATGCCCGCGTCCCAGCCTGCCGTGCAGCCGCCCCGACAGGACTATGCGGGCTCGTCCGGCATAAAAAAGAAGATCGAAGTCTCACGCCCGATCAAAAAGATCGTGGTGGATACCGATCATCTTCCGCCAAAACCCGTAGAGACCTCGACCCTGCCGGAAGGCACGTTCTGTTCCCGGTGCGGGAACCGTATCCCTCCCGGTTCTACGTTTTGCAACCGCTGCGGGACAATGGTGGTAACCGCAGAGGCAGCAGAAGCTCCTGCACCGGTGGCAGCCTGCACCGGAACAGATCACAACAGTACCGGTAGCAGCACCCGTTTCCGGTGATCCGCAAGAGCCGGCCCATAGAACAGATCATTCACTCGATCGAACCCCTGAATCGAGGACTCCGTTCCCCGCGCAGGGCCCATGGATGCAGTCCCGGAACCCGAAGGTTCGCTGGCACCGCAGATCCCCCACGCGGCAACGGAAACTGCCCCGGCCGAACAACCGGCTGTACCTGATACACCCTCAGCTTCCGAAACACCGGCAATGGAAAGTGCTGCATCGACTGCTGCCCCGGCTGCATCAGGGGAAACCGCAGCTCCTGCCGTAACCGGTGAACCTGCCCCATCGATTCCGCCCGTTGTCCCCTTGCCACCAATCCCCGAAGCCCCGAAAAAGAAGCGCTTGGGGATTCTTCCTATCGCAATTATCGTAATTGTCATAATCGCTGTCGCAGTTGGCGGATTCATGATACTGAAAAACGGCCAGTCCCCGTCAACCCCGGCCGTTACCACTACTACGATGCCAACGACAATGATCACAACCGTTCATACAACCGTCCCGACAACGGTGGCAACCACTGCGGTAACGACCACGGTCCCGACTACTGCCGCACCGCTTGTTCCCCAGACCGGGATATGGGCCGAAGTGATCTACGACAAGACCTATACCGGCCAGGTCGGGACACCGGGTTCCAAGGTAACCGTAACCGATACCGGCGACCACTTCTACATCATCCCCACCAAGGATGGCGTGGTGGATATCACGCTCACGAAAACGGACTGGTACCGGTGACGAACTCAAAGTTATCGTCTACAGCGCAGGACAGGTAGTTAAGACCGCATCGACAACCACCCCGAAGGGAACTATCGATCTCCAGTTTGCCGTTACACTCCCGACCACTGCCACGACACCGGAAGCAATTGCAACCCTTGAAACCACTACAAAAACCACTGCCGCTGCGGTAAATACGACAAACAGCACGGCATAATCCAAATAACAAAAAAATAATAAACAGATCCTTTTTTATAACCAAAAGAGCCAGCCTATCCTAGTGATACGCTGATGAAATCCAGAAATATCCTTGCAGTCTGCTGCCTTCTTGTGGTTCTTGCCGGACTTGCCGCTGCCAGCGGTTCGGTGCAGTCGTACCTGGGTAACACAGTCAAACTCTCGGGGTACAGTTCGAGCAGTTCAACGGTCTACCTGTTCCTTACCGGCCCGAACCTCCCGGCAAACGGAGTGGCCCTTGACAACCTGAACCGGGGAACGGACCAGGGTGGGTTTACTCCGGTCAGCGTGGATAGTAACGGTCGCTGGGAATATGACTGGAACCCGGGCGGAAGCATCGATGCCGGCACGTACACCGTCTGGGCGGTCAACAGCCAGACCGACAAAGCTCACTTAAGCCAGGCAGAGTTCAGCACCATCTCGGTCACCTTGGGAAACCCGAGCATCAGCGTTGCGACACCGGTTGTCCCGGGCAGCCTCGATCTGCGCTCGGTCCCGGATAACGTCTCGGTAACCGTCAACGGGAATTATAAGGGAAAGACACCGGTTGTTGTCTCCGATCTCGATCCTGGCACATACCAGGTTGCATTCTCAAAGTTTGACTACGAACAGTTCTCCACCCCGGCAAAGGTAGAATCGGGATCGATCACCGAAGTTACGGCAACGCTCGTGCCAAAGACCGGATCCCTGATCATCAATACCACACCTTCGGGCGCGGCAATCAGCATCGATGGTACACCCTCCGGGACAGCACCGGTTACTCTCAACGGTCTTACTGCCGGTAACCACACGGTGAATGCAACGCTCGATGGATACATTCCCTTCGAGAACCAGATCCGGGTGGTTGCCAACCAGACCGTGACAAGCGAGATAGCGCTCCAGAAACCAACGGCAACGATCATCCCCGGGATCTCTGCGCCCCTGTCACCGGCTATCGCAATTACTGCCTGCCTGTTCGCATTTATCCTGATTGCTGTCGGAGTACGAAAACAACAGTAAGCGGCAGGCCACTTTTTTTTTAAGAAAAATCCTCAACGCTCCTTTTCGGTCGGGATTTTTTGGCCTAAAAAAAATTTTACCGGCCCGGGCAATCCGGATTTTTTAATAAAACTCCGGGCCTACCGGAAAACTCACGTCGGCACCGAAAAAGAAGAGTTAGTTGTACATCCAACTGTTGGATAATTATCCAACTGTTGGTTAGATAACTTACAACTTTTTTTCGCGTTAAAAAAATTTTTATTCAGAATTTTTTCCGGGCCAAAGCAATTCAGTTGCACTGTACCGGAACCTGGTGGTTGCTCTCCGGGAGCGGTCCCGGCAGGTAACTGGGATGCCCATAGAAAAATGGATGTTATGGTTTTGCGGTACTAAAACCCCGGTACAGGATCCAGACCCCGAACAGGATCAGGAACGCCGCGGCAACGACCGGCCAGAACCCTGCCGGCATCCAGATAATCCCGATGCCAAGGCAGATCATAAAGATCCCGAGAAGGGCAAAGAGGACCGGGGAAGATTTCCGGTAATAGTTATCCGGACCCTCCGGATTTTCAGCACCGGGTTCTGCCGGTGCGGGAGCCTTTGCCCGGGCAAGAGCCGTCCCGATAAAGCCAAGACCCAGGCCGACCAGGACACCGGAAGCCGTATGCCCGATAAGCAGACCGATACCGAGACCAATCAGGATCCCGGCCGGAATAAACATGTATGTCCCGCCGTGGTGATGTCTTCGTTTTTCGCGGCGGTCTTGTCTTTCCTCACCTGTCATATGGATCCTGTTATCCATCTCACCCGATATAAGAATTGAGATCTTAAAATAGCAGTTTTTACCGGCCGGGTAGTTTTAATTAGTATCTTAATCATTAACTATATCCACAAATGTCTGAACCAGATAGTCATCCCCCTGAATTTCCGGAACTATACTGCATCTGGATGCGGGTCCGGAACAAGATGAACATCATGGAGAATATGCCCCGCACGTTTGGCGTGGAAAAGCCGCTTTTCTTATCCGAGATCCACACCATCCAGGCAATCGGCAGGACAAAAGAGAACAATATCCGGACCATTGCCGAAATCCTCGGGGTGACGCCGTCCGCTGCATCGCAGACCGTGACCCGGCTTAAAAAGAAGGGCTTTGTAAAGAAGGTCCGGGGAATAAAAAACGAAAAAGAGGTCTCGCTGGTTCTTACTCCCGCGGGAAAGATCGCATACGACAATCACGAGAAAACCCACCGGCAGATGTACGAGAGGATTGCCGGGCGTCTTGGAGAATTAACCGATGATGAACGGGCATTTCTTGGCCGGGTCTTCTCGGTGTTCGAGTCTGTCTACGATGAACGGATCGCTGAACTTACCGGTATTACAGAAAACGGGAAGCCGTCAGCATGACCGTAAGCACTCCCGATCGTGGCGGGCACTCGGCAGCAGCACATGCACCGTCGAGGAATGCGTGAGATCGCCCAGCTTACGCTTGCGCACCTGATTAACGATATCTACGCCCCGGTGCTGATGGCGCTCCAGCCGCTCCTTATCACCACACTCGGGTACAGTTACTTCCAGGCCGCGCTCCTCCCGGTGATGCACAGCCTGATCTCGTCCGCGCTCCAGCCGGTTTTCGGGAGCCTTGCGGACAAGAAAGGATTCCGGGTCAGCGTGGCAGTCTCCATTCTCCTTTCCGGCTGCGGGATTGCATTCCTGGGCTTTTTGTCGGACCACTATACCATCATGCTCTGCTGCGTTGCGATCTCGGCCTGTGGGCCACGCAACCTTCCATCCGGGTGCGCTCTGCAAGGTAGGACGCGATCGCAGGCATCGGGCAACCGGGGCCGGCTCACCTTCGTTCTTTGTCGTGGGCGGCAACCTCGGGCAGGCGCTCGGGCCGATCCTTGGCGGTATCGTGATCACGACCGGAGGGCTTCCCGCAGTTTCGTGGCTGATCATACCCGCTGTTATTGGTGCGCTTCCTCCTCCTCGTTCGCCCGATCCCCGATACCTGCCCGGTAGCGGCGCGGCATGAAGAGGCCAAAGGCGACGAGAACTGGAAACCGGTGATTCTCCTCTTTACCGGTTCAACACTCCGCGCCTGGGTTACGTTCGGGGCAATGACGTTCCTCCCCACGTACCTCGTCCTCTCCGGGTACCCGATCCTTACCGCAACCTTCCTTGTCAGCGCCATGCTTCTTGCCGGAGTTGTCGGGCAGCTCACCGGGGGTTACCTCTCCGACCGGGTGGGCCGGAAACCCGTTGTTGTCGCAACGACCCTGTGCTCCATCCCGGCCTTTGCCGCGATTCTCCTGACTCAAGGGACGCTCCAGATCATCGCAATGCTCTGCTTTGGCTTTTTACTCTGGGCATCGTTCTCGGTCACGATTGCCATGGCGCACGAGCTCATGCCTACCCGGATCGGGTTCATCTCCGGCCTTTTCATGGGTATTGCCATGGGAGCCGGCGGTATCGGTGTCTCGGTCTCGGGTGTGATTGCCGATCATATCGGGCTTGTTGCAACCCTTGCCTTCTTCCCGGTCCTGGTACTGGTTGCAGGCCTGCTCTTTGCCCTTGTCCAGTATCCGCGGAAGGCAGCTGATACCTCATGATTATGGGATTTTAGTGTAAATGAGGGCAAACCCGTTCCTTTTTTCGGGATTATTACAAAATTACCGGATAAATCTCTGGAAACTACAGGGTCCTCGAATTTCCGACCCAGAACATGACGAATCTTTTATCTTCACTGATCCTTATCAGGCTGCACAGCGGTCGGGGACTGCGGGAGCGGTTTTGTTATATGATACATAGATACACGACAGTGTTGCCATCTGGCATATAATAGCCATGATAAAGGAGGTCAGTACTCCCTGCGCAGATTTTGCCCTAGTCTTTCCACCTTCTTTCAGGTGCTCCCCCTAGCGAGACGGGTGATGCAGTGCCACCCGTCGAGCGCGAGGGGGCCGGGGGGCGCGTGCTCGCTTTTATGATGATCTTCCCCGAATGATCAGCCAGTGGCATTTCCGGTCTGACCACATATAACCCCTTACACCGGGAAATGCGATAATGAAAAGTCGGCATACCGGGCGTTGCCGGTAAAAAAGTACTTTTGGAGGATTACGCAACCGGGCTGCATGCCGCCTGCCCGGCGGGGATTGCATATTTCTTTTCGATAAAGTGCGCGGCGATGGTCGTGATGGTTACAAGCATCAGATAGACAATGCCCACACAGAAGAATGTCTCGTTGTACATGAAATACTTGGTTGCAATCATCTTTGCCGCACCGGTCAGCTCGATGAGCGTGATCATGTATGCAAGGGACGAATATTTCACGAGGTAGATGAACTCGTTCGTGATACCCGGGAAGGCCTTCCTTAATGCCTGCGGGAGGACAATCCAGCGGACGGCCTGCCACTTGGACATCCCGAGTGCCTGTGCTGCGGTCATCTGGCCGTCTTTTATCGAGTGGATTGCCCCCCGGATATATTCGGAGTTGTAGGCCGCGTTACAGCAGATAAAACCGATGACAGATGCAACAAACGGCGTGAGCACAATACCGATCGAGGGCATCCCGAAATAGAGGATGAAGAGCAAAAGGAGGAGCGGACAGCCCTTACAGAAGATCACAAATCCCTTGGCGGCCAGCCTCACCCAGGGGCTCCCGTAGGCCCGGCCTACTGCCACGGCACACCCGACGAGGAAACCAAACGGCGCCGCTACTGCGATGAGAGCGAGGGTCATCAACAGGCCGCTTGCAAAGGCCGGGGCAATGATCTGGGTAAGGAATGTGATCTGGTCCATGGGCAGTCAGGCTCGCTAAAAGTTACCGGTACTCCTCGATTTTTCCGATGAATTTTTTCATGCGCTCGAATCCCTCTCCCTTGAGGAACTGCATCCGGCGCACCCCGTTCCGCGATCGTCCCGTTCTCCATGAAGAGCACCTCGTTTGCGACCGAGAGGGCAAACCGCATCTCGTGAGTCACAATAAGCATGGTCATGCCCTGCTTTGCGAGCATCCGGATCACTTCGAGCACCTCGCGGGTCAGTTCAGGGTCGAGCGCCGATGTCGGCTCGTCAAAGAGCATCACGTCCGGGTCCATGGCAAGCGCCCGGGCAATCGAGACGCGCTGCGCCTGCCCGCCCGAGATCTGGGCCGGGTAGCAGTCTGCCTTGTCCTGCAAGGCCCGACCCGGTCGAGCTCGAAGAGTGCCTTCTTTGTCGCCTCTTCCGGTTTCATTCCCTTGACTTTCAGGAGCGCGAATCTCGACATTTTTCTGGACAGGTCAGGTGGTCGAAGAGGTTGAAGTTCTGGAAGACCATCCCCATTTTCTGCCGGAAATAGTTGATCTTCGTCCCGCTGTTTGTCACCTCTTCGCCATCAAGCCAGACCTTGCCGCTGTCGGGCTCGGTGATCTGGTTGATGCAGCGTAAAAGCGTGCTCTTCCCGGTTCCCGACGGGCCGATAAAGGCTTTCGTCTCACCCCGCCGTACGGTAAACGAGACTCCACAGAGCACCTTTGTCTCGCCAAAGGACTTGCAGAGGTTTTCGACTTTTAACACACAGTCTCTTTCTGTCATGGTATCACGTACTTGCGTGGCCGAATCCGGGCACCATCACTTTTTCTTCGAGCTTGTTGAGGCACTTCATCCCGGCGTAGTTCAGCGCGATGTACACGCAGGCGCAGGCAATGTAGATCGGCATGGTCAGGTACGTCTGCGAGACGATCTGCGAAGTCCGGGTCAGGAGTTCCATCACACCGATCGCATAGCAGATCGAAGTATCGGTCAGCACGGTCGGATACTCGTTTGACCAGCCGGGCAGGGCAACGAGCATAGCCTGCGGGAGGATGATCGATTTTATTGCCTGCCACCGGGTCATGCCAAGCGACCGCGCCGCAGTCATCTGTCCTTCAGAGATGGAGAGGATCGCTCCCCTGAAGATCTGGGACTGGTAGGCAGAGCCACGAAGACCGAGCACCACGATCGCGATGATAAATGCGGGGAGGTCGAGACCAAGCGAGGGGAATACACCGAAATAGAACAAAAAGAGGAGGACAAGGAGGGGCAGGCCACGGAAAAACCAGACATACACCTCGATGGCGTACCGGACCGGTTTACTCCCGTAGATCTGTCCCGAGCGCCATGGGCAGGCCGATGGCCAGTCCCATCCCGAGAGCCGCCACCACGAGCACCAGTGTGAGGATAATTCCCTGCAACAGGTACGGGAGCCATTCTATCAGGATGGGAATGAGCGCATCGGTCATGTGAAAGCGGGTCCTCTTTTTTCGCGATTGTCAGATACCTTGTGGATTATGCCAGTTTATATTCCGTGAGCAGTTCCTGCCAGTAGGGGTCTGCCTGGAGGTCGGCAAGTCCCGAGTTCATCAGTGCGAGGAGCTCCGGGTCGTTCTTGCGGATCGCAATACCCGTACTGCTCGCCGGTATCGATCTCGTAGACGATATGGATGGGCTTACCTTCGATAGCGCTTATGTGGGACGGCCGGTCATAAATAGATGCGTCAATGTTCTTGTTCGTGAGATCGGTGATCACGAGCGGAAATTGTCGTATTCCTTTAAAGTGATCCGCAGGCATCTTGCCGTTCTCGACCAGGTTCTTTTCCGCCCAGATTGCCCCGGTGGTACCGCGCTGGGCACCGATGATTCGCCTTGCCGGCAAGGATAGTCGTCAACGGTAGAGGGCTGAAGTCGTTTCCGGATCGCGATTGTCTGGTTGATGTTGAGGTACGGGGTCGAGAAATTGACCTGTTCCTGGCGTTCCGGCGTGATAGGTCATAGCCGGAGTAGACCATAGTCGATCTTTCCCGCCTGGAGTGCAGGGATCATACCGTCCCATTCGATAGCCTCGAACTCGACATTGAATCCCTTGTCTTTTGCGATCCAGCGGGCAGAATCCACATCGATTCCATGGAATGTTCCGTCTTTGTCGATGTAGGAGTAGGGCATATACGCGCCATCAACGCCGATAACGTACGTCTTTGTCACTGGCAGTACCGTTCTGCTGGGACACTGCCGCACCAGACCCGGAGGACTGCGTACATCCCGCAGCAAGGAGGCACCCGCCAAGGAGGATAGCGAGCACCGCAAGCACACACACTGATTGAGCTTTCATTCAACTGGCAGGTTTGCGGCTCTCACCTTATAACCGTTATGAAATATATCGACAGGAACACCGGCGGAGAAACACTACCGTAGGAAAGCAAGCTCCGGGAAAATCAAAAAAAGGAGTGATACCGGTTTACTGCATGTCGTACTTCTGGATCAGCTCTTTCCACTTGTCGGAAGCCATGAGGTGGGTAAGACCGGTATTAAGCGAATCGAGAAGTGCGGTGTCATCCTTGCGGACAGCGATACCGAAAGCCTCGTCCGTCTCGATTACACCGATCTTTTTCATCGGCTGGTCCCTGATTGCATGGACAACGACCGGTTCATCGAACATCACGACATCGGTCCGGCCATTCGAAAGATCGGCGAGCGCGAGCGGGAAGTTGTCGTATAACGTGAGGTTGCTGCTGGCAAGCGTGCCGTTCTTTATGAGATTGTTCTCGATCCACGTGTTGGCCGAACAGCCGCGCTGGGTTCCTATGGTAACCTTACCTGCGAGCACATCGTCCATGGTCACGGCCGAATTGTTCCGTGCGGCAATTGCCTGGTTGACTACCCAGTAGGTCTTCGAGAAGTTGACCTGCTCCATTCTTTCGGGAGTCTTTGTCATGCCCGAATAGACCATATCGATCTTTTTTGCCTGGAGCGCCGGGATGATGCCGTCCCAGGCCATCGGCTGGATCGTCACGTCAAAACCCTGATCCTGTGCTATCCACTTGACAGACTCGACATCAAAACCCGTGGGGACGCCATTCGAATCGATATACGAGTACGGGAAGTAATCGCCGTCGATACCGACAACGTAGACAGTCTTTGTGTTACCCGCACCGGGTGCAGACACGTTGTTCCCCGAAGGCGTTGCCGATGGGGCGCTCTCTGTACAGCCGGCGCAGACCAGGAATGCAATTACCATGAACACAACAGGAAGAAACCAGTACTTCATACCAGATTCATCTTACGAGGATCGTATTTACAGATTACCAAATTTTACGGGTGATCCTCCTGTGATCCCTATAGGTCTCTGTTCAGGAGAGGGATTGATAAAGGGTGCCTCCCTATTTTCCAGTATAAGCTATGGAAGATGGTGCCCGGGATATACGGGAACATCTCCCGGGATGATTGCATGACCGATGCACCGCCTGCGCCGGATTCCCCGACACTCTATATCAACCGCGAACTGAGCTGGATCCGGTTCAACCACCATGTACTTGAAGAAGCAATGGACGAACGCCACCCGCTGCTCGAACGGGTGAAATTCTTAGCCATCTTCGCAAACAACCTGGACGAATTTTTCATGATCCGGGTCTCGGGCCTCCAGCGCCAGGCAGCTCAGGGTGTTTTAAAGGCCCCACCCGACGGGATGACCCCTTCGGAGCAGCTCGTTGCAATCGAAAAAGCACTTCTTCCCGAACTCTCCCTCCAGTACGACTGCTGGAACCGCGAGATCCTCCCGAAACTCGCGCAGGCCGGAATCTTCATCTCGCCCTACCAGGATTTGGACCAGAAACAGAAAGACGCGCTCCGCACCTACTTTGTCGAAGAGATCTTCCCGGTCCTCATCCCGCTCGCAGTTCGATTCCGCCCATCCGTTCCCCTTCATATCCAATCTCTCGCTCAACCTGGCCATCGTTGTCCGCGACCAGAACAAAAAGGAGCTCTTCGCCCGGATCAAGGTGCCCACCGGCCTCTTCCCCCGGCTCATACGCGTACCGGCACCGGCAAAAAGCCACAACGACAAGAACGTCCATCTCGTGTATCTCGAAGACCTTGTCGCCGCACATCTCGATCTCCTCTTCCCGGGTCTCGAAGTTGTCGGGGCTTATCCCTTCCGTATCACCCGGGATGCAGATCTCGATATTGAGGTCGATGAGGCGTCGGACCTTTTGACAACGGTCGAAGAGATCATGGAGCAGCGGGCACGCGGGACACCGGTAAGGATCCAGGTCGACTCGACCATGCCCGAGAACACCGTGCAGATGCTTGAGAAAAAACTGGGGATCGGCCCCCACATGCTCTACCGGATCGGCTATCCCGTGGGAATGGCAGACCTCATGGAGCTCCTCTCCCTCGACCGCCCCGACCTCAAGGACCCCCCGTTCCAGCAGTCCGTCCCGCCACAACTTGCCGAAGAAAAGGACATATTCTCGGCAATCCGGAAAAAGGACATCCTTCTCTTCCATCCGTATGACAGTTTCACCCCGGTGATAAACTTCATCCGACAGGCCGCCCACGACCCGGGCGTGCTTGCGATCAAGATCACCCTGTACCGGGTAGGCTCGAACTCACCAATCTGTAAAAGCGCTCATGGAGGCCCGGGAGAACGGGAAAGGCGGTGGCGGCCTTGATCGAGCTCAAGGCCCGGTTTCGACGAGGAGAACAACATCGGCTGGGCCCGGGCGCTCGAACGGGCCGGCGTACATGTGGTATACGGGGTCGTCGGGCTCAAGGTACATGCAAAGCTCTGCATGGTCGTGCGCCGGGAAAAAGACGGGATACGGCGCTACCTGCACCTCGGGACCGGCAATTACAATGCGACAACGAGCCGGATCTATACCGATTTCGGGATGTTCACCTGCGACCGCGATATCGGCGACGATGCAGCAAACCTCTTTAACTTCCTGACCGGGTATGCCCGGTTCGACCAGTACCGGAAACTCGTTGTTGCTCCCGTGACCCTGCGCAGCGGGATGCTCTCCCGGATCGACCGGGAGATTGCACTCCATAAAAAAGAGGGCGGGGGCCACCTCATCTTCAAGATGAACGCGCTTGTCGATCAGGAGTGCATTGCCGCGCTCTACCGGGCCTCGGAGGCCGGGGTAAAAGTCGATCTCCAGATCCGGGGGATCTGCTGCCTGCGCCCCGGAATTCCCGGCGTAAGTGAGAATATCACCGTGAGTGCTATCGTGGGACGATTCCTCGAACATGCCCGAATCTATTATTTCAGGAACTGGCGGAAAGGACGAGGTGCTGCTCGGGAGCGCCGACTTAATGCCGCGCAACATCGACCGGCGGGTGGAAGGTGCTCTTCCCGGTGACCGACCCCTCCATAAAAAAAGCGCTTCTTACAACGATCCTTGCAACCGAACTCGCGGACAACCAGCAGCTGCGGCTGATGTCCGGGGACGGGTCGTACGCCCGCAGGCTCCCGAAGAAAGGAGAAAACCCGGTCGATTCCCAGGCATGGTTCCTTGCACACCCGGGGATCCTGGTACCATGCCGGCTCCTGATCCGATCGTGCCGGTTCCCGGCGCCTGTGCCTTTGCGGCATCGCGTCTCCTGCCCCTGCTCGACACGTTCTTTCTCGAAATCGGGCACGTGAGGAATTCTGACGACACCGAAGCGGTACACCGGCTCAGGGTCGCCTCCCGCCGGCTCCGGGCAGCGCTGCCGCTTTTTCCCCTCTGCTTCCCGGAAAAGGACCTTCGTCTCTGGATCCGCGAGGTCAAAGAGTGCACCCGGGCCCTCGGGCCTGCCCGGGACACCGATGTCAGGATCGTATTTTTGAAAAAATACCTGAAAGGCCGGCACCAGACCCCCCGGGAAAACCAGTCCGAAAGCACGATCCCCGAAAGGACGGGCATGGATCCTCTCGTGCGCCTGCAAAAAAAACTGCGCAGGGAGCGGAAAACCCAGCAGGAAAAACTGGTCGGCGTTCTTGACAAAATCGAGCAGGGCGGCGGACTTGCTACGTCTCCGGGAATCCTGCCGCGCGCTGGCCGATCAAAAGACCCGGGGAAAAAAGAACTGCATTTCCGGTGTCCCCCCGGTTGCAGCGGACCGGATCGGTGCGCGGCTGATATCGCCGCAGCGGTACGAGCCGTTCATCCGTTCCCCGGACGCAGTCCCCGAACACCACGCCCTCCGGATAGCAATAAAAAAACTCCGGTACACGATCGAGACCTTCGCACCGCTCTACCGGAGGGGGATGGCAAAGCAGATCGCGCAGCTCAAACGGCTCCAGGACCTGCTCGGTGGGATCCATGACTGCGATGTCTGGATCGATGACCTGGGACATGCAATCCTTACCGCCCGGTCGCGGAAAGCCTTCCGTGAAACCACCGCGGGAAACAACATTCCCGACCTCACGCCCCTCCGCCAGCTGCTCTGCAACCGGGAGAAGGAACGCAACCGGCTCTACCGTCAGTTCGTCCGCTGCTGGGATGCGCTATTGCGGGCCGGGTTCTGGGACGACCTCGAAACCTGCACTCTTGACGGCCAGCGCTCTGCCTGCCGGCGCCGGAAGACCGGCACACAGGGAGCTGAAGAGGCAGCATTCCTCCGTATGCTGGCTTCCGGTGCCGGACCAGCAGGCGCACAGCCTGCATGTCGCCGACCTTGCAGACCGGCTCTTTACCGGTCTTCTTACCCTGCACAACCTCAAAAACCGCGACCGTACCCTCCTCCGGTACGCCGCAATCATCCACGACATCGGCTGGGCGGGCGGAAGGCAGCGGCCACCAGGCCCGTGGTGCGGCCCTCATCCTCGCGGAAAGCGGGCTTTTGGTGAGCATAAAAGAGCAGGGCATGATCGCGCTTATCGGCGGACTCCATGGCGGCCAGGCCGCGGTCCGGCACAAGGGGTTCTACCGGCTCCTCCCGCAGGAGGACAAAAAGCGCGTTCTTCTCCTTGCCGCGCTGCTCCGGATCGCCGACTGGTCTCGATTATACCCACGACAGCTGCATTACGGATCTCCGCTGCACCATCCGCGAGACTGAAATCCTCTGCGAACCAACCGGAACCGGCAATACCGGACCCTGCAGGGAACGGGCAATAAAAAAGAGCGATCTCTTCACTAAAGTCTTCACGCTGCCGCTGGTGATACCATAAAAACGAGAAAAGTCGGGGCTGCCGGACGGATTGTCGCATTCATCGATATCGGGACAAACTCGGTGCGCATGCTCGTTGTCCGGTTCAACCCGAACCATTCCTACAGTATCCTTACCCGGCAGAAACAGCAGGTGCGCCTCGGGGAAGGGAGAATTCGACGACGAGGAGATTACTCCCGAAGCCATCGACCGGGCCTGCCTGGTCTGTCCGGAAGTTTGCCGATCTCGCCCGGACGTTTGCAGCAGAAGAGTTCGTTGCAGTCGCGACCTCAGCCGCACGCGAGGCGCAGAACCAGGCCGAACTGCTCGGCCGGATCCGGCGCGAGGCGCAGCTCGATGTCAGGGTCATCCCCGGCCGCGAGGAGGCCCGGCTCATCTATCTCGGGGTCGCCGGCAGCTTCCACCTTGGCGAAAAGCAGGGGTTTTTTATCGATATTGGCGGAGGCAGCACGGAGATCGCCGTGGGCGGCCAGCATCAGTACCAGTTCCTCGACAGTTTCAAGCTGGGCGCAATCCGCCTCACCAACCAGTTCTTCACAAAAGACGAAACCGGGCCGGTCCGCACCGACCAGTACCGGCTCCTCCAGCAGTACGTGAAAAACGCGATCATCCATACCGTCCAGAAGATCAAAAACCAGAAAATCGATCTCGCTATCGGCAGCTCCGGCAGCATCATGAACCTCACCGAGATCGCGGCAAAAGCGTTCCCCCCGGACAAACCTGCCCCGGTCGGGACACTTACCTATCGGGACTTAAAAAAGACAACCGAGATGCTCTGTTCGCTCCCGCTCGAAGAACGACGGAAAGTACCGGGCATCAACCCCGAGCGGGCGGACATCATCATTGCAGGTGCCGTGATTCTCGAAACATTCATGAAAGAACTGGGTCTCGAATCGGTTACCGTCACCAACCGGGGCCTCCAGGACGGCCTTCTTGCAGATTATCTCTCGCGCATGGAGGATTTCCCGCTGTTCGGAACGCTCTCGCCACGGGAAACGAGCGTTCTCCAGCTGGGCCGCTCCTGCGGGATCAACGAAGCGCACGCCCGGACCGTAACCCGGCTGGCGCTTGAGATCTTCGACTCGGCAAAAGAGGCAAAACTTCACAATTATGGCGACTGGGAACGGGAACTGCTCGAATATGCCGCATTCCTGCACGACATCGGTTCGTTCATTTCCTATACCAACCACCATGCACATTCCTATTACATCATAAAAAATTCCGAGCTTCTCGGTTTCGACCAGAAAGAGATCGACATTATCGCAAATACCGCCCGGTTCCACCGGAAGAAGAAACCGCGGAAAAAGCACCTGGATGTCCCGGACCTCGACGCAGACGAGCAGCAGATGGTTCTCGTACTCGCCATGTTTGTCCGGCTCGGGGAGAGTCTCGACCGCAGCCATTCCGGGCTCGTGCAGCACACAAAGTTTGTTTCTGCCGACAAGAACGAGGCGGTCCTTGCCATCATTGCCGAGAATGACTGCCAGCTCGAAGTCTGGGGCGTTGAAGCGGAGAAAAAGGCGTTCGAGAAGGTGTTCCAGCGCCGCCTTTTCGTAAAAATTATCGCTCCCTGCGAAGAACCCGCCGACACAGCACGGCCCGACCCTGTCCCCCGCTACCGGGAAAAACCGACGGGATAAGCCGGAAAAAGCATTACCTGCTCTTGCCGGTCAGGGAAACGGGCGTGATTACAACGCTTTTTACCATGTCCTGAGATTCATCGAGATATTCATTGTAGGTCTCGTCCGTTGGGGGAATGTCCTGGACCTGGTAGGTAAAGATATACGGAGTCTTGCCTGCGATCGTATAGACCTGGTAGGCATAGTCGTATTTTATGCTGTCCTCATGCTCGACCTTGTAATCGATTCGGTAGGCATTGTTCTCCGAGACTACCAACTGGGGGTTGTGCTTGGTCATCGTCCAGTGAGGGTAATACGACTGGAGGGCAAGGACCGCATGGTTGTAATAGGATTCCAGATCGGTCGCAGAAGTCGGATCGATATCTACGCTGAATACGGCATAGGTGTCCTGTCCCGGGCTGTAGAAATTGACAATATTGATGGTGGATCTCCCATAGTCCCGCAGGGCAAGGGAATCCGGTTCCTGAACCTCCCAGTCGCCGGGATACGACAGGGCAATACCGTATTCTGTATTCTTGTAGGTCTTCAGTCCTGTTGTCGTGACTGTTGCGATCTGAGTGGCTGCAGCTGTTGCCACCAGGGTAGTCTGGGTCGGAACCGGTGTTGCCGTTGCTGTCGGTGTAGTCTCCGATTGGGTGCTGCTGGTGCATCCAGACAGGAGAATACAAGCGATGAGAATGATCATACACGACACGGAAAAAAAGCACGTTTATCCATAAGTATCAGGCTTTTTTATAAAATTGAAGTCCTTAAATTTTGCCATATGCATTTTGCCGGATTCTGTACCAAAAGAGAAAGAACAACCGGTTGCATATTACAGAAAACAGGGATCGGGTTTTTGGGCAGTAAAAAAAAGGATGCTGATTGAAAGATTCCGGGAAGAGTAAATGATAGGGAACCTGCACAAACAGGGTTCAATCGCATTTAGGGTTCTTTCTTTGGGATCCGGTATCCCTCACGGGGAACCGTGAAGGTAAACATCGCGCCCTTCCCATATGTCCCGTTCTCGGCAATCCGGATACCGGTGATGGCAAGGATCTCCCGGACAAGGAATAAGCCAAGACCGGTATGTTTCCCGAACCCCTTACTGAACAATTTCTCCTTTTCCCCGGGGGTGATGCCTTCCCCATCGTCGCTGTAGATAATTTCCAGGCCTTTGGGGACCTCGCGGGAGACGATGCGGATGACCGACAGGTTCTTCCCGGCATACTTTATCGTATTGTCGATCAGGTTGTAGAACACTTTCTCGAAAAGCGGGTCGGCAAAGACTTCCACATCCCCGGTCTCTATCTGGACCCGGGTATTCCCCACCGGGAGGGCAGCAACCGCTCTCTGTACACTCGCGGCAACATTCTGCCATACCGGGGCTTTTACCCCCATCTCTTCGTAATCCTTGGTAAACGAGATCTGGTCTTCGATAACATTGGCAATATTCTGCATTTTTTTGAGCATCTCAGGGATCTCGGGATCCCCGGGCTCATTCTGGACAAGGTAGATCAGGCTTTTTAACCCGGTCAGCTGGTTGAGGATATCGTGCCGCGTGATGCCGGAGAGGAGGGCAAGTTTTTCATGCGCCTTCTCAAGCGCTACGTTGGCCTCGTACAGCCTGGTGATGTCCCGCCCGACAGACTGGTATTCGATGATCTTTCCTTTTGAGTCGAAAACCGCCTGATCGTTCCACACCACCCAGCGCACCGATCCATCGGACAGGGTGACTTTGCAGGTATTCGACACCACCGGTTTCTGGGGAGTAAGGCCGGAAAAGATCGTATGGAGGTTTTCCAGGTCCTCGACCTTGCAGTGGGCAGGAACTTTTTTCCCGAGGATCTCGTCGCAGGGAAGCCCGAAGAACCGGCAGTAGGCATCGTTGACAAAGATATGAGTCCCGTCGGGCAGGAACCGGCTGATCAGTTCGGTCTGCGTCTCGACAACCTTCCGGTAGCGTTCCTCGCTTACGCGAAGGTCGTGCTCCCGTTCCGTAACCTGGCGGAAGAGCAGGTCGAAGGGCCTGGTGATCCCCACGGTGACAATCGCACGGTACAGGTAATAGACTGCCACAAAACGAAGGAAGAAACCGACCACATTCATGGGCTCAAAGCCATTGCCCGAGATAGCAACGACAAGTTCGCCCCAGCCAAAGAAGAGCAGGGTAATCTCGAGGTAGGTCCGGACTTCGGGATCGATATCAGGGTGCCGGATCATAAGAAAACCGGCAGTGAAGAGAAAAATTGCCGTGACAGAGAACTCGCCTGCGGTCATAAACAGCGAAGGCCCGGCAAACTGGTAAAAACAGGGAGGGAAAAACTGACAGCCAAAAATACCTATGACGAGTGCGGAACAGATCATGGCATAGGTTACGGTCAGGATAAGGGCATCGTATTTTTTATTCCTTGTAATGGACCGGCCGATAAGCACTACTGCCACAAGGAGCGTTGCGCTCTGGAAACACCGCGCAACCAGCCAGAACTGAGGGACCATAACCCCCAGATTTCCCGGAAGGAGCGGGTGGTTGACAAAGGAAAGAGTAAAGAGCACGTCCAGAAACGAGGTAAACAGGCACGAGAGACCGACGGCAGTGAGGAACGTGTCGGGGGCGATCTTCCTGCTGTTCCAGACAAGGACAAAGATCGAAAGGGAGACCGCGATACTGATCAGTTCCGAGTAATAATGATACAGAACTCGTGGGTTTCCCCGGGTGATTATTTCGAGGTAAAAACAGGAAAAGAACGAATGCGATGCTCACCAGGTACCGGGTGAACCAGGTCTGCACGAACTGACGGGAGGTCTCGGAAAGGGGGCCTGTGTTCATATGCATATCCACATTTTGCTGGCACCGGGCAGTCTTTTCCTGTACCTGCGGTAGAAAGGTAAAGGAGTATACAACCTTATTGCAGGGCCGGCACTTAAAATCTCCCTGAATGGGAAAAACAGGTTGTGGCGGCGGGTTTTACTGTTTTTAGCTGCCCTTTTCCGGCGACCCGATCTTTTTGAGTGCATCTTCTGCCGCACTGCGGATTTCAGCATCGGGATCGTTGAGCAGGTGTCATGAGCGGGGCAGCGGCGTCCCCGGATCCAATCTCGCCGAGCGCCCAGATGGCAGCTTCCCGTACCGTGCCCTGCCGCCCCAGCAGGGGAACAATCGCAGGAACGGCCCGGCGTTCCCGTAATCCTGCAAGGACAAGTGCGGCTCTCCAGGCAACGGCGTCGGACCTGTCCCCCAGCGCTTCGATGAGGGCATCTGCCGCCCCCAGTGCCGGATCCGACAAGGTATCGAAAACAGCCGCGCGTACCTCACCGGTATCGTTATCCAGCGTCCGTACCAGGAGCCGGATATTTTCCGGATCCGGGTTTGCCGCCAGGTTTTTTACCGCACCGAGCCGGACCGCAACCGGGCCACCGGCAAGATCGGATGCCCACTGTTCGCGAAGGGCCGGATCCGTTGGACCGACTTCGGCCGGTGCCTTGGGGGGCAAAGCGGTATTTTCCACCGGTTTTTTCATCCGTACGGGATCGGAAAGCCCAAGCGCCTCCGACCAGCTGGCGACTGCCCAGTGCGCTGCATTGTCCGAGAAACCGAGCTCGTCTTCCAGGCGCTTGACAAGAAATCCCTGGACAAGCGGCAGCGGGAGCGTCTGCCGGGGGGCGAGGAGATCGGCAGGAACGCGCTGCCGCACGGCACTGGTGAGGATGAAGATCTCCTTTGTGCAGTCCGGGCAGGTGTCGCGGAGCAGCCCCTCGCAGCGGTTCGCATCGCGGGCAACGGTGACGCCGTAACGTGCGATGAGTCGGGCGAGCGTTGCACGGGCGGTATCGTTCATGGTTCGGCTCCGGTGAGGGGAGGTTGGATGGTACAGCATGCACCCTCTACTGTTATGGTTGTTTTCGGATTCAGCGGGACTGCCTTCCCCGGGGGGACATCAGCGGTCGTCCCGTCGGGAAAGGCCACGCTCCAGTTCTGTTTGGAGAGGTTCCGGATCCCCGCTGCCCCGGGAATGGACGGGTGGGGGACGACGCGACCGATCACCCGGGAGCCGTCGTCTGTTCCGTTGGGGTGCAGGATGTGGCGGGAGAGGAGCGTTGCCCCGAGCGAAAGGGCAAGGGTAACCGATCCCCCCGGGCGCCGGATGACAAGCGTCGGGGCCGGCGGGATCTCCCGGTGGCAGTGCCAGCAGGCAAGCGGGAGACTGCCGGTATCGGAAAAGTTCTCGGCCCGGCAGTGCGGGCAGGAGACGAGGCTGTCTTTGAGTGACAAAAAGAGGTTCTGCCATTCCCCTTCGGTAACCCTTCGGGCGGGCTGTGAGAGTCCCTCGGTAAATGCCCGGGTGAACATGGCCCGGAGTGCGGGAGGGCATAACGCCCAGCGTTTGCCGGCAAGGGCGTAATCCGGATCAGCGGGAAGCCGGTTTGTCGGGTTGTCGGGATCGAAGATAAAGACCGGCGAGATCCCGTATACCTGTTTTTTGGCCGGGATGTCCCAGCAGTGGTACCCGTATTCCATCTCGCCGTGGAAGGGATGGTGCCAGACCCAGACATAGAAGAGAAGGACTGCCAAAGCGTGGAGATCGGTTTCGGTCGAGGGATCGCATTTTCCGCAGACAAGTTCCGGGGCCATGTACTCCATCGTGCCCCAGACCTGGCAGCGGGACTGGCGGTTCACCCCGACGTTGTCGTTGTCGCAGATGAGCACGTCGCCGGTCTTTGGATCGAACATCAGGTTTCCTGCAGAGATGTCCCGGTAGCAGTGGCCCGAGAGGTGGAGGGCCCGGTAACTGTTCGCAAGCTCGTACGAGATCTCGCAGAGCGCTGCAAGGCCCGGGACCGGTTTTAAGTGTGCCCAGACCTCGCCGAGTTCGGCATACTTCTGCGTATCGATCTTCGCCATCAGGTACCCGAACTGCTTTGCCGTGTCCGCAGTGACGAGATCGAGCGGCCAGATGAACCGTTTTCCCGCGGCTCCGAACGGCGGGCCGGTGCGGACGAGGTAGGAGATCGCCGTTCGCTGGTCGGGGGTCGCCTGCTCGGGCTTGTACCACTTGAGCGCCTGCCGGCCCTGCGGGCTTTCGACAAGGTATACTTCCCCCTGCGTGCCTTCCCCGATCTTCTGTATGACCGTAACAGGTTGTCCCGGAAAGTTCGGCATGGAGCCGGGTGCCGACAGCAAGGGTCATGTGTTACCAGGCCTCCTCACCGGGGACGGGTTTACCGTTGTCCTGCGAACCGGTGTCCGGTTCTTCGTGGTGTTCCGGGTTGATGGACGCATAGACAAGCGTCATGTCGTCGCCGCTGGCAATCTCCGAGTAGCGGTCGAGCCAGCCGCTCATTGCCGATGCAACGGAATCGGTCCCGTAAGTCCGGATCCGGTCGACAAGGCTGTGGACGAAAAGCGCAAACTCCTCGCTCTCCGATCCGGCAAACGAGTCGGAGATGCCGTCCGTTGCAACGAGAAGAACGCCGCCTTCGCCCCGGTCGATGGTCGCCGTCCTCCAGAGCAGGTGGGCATCGGGAGCGGAAAGCGAGTGGGTCTCGTTTCCCGCAAGGACCGGGTCGCGGGGAAGGGGAAATACGAGCGTGCCGTCGGGCCGCAGGAGGATAAGGTCGCCGTCGCCACCTGGCCGACGAGGATGGTATCGTAAACGACAAGGGCGGCAAGGAGCGTTGTCCCGTACCGGGAGTAAGTCCGCATCGGGAAGCACGGTCTCTTTGGGGGACGGCTGCAGGATCGGAGCGTTCGTAATCGCGGGATACGAGATCGCGCCAGCGCCGGGTGACCCGTCGGGGGAAATCTGTCTTGAATCCTGCACGGAACTGCTGGCGGGGGATGTTCCCGTCTGCATACGAGCGGTGGAACGCCACCATCTCGCTTATCGCAGCGTCAACAGCAAGTGCCGATCCGGTCCGGCTCCGGTCATGCCGGGGGTCTCCATGGCCGTCGGCTACCGCACAGGCAATACAGGGCTGTGCGCCGGACGACCCGCTCCAGAGCCCGTAGGCATCCTCGCAGGGTTTGCCGGCCCGGATATGGGATGCGCCGGTCCGGCTGCATCCGAACGCCCACCCGAGACCGGTATCGCAGGTACAGGAGAACTCTTCCGGCAACGGCATGATCGGTTCAGAACAGGTCGGTATTGGACGTGATCATCGGTGGCGGGGATTCGAGGGCAACGTTCGAGGTCTCGTCACCTGCGGGTGCTCCCCGGCTCCTGCCGCGTGACGAGGCTACCGATGCGCTGACCGAGGCCCACTTGATGTAGGTTACCAGTTCCTCGGGAGAGTGCGCTTTCAGGAGACCTACGGCGTCCTGGTTCGTGAACTTGAGAAGTTCGGCGGCATTGTAATCCGATTCGTCGCCGATTGCAATCGAGAGCCGGACAGCTTTTATCCCCCACGGGATCTTCCCGAGTTCGGCAATGGCCGCATCGTATTCCTCGCGGGGATCGGTGCAGAACCCGTCAGAGATGAGGATACAGACCGGGGGAAGGCCGCGGCGGGGCATGCGTTCGATGGAGAGTTCGCCTGCAAGGAGACGGAGCGCCTTTGCCGTAGCGGTAAGCCCGCTCGTCTCGAGTTCGGGCCAGACAAAATCGGCTAAGGGAACCGGGTCCGGGCCAACGTGCCATGCAGCGTCATCAGAGAACTTGATGGCCCGCATGCGGATGTCGACCTGGGGATAGGCTGCAACCGCTTTCTGGATCTCGGGGAGGGCTTCCCGGATCGCCTGGTTGAGCGTTGCTATCTTCTTTCCGCGCATCGAATCGGAACAGTCGGCAAGCCAGAAAAAGTGCAGCTGTTTCTTTGCGACCTGCCCGTCGGGAATAGGAATCATATCTTCGATAATTATGCCCCCCTTTTGCTCTGAATACAGATTCTATCCCGTAACAATATAAGGTAACCGGTCGGGCTAAAGGAATAAAAAAAGCGATAAAATGAGAAAATGCCGATTCCTGTTTACTGCTTTGCGGGAACGGCGCTCTTGATCATGGCCTTGACCGGCTCGGGCAGGTTCATGCCATCGACGACCGAGGGGAAGGAGGCTCATGATGACCTGCTGGCCCTGCGAGCTTGATGCGAAATTCTTGAGGAGCGCCATGCCGTCGGGCGTTGCAAGGAAGTTCTTGACTGCAGTCTGACCTTCAGATGTTGCAAGGAAACCGGCAGCCGAAGCGCCGAGTCCCCCGAGATTTCCAAAGTCCATTATAGTTCACTCCATGTAAGTTTTTCTCTACATATTTGCGAGGATTGTTCTTAATACTGTGCGAAGGGGTGCGCTGTTTCAGGGTTCGGACTGGCAGGAAACGACCGGATTTGTGGTCTTTTGCCATAACCCGGAGCCAGGAGCCTGCGGCCGGGTGCCGGATGAATCTTCCTTGTTTGTGGGCGGATACCCGTCGTTCGGGAAAACCCCTGGCCGGCCCCGGGTGATGGTATAATGGACACGGACTTTGGGAACGGAGGCAACAGACACAATCCACCGCAGGGAACCAAAAAAAGGAGGGGGTGGGTGAAAGGGAGAGAGGGGTCCTCCCTGCCATGAAAAAGAAGCGGGGGGGTGGGGTCCGGCTAAAAAATTCCGGACCGAAGCCACTTGTCCGAATCCGGACCGGAGGGGGTACCCCCACCCCTTCATGCGATCACCCCACCCCCCTTGTCCTGAGCCGGGAGGGGTGGTCCCCCCTCCCCCTGACGCCTGTCACTCCACGCGAAACGCACCTTTTGGAACTGGAACGATGGGGGGGTAGTCCCCTGTTTTGTGCAGAACAGGGGGGGTGGGGGTCCGTTCATGAAAAAAGAAAACCGGGGGGAGGGGGGTGGCTCAAATTCCGGCGGGCACCCCCCCTGCCCGGCATTTTGGGGGAGGGGTGGGGGGTTAGGTGGGAATTTTTGATGGGGGTTTTGCTTTCCGATCCCCACATGCAATGAATGTCGCCACTATGGGGGGGTAGCAATCTTCGGGATGGATCCTGGTGCCCGGACCGTATCTTTCCCTACCCGGATTCTTCGTCGGAGACTTTCCAGCATACCTTTCAACAAACCTCAAGAAATGCACAAAAAGCGTGCAGTTTTACACACTTTTTCCGGGAAACATTAGTTTGGGGGGATTTAAGGCAAACCGGGCATTTTACGCAGCGCTATAAAACGCTAATGTACGCTATTGGGAGGCAAAACCCTGTTATGATTGGGGAGGGGTAGCGGCCTTTGAAGGAAACCCCCTTTTTTGGGTTTGCCCGGGTTTGGATATTTCCTCTCAGTCTGAAGAGCGGGGGACACCGCTTCCGTGACAAAGCACGAAAATTTTCCTTTCCCCAACTTGCTGAAACAAAACGATGCCTGACGCGCAAAACGCCTCGTCGGGTTTTGCGCTACGCACTTACCTTGATCCACGACCCCGATTTAGGTTCTTGCCCAGCGAGGGCCCGACGAGGCGCCCGAGCGACTCCGAGCAAAAGCGAGGAGGGGGGAGAATCGCTATAATGGAACGCCCTTCCCGAATCTCAACGATGAACCAGACTCGGATAATCTGGCTCCTGAAGGAGGTGTGACAAAACAATTCTAAAAAAAATTGTTAAGGGGATTGAACGAAGACGCAATGTATCAAAGTCCATATTTAATAAAATTTAACGTAATGTGTCACTTAGTGAACATTGTGGCTAAAAAATTCCAAAATATGAAAATTGTTTTAATATTAGGTGCTGGTTCTACATTGGATAATGCGAAATCACATAATGATTATGATAACCCTCCTTTAGATAAACATTTTTTTCGAAGGACTAGTTCATTTCTTGTTAATAATTTGAAAATGGATCCAAAAAAAACGGAAAAAGTTACTGGATCGGTTTGAATGCCTCAAAGATTATTTTCAAAAGAGGCATCATATAAATATCTGCGCGAATTCAAAAGATTCGCTTGAAAAGATAGCATCAACACTATTCAAAGACGTAAGGACTAAGGCATTCCCAGATTCATACTTAGTTTTTTTGGCATTCTTAATGATTTTATGTGATATATTAGGTGAAACAACGAATGAAATGGGAAATGATCGAGAAAATCCACTTTACCGGATTATTGATTCATATCTCAAGGAGGGGGTGAACCCAGATAATATTACAATAATTTCTTTTAATTATGATATTTTTGCTGAAAAAGTACTTGCTACCATTGCTTTACACTCCCAACATTATTGCCAAATAAATTCTTTAGACCCTGATAGTGTTGTATATTATTTGCAAAATGGCTATGAGTTAGATCTTCAATCCTCCGATATTACACTACCACCACGGCCAATACAAGGCTATTTTCCGCGAAATCCCGGAATGAATAAATTTGGGATAAAAATCCTAAAGTTACATGGTTCGTTAAATTGGTATTCATTGTACCCTTCTAAAATGAGTTTCGCTTTAATGTATAATAAAAACCGAAAGTTGAAAGTTTCAGGAGAGAAAGCCATTTATTCGAGTTTGCTAAAATATCGTGATCCTAATGGACGTGTTCATAAAACACTGCCAATTATTGTTCCGCCAATCAAGAAAAAAACCCAAATTTTTCACTCTAAAATCCTTAATCTTTGGCCAAAAGCGAAAAAGGCACTAATTAATGCTGATGAGATTTTGATCTATGGTTATTCATGTCCTAGATCTGACAAAGAATGTCAAAAACTATTGAAAACAGCTATCTATGATAATAAAAAAATCACAGCTGTATCTGTGATTAATCCCGACCCTGATATTTGTGATCGTTATATTGAATTACTGAATCCGAAAAAAATTCTCTGGTACCGATACTCGTACCTTTTTGAGGATCGGGATTTCCTTCTCCGTAGGTATGCTGCTATTGAGGATCTCTTTGGCTCGCGCTGCTTGGAAAACGTTTAGGAAAGCGGTTTAGAGCATCCGACCCTCAGAAAAGAAATGCTGCTAAGGGGATTTGAACCCCTGTCGCGGGCGTGAAAGGCCCGCATGATTGGCCTCTACACTATAGCAGCAAGCAATGTGCTTTATCTAATTTTACGCCGCCTGATAAATAGGTTATGGAACGGGCGGGGGCTGCCGGGCAGGACCCTCTTCCCCGGTCTGCGTCTTTCGGCCCGCAAAAAAACGGATTATATTCAGGTATTTTGGGAATTATGGGATTATCGCCGCTTTGCCGAGGTCTTCTTTGCCGGTGCCTTTGCCTTGCGGACGACCGGCTTTTTCACTGCTGCCTTCTTTGCACCGGTCTTTGCCGCTATCTTTGCCGCTATCTTTGCCTTTGCTGCCGCAACGGTCTTTGTCTTCTTTACCCCGGACTTTGCTGCCTTTACAGATGCCTTCACTGAGGTCTTCGCAGATGCCTTTGCACCGGCATTCGGAAACGCCGGGTAGCCCTCATTCTTAGTTACTGCATGGAACGCCTCCATCAGCTGGCGGGTGACCGGGCCGGGCTTGCCGCTGCCGATAACCCTGCCGTCTACCCAGGTGATCGGGGCTATTTCCGCTGCCGTGCCCGAGCAGATCAGCTCGTCCGCGGTGTAGATATCGAAGTACCCGAGGTTCTGCTCCTTAACGGTGATGCCGAGCGACTGGGCAATCTCGAGGATCACCATCCGGGTCACGCCCCGAAGATTGTTGAGCGTGTGGGGCGTAATGATCTCGCCGTTCTTGATCACGTACAGGTTATCGCCCGATCCTTCGGCAACGTAGCCGTTCGTGTCAAAGAAGATTGCCTCGTCGCCGCCCTTGTAATTCGCCTCGATCTTTGCGAGGATATTGTTGAGGTAGTTGAGACTCTTCACGTTCGGCGGCAGGCACTCCGGGGGGTTCCTGCGGACCGAGACCGTGATTGCCTTGAGACCCTTCTCGTACAGGTCGCCGTACATCGCACCCCAGGTGACCGCAATCACGATTGCCGATGCCTTCTTGCACTTCCGCGGGTCGAGGCCGAGGTCGCCAACGCCACGGGTGATGATCGGGCGGATGTAGGCAGTCGCGGAGGTTGTTTCTCCGGAGCACCTCGCAGATCGCTTCCGCCATCTCGTCCTTTGTAATCGGCGGCCTGATATCGAGCGTCTTTGCCGAATCGTACATCCGGTCGATGTGCTCTTTTAACCGGAAGACCCTGCCGTTATAGGCCCGGATCCCTCAAAGACACCGTCACCGTAGAGAAGACCGTGGTCGAAGACAGAGACCTTTGCCTGGGCCTCCGGCAGGTACTTTCCATCAAGATAAATGATCATGAATGTGTTGTGTGTCGCCGGTATTCTTGTAGTTTTTTCTTTGATCCGGATTTTTGCAACGGAGACGGTGCCGGAACCGGAAAAGAAGAGTCCGGCACTTAGTGCCGGTTCATGCAGTTGTCGATGAAATTCCGGAACATGTCCCGGCTCGCCACCGGGTGGAGGTGCGTGTAGCTCCCGAGAGTATTATTCACCACAGCCCCGTCGAGGTTGTCCTTGATCCCCGTGCCCCGGGAGAGCTTGTAGGCGTACATGGTCTCTTTTGCGAGGCTGACTTCGGAGTAGTGGAACTCGTGGCCCCGAAAGCACGAGCGGCCGAGGGGGCATGCGGCCCTGCTCGTGCCTTCCACGTAACTGACCACGCGCCGGGCCGGCATCCGGGTCTCTCCTTTAAAGACCCCGCACATCTCCCCGGAGATCGCTTTCTCGTGCCCCTGCCAGCCGGCGGCAAGGTTCATCCTCTCCGTGAGGTACATAAGCCCGCCGCACTCCGCGTAGATGGGCACGCCGTTCGAAGCCGCTTCGCGGACGGCCTCCCGCATTTTGTCGTTTGCTTCGAGTTCGGGAACAAAAAGCTCCGGGTAGCCCCCGCCGATGATGTAGCCGTCAGCATCGGGCAGCCGGTCGTGGACGGGGCTGAAACGGACGGTCTTTGCCCCGAGCGATGCGAGCACATCGAAGAGGTCCTGCATAGTAGAAGTTGAACGCCTCGTCAAGCGCGACCCCGATCCGGACGTGCTGCTCCGGGGCCGGGTCGAGATGCGTATAGGTTGTCGAGGGAGCGGGCGAGTCTTTTGCAAGCGCAAGGAACCGGTCGAGGTCAACGTATTTCCCGATCATCTCGGTGATCGTCTCGATCCGCTTGTCGAAGTCGCCCCTGCCCGCTCCCCTCGCGGTACGGGACAAGGCCGAGGTGGCGCATCGCAAGCTGCATCTCTTCCATCCGGGGGATGGCGCCGATCACCGGCACGCCGCAGTAGTACTCGATGGCACGGGTCGCCTTCTCCTTGTGCGACCCGCCCTTTACCTGGTTGAGGATCACGCCCGCGATCCGGATTTCGGGATCGAAAGCCTGGAAGCCCTTCACAATCGCCGCAGCGCTCCGGGTGATGCTCTGCGCCGAGACCACGAGCACGACCGGGAGGTCGAGGGTTTTTGCAACCGCCGCTGTGCTTCCAATGTCATCAAGCGCCTCGGCGCCTTCATAGAGCCCGCGGACGCCCTCCACAAGGGCAATATCTGCCCCCCGGCACCCGAACGCAAAGATCTCCCGGATCTGCCCCTCGCTCAGGGCATAGGTATCGAGGTTCCGGCAGGGGCGGTGCGAGACCGCGGCAAGGTACGAGGGGTCGATGTAGTCCATCCCGGACTTGAAGGTCTGGACGGTGTATTTTTTCCCGAGAAGGGCGGCAAGCGCAAGCGTGATGCTCGTCTTCCCGCTGCCCGAGCGGTCGCCAGTGACAAGGATCGACTTCATCGCACAAGACTCCGCAGGACTGCCCCGAACTCGCTCTCCACGATCTCCCGCACTCCGAGTGTCCGCGGGTGGAGGTCGATCTCGACAAGCACGTGTTCGTGTCCGATGGCGTGAAGCGGGGCGACCTGCCGTGGGCCGTTTGTCACCGAGAAGCACTCTACGCCTTTGGTGTATTCCGGCGCTATCGCGTGCGGCACACCGGCGATCAGGGCAAACGCGGGTCTGATCTCCTGAATCCGTTTCCCGAGCGCATCGCCGTTTGCCCCGTACTCGTCGAGCGCCCCGACCAGTTCCGGCGCTACGCCCCGCTTTTCCATCTGCTCCCGGATCCTCTGCGCATCGGCCCGGACCTTGGGCAGGCCCCGGTTGTCGAGGTTTGCAATGTAGGTGATATCGGCACCCGGGCAGGCATCGTGGAGCGCGAGGAGTTCGTCCGCGAACATGTACGCGGTCTCCTTTTTCGCGTTCAGGATGGCAACCCCCTTTGCCCCGCTCTTCGCACAGGCGAGCAGCCGTTCCGCTGCCACATGCTTGAGGTCGCCCCGCGAGGGTTCGATATAGGCCTGCGAGGCAGCGCCCCGGACCTTCTCCACCTTCGTTTGCCTTCTCCATGAGCCGGTGCTGGCGGGCGAGTTCGTCAGTGCTGATCCAGCCGGCTTCTGCTGCTGCATCGAGCGTTGCAAGCACGCCGGCAATGTTCTCCGGGAAACCGGCATGGATATCGACAGCTATTGCCGGGGTCGTGATCCCCGAACTGTCGATGGCCGATGCAAGATCCTCGCCGATGATCATCGAGACACAGGTCCCGATCACGGCGATCTTTTTCGGGGAAAAATGCTCCTCTGCGTAGCGCAACACCTCTTCGAGCGGTTTCTGGCCCCCGAAGATGAACTCGTTGTCCGCAAGGGCTGTCGTGAGCACATGCATCCCGTCTTCTTCGAGGAGCCGCGCATGCTTGAACGAGCAGCCCGATGGGCCGTGCAGGATCGCAACGTCCACTTCGAGGTCGCGGGCAGTATAGAGCGCCGCCACGATGGAGCTCGGGCGGGGGTGCATGAACCGTGCTGGTGGCATCATATCTCTTATCTCCAGGTCTTGACCGCGAGCACGACTGCCCCGGCTCTGGTTGTTTCAAGTGCTTTTTTTTCTGCCTCAAAAAGGCTTGTGCAATGGGTGCTGCCCGGTGCCGGCTGTCCGCCGACCCGGATGACGGTGTCGGGAGCGATCTCCCGGATCGCCCGGGCGATCCCGTCCTCACCAAATCCCTCGCAGACCGCACCGTCGCTTCTCCGCCTGCCCGATAACAAGCGTCAGTTCCTTTCTGTCCGGTGCAGGCCCGGGCATAGCGGGCTGCCTCGATCGTGGTCTCGGCGTTTGTCCCGCTGTTCGAGTTATCGACAACAGGTAACACTGCCCGAGAACCCGGACCGACATGCGTCCCGGGATAGCCGAGGAACGTTGAGAGTGCTGCCGGGTCGTACCCGAGCAGGGCGGCAGCGGTGCCGGCAAGGGCAGAGGCGGAGTGCGGTAGCCGTCGAGCAGGAGCAGGGTGTTTTCGAACCGGTAGTCCCTGCCGCTGACCCGAATTGTGCAGGTCCTGCCGGAAACACCGGCAACTTCATCGAGGTGTACCTGCATTTCCTGCATCCGGGGCTGCAATACCGGGAGCAAGAAGGACCCGGGGGCTTTCCCGGACCGATGCAAGTTTTACCGCAAGCGCACTTTTCTTTCGTTTGCACACCGGTAGTCCTTGCCGGACGTGATAATTGCAAGATCGCCCGCCCCGGTAACACCGAGCGATTCCTCGGCACAAGCCAGCCCCCTGCCTCCCGTGCCCGGGCAGCGGCAGAGAGGACAGAACCCGGTGTGATACTCATCTTTTCCAGGAACTGTTTTCCCGGGAAAAGATACGTTCCTGCCGAAGTGTGCAGGATACCCGGGCCGGGCAGGACGTGTGCGAGGGCATGGGCCGTAGTGGTCTTCCCCTGGGCCCCGGTGATCTCGATCATCGGGTGGGGGAGTGAATCGCCCAAAAGCCTGCGCACCGCCTCGTGGTGGGTGATCACCGGTGCTTTCTGTAAAAGGAGCAGGGGGTAGTCCGGGTCGAGATGGACGGGAGCGGTCACGAGATCGTACTGCCCCTGTTTCGCCCGTTCTTCTGCTTCCGGCGTGGTGCCGCGGTATACGTCCACGGCATCGACAGATTGCACCGGCCGCCGCATACGCAGCAGCGATTGCCCTGCCTCCGTGGAATCGTGTCGAGCACCAGCACCTGCATAGCCGGTTAGATCAGCGTAAGCGCCTTTTCTGCATTCTTTACCATCAGGTCGGCAAGGAGCGGGTCGATCCCGATCGGGTCTGCATAGACGAGCGGGACGGACTTCCCGTTTAAGGTAAAACTGCCCTTTTTCGTGCCTTCGGGCAGGCCGATCTCTCCGGGAATGTCTTTTTCAATGTGGACGCCTTTTGCGAGGAACAGCGGGACGACCACGAGCGCATCGATATCTTCTTTTTTGAATGCTTCAAGGGAGTCCCTGATCGAAGGCTTGTTGATATTCATGAACCCGCACTTCACCACAAAACCGGTGTTTTTGGCGGCGATCATCTTTCCGGTTGCTTCGATGAGTTCCTGGTTGTAGGGCATCGTGCTGCCGTGGCCTACAAGTAACAATCCCTTCTGGGTCATATAGCACATAGTATTACCACCTATCGTTAAAAATTCTTACCAAACGATCCTGACGGCAGGCCGCTGTTCCGGTAGCAGCCATACCGGATCCAAACAGATTTGAACTGATAATCTCAATGGATAAGACCAATGACGGATGCAGGCGAGCGTTTCGGTATCATCATCAACGACCGGGTGGTAAAAACCCCGGTCGCTATCGCGTCCATGGCCGGGATCGTGGATGCGGCATACGTGCTGGAGAGGCAGGCACATGCACGGTCTCGCGTTCATGGGCGGGTACGCGATCGATGCCCCGACCATGGCAGCGGCAAAGGAGATTGCTGCCGGCGGGGACAGGAAGGAATTTTTATACGACGACCCGGTACCGGTCCTCGAAAAGGAGCTCGCTTCCCTTGCATCCTGCGATGTTGTTTTTGGCATCAGCCTCCGCGGCGCCTCTCCGGAATCCTTTGCCGCCATTGCCCGGAAATTCGGGACAAAAAGCAGTATACGAGATCGATGCCCACTGCCGGCAGGCGCCCATGGTGGCGGCCGGGGCCGGTGAGTATTACCTCAAAAACACGGAGAAACTCGTGGCAGCGATTAAGGCCCTCAAGGCTGAAGGCGTCACGGTCTCGGTAAAGATCCGTGTCGGGGTCGCAGCCGACGACCGCGCCCTTGCCCGGGCCATCTGGGCTGCGGGAGCGGATATCATCCATGTCGATCTCATGGACTCCGGGGCGGTAAAGCTCCGCCAGATCCGGAACTCCTGCCCGCTCATCATCATCGCCAACAACTCCATAAACACGTTCGAGAAGATGCGGGACATGCTCTCCCACGGCGCCGATCTCGTTTCGCTGGCCCGAAAGTCTGATAAGGAGACGCTTGCCATGCTCGATGCCGAGATCAAAAATTACGCGGATACCGACGGCTGGTACAACTCGCCAAAGCAGCTCTGCCGGGGCGGCGATATCCGGGCAGCTCACCTTCTGCTGCATGCCGGTAAAGGAATGCCCGCTCATTCCCACGCTCGCAAAAGTCGGGATGACCAACGAGGAATATGCAAAGCTCAAGCTCAACGCCGTTCAGGGCACACCGCTTGCCGGTGGCCCCCATACCTGTTTCGGGAGCCTTGCCTGGTGCTGCAAGACCTCCTCGCCCTGCATGTTCCGGGACATGACGCTCACCCAGGAAGGACTCCCAAAGAAAGAATATATGCGCCTCAAGCGCGAGCTTTCTGAAACGATAATGAGCCGGATCTTCCATGATGTCCCCACTGACCGGTGCAGCTGAACGGGCGCAGCTTGCAATGATGCTCGAGGTCTGTGCGTTCCCGAAGCCGGGGAACGTTGACCGCTGCCACGATTATACCGATACGAAACTCGAACACTTCCTCGCCTCTGCCATTCTTGCCCGGCCGGCGCTTGAAGAGGCCGCCACCGGCAAAGGCAGGATCGGCGAGATCATCGGCCACGCGGTAAAGCAGACGAACGTGCACAAGGGGGGAAATACCCATTTCGGTGCGTTCATCCTCCTTATCCCGCTCGTGTACGGCGGCGGGATCGAAGGGGCCGTGCAGGCTGTTGCAAAGACCGATGTCTCGGACGCGGTCGCGTTCTACAAGGCGTTTGCCTTAACAAATGTCCGGATGAACAAGACCGACGAGATCGATGTAAACGATCCCAAAGGCCCTCGATATGCTCCGCGAGCGGAACATGACGCTCTACGACGTGATGCAGCATTCGGCGCCAAACGACATGGTCGCCCGGGAGTGGATGAACGGTTTTATCCTGACCCGGAGAGGGGCCGACCTGCTGCACCAGATAGGATCGGGCCGCGAAGCAATTGTCGAGATGTTCCTGACCCTGCTTGCCACCGAGCCGGACACGTTTATCATCAAAAAGCACGGCAGGGCTGTGGCTGAAGAGGTTATCAGGAAGGCCCGTGAGGTGCTGGACGGAAAGAAAGTGCTCGAAACTCTCGATGCGGAGTTCATCGCGGCCGGTATCAACCCGGGATCCTTGGCGGATATCACGATTGCGGCAATCTACATCGCGCTCTCGGAGGGCTGGGAATGGGACTCATAAAAGGCGGGATCAACGAGATTATTGCGACGACTGCAAAGAACGCTGCCCCGATCGGTATCCACTACCGCGACGGGAAGGCAACGATGATCCTTTTTGGCGGGAGCCATACCGCGGCAAACATCGAACGGTACGGCTGGGTTGTTGCAAATATCGTCCACGACCCGGTGCTGTACGTAAAGACCGCCTTTGAGGATCTTCCGGACGATGCATTCGTGGAAGAGCCGGTCGGGAACCGGAACATGTGTCGGCTTGCCGGGGCCGAGGCATGGATTGCTTTCTCCGCGGCCGTGGAAAAGAAGACCGGAGAAGCGATCGTTGTCGCACTCACCGAGGAAAAAGAGATCATCGAAGACGTTGCGATCCATCCGGTGAACCGGGGATTCAACAGCATCATAGATGCTACCGTACATGCAACCCGGTACCGGGTAAATCCCACACCAAAACTCCGGCACCTGATCGATTACCATTCCGATATCGTGAAAAAGTGCGGCGGGAAAAAGGAGCTTGCCGCCCTTTCCCTGCTCGAAGGCTATATCGGGCAGCACTAAACTCCAAAATCTACGGAAACACACTGCTGTCATAAAGCGACACCAGTCCTTCCTGTAACCGGGCAGACTGCCCAAAGAGACTTTTTTGATCCCTGTCTGTTCCTCTCCCTTGATCCATACCTTAATAGCACGGTCAAAAAAAGGTAGTATCAATGAGAGAAGACACCCGGTGGAAAATTATTGCGGCGCTGGGGCTCGTCACCCTTTCCCTGGCGCTCTATACTATCCATTTTTTCATCTTCCATGATTCGGAGCATATCCTGATCTTTTTGGTCAGCGACATCGCCTTCCTGCCCATCGAAGTTCCTCGTTGTTACCCTGATCATCGACCAGATGCTCGAATCGCGGGAACGCCAGCAGCGCATGGAAAAACTCAACCTTGTCATCGGGACATTCTTCTCGACCGAAGGAACGCCGCTCCTTGCCATGCTTGCTTCTGCCGATCCCCAAGTGGACGGGATCAGGCGCGAACTGGTGGTGCGCGACGACTGGACGCACAGCCGGTTTATGGAAATGCATACCCGGCTCAAAGAACAGCCGGTCTCTGTGGAGTTCGGGCGGATCAACGTGAACCTTCTCGGCGAATTCCTCTTCGCACACGAGGAATTTGTCCTGCGGGTCGTGGAAAACCCCATGATTTTCGAGCACGAGTCGTTTACCGACTTAATGCTCGCGCTCACCCATGCAACCGAGGAGCTCAAGGCAAGAAAAGGGCTTGCGGCGCTTCCCCCGGCAGACCGTGCCCATCTCGAACGCGACATCAACCGGGTCTATGGTGCGCTCGTGAGCGAGTGGCTCCGGTACATGGAATACCTGCACGACCATTACCCGTATCTCTTCTCGCTTGCGATGCGGACCAATCCCTTCGATGAATCGGCTTCGGTGGTGTTCCCCTAAAAACGCGGGTCTTACGGGTAAAACCGTGTTTTTATGCGGGAAACGAACCAACCAAAAAAGATTCCCCGGTGCCTGCCGAAAAGGGCAGGCACCCGGGGATTAATACAGCGTGGGGTTTTTTAGAGGAGGAAAAAAGGCATCACATGGCCTTGACGCGGCGTGCAATGTCCTGTCCGAGTTCGTAGCATTTTTTGAGCTCGGCGCCGTCGGGCCGGTAATAGATCTCGAACCCGTCGTTGACCGTCTCGATCCCGGCTTTTTTGAGGGCCTCGGTGATGATCGCGACAGCGCCGCCATGTCCTCCCTGCGAACCGAAAGCACAGCCAATCTTCTTGTGGGTCAGACGCCCGGGCTGGAGACCGTGCAGATAACTAAGGAAGTCTGCCACGGTCGGGTAAACCTCGTCCTGGAGCGTTGGCGAGCCGACTAAAACTGCCTTTGAATCGAGGACATCGGAGACGATATTGCTCCTGTGGTTGCCTTCGTACCTGCCGTCCTTTAACAGGCAGACTTTGACGGCCACGCCTTCCGACATGACCCCTTCTGCAATCATCTGGGCCATGCGGTCGGTCGAGTGGTGCATCGTGTCGTACACGATAGTCACTTTGTTCTTTGCAATCCCGTGCGACCAGTTCACGTATGCACCCAGGATATCAGCGGCATACGAGCGCCAGATGACACCGTGGCTCGGGGCGACCACGTCAATCGGGATCCCGAGTTTTGTTACCTCGTCGAGCTTCTTTAATACCTTCGGGGCGAGCGGGACGATCAGGTTTGCAAAGAATTTCTGGGCATGGGCAAGCGCAGCCTCTTTTCCCAGTTCGTCATCGAACCGCTCGCAGCTCGCAATATGCTGGCCGAACGCATCGTTGGGGAAGAGGATCTTGTCCTCGGCAAGGTAGGTGAACATGGAGTCGGGCCAGTGGAGCATCGGTGCTTCGACAAAGACGAGCGTCTTTCCGCCGAGTTCGATCTTGTCGAGGCTTTTGACCGGCTTGAAGTTCCAGCCTGTGGTATCGTAATGCTTGCCAAAGCCCTTGACTGCGACTTCAGTACAGTAAATCGGGACATTGGGGAGCATCTTTGTCAACAGCGGCAGCGTTCCCGAGTGGTCCATTTCCACGTGGTTTGCCACGATGATGTCGATCTTTTTTGGGTCGATAATATCCTTTATGCGCTCCAGCAGCTGGAACTCCTGCCCGGGGTATGCGGAATCTATCAGGGCAACATGTTTGCTGCCGACAACGAGGTATGCATTATAGGTCGTGCCCGGCAGGGTGTAGCCATGGTAGTCCCGGAGGTTCCAGTCGATGACGCCTACCCAGTAGACGCCTTCTGCAAGTTTTGTCGCTTTCATAATTGATCGCCTTTCTGTTCGAAACAATACGAACGTTCTATTGTTTACGAACAGATTATATATCTAGTTTGCGTTTATTGTACAGGAAAACCAGGAAACGTTATGGCAGGAAGATCGGGCGGAACTCAAAAACAGGCGGCAGCCGATGTCGGGCTCTTTGCGACACCCTCGGGAGTGCGGGCCGTCCAGTCGAAAGCACAGACTGAAATACTGTCGGTACTTGCGGAGCGCGAGCTGCCGTTCGACGAGATCGTACAGCGGTCCGGCAAGGCCAAATCCACGGTCTCGGTGCACCTGCAGGGGCTGGTACGGGACGGTATCGTGGCGGAGAAAGCCGATTCCGAGGATTCGAGAAAAAAAATCTTTTTCCTCCGCTCCCCGTATATCGGCGGGCTTGCCGCACAAAAACCGGTAATCCGGGACAGCGCGGAACAGGTAGCACGGCTTGTCGACGGCCCGGACCCGTTCAAATTCTACCGTCTCATGTTCCGGACGATCCGGGTCTCGCTCTTAAAAGAGGGTATCGATATCGACCCCGTGCTCAGGAATGCCGGTTACCATGTGGGCGAACGGGTATATTCTGCCATCGCAGCCCGGGACCTTGAAAAACTCCTGAAAAACACTGAATCGTTCTGGAAGAAGGAACAGCCTGGGCGTCCTTGAAGTAGAGAGCACCGCGCCCCTTGTCGTCAGGGTCTATGACTGCTTCGAAGTGCGGCAGCCTGCCGCAGCTCGGGAGACCGGCCTGCGCATTCGACTGCGGAGTCCTTGGGGCAGTCTTTACCCGCCACTTCCGGCGCCCGCAGCGGGTGGACGAGACTGCCTGTTATGCGATGGGCGACGATCACTGCCGGTTCGTGATCGCACCGGAAACCCCGTAACCCGACCTGTTCGGCCGGGAAAAAAGGATCAGTGTCTCAGCCATGTGCAGGCAAACGCTGCTGCAACAAGACCGGTGAGGGAAAGAACTCCCTCAAACCCGGGTGCGGCCGTTGTCCGAGCAGGTAGCAGCGGTTGTTTCAGGAAGGCCGGTCTCTTCCGGTATAAGAGATCCCGTCACCGTCTCCGTGGTACCTTCAGTCGTTTTTGCTGAACCGGTGACCGTGTAGCTTCCGGACACCGAGGGATTCTCTATCCCCGGGCTCTCCAGCGCTTTTGTGATTGCTGCTGCCTCTTCTCGATTAGATGGATTGTCCCGGCTCCAGTTTGCGATCGCGGTATGATTTGCCGCATAATAGAGCGTCCGCGAGGTTTTGTCGTACCCGATCCCGAATGTCCCGTCAGGGCCGGGGAACGCGGCGATCACGGTATACGTCCCCTCGTCCGAAGTCGGAAGATTGAGGACAAGCGGGTCGGAACTTACGTTCTTTACCGCAACATCCGCGCCGCAGCTCGCGGGCACGGACATGACCCCGGTGACCTTATAACAGACAAGTGTCCATTCCTGCACCTGCGTGACGTTGTCGGGAACCGACACGATAAACGTAACCGGTGTGCCCGGGGCAACGGTCTCGTTCGAGAGAACCCCGCTCACCGCGGCCGGTTCTGCGGCAAGAGCCGGTGCTCCCGCAAGAAATACGATGAAAACTGCGCACACGAATACAGCAGATGTACCAGTCATGGAGAACCGGGTAGTCTTTTTTCCCGTAAAAGGGCTTTGAACACATACCGATCCGGCAATCCGTGATTACCGAAAACTTCCTTTCCCGGCCCGCGAAGAGTATCAGATAACAAGTCTGTACAGGTACTTATTCATGCCCTATACCGTTACCCTGATATCGCCCGAAAAAAAGGAAGAACTCATCCGGAACTGCGCACCAAGGATCCGTTACGAGATAAAATCCGGCATCTTCGGGTGCTGCATTAAACTGCTGTCCGACAACCGGGCCCTTGCCGAGACCTGGCAGGAGAACTTTTTTTCCATCTCTCCCGATATCCGGTCGCACGGGCGGCTGTATGTCCTGCCGGAGACAACGTACCCCGAGAATACCGTGCTCTTCGACCCGTACACAAAGACCGTCTTTCTCTTCAATGTCTCGTACTACGGCTGGGTGAAATCGATCGCGCTCGGCCTCTGCGGCGATATCCTCGAAGACGATCACGGGATCGGGTCGGTCCACGGTGCCTGTGTCGATATCGGGGGCCGTGGCATCTGCGTTGTCGGAACCTCGGGGGCGGGAAAGACCACGCAGACCTATGGCATGCTCCGCGATCCCCGGGCGAGGATTGTCTCGGACGACTGGTTCTTTACCCGGGTCTTCGGCCCCGAGATCCTTGCATATGGGTCGGAGAAGAACTTCTACATCCGGCAGGACCTCTCGGCAGTCTGGAAGGAGTACGAGGGCCTCGTGGCGGCAGAAGAGTACGATGCCGACGGGAGGGCGGTTGCCGATATCCGCTGGGTTGTCGGGAAAGGACGTCTCCTCCCGCTCACAACGCTAGCGGCCATCGTCATTCTCAAGCGCGATCCTGCCGATGCCCGGATCGTTACGCGGCTCGAAAGGAACGAGGCATCAGCCCTGATCACCGGGAACAGGTTACTTCAATCCCCATCTTCTCGTAAAAGACGAACGAAAAGGGATTTTGCGGGCGCAGTACCTGGCCGCCCTGCTCGACCGGATCCCGTGCTTCCTTGTCAATACAACGGGAACACCCGTAGATACGCAGAAGGCTATCCGATCGGTCGTGGGATTGCCGGGAACCTGAATCGGCCTGAAAGACCCGAGTGGAAACGGTTCCGGGAAACCGAGAAAAGCAAGCGTTCAAATACCCCTGCGTCAGAGTTGAGATATACTTTTAGAGGTATGGTATGGCTGAAACAACTGCTACTCCTGATAGTGGATGCTTGTGCGGATGCAACGTTACCGGGCTCTATCCCTGGTGGGTTATTCTTATCTGGGGCCTCCTTGCCCTGCTTATCGGGATCATGTTCCTTGCGTCGCCGGGTATTACCACCCTGGTATTCATTACGTTCCTTGGAGCGTACTGGCTTGTCGGAGGTATCTTCTCCATTGTAAGCCTTGCCGTTGACAAGACGAACATGGGCTGGAAGATCTTCCTTGCAATCATGAGCATAATTGCAGGTATCATCATTCTTGCATACCCGCTCTACAGCACGTTCTTCCTGCTCTCGTTCTTTATCATTCTTGTCGGCGTGTGGGCCTGCATCACGGGAGGGGCACACCTGCTGGAAGCGTTCACAAAGAAAGATGCAGGCAGCGGGGTGCTCGGGATTCTCAGCCTTATCTTTGGGATCCTGCTCCTGATCTTCCCCCTGCTCTCGGCAGTCCTTCTCCCGTTCGTTGCCGGTATCTTTGCAATCGTTCTGGGTCTTGCCGCTATCGTGACATCGTTTGCGGCAAAGAAAGCTGCACCCGCCGCGGCGGCATAAAACAGATCTTTTTTTTAATTTTCTGGGTCGATCGGATTACCCGATCCTAACGGTATGTTGTGGGAACCGCGGTATTCCCACACGAAAAACACAAAAAAAAGATTATTCCTTGCTGCTCGACACGGTCTTGGTGCCGCGGAGGATGGCAATCCGCCCGGTCCGGATCAGTTCCTTGATCCCGAACTGGCGGAGCAACTTCTCCATCGCATCGATCTTATCCGAGTCCCCGACAACCTGGAGGACGACCGACTTTGCGCCCACGTCCACGATCTGGGCCCGGAAGATCGTTGCGATCTGCATGATCTCGGCACGGGTCTCGCCCTGGTCGGCAGTCACCTTGAACATCACGAGTTCGCGCTCGACCCGCTCGTTCTCGGTGATATCCGAGACCTTGATCACATCGATGAGCTTGTTGAGCTGCTTCATGATCTGCTCGATCTGCGCATCGTCGCCGATGGCAACGATCGTGATCCGACTCATGTCCGGCTCCTCGCAGGTGCCGACAGCAAGGCTCTCGATGTTAAACCCGCGCCGGGAGAAGAGGCCGGTGACTCGTGACAAGACACCTGCCCGGTTCTCCACGAGGACGGAAAGGGTGTGCGGCTTCATGATCGCGGATGCCCCCCGATCATCTCGCTGATGGCAGCCCCGGCCGGCACCATGGGGAAGACATTCTCCTCGCGCTCGATCCTGAAGTCGAGCACGAACGGCCCGTCGTGTTCGAGAGAGGCCTTGATCGCGGGCACGACTTCGTCGCAGGACTCCACCTTGATACCCTCGATTCCATAGGCCTGCGCAATCTTCACGAACTCCACCGGTGGGAGCTCGGTGTACGAGTAGCGCCGGTCGTAGAAGAGCTCCTGCCACTGGCGCACCATGCCGAGGTACTGGTTGTTTAAGATCGCGATCTTCACCGGGATGTTGTACTGCGCAACGGTGCCTAGTTCCTGGATGTTCATCTGGATACTGCCATCACCGGCCACGTCAAAGACGGGCACGTCCGGCCGGGCGAAGTGCGCCCCAATCGCTGCCGGGAAACCATAGCCCATCGTGCCAAGGCCGCCGGAAGTGATCCACGTGCGGGGATGCCTGAAGCAGAAGTGCTGGGCGGTCCACATCTGGTTCTGGCCAACCTCGGAGACAATGACCGCATCGCCTTTGAGGATCTCGCTCATCATCTTTATGACGAACTGCGGGTGGAGGCACCCGTCGTCCCTGCCGGCATGGAGCGGGTGGTGCTGCTTCCAGTACCTGACCTTCTTGTTCCAGGCATCGCAGGCACCGGCCTTTTTGATGCCCACAAGCATGTCCGTCAGGACCGATTTGACATCCCCGACAATCGGCACGTCCACGCGCTTGTTCTTCCCGATCTCGGCCGGGTCGATATCGATGTGGATGACCTTTGCATGCGGGGCAAAGGTGTCGATCTTCCCGGTGACACGGTCGTCGAACCGGGACCCGATGGCGATCAAAAGATCGCATTCGGTGACCGCGAAGTTCGCGTATTCGGTGCCGTGCATCCCGAGCATCCCGAGGTTGAGCGGGTGGTCGCAGGGGATACATCCGAGGCCCATGAGGGTGGTCGTGACCGGGATGCCGAGCTTTGTAGCAAACTCAATGAGTTCCGGCGAAGCATTCGATGAGATCACCCCGCCGCCTGCGTAGATGAGCGGGCGTTCGGATTCAGCGATCAGCGCAAGGGCTTTCTCGATCTGGCGCTTGTGCCCCTTGTACGTGGGGTTGTAACCCCGGAGCTTTACGACATCGGGGACGCGTGGCTCCCGAACTTCCGTGGTATTGACATCCTTTGGGAGGTCGATAAGGATTGGCCCCTGGCGTCCCGTCCCCGAGATATAGAATGCCTCTTTTACCACCCGGGGGATCTCGGCCGTTTCCTTCACGAGATAGTTATGCTTCGTGACCGGCATCGTGATCCCCTGGATATCCGATTCCTGGAAGGCGTCGTTTCCGAGCATGTATGTCGGGACCTGGCCGGTGATGGCAACGACCGGGACCGAATCCATGTAGGCCGTGGCAAGCCCGGTGACCAGGTTACAGGCACCGGGGCCCGAGGTTGCAATGCATACCCCTACCCTGCCGCTCGCGCGTGCATACCCGTCCGCGGCATGCGCAGCTGCCTGCTCATGCCGTACAAGGATGTGCCGCAATGGTGAATCGTAGAGTTCATCATAGACTGGCAGGATCTGCCCGCCAGGGTAGCCGAACAGTGTGTCGACACCCTCGCGCTGCAGTGATTCGACGAGGAGTTTTGCCCCGGTTTTCATGGTCTGTCCTCCAAGAGCCGGTTCATACCGGCGATCATGGCTTCAACGCTCGCCATAATGATATCCGTTCTGGCGCCGCGTGAAGTAATTATCTTCCCGTCTTTACTTAACCTTACTGTCACTTCGACAAGGGCGTCCGTGCCGCCGCTGATCGCATCGACATGGTACTCTTCGAGACGGATGTTTGCGGTATCCGCAACCGATTTTGCGAGCACCTGCATGGCGGCATCGACCGGGCCGTCGCCCGTTGCCGCGCCGGTGATCTCATTTCCCCGCACCTCAAGGGTTACGGAGGCGGTCGGGATCATGCTGTTCCCGGATACGACCGTGAACTGGCGGAGCCGGATCACCGGTTTGCACTCCATTGCCATGACCGCATCGGCAACTGCCATGAGATCGGAGTCGCTGACCCTCTTTCCGGAGTCCCCGAGATCCTTGATCCTCGATACGATCGCTTTGAGCTGCTGCTCGTTCGGGGTATACTTCATCTCGTGGAGTGCGGCTTCGACCGAGGCAGAACCGGAGTGCTTGCCAAGCACGATTCTCCGCTTTCTCCCGATCTGCTCGGGGCGGATGGACTCGTAGGTTGCCGGTTCCCGGAGCACGCCGTGGGCGTGGATCCCGCTCTCGTGGGTGAACGCCATCTCACCGACTACTGCTTTGTTGACCGGTAAAGGGATGCCGGTGAGACGCGAGACGAGGGTGGAGAGGGAGTAGATCCCCTCCTTTTTGATCCCCGTGTCGTACCCGTAGAGCACTTCGAGCGCCATCACGAGTTCTTCGAGCGGCGTGTTTCCCGCCCGCTCGCCAAGGCCGTTGACCGTGACGTGGGCGCAGGAAGCACCGGCTTTTAAGGCCGCGACCGTGTTTGCGAGCGCAAAGCCGAGGTCGTCGTGGCAGTGGATGGAGAGCGGAGCGATCTTTGCAAGCGGCGGGATGAAGCTCGCACACTTCTCCGGCGTGAGCACGCCCACCGTGTCGCAGAAGCAGAGCCGGTCGGCCCCGCGTTCCACCCCTCCGGCATAGACTTCGGCAAGGAATGCCTGGTCGGCTCTCGAAGCGTCCTCGCCCGAGAGTTCCACGATGAGCCCCCGGCTCTTCGCGTACTCGACCGAGCGCCAGGCCATCTCTTTGACCTGCTCCCGGGTCTTCCGGAGCTTCTTTTCGATATGGAGATCGCTTACCGGGATCACGAGGTGGACGGAGTCCGCACCGTTATCGGCGGCATAGTCGATATCCGCGTTTACTGCCCGGACAAAGGTGCAGGTCTCTACGGGCAGGCCGGCGCCGGAGATGAGCCGTATCGCGTCCTGTTCCCCGGTCGATGCCGCAGCCGAGCCGGCTTCGACAACATCGACACCAAGGTCTGCAAGCCTGGTTGCAATCTCTAACTTTTCATTCGGGTTTAACGATACACCCGGGGTCTGTTCCCCGTCCCGTAACGTGGTATCAAAAAAGCGCAGTTTACTGGCTAATAAAACACTCACTCATGGTAGTAGACACCATGCTACATGAGTAAGGAAGGAGAATATAAAAACGTTAGGATAGGGGGCTTTGCACGTAAAGTAACCTTTTTTGCCGGACTTTAGGTGCAGACACCGGACATTACGTGCAAAATTAATTATCTATTGATTATAGTGTTATATTATGGTAAGAATTTCATTGCCCTATAGCAGGCCAGATTCGTTTACTACTGATGATTTAAAAAATTACATAAGAGAATCGGGGCGGGATTTTATTATTCAAGGTCAACAGCAATGCATGTTAGAGCATCATTCTAAGCTTCTTAGTTTAGATTACTGGTTAAGAATGAATTATGCGGGAAATCCCAATACCAGACAGGCTGTAAACTCAGTGATTGCAGATTTAGTTGAAACTGGAGAATTCGAGGAGGGAACATTTGCCTGTCCAGAAACAGGAATGATGTGTAAAGGAGTGCGGATAGTGGATGAACAGGCAAAACATGGCAATACTTGTTAAAAATGGTATTGAAGGGAAAGTCTGTTCTACTTGTGATATTTGGAAACCCCTTACAGAATTCCCTCCAGATCGCACTCATCCTGCTTCACAGGGCTACAGGCATTGTCGATGTAGAGCATGTCACAGAGAGAAAAGTAAAGAACGACGATTGGCACATAAATAAGACATTATTTTCTTAAGAAACTTGGTTCAATTCCATTCTCGTACATCTCGTGGATAACCACTGTCAGATTATATGCGATAATTTTTGCCAGAAGTTCAAGAGGGATGCCCGCACCGGAATATTTTACATCTCCGGGCAGGCATATTCTCGGACAAGGAAGCACCGGAATGGGCTGGAAGATCTTTGGTAAAAACTCTGGGACGCAGGACGAGATCGCGGCGGTGATACAGGCCGACTGCACCACGTTAAAAGCCCAAACGACCCGGGGCGGACTGGGCGCAGCACTGGCAAAAATTGTCCTGCAGTATACGCCCCGTGATATTCGTCAGATGGAGCAGAACTTCGGGCGATCGGTACGGGACCTTGCCCCGGAGTACAGAAAGGAACTCGAAGAGGCGATCACTGCCCACCTGCTCGGAACCTACCAGAATATCCGGCTCATGGAGCAGCAGGGAGTATTCCGCACCCTCAAAGCGCCGGTGACCCCCCACGAGCAAAGTTACTGGGAGCTGGTTGCAGCGCAGTGCCGGCCGGGCACGGGCGATATCCGGCTCCGGTTTTTGAAATTTTTACTCGGCGGCTTTGCCATGATCGTCCGGCAGGAACCGGGCCACCCGGTCGGAATGCGGTTTCCCGGCGGCGACCGGGTCCAGGAAATCGATGGCGTCTATTACTGCCCGGTCCGGGAGAAGGCCGGAGATGTGGATGCCGCCCTCTGCCCGTTCTGCCCGGCGCGGCAGACACCTGAAGTAGGGTACCTGCGTCCCCCGGTTGACGGAAGCGAGAACCGGAAACAGGAGTTCATCGATAACTGCTACCGGTACCACAATTTCAACGGGTAATCAAATATTATTGAGTGAGGACTAATAAAAATAATAATGGTACCAGTATTGTTTAACGTCGAAGAGACCGCATGCGCGATTACCCGAGCCGTTCACAATCCATTGTCCTGCGCATCTGCCCATCCTCTGTTTTATCCGATGATCGCAGTAAAAATGCAGCTTAAATATACCCTCTTTCTCAAATTGGAGCCAGAATTGCAGGATTGCGCATTTCGCTCCAGATTGGCTCAAAACAGGCTCCTATTCCGGAGTCTCCGGTTTTGCACAGGACAAACCAGCGGTTTAGGGTGATTCTATGCGCCGAATATTCATTTTGACCAAAATATTTATTTAATGGTAGAATAATCAAAATTATAACCCTTTCCGGTGGGAGGTGTGATGAAGATGGTTGCAGCAAAGAAACCGGCCGCAAAGAAGGCCCCAGCAAAGAAACCCGCCGTAAAGAAGGCAGCCCCCAAGAAGAAATAAATCCCGGGGCCTCATTTATCGTTTCTCTCTTATTTTTCAGGGTTTTTTTAAAAACAGACAACCAAGAACAGGCCGCTATTTTCTCCGATTGTAACAATTCAGGATACCGTTACAGGTCGTCACAAATCCAGCGCTCGATCAGGGCACGTGAAATACTCATCCTTGCCGGAAGCTGCGGAAGGTTATCCCGGCCAAACCAGCCTGCATCCACGATCTCGTTGTTGTCGATCCCGATCTCCCCGCCGGCATACTCAGCAGTAAACCCGATCATCAGTGAATCGGGAAACGGCCAGGGTTCGCTCGCAAAGTACCTGATATTATTAACAGAGATTCCCACCTCTTCCCGTACTTCGCGGTGGAGTGCTTCTTCGAGCGTCTCACCGGGTTCGACAAACCCGGCAATAACGCTGTACATCCCTTCCGGGAACCGGGGGGACCGTGCAAGCAGGACTTTGTCGCCGTTTTTTATCAGCACGATAATTGCCGGGGAAATCCGGGGATAGTAAATACGCTTACAGGACGGGCACTGCCAGGCCCGCTCGGTCAGCACCGGTTCTGTCGGGGTCCCGCACCGGCCACAGAACCGGTTTGCTTTTGCACAGTCGATCATGCGGACTGCATATGCGGCAATGGCGAGATCCTCGTCTGGGATTTGTCCCCAGAGTTCCCTCACACCGGAAACGACACGCCCCTCCGGAAGCTGGGAACCCTCGGGAAGTTCGGCTGCAAAATAGATCTCACTTTCCCGCTCGCCCAGGTATTCGATGCGGAATTTATCCCGAAGCCCCGGTGCGGGGGACGACTCCGAATAAACATTTGGGGATTTATTCCCGCAGATGGCAACACCGTTCCCGGAGACATAGATCCAGCGGGCGGTCTTTTCCGGAACACCCGGGGGCAGTGGATACTGTCGGATCAGTCCTTTTACAGAAAATGCTGCATCGTGAGAAAGATCTGCATGGATGGGAGAATGAAACATCGGGCACCTGATGTACAGGATATTGGCTGCCGGGCATAAAGAAACGACAGGGATCCGGGAAACAACCGCACCGATTGGTTCTCCCAATCGGCGTCCTCTCAAGGATTTTGTAACAGGGTATCTGCTACAACAAACAGTGGTCTCCTCACGGCAGTACAGGAAAATTCTTCATTATTATTTATAAAAAACCAATTCGGCCGGAGACCACAACGTTTAATGCAGGATCTGTTGAAAACTGCTGGAGCAATTATTGGGTATACGAACAGTACACCCGGAGAAGGTCGCATGGAATTTCCCGAAACTCCCTCTATAAGAAGAGCCCGCGCTGTCGGCCCGGCCGCACACCGGTCTCCATTTACTCCGCTTTTTGGCGCACATTCGCTGAAAGGACGGGAACATTATCGTATATTCTTTTGCGCGTTCGTACTCTGCCTTGCCCTGTTTGCCGGGGCTGCCGAGGCCGAGATGAGCCCTGCATCCATTGTGGCAGCCGGCAATGTCTATGTCTCCAATATCAGTTATGACCCCGCCACCTTTTTCACGGGTGATACCGGGACCGTAACCTATACCGTCACCAACGGGAACTCCAATACCACAGTCAGCATTAACCATGCAACATTTAGCGATACCAGTTTCCAGCTGGTCAGCGGGACCTACGACTCCTCGTCTACACTCGGTCCCCTCCAGAGCCGCAAATATATCTTCTCAATCGTGGCCACTGCAAACGACGGCACCTATTATCCCACCTTCTCTTTGAGTTTCCGGGATGCCGATAACCTGAACTACCGGGGAACGGTCAAGATCGATAACACCCCGCTCATCCTTACTGTCCAGGATAAACCCGATGCGTTCACGAAAGGAAAGAAAGACACCGTTACCGTCCAGATCGCAAACCCGCGTCAGAGCGATGTGAAAAATGTCATCTTCTCGGTCGCGGGAGCAAATGTCACGCTCACGCCATCAGACATGTTCGTCGGGAACCTGACAGCGGGTACAAGTCAGCGGGTAAACTTCTCGGTTACTCCGGATACACCCACTTCGCTTGCAGTAAACGTGGACTACGATAACGGGGATAACCACCACTCTGTCGGCATGGCCATCCCGGTCCCGTTCACCACGGACAAGCAGCAGGCACACCCGGTCATAAGCAATGTCGACATCAAGAATACTGCCGGGACATACCATGTCACCGGGGATATCACGAATGCCGGGCTCCTTACGGCAAATGGGGTAACGGTAACGTCACTTGCCCCGGCAGAACCGCAGGATCCCTACCAGACCTATGTGATCGGGGCCTTAAAACCGGACGACTTTGGCAGTTTCGAGATCTCGTTTACCGCCCCAAAAGGAACCGACAGCGTCCCGATCCAGGTGTCTTACAAGGACAAGGACGGGAACGTGATCGTCTCGGAACAACCGGTCGATCTCGGTGATGCGGTACTAACCAAGGACACCGACAGCCAGCCCAGTCTCCTTCCGATAGTTGCGGTCATCCTTATCATAGCACTGGCCTGCGGCGGATATCTCTACATGAGAAAGCGGAAAAACCAGTAAGAGACCACCCAGTCATGCCGCCGGTTATCCAGTTTTCCGATGTGGTAAAGGTCTACCCGCTCAGGTCGGGCGATGTCGTAGCCCTCGACCACATTTCCTTTGAAGTGGAGCATGGTGAGTTCATATCGATCATGGGGCCGTCGGGATCGGGCAAATCGACGCTCCTAAATCTCATGGGCTGTCTCGACACCCCCACGTTTGGGGATATTTTTATCTCCGGGATTGGTGTCCGGGCCATGAGCGATGTCGAGCTCACGAACCTGCGAAGGGATCGGATCGGGTTTATCTTCCAGTACTTCAACCTCTTTCCCCTCTTAAATATCATCGAAAATGTCAGTTTCCCCCAGATGCTCAAGAGCCAGAAACAGGTAGATGAGAAAAGAGCCATCGAAGTCCTGCAAGCCGTCCAGCTGGACGAGCACCTCTATACTCATACGCCGCTCGAATTATCCGGGGGCCAGCAGCAGCGGGTTGCGATTGCCCGGGCACTCATCAACGACCCCGATATCCTGCTCTGCGATGAGCCGACCGGCAACCTCGATTCAAAGACCGGGGCAAGTATCATGGAGCTCATGAGCGACCTGCACCGGAGAGGCTCGACCATCATCGTGGTCACCCACGATCCCAACATTGCCGAGTATACGGACCGGACGATCCGGATCGTTGACGGGAGGATTGCAGAATGACCGGGATATTCTGGGAGATCTCGAAACGAAATATCCGGATCCACATGCTCCGGTCGAGCCTTGCGATGCTCGGGATCATCATCGGTGTCGTTGCCATTGCATCCATGGGAATCCTCGGAAACACGATCGTCCAGGAAGTTTCTTCCAGTCTTTCATCGGTGGGAGACAGCGTGATCGTGACCCCGTACGCCGGCGGAGGCGGCGGATTCGGTGGCGGCGGTTCAAATAACATGTACCTCACCAACCAGAACTTCCAGCAGATAAAAAGGTCCGTTGCACCGAATGTTGCTATCCCCGTCATGTCAACATCTGCGCACATGAAAGTCGGCGTAGGAAGTGATGATATCGTTGCAGCGATTTACGGGCTTCCTCCTGACGATACGAAAAAACTGCTCCCCGATCTCGAAGCCGGCGATTACAGCAACGGGAACTCCGGCTGCCTGGTCGGGACAACGTTTGCAAAAGACCATAACATCAAGGTAGGTTCCCGGATCTCGATCGGGCAGAACGGGGAATACGGTACGCTCCGGGTAACCGGTATTATCAAAGAACGGGGAATGAGCTTCGATATCAGCACCGACAATGCCCTTGTCGTGACCAAGGACTGGTTCGAGAGCGCGTTTGACCGGTCGAATGACGAGTTGAACGAAGTCGTCGTCAAGGTGACAAAAGGGGATACCGCCGATATCAAGACCACCATCGAAAAACAGCTCAACCGGAACACGAAAGACAAGACGGTTTCCGTGATCGACAGCAAGGCGACCCTTGCAACCATCTTCGAAACATTCGGCATGGTTACCACGTTTGTCACGGCTATTGGCGGGATTTCGATGATCGTTGCCGGCGTCTCCATCTTTAACATTATGATGATGTCCGTAAACGAGCGGATAAAAGAGATCGGGATCATGCGGAGCATCGGTACCCAGAAAAGGGAGGTGATGAGCATGTTCATCTTCGAGGCAATCATTATCGGTGTTGTCGGGAGCGTGATTGGAGGACTTCTCAGTATCGTCGCGGGCTATGCGATAAGCTCCCTGATGTTTAAGACCACCGAGTATCTCTTCACCGTGGCGAGCATGTTATCGGTCGCCGAAGGTGTCGGGTTTGGCATCGTTATCTGCCTTCTCTGCGGGCTGTATCCGGCATGGCAGGCGGCAAACCTTAACCCGATCGATGCCCTGCGGCATGAATGACGGATTAACCCAGATTGGTGTCTCCGCCCGGAGCGCACTCCTTTTTTATAACCAGTTATGCGCTCTACCCTGCTCATGCGGGCATCGGGATGGCTGTTTTTAAAACTCTGCGGCCGGTTATGCTTCTGCCAGTGTACCGGACCAGTATAATTACTCATGGAATACCTGTTTTTACCAAAAAATAAAATAAGCAACAGGTTTCATTAAAAAAACATGTTTGTTCCAACGAGGCTCTTTTTCACCAAGGGGGTGGGTATCCATAAGGATCGTCTTGCATCGTTCGAACTGGCGTTAAGGAAGGCCGGTATCGAAAAATGCAACCTCGTGTACGTGTCAAGTATCTTCCCGCCGAAATGCAAACAGATCCCGACAAGGAGCGGTCTTAAGGAACTCCAGTCCGGCGGCATCACGTTCTGCGTTATGGCAAGAAACGAGACAAACGAACCAAACCGCCTGGTCTCTGCGGCAATAGGTCTTGCGCTCCCAAAAGATGTCGAAGAGTACGGGTACCTCTCCGAGCACCATGCATTTGGCGAGACACAGGACAAGACCGGGGAATATGCCGAGGATCTCGCGGCAACGATGCTTGCAACCACGCTCGGTATCGAGTTCGATGCAAATGCCGCGTGGCAGGAGCGTGAACAGATCTACAAGGCAAGCGGCAAGATCATCAGGACAAAACATGTCTGCCAGTCCGCACAGGGCGACAAGAACGGGCTGTGGACAACGGTCATTGCTGCAGCAGTTTTTCTTTGATATTTTTATAAAACGCAAGTGCCAAATATGCCAACCCCATATTTTCTGGTATGAAAGCGATTGGTTTTCTCGTGGCAGCCATTCTGGTCTGCCTTGCTATTGCCTGTGCCGGATGCACAAATTCGTCGTCTCCGACTGCACAAACGGGATCCGACAGTTCAGTTCCCTCTTCTGTTACTACATCCACGACCCTTACGACCAGCCCGACCGATGCGATGCCGGAAAACATCGCAGTCACGGTTACGGTAGATGAGAAGGATTACCTTGGCAAGATCCCGGTCACGTTCGATGGCGGCCGGGGGCAGGTCAATGTGAAAAGCATCACCTGTACACTTACGCGGGCTGACGGGACAACGCAGACCATGACGCTTGGTTCCAACAAGGGAGACCAGATAAAACTCGATGGAACCCGGGGCAGCGGCTCGCTCACCGGGCAGACCGACCGGGTTCAGGTCTCCGTCACGATGAACAACGGCCAGACCTACAAGATTGCCGATGTCCTCCGCGAGTATCGCTCCCGTGCATAAGGGACAAGCCCTTTTTTCTCTTTTGTGCAAAAGTACAGCACCATGCAGGTGAACTGGCGCAGGATCCCGGCCGCACACAACTCCTTTGCCGTGCTCTCTGCCGCATGCGAAACTGGCGGCTGGCATCTCTGCCCGGTCTCCGCACCGGAACGGGATATCACCTGCTATTCCCTCAATTCAATAAACGAACACCGCTTCCGTGACGAGATCGCGGATGCAGACTGCATTACGATTGTTGGCGGCCCGCATGCAACTGCCTGTTACCGCGACGTTGCCGCTTACGCAGACTACGTTATCGTTGGGGAGGGGGAGTACACCCTCCCACGGCTGCTCAGGGAACTCGATGCAGGCCGCAACGGGCATGTTCCCGGGGTAGCCGCGCAGGACTGGTACGAACCGGCCCGGGCCAGTGTCAGGCTCGATGCATACCCGGCATTTTCTGAAGTAAAAGGATATATCGAGATCTCCAGGGGCTGCCCGTTTGCCTGCGGCTACTGCCAGACACCGCAGATCTTCGGTCACTGCATGCGGCACCGATCCATTGACGCAGTTGTGCGATATGCAAACCGGCACTCACAGGTACGGTTTGTCACGCCGAACGCCTTTGCTTATGGTTCTGACGGGATCCACCCGAGGTTTGATAAGATAAAAAAACTCCTGATGCGGCTGGAACACGATATCTTTCTCGGGACATTCCCGAGCGAAGTCCGACCGGAATTTATCTGCAGCGAGTCGCTTGCCCTGATCACCGATTACTGTACGAACACGAAATTGCATTTCGGCGCCCAGTCCGGGAGCGATGCAGTCCTCTCCCGGCTGCACCGGGGCCACACGGTTGCCGATGCAATCCGGGCGGCGGAGCTCTGCCACGATGCCGGGATCATACCGATTGTAGATTTTATTGTCGGGTTCCCGTTCGAAACAGATGATGAACAGGAACAGACCGTCGAGGCCGTTAAAACCGTTGCACGGATAGGAAACGTCCACCTCCACCGGTTCATCTCTCTCCCGGGCACTCCCCTCGCCGGGACGCATGCGCGATCGCTCCTTAGTGTAACGGAAAAAACCTGCGGCGCTCTTGCCCTCGGAGGAAGGCTGACCGGCTCGTGGAACGATCCCTCGGTAAGGTTTTATTAGACGCCGTTTGCAATAATATACCATGAAAGATGTGCTTTTATTAGCAGATCTCCATGGTCAATTCGGTAAAATTGATTCATTTCTGGAATTGAATCCGGAAGCTGTATTTATTGCAGGCGATATCACCAATATGGGTCCTGTGGACACTGTTGACGACGTGCTTTCACGTATTGACGTACCCTGTTTTGCGGTACCCGGCAACTGCGATCCAAAAGAGATCCTCGATACGCTCGAACATTCGGACGCAGTCTGTCTCCACGGTTCTGCAATGAACCTGGGGAAAATGACTCTTGTTGGTGTCGGCGGTTCGAACCCGACGCCTTTTAACACGCCGTTCGAACTGACCGACAAGCAGATCGACGATCTGCTCACCGGTGCAATGGCCAAGATGGAGAAGACCGTACACAACGTGCTCATCTGCCACGCTCCGCCTTACGATACACTTGATATCGCAAACGGCGAGCATGTGGGCAGCCAGAGCCTTGCCCGCCACATCAACGACTTCGACCTTATCTGCTGCGCCCACATCCACGAGCAGCGCGGGGTAAAAGAAGTCGGCGGGACAAAAATCGTCAACCCCGGCCCGGCAATGGACGGCTACTGTGCCATGCTCCACTTCGGAACCGAGGCAAAAGACATTAAAATCGAACTCCTCACTGTTTAGACAGGACGAGTTCGAGGTACGAGGCGAGGATCGGCTCGCCACTAATTCCCATCTCTTTTGCAAGAGCTGAAATTTTTGCTTCTGCACCTGCGCCGTTTTCTTCAGCCATGATCTCGATCTCGACAAATGTGCCCAGACCTTCGACCGTGTCGAGCGCAAACGCAGCGTCTGCCAGCCGGTAATTCTCCCGCCACTTGTTTACTTCAGCGGTTTTTGCAAATCCGAGCCGAAGAAGGATCTTTTCAAAGACTTCGCCGGATTCTATCGTGGTGTTGAGTTCTTCCCGGGCCTTGAGCCCGTATTCTTTGAGTTTTTTCCCTTTGTACGTCAGGAGCGTGTGATCTCCGTAATACCGGACCCTGAGCGCCTCGTCGGTTTTGCCAAAATCCCGGTGCGGGGCATTGTAATAGATATCATGCTCATGGTCTTTTCCGGTAAATTCTGCACCTTTTTTTATGAGGCGCTCCCGTACGGAATCAAGTGATGGAACCGCCACCTTGAGTTCTATTTCAAGCATAGTCGTGCCACACTTTTATCTGTCCCTGTTGTGATTTAATATGACAGGTACGATTATGGCAATAAAAAATGGAGATTTCGTAAAGCTCAGTTATACCGGCAGCGCAAACGGCATGGTCTTTGATACCACCGATGAGGATGCAGCAAAGAAAGCAAACATCCACACCCCGTCTGCCCTTTACGGCCCGATCGTTGTTTGTGTGGGCCAGAAACACGTGATCACCGGTCTTGACGAAGAACTGGTGGGAAAAGACGCAGGCACCGAAGCTGACGTCACTGTTCCCCCGGAAAAGGCCTTTGGCGAACGCGACCCGAAGAAGGTCCAGTCGTATGCAAAGAGCAAGTTCCCCGAGAAGCCGGTCCGCGGGCAGAGAGTGAATGTCGGGGAAGAGGGCGAAGGCACGGTTGTCGATGTGATCGGTACCCGAGTTATCGTGGACTTCAACTCGCCGCTCGCCGGCCAGACACTCGTCTACCATTACAAGGTTGAAGAGGTTATAACCGATCCGCTCGATGAGTTCAAGGGTCTCATCCGCCTCTATGCGGGTAAAGAGATGGAAGTTGCACTCGCAGATGGCAAGGCAACGGTCACTCTCCCGCCGGGCATCAACTACGACCGCCGCTGGCTTCTCTGGCGCGGCCGGATCCTCCATGAAGGCTTCGAGCTCGTCAACGGCATTAATGAGATTGTCCTTGTCGAGACCTTCAAGAAGCCGGAAAAGAAAGACGCATAAAACTATAACTAATCCTTTTTGATTCTTTTTAGGGTATTTTTTCCCGGACTAACGCGTTGATCTCTTTTACCGGAATGGGATAATTATCCGGTTCAGGTTGAACAATTTTTTATGAATGGCCGGTCATCACGACTGCATGAAAATTCCACAGAGAATCGCAATTCTCTTCGCGGGACTTGTTATTATCAGTGCGGCCCTGATGGGATGTACTGGCAGTACCACGGAAAACACGGCTACAACGACATCTGACGTGACAACGACAGCGACAACAGCCACACCGGAATATTCAACCGGTGATATTGTAGGTAGTTCATCGTCGGCATCGTCGGCTTGGCTGATTACCGGTTATGATACGTCGTCCGATTCTTATACCCGGGCATTCATTTACAAGAACAGTGACGGTACCTGGGGATACCGGGTCAATGCGGATACCGAGACTGCGAAACGATCGGTCATGGAAAAGGTATACACGGTCAGGCTCGCCAGTGTTACAATCGCATCGGTACCAACCGCAGCCCCGACAGCAACTTCCACGGCAGTAACTGTTAAGACCACAACTACCACTGTCACGGTTACCACCACTGCCACAACGACAACAGCGCCAAAACCTTCCTTTAAGGATATGGATCCTGATGAAGGGTATATTAATGAGACCGTAACCTCTACGATTACCGGATACAACTTTGTCGAGACACCAACGGTAAAACTGACCAATTCGGGTTCTTCGACAATCACTGCATCGAGCGTGACCTTCGACTCAGACTCGCAGATCGAAGCCACATTCGATATTCCCGACACTGCTACGGTGGGACCGTGGAGCATCGTGATTACCAATCCGGATGGCCAGTCATACACCTACCAGAACGAGTTTACTGTCCGCGAAGATACTGATGATTAATAATAAAAAGATGAGATCGCAATAAGGGATAACTATACCGGCATTACTGCCCCTATTTTTTGTTGAAACAGTTTTTATTAATCCTGCCGGGCAATGGTTGTATATGAAAAATGCTGCGAAGTTTTTGCTGATCCCGGGAATACTTCTCATCGTGTGTATCCTGTGTGCCGGCTGTTCGAGTTCAACCGGCACGACAGATTCAACCACAACCGTCCCGACAACAGAGGTAACGAGTACAGCTGCAGCGGCCCTGTATTCTGCCGGAGATATTGTAAAAAGCGCCTCGGCATCGTCCGGCACTGCCTGGCTGATCATCAGTTACGACCCGGCTGCCGACATGTATACGCGTGCCTTCATATACCAGAATACCGATGGCACCTGGGGTTACCGTATGAATTCAGATACTTCGACTTCGTCGCGGGCATCGGTCGAGAAGATGTACCCGGTCAAGGTGACTTCGGTCTCGGTCTCCGCAGTAACAATTAAGAGCGCAGCAGTCGCTTCAGCCACGACGGCCACAACTGCAGCCAAAACAACGACCGTAACCGTAAGTACCACGGCAACAACAACTGCGCCGAAACCGACATTTAAAGATATGATCCCCGATGAAGGGAAGGCTGGGACTACGGTTTCGATTACCGATCTTGTTGGCAGCGGTTTCCAGAGCGGGGCAAGCGTCCAGCTGACAAAATCCGGCAGCACCAGTATCAACGCAACGAGTGTTTCTCTTGTCTCCACATCGCACATGACCTGTGCTTTTGCTATTCCTTCAGATACTCCCTCCGGGACATGGAACATCGTAATCACAAACCCTGACGGCCAATCTGTAACGTATTCGAATTATTTCACCATCCACGGGTCTACTTCGTCGGCTTCGACCACTGCTACTTCGACAACTGTAGCAGGATCCTCATTCACTATCACCAGTGTAACTCCCTCCCCATTAGCCATTGGCGGTACAACTGGATGGATGGGAACACTGACCATTGTTACCAGCAAAGCGGTGCAAACAGGTACAGGCCTTCAGGTAACACTCTCCCGGAGCGGGTATAACACAATCTATGTCTACAATCCTCAGGTAAGCACTGCTGGTACAACAATTACCGCCAATATCAACCAGCCGGTTTACTCCGGGACCTGGGATGTCAAGGTGACCAACCCTGATGGTTCCTTTGGAGTTCGTACCGGCGGACTTTCGGTTACCTGATTGAAGGATTTTCTCATCTTCGCTTTTTTTAATCTGAAACCTGTGTTGAAAGAGCGAACCTGTTCTTGTGTCAACGGTACTTTCGCAGAATGTCAGACTACATCATTATGGAAATGGGAGGATATACCGCTGTATTTCCGGATCGGAACGATCTGTTTTTTTATCCCTGAAATATCAACAAACCTCAGCCGATCCCGGGATTCTTCACGTTATACCAATAGGTATTATCCCGGATGCCGGCAAATAAATGCCTATGGCAGATCCCCTACCCGATGACGAGCCCTGCCGGCAGTGCGGACTCTGCTGTCGGATCTTCGGTCCCGGTATCGCACCGACCCCGGAAAATGTCTATGCATGGATACAAGAAGGCCGGACCGATATCCTTTCCTGGTTTGTTGCATTCATGGAAGACCAGCCGCCGGTCAAGTGTACCAGACTCCAGACCGAAGATCTCGGGAACGTGGTTTTTTTTGAGATGCGCCACCCGGAAACCGGGGAATACGTTACGGTCTGCCCGTTTTTGAAACGGCTTTCAAAAGAGCAGTATATCTGCGGGATCCACCGGGTAAAACCCGATATGTGCTGGAACTACCAGCCCTGGATCTGGGGAGAGACCTATTTTAACCGGTGTAAAGGGCTCGCACGGAATCAGGGTCGGGGCTTTCCCGATACAGACTAATGAATTTGATACAGATATGCCACAAGAATAAGCAAATCGCAGAAAGATCCGGAGAAGCTCATTTCAATAAACGGGTGTCCCTGCCAGAACCCCGTTACTTATCTCAAACTAATACGGGAACCTATTAAGGCAGAGGGCATTACACTACCATAAGGTAATTCCTGTGCTGTTCGAACTGCTCGATCTCGTGATCGGTATCGCCTTTGGATTTTTTCACCGGGGAAAAGAGGACTATATTGGCATTCTCCGGAACGGGGCAATTGCCGGGATCGCTGCCGGTGTCGTCTTTGTTCTCGCAATGTATATCCTCTCGCCCGCTACGGCCGGTTCAGAGTTTGGGTATTTTGGCCCGCTCGGGGTAATTGTGGAAATTCTTATCTATGTCGTTATCTTCATGGCTGGGACGTTCATCGGCGACCGGATAGAAGGTGCCATGAATAACTGATTCCCATGCCGAAATCCCCGGGGCAGTAAAAAGGTTGTCCTCATCAGGATACACACAGTACCCGGATCCCTCTGGCGTCCCGAAAAAAACGCGTGAATTAAATATTGCCGGCGTCATTCATAACTAATGGATCGATCCGGGCAGTGGCCATTTTTCCTTGTCCTGCTCCTTCTCGTGCTCCTGCCTTCCTGTGCCGCTGCTGCACAGCCGTCCGCTCCCGCAAACGAAACCGTGAAGATCGGCGTTTATATGGTCGACTTCAACCGGGTTGATGTAGGCGCCGGCACGGTCAGTGCGGATTTTTATCTGACGCTTGCCTCGGACACTCCGGTCTCGATCGACGATATCGAACTGATGAACGGTGTTATCTCCTCAGTCAGTACGACCCGCGATACCCCCACAGAAAAAGAATACCGGATCAACGCGGTCCTGACAACCGAACCGGATCTCACCCGGTATCCTTTTGACCGGCACATCCTTTCGGTAAAGATCGAACCAAAATTCGAGAATGAGAGCCGTATGATTCTTGCGATCGACCCGGAAAATACCGGTCTCGATCCGGAAGCCGACCTTCCGGGCTGGTCAATCAACGGTACGGACGCGTATGTTACTCACCGGGCGTATCTCAGTGGGGAAACCCCCTATTCACGCGCAGTATTCGATTATGGGATCGCCCGCGACGCAACGTCCACGGTCTTAAAGTTCTTTCTTCCGATCCTGCTCATCGTGATTGTTTCCCTTTCCTCGCTCCTGATGAAGACTGCAGCCCGCCTTGGCCTGAACGCCTCGATGTTCCTTGCAGCCGTGCTCATCCACTGGCGGATTGCCGACGATATCCCGCTGGTTGCGTACGCCACGTTTTTGGATATCTTTATGATAATCACGTATGCGACACTGGTGATGGTGCTGATCTCGGGCATCCTGATCCTGAAATATACAGATAACGGCGAGACAGAAAAAGTCAGAGAGATCAATTTCTGGTCGATCCGGATTATCCCCGCAATCACTATTACCCTGTACCTTATCGTTTTTGTTTTTCTTCTCGGGTAATGTGGCATTTAAAAAAAGCATCTAAACCCATAAATATGCCTCCTTCCCACTACTGGCCATGAGCGAAGAGAAAGCCAGAGTGCGTGACATCCTGCGGAAAAGAAAAGATGCAATGACGCCGGAGGAGCGGGCAGAAAAGAGCGGACTTATCGCCCGGCACCTCATGCTTTTGATCGCCGAGGGAGAGACGGTGATGGTCTTTACCTCCAAGGAAAAGGAGGTCAATACCCGGCCGCTGATCGAGGCACTGTTCGAACAGAAAAATCCCGTGGTTGTCCCGATTATCCAGAAAGAAGATGTCAGCCTCCGGCTCTCGTACATCCGCAACATGTCCGTGCTCGTGCCCAGCACCTTTGGCGTGCCGGAACCGATAGGAAACGAGATCCCGGCAAAGCCGCAGGATGTCGACACCATCATCCTCCCGATGCTCGGTTTCGACCGGGCCGGCGGCCGGATCGGGTACGGGGCCGGGTATTACGACCGGTTCCTCGAAAAGAACCCGGACCTCACGAAGATCGGCATTGCATTTGGCTGTCAGGAAATGGACGGGCTTCCGATCGATCCAAACGATGTCCGGATGGACCTGATCGTGACCGAAGACGGGGTTGTATACGATGGCAGCGGGAAACGCCATGGAGCCTGACGGAGTAATTATCCTCGATACGTTTGCCGAGGCATTCCCGGTCTGGCTTTCAAGGGTAATGGTGACTGCCGATACCCCGGAATGGGCCCTGGCCGCTGCAACTGAGGCAACGGGTTTTGCAACTTCGAAGATCTATTGTCCCTGCGAGGCGGGGATCGAGCGGCCGCTTTCCCCCTCCGAGACCCCGGACGGGCGGCCCGGGTATTCAATCCTCATCTGCACGGAAAAAAAATCGATGAAATCCTCGGTTGCAGCCCGGATCAGCCAGTGCATCCTCCCGGCTCCCACCGCTTCCGCATTTGACGGTCTCCCCGAAGCAAAGGACCGGTTCTATACCCGGATGCACTACTTTGGCGACCGGTACGAGGAGCGGTGTGTTGTCGGGAACCGGAAGTGCTGGAAGATCCCGGTGATGGAAGGATGGTACACGGGCGAGGAGCGGTTCGGCCTTGTAAAAGGAATTGCCGGCGGGAACTTCCTTGTGATGGCAGAAGACCGGGCCGCTGCCCTTGCCGGTGCTGAAGCGGCAGCGGAAAAAATTGCTGGAACCCCGGATGTTATCATGAGTTTTGCCGGAGGCATTGTCGGCAGTGGATCGAAAGTCGGTTGTAAAAACTACCGTTTCCCGATGCCGGCGAGTACGAACCACCGCTGGTGCCCTGCACTCAAAGAAAAGATCCCGGATTCACTCGTTCCCGAAGGCATGAACGCGGTGTACGAGATCGTAATCAACGGATTTGACGAAACAGTCGTTGCCGGCGCAATGCGGGAAGGGATCCGGGCAGCAGCAGCAACCGGGAAGGTCCGCTATGTCGGTGCCTCGAACTTTGACGGCAAGCTCGGGCAATGCCGGATCTCTTTAAAAGATCTCTTTACCTGACCGGTTTCTCTGGCTCCCGGACAACGGACACTGCAGGCAACAGGCAGGTTTTCTGTTGCCGGCTTTTTTTTAATCCTGTAAACCGGGTTCTGAAAAAATCCTATCCCGAATACAGACCGCACCCTCCAGGCCATATGCACGGTACGATTCCTTATATCCTTTCACGGGAAGGGAAGATCATGAGCTTCCAGAGCGATTTTATCCGGGCGATCCATGAAAAGAAACTTGTGGCGGTGACCGCACGCACCGATGACAAGGGAACGATTAAGCGTACCTGCGTGCCGCTCGATTACGGGCCGAGCGGCCGGCCACATGACGGGGCGGACCGCTACCACTTCCGCGACGTCTCAAGCCCGACCGGCGAGCACCCGTTCATGATCCTCCCTTCGCAGCTGCTCGATCTCACCGTGCTCGATGAGACCTTCGAGCCGGGAAAACACGTACACGGGAAAACCAGATGGTCTGTTCACCGGGACTGGGGAAAATTCTCGTAATTGGTCACGGAAGGCGTGACAACCATGACCCGGTCCTTCCAGAGGTTACCGGATTATTCTTTTTTATCCTGCACAATATCCCGTTCACTGTTTCAGTACGGAAACTGAATCATCAGATACGGCACCCGAATTTCATGGAGAAGTTCATGTGGCTTGACTGCCGAGTATACCGGGATGAAACTGGGCGTGCTCTGCTCGGGGGGCAAGGACTCGTGGTTCGCATGCAGCCTGGCACGGGAAAAAGAGAAGGTAGCCTGCCTCATCTCCATCCGGTCAAAAAACGATGCAAGTTACATGTTCCATACCCCGAATATCCACCTTGTCCCGCTTCAGGCCGAGGCGGCGGGGATCCCGCTTGTGACCGTTGAGACCGAAGGGATCGAAGAAGAAGAGCTTGCCGATCTCTCGCAAGCCATCCGTCTCGCGGTGGAACAATACCGGATCGAAGGCGTGGTGACCGGTGCCCTGATGTCGGTGTACCAGGCAACACGTGTCCAGCGGATCTGCCGTGACCTCGGGCTCTGGTGTTTCAACCCGCTCTGGTACACGGACCCGAATGCGTACATGGAGCGTCTGATCGGATCCGGTTTTTCTCTTCTCATCACCGGTGTTTTTTCTGCCCCGTTTACCAAAGAGTGGCTGGGCCGGGCAATCGACCGTGAAACGCTTGCTGACCTCCGCCGGTATGTAAAGACCGACCGGATCACGCTGACCGGTGAGGGCGGCGAGTACGAAACGCTCGTGCTCGATGCCCCGTTCTTCCGGCAGCGGATCATAATCCGCGAATCGGAAACAGAATATGCAAACTATCGCGGTGTCCTCCGGATTTCCCGGGCGGAGCTGGTACCGAAATGATTTTCCTTGTCGATCTTTCATGGAAAGCCGGCTCCCTCTCCCGGGATGAGTACGTAGCCCCGGTCGCCCGGATTGTTTCAGCTGTCGGGCATCCATGCCGGGAAATTCATTTTTCAGAGGTCCCCCCATCGGGGATCGCGGATGCGGACGGGATCGTTCTCTGCGGGACGGCGCTTAAGGACAACGCCTTTACAGAAAAAATTCAGGGCCTCGCGTGGATCCGTGACGCGAAATGCCCGGTAATCGGGATCTGCGCCGGGATGGAAGCGATATGTCTTGTCTTTGGGGGCAGGCTCCGGCCGGCAGCCGAGATCGGCATGACGGATATCCGGGTAACACAACCGGATCCCCTCCTTGGCGAGCCCCGGACTTTTACCGCGTACGAGGTCCACGCGTTTGCCTGCGAACCGCCGACCGGATGGCTGGTGACTGCTGTTTCCGATACCTGCGTGCAGGCTTTCCGGTACCCGGACCGGCCGGTCTTTGGCGTCATGTTCCATCCCGAGGTCAGGAACGATCTCGTGGTCGAACGGTTCTGTAGGCTCTGTATGAAGCCGTGAGCCAGAGAGAAAACACCCGATAACTACCCGGGGATTTTGGAAAATAAAAAAAGTTGTTACGCCCGCTTCAGCGAGTCGATGGTAACAATAAACGGCGGAGTATCGGTTGTGTACACCAGTTCGATCTCATTTTGCGAAACGATGGTGCAGTCCGTGTCGTATCCCCCATCCCCGTTTGTCAGCGTAAACGACTTCCCGTCGCGGCTTATGGCGCCGGCAAACCGTACGGCATGGGGTGTGTTGTCCTCGGTAAACCGCATGGTGCCCCAGAAGATCCGTCCGGTCTGGTTTTCTACGACCATGGTCATGGTGCTATTGGGATACGAGACATACCCGGTGCCATTAATATAGCCGGTCATGGATCCGGTCCAGGTCCCGGTAAGATCGGGTACCGTAGTTTCCGATGTGGCGGTAGTCGAACATCCTGCAACAACAATGACGATAAACAACGCCAAAAGAAATACAAAAAAACCCTTCATGGTATACACGTGTCTTTGCCGGAGATAATAAAATACCGAAAAAAAAGCAAAAACAGGATTTTTTTGTTCGTGTAAAAAAACAGGTTTTCATTTTTTGCAGGACTTTTAGACTTATCCCGGTCATAAGATTTCCCCGCAAAAAATAGTACGGGTTTAACAGGACCGGTGCAGATATACGTGCTGTTCTATGAAGATTATCCGCCTGGTTCCTCAATATGCTATAATCGCCGGGGTCCTGGCCCTGGCACTTATCCTCTCCGTAAGCACCGGCTGCCTGCAGCAGGACAGTACCCCTGCCGCATCTCCTGCCGGCAGCGAAACCCTGCCCTACACAGGAAACTACACGCCCGGTGAGATCACCGGGATCTGTAAGAATGCAACAGAAACAGCAAACGCCTCGCTTGCTGCAATCGTTGCGATCCCGCCGGAGAAGCGGACGTTCGACAACACGTTTGTCGCATTCGACCGGATAATGACAGACTATGCCGACGCTACCTTTACGCCTTCGCTGATGGGGTACGTCTCCCCGGACCCGGTCATTGCAAAGGAGGGCATGGAAGCCGAAGAGTCCACGACCATCTTCTCCGATTCGGTGTACTCGCGAAAAGATCTCTACGAGGTCCTCAAAAGCCAGGTGCCCCGAAATGCCGATGAGGCACGGCTCTACAATGTTACGATTCAGGAGTTCGAACACGACGGCCTTGAGCTCCCGCAGGAAGAGCTCGACACGGTCGTTGACCTGAAACGGAACCTGACCGGACTTGAATCGGAATTCTCGGCAAACCTCAACAGCGACAACACGACTCTCGCGTTTACCAGCGACGAACTTGCGGGCGTCCCGGCCTCTTCGCTTGCCACGTTTGGCCGCGCCCCGAACGGCTCGTACCTTGTCACCACGAAATACCCGGATTACATCGCGGTGATGACCTACGCAACGAACAACCAGAGCCGGGAACGGATGTATGCTGCTGATCTAAACATACAGGCCGATACAAACACCCGGCTTCTTGAAGAAGCAATCGTGCTCCGCGAAGAGATTGCCCATAAACACGGGTATGCAACATGGGCAGACTACCAGCTCGATGGGAGAACAGCAAAGAATACCTCAAACGTGATGGCATTTTTGGATGCACTCAAAGCCCCGCTCATCGAAAAGAACAAGGATGAGATGGCCGGGCTCTTACGTGTTAAAAAAGAGCTGGACCCGTCTGCGGCGACGGTCGATCCCTGGGACGTTACATATTTTGAAAATCTCCAGAAACAACAGCAGTACGACTATGACGAGGAGGAGTTCAGGGCATATTTCCCGGCAGACACGGTCGTACCGAAAATGTTTGAGGTCTTTGGCACGCTCTATGGAGTCAGGTTCGAAGAAGTGCAAAATGCCCCGGTCTGGTCTCCCGATGTCCGGCTCTACCGTGTGACAAACACTACGGACAATGCGACCGTGGGCTACCTCTACCTAGACCTCTACCCGCGGGACGGCAAGTACAGTTCGTTCATGGAATCCACGCTCATCAAGGGACGGGTAAAGGATAGTGTGTACCCGGTCCCGGTCGTGGCCGTTGTCGCAAACTGCCCGGCGCCTACAAACGGCACGCCCTCACTTCTGACCATGTACGATATGGAGTCGCTCTTCCACGAGACCGGTCATGCAATGCACGATATTTTTACCACCGCCCCGTACGGAACACTTTCCGGGACAAGCGTGTCGTGGGACTTTGTCGAGACGCCATCGCAGACCATGGAAGAATGGGTGAACGATCCGACCGTACTCGAATCGCTCTCCGGACGGTACACGAATGCTTCTGAAACGATCCCACCAGATCTTGCCCGCCGGGCGATTGCCTCCCGCAGTGAAGGGCTCGGGATCCAGTACAGCAGCCAGCTTGCGTACGCGCTCGAAGACATGCGGTTCCATACGGCAACCGGGCCGGTGAACGTGACACAGGTCTGGAACGAAACCTACTATGAGATCAAGGGCAGACCGGCAGTTACCGGTACCCACCAGCCCGCGTCATTCAGTCATCTTATGGGAGGGTACGATGCCGGGTATTACGGCTATCTCTGGAGTAAAGTCTATGCGCTCAATGTTCTCGATACGTTCGAACATGAGGGCATGACAAACACGACAACCGGGATGCGGTTCAGGAACGATGTTCTTGCCCGGGGCAATATGAAGGACGGGACAGTACTTCTCACAAACTTCCTCGGCCACGAACCCGGGGCGGAACCGCTGTACACGTATCTCGGTATCCCCCAGGCGCAGGCTGCAGCAAAAACTGCGTGATCTGCCACGCTTTTTTATTTTCCCCGTATATTTGCAGCGGGTTTGTCGATTCAAGCCAGCAGGGTTAACTACCTCCTGTTACAAACATTTTGGGGATCTGATTATGAAACAGAACGTGCTCATGGTTCTTGCAGGCATCGCCTGCATCGTTATGATCGCCGTTGCCGGATGCACATCGTCCACCGACAGTGCAGCTACCGCAACACCAACTGCAACAACTGAAGTTACTGCCGCGGCCACAACTGCGGCGGTTGCAGAGACAACTGCCCAGCCGAACGTAACTGCAGCTGCTGCCGCAGCAGCCCCGAACTTTGCCGGTGACTGGAACACAACCTGGAAGTCCGGGAACGATACACCCCTTGTCACCGCAATGACGCTCGTGCAGGACAATGCCTCTGTTGCCGGGACCTATACCTACGCCAATGTTACCGGCTCGGTCAAGGGCACGGTTGCAGGCAATCTCCTTACCGGCTCATGGAAGGAGACCGATCCCGACACCACCTACAGCGGTGCGCTTATCCTGACCCTTTCTGCGGACGGCAACTCGTTTACCGGCAAGTGGGCGAACGACACTGACGCTGCAGGCACAATCAATACCACCACCGATTACTGGAACGGCGTGAGGGTATAACCCAAATAGAGTGCGGCGGTAACCGGCCGCAATTTTCTTTTTCTTTTGTTGTTTTTGCCATCCCGCGGGTTCTGATACGCTCCACAGCGGCAGTAAGTCCTGTTTCCCGAGAAGCCCAAAGTGAAAACCGGGGATGATTGGCCGGCAGACCGGAGCTTAAGCCGTCCCAGGCATTTCAGGGTTGTCACATGGATGCGGAGGTATAGTGAACTGCCGGATAATCCGTGAATGCCTGCGGCCCGAATGGGGAAATTTCCATCCGGTTATCGGGCGTTTTGGATCCGTCACAGGAAACCTCTTATTTGTGGCCGTACGATCCGGAGATTATGACAATCGGCACGGTTACCGTTGAAGATACCGATGAGAACCGGCAGATCTGTATGAAGTACTGCGGCATATGCCCGAACTACAAGAAAAACTGCCTGGGCTCCCACCAGCCGGACAACCTCTTCTGCGCACGCGGAAGATCGAATGCAACGCAGATAAAAGAACAGCGCTGCTTTTGCCTTGCCTGCGAGATCTTTGCAAAGAACCACCTGACGCTCGGGCACTTCTGCGAGCGGGAAAAATAAGATCAATCCGGGAACCAATTACGGAGATTCGAGATTTTCACCCCTTTTTTAGGATTTGATCCACCGACTCTTCAGGAAACCAGAGCAAGGTCCCTGCTTTTTGTGCCCCGTGATATTTCAGTTCATCCAAATCCGGGAATAGTGCCAGACCGGAATAAGAAGAAAGCATTTATTCCCGCCAGCGGTATCTCTCACTTCATGAAAATCCTTGGTATTGCAACAAGCCCGCGCAAAGGGGCAAACAGCCAGTCGCTTACAGAACATGTCCTTGCCGGTGCAAAAAAAGCCGGGGCAAAGACCGAGCTCGTGCGGATCTGCGATCTCGACATCGCTCCCTGTACCGGCTGCAACTCCTGCAAGGAGAAAGGCGAGTGCATCATCGATGACGACATGGAAAGTCTCTGGGAGAAGATGGTAAAAGCTGACGCGATCGTCTTTGGTTCGCCCGTATACTGGGGGCGCTTAAACGCCCAGGCATATCCCTTCCTCGACCGGTTTTATGCTCACCTGAAACCGGACTTCTCAACCGACATGCCGAAGGGAAAGAAGATCGTGCTCGCGCTCACGTTCGGCGGCATGCCGCCCGAAGCCCTCGCACCGCTGAACGCATACATCAAGGCAACGTTCGGGTACCTTGGCTGTGTCGACGGCGGCTTTATCTGGCAGAACCAGTGCCTGGGGCCCCGGGACCTCGCCAAATACCCGGAAACGATCAAGAAAGCCGAGGAACTGGGAAAGTCACTTACAAAATAATTTTTTTTTGGTTTTTTTCCGGATATACAATCCGTTTTTAAAAAAATTTAGCCTGTTACTGATACACTCTTCTGCCGGGTAAAGACATCGAGATTGGTGCTCCCGAGCGTACCGTCGCGGTGCATGTAGTAATCGAAGAGCCGGTCGTCGTTGTCGTAGAACGAGAACCAGTAGTTGAGCTTGTACGTGGTCTTGTCGTAACCGGGGATCTCATCGTAACTTTCCGTATCGTGGAGGATGATCGTATCCGGATTGTTCTCTGTTAAGGTCGCAATCTCCCCTTTCTCGCCATAGAACGTGAACTTGTTCCAGCGATCGCCCCGGTAGTACCAGGGAAGCGGCCAGAACCCGGAGTTTAAGTCCTTCGATGCAAGGACCACGTGGCTCGAATTGTCGATGATACCCATGACCGGTCGCAGCTCCTCGGAGTTCTGGACCTGGATGATGGGTTCGCTGATGTCGGCCGGCACAAAGGCCACGTGCCAGGTCATGAGGGCCAAAAAGAGGCATCCGATGAGCGCGAATGCGATCTTCTGCCAGTTGAGTTTGTACGTGGCGACAAAGCACATGGGGAGCAGCTGGTGGATCAAAAGCCACGGGACTTTTTCGCCCACGTAGGCATAGAACGCCATGGTAAGGATCATCCAGAAGATACAGAACCGGAAGAAGATATCCGATTTGTCGGGAAGGGCCCGCGAGGATCCCATCTGCTTTACGCTGACTGCTGCAAGATCGCCGACCGGAAGGGTGGCGTGGCGCGTCCGGATCCAGTTCTTGAACCGGGCTGCGACCAGACCAAAGCTCACGTCTTTTACCAGGAACTGGACGGTCCCGAGCATGGCAAGGAGAAAGATCGGCAGCTCGTACAGGAGGAAGAGCGGGATATAGAAATAGAACGGCCCGCCGAGCCTCTGCTGTTCGTGCATTGACACCCAGTGATCTACAGCCTGGTACCAGCCGGTGGTGTTGACCTGGAAGTTCTGGCCGACAAGCGTCTCCGGGTGGTTGCCGAACGCAGAATAGAGCGCAACCATGAGGGCAGTAACAAGGAGCAGGCCCATCAGGAGGTCGTACTTCCATTTTACCGGAAGCGTGACCTGCTTTTTCCAGATAAGAACGAGGAAAAATGCGGCAAAGATCAGCAGGATGACCGGCATCTCTTCCTTGCAGGAGAGTGCCCCTGCCGCTGCAATGGCGCCGACAATAATGTACCGGCTCTGTCCCCGTTCAAAGTACCAGAGGATGGCAACGAGGAGCAGCATCGTGAAAAAGAGCATGAAGATATCGTGCCGCAGGAACCGGGAGAAGTAGACCATGTCCGGCGAGATTGCTAAAAAGAGCGCGACAAGGAGCGTCTGGGCTTTGGTGATGTAGCCGAGCCGGTAGATGCAGTACACGAGCGGGATAAGGAGCGTGCCGAACAGCGCCGGGAGGATCCGGGCAACGAGGTCCGAATGCGCCAAAAGCGGTGAACATCCCGGCCGTGACATAGTAAAGGAACGGGCCGTGGTAACTGGGGTCGTACTGCCAGGCCCCGGTGGTCATGAGGGTATAGGAGAACCAGGAATGGATCGCCTCGTCGTGGTGGAAGAGCTTGAGGTCCAGCGTCCAGAACCGTAAAAATATTGCAAGGAGCAGGATGAGAATGAAGGTTCGTTCGAACGTGAACACGTTCCGGATTTTTTGCGAGAATGTGGCGGCCTGCTGCACCAAAACACCTTACCTTATCAGGTATGTATCATCAGGCAAAAAAAGGTAGGATATGCGGGACGGGAAAACGTGACGGAAACGTTCACGCGCCCGGGAACGACTGGCCCGCCTGCTGTCCGCCATAGGGCAGGGAGAAATGGATCTGCTCGATCTGCCACCGGCTCCCGGTGTTTCTCATCACCATGGTGGACCGGCCCTGCAGGGTCTGCATCTTTTCACCCGGTAGTGAGAAGCTGATCGCGGATTTTGTCATCAGCCACGCAACCCGGCCGTCGCCAAAGATCTGCGTGTCCGTGAATACGACACCGTTTACCGTGGCCTGGCTCATGTCGCGCTGGACCTGCCGGGCAAAGGAATCTCTCCCGGTCACGACCTCGTCCGGGCCCGCTCCCGAATCCGCAGATGTCGGGAGAGAATACGGCGAGGAGACCGAGGATGTCCTTGTTTTTGTAGGCGGCTGCATAAGGCTTCCATGGTTGTTTTTACTTCAGCTTTCTGGGAGTCCGTGAGGGTCATGGTAACCGGGTATTGGAAGCGGGGGATGATGAGTATTGCGGAAAAACACACTGTACGATTACCGGCGCCCGGGCTTGGACGGGGCGGTCATACCGTGACCGGCCGGGTGTTTCCGGAAGGGGGCTGCCGGTTCTTTCCATTGTGGGCCATTTTTTTGCGGGGCATTTGCTGGATTGGCTGGCAGCGGCATCAGAATATGCGGATAAAAAAAACGGTAAGTGAAAAAAAAATTTCAATTAACGATCTTCTTTTCATGGGCGACTCTAAAAAAATCTTATGAATATGCAGGAAGGGGCGCAGGATGCGGAAGTGTATTAAAAAATCCCGTTCCCCACAAATGAGCATACGTGAAAAATGAACACGGATATTTTTTTAGCAAAAAAGACTGCCGGGCGCTTCCCGGTTAATTCCTTTTAACTGAAATACAAAATGACAAAGGTATCGATCATCGGTGCAGGAAATTCCGGCCTGACCATGGCCGCCCATCTTTCCGCTGCGGGAAATACCGTCAGCCTGTGGAACCACCGCAGGCAGACAATCTCTGAACTCATAAAAACCCGCTGCATCCACTGCCACGGGGTAATCGAAGCCGATGCACGCATCTGCACGGTAAGTACCGATATCCGCGACGTTATCCTGGATACCGGCCTGATCCTTATCACTACACCGGCAAACACCCACCAGAAAATTGCCCGGATTCTTGCGCCGCACCTTTCCGAAGGATCCTGTGTGGTATTAAACCCGGGAAGAACCTGCGGGGCGCTCGAGTTCCGGGAAACTCTTGTCAGGGAGGGATGCCGCAAACTGCCGCTTATTGCCGAGACACAGACTATCATCTATACCTGCCGGAAGACAGACCCGGTGAGCACGAATCTTTTTGCGTTCAAAGAAGATGTCTTCATCTCTGCCATAAATCCCGCCGATACGGAAATTGTCCACGATCGCCTGCCCGACTGCATCCGTCCCTATTTTGTACCGGCGCGGTCAACGATCCAGACCTCGATTGGAAATGTCGGGATGATCATGCACTGTGCTCCCGTGCTTTTTAATGCCGGGTGGATCGAGAACCTGAAAACATCGTTCAAATATTACCGGGACGGGATCACCCCGACAGTTGCACAGTTTTTGGAAAAACTCGACCGCGAACGGCTTGCTGTCGCCGAACTGCTCGGGGATCGTGTCGAATCTGTCACGAACTGGCTGAAAAGAAGTTACCGTGTTTCCGGGAGGAATCTGTACGAGTGCATCCAGAATAATCCGGCATATGCCGTTATCGATGCACCTGTCAGCCTTATGCACCGGTACCTGCTGGAAGATGTTCCTGCAGGCCTTGTCCCCCTTGAAGCGCTGGGGAAGCGGCTGGGGCTCCCCATGAAATCTGCGGGCATGGTAATCGATTTCGCATCTGCTCTCTTAAACGTCGATTTCCGCAGTGAAGGACGAAATCTTGAAAGACTCGGGCTTGCCGGGAGATCGAACGCTGAAATCCGGGAAATGTTTCACGGCCGCTGGTTTGGCATGTCCGCCACCTGTGGATATCCGGGTTCCTGTTCCATACCGCGATAATGACAACACGAACGGTGCACAAAAACGGGTTTGCCGGGGTATGGCCCGCCCCTGAAAACGTACCGGAAACAATACGGACGCCCTCGGCCCTTTGGGGGAGGGATCATGCAGACTGAGGTAATCGCCCCGCAATCCGGCGTACCTGTCCGGCACTGCTTTGGTACCGGAAGTCTGACAGAAAAACAGTCGGCACTTATCATTTTGTATTTTGCCGGGTTTTCCACGCAGCTGGGATTTGGGATTATCACACCGGCAATTCCCGTGTACGCCCAGATCATGGGGGCGACCGGGTTCTGGATTGGCCTTATTATCGCATCGTTTTCCGTATCAAAAACTCTGTTCCTCTCATTTTTTGGGGGAATGTCGGATGCCTGCGGGAGACGGACCCTCCTTATTGTCGGGATGTCCGGGTTTTCCCTGTTTTCTGCCCTCTACGTTCTTGCCACTACCGTCCAGGTGCTGGTGATCATCCGGTTTTTCACCGGGATTTTTGCTGCAATGGTTTTTCCCGTGGCTGTTGCCTACGTAGGCGATCTCGCGGAGACCGGTGAAGAGGGAAAACTGATGGGGGAATTCAACAGCATCTCGTATCTTGGCATGAGTTTCGGGCCGCTTATCGGGGGTCTGCTGATGGACTACGCAGGCTATAGCTCTGCATTCCTGTTTCTTGCATTTATCATTGCCTGCGGTGCTGCAATTGTCCTCTTCCGGCTGCCGGATTACCGCCCGGTGATTAAGGGGAGACCGGCGGCCCTCCGGGCATTTCGGCACCCGCTCCTTGTGATTCCGGTCCTGTTCTACTGCGTATATTCTGTCACGTACGTAGCCTTTCTTTTCTATATTCCCCTCATCGCCCACGATGCCGACGGGCTGAGTGCAACCGGCTCCGGTATGCTCCTTTTGATCGGAATGCTTGCCATGGCCGGTACCCAGAAAATTTCCGGGAGGTTTGCAGACCGGTTCGACAAATATCTCCTGCTGTCCATCGGAATCTCCATTATCGCCTGCGGTGCACTTTGCATGGCATGTACCGGTTGTTACCCAGTCCTCCTTGGCGGGATCGTGCTCTTTGGCATGGGCCTCGGGCTGTCCCTTACCACGGTCTGTGCCCTTGTCACCATTGCCGGCCGCGACATCGGCCAGGGAAGTGCTGCCGCAGCCGTCAATGTAGTGCAGGGGATCTGTTTTATTACCGTACCGGTGATCTTCGGGCTGCTGATGGACAGTGCGGGAATCGTATCGGTTTTTCTTGTAACAGGTATTGTTGCATTCAGTGCCGTTCCCTTCCTTATCGTATGCAAAAAACGGCTCCGAAAGAAATTCCTGCCGGACCTGTAAGGGATACCGAAAAGCCAAAAGATGCCAGCGGATTAAAACCGGTTTTTCACAAAATAAAAATCGCATGATTAATCGTTGGTAAAAAAAAATATTCCCATAATCCATCATGTCAAAAAAGATCCTTCTCGTTCTGATCCTTGTCGCTGGGGTCATACTCCTTGCTACGGGCTGCACCCAGACCGCTGCAGAAAACACGTCCGCCAATAAACTCGACGGCTTTGATATGTTTGTCACGGAAAAGATGACTGAATACCAGGTGCCGGGTGCAGTTGTCGGCATTGTCCGGAACGACTCTGTCGTGTACCTGAAAGGATTCGGTGTCCGCGAAATCGGGAAACCGGAGCTTGTCGATCCCGACACCCGGTTCCAGATTGCTTCGGTCTCCAAGTACGTCACCGCAGCCTCGGTCGGTTCGCTCGTTGATGAAGGAAAACTGGACTGGGATACTCCGGTGATCACCTACCTCCCGAACCTGAAGCTTGCCAATTCCTATGTCACCGAACACGTAACCCTCCGCGACCTTCTTGCCCACCGGACCGGGTTCCGGCAGTACGATGGCGATCTCCTGGGAAGACTCGGGTACTCGGACAGCGAGATGCTCCAGCGGCTGCGCTATCTCCCGCTCGGAACCTCGTTCCGCGAGAAATACCTGTATTCCAATGCAGGATTTTTCATTGCCGGCGAGGCTGCGGCAGCGGTGGACAACCGGAGCTGGGAAGACATAACCGATGCCCGGATCCTCCGGCCGCTCAACATGACGCGTTCGGGCGCCCATCCCGAGACCCTCTATCTCGACGACAACCATGTCGCCGGATACCAGGAGATTGACGGGAACGTCACTCCCATTATGCACGAAGAAGCGGGGTTCCCCGCTGCCGGACAGGTCGTTTCGACTGGGCGGGACATGACGCAGTACCTGCGGATGATGCTCAACAACGGTTCGGTTGACGGAAAACAGGTCCTCTCTGCAAAAACCGTAACCAATATCCACGCGGCAAGCCTGGTTGCCGGGAAGAGCGGGCCGCTTTCCGACCCGAACGGAGTCGTATGCCTTGGCTGCGACTCGTATTATTTCCTTGGCGAACGGGTAATCGAGAAGAACGGGGCGCTTGACGGTGTCCGGTCGATCGTGATTCTTGTACCGGGAAAGAATGTCGGCCTTGTGGTGATCGCAAACAAGCAGCTGACGGTATTTCCCGAGACAGTAAGGGACGAATTCCTTGAACGGTATATCGGGAAAAGCGGAGTTGACCTGCAGGCAAAAGAGAAGTATAACCAGCAGGGCTGGTACACGCTTCTCAAGGAAATCACCGTTCCTGCAGACGCAACGCCGTCAACAATTGCCCCGTCGACTCTTGCCGGAAACTACTCAAGCAACCTGTACGGCACGATGACCATACGCGAAGGTGCGGATGCCGGGAACATGACCGTGCTTTTAGGGCCGGTCGGGTACGAAGGCACCATCATGCACCAGACAAACGATACCTGGTACCTGTCGTGGCCGAACCCGGACGACACGACCGGGTACATCACGTTTAACAAAAACCCTGCCGGAACCGTTACCAGTTTTACTTCGGATGAATTCGGGCCGTTTACCCGGGTATAATCCAAAAATCTTTTTTTGGCTTGCAAGGTTCAGCCGCTCTGCGGTCCGACCGGAATCAGCGGGTTTACGAGGTGGTGCGACAATCTCCGGTTGTCCCCACCATGTCCCGGAAGATCGTGTTTTTTCTTATCGCAGCCACTCTTGTTGTCATTCTCTCCGTGGGGTGTACTTAGCCGTCACTGGCAGGAATGCATCCGATAAGATCGCACCGGTGGAAAATATTACCATGATCGTACCGTTCGGGCCCGTACCGGTCGAGAGCACAAACGACGTCAACATAGCTTACGAACTCGATTTCCGGCATGGAGAACATGACGTTTGCACCGGAAACGGTTGAAGTCCTTGACGCAGATACCGAGAAAGTACTCTATTCGCCGAATGCCTCGGTGCTTTCAAAGACCGCGTTTCCCGCATCCGTCCCGCCGCCAACCGCATCCGAGCTCCAGAACGGCACGGGAAAACTTTCCAAACCACGGATCTCCATCTGGTTTAAAGTAAGCCCCGATGCCGTACCGGACCGGCTCGTCAACCGGGTCGCCTTCAACCGGACCACAGAAGGTCTTGCACCGCTCACGGTCACGAGCGAGAACATCACCGTGCGAAAGGATCTCGCACCGGTTGTTGTCGGCTCCCCGGTGAAGGGGCCCGGCTGGGCGATCATGGAGACCACCTCGCCCGTGGTGCACCACGTCACCTCCCAGATCACAATGGCAAACGTGACCCGGGTCCCCCAGCGCTATGCACAGGACTTCATTCTCATTAATACCACTACCGGAACGGCTTTTACCGACAACATGAGCATCGCCCGCGACTATTACGGCTTTGGCCAGAACCTGTACGCAGTCGGCAACGGAACGATCGTATATGCCCACGACGGTGTGCCCGATATCGAAATCACCACGGAAAAACCTCCGGTAACGATAGACACTGCGCTCGGAAACGGCGTGGTCATCGACCTCGGGGACAACAAGTACGCCTGCTACGGCCACATGGTAAACGGCTCGGTCCGGGTAAAGGTCGGGGATACCGTTACCGAAGGACAGGTTATTGGCCTGATGGGAAACACCGGGAACTCCGATGCCCCGCACCTCCACTTCCAGGTCATCACGGACAACCCCACAGTTCTCGGGGGCGAGAGATACCCGATAGTGTACCGCTCGTTTACCGTGACCGGCCGGTTCGATGAGGAGAACATCACCGGGATCTTCTATAACCAGTCCCTGCCGCAGGAAAACCGGCTCATGGAAAACGATGTCATCGTGATATTCCCGTAAACACAATTTTTCTTTTTCCCCGACATTTAAGCGATCTGCAAATCACCGGCATTTATTAATTGACGCAAATATACAACCCTTCATGAAATATCTGCTCCTCCTGTTCATGCTCGGTACTCTCGCTGTTCCCACTGCCGCCTTTTCCCTGCCGCAGCTTACACCCTCATCAAATACCCCGCCAACCGATCTACCGCTCGTTGCCACGTTCGAAGGCGGACAGCGCTACCAGGCCGGCGATTACCCGGTGATTGTCCTCACCGGCTCTTACCGTGAGATGGGCCGGCAGTACGGCGGCCTGATGAAGACCGAGCTTAACGAGGAATACACCTTCCTCATGGATACCTTCAGCAAGAGGGGATATTCAAAGGAAGAGATACGGGAGGGCGGCAAGAGTGTAGTCGCCAAATATCCGCAGCGGGTAAAAGAGATCTTTACCGGCATGTCGGAGACCTCGGGCCTTTCACCGGAAGATATCGCTGTCATATATTACGGCCCCGTCTTCCTGCTCACTGCCACACCGGTCTCCACTTCGGCCTCCTGCTCGTATCTTGCCACGTGGGGAAACTACACAACCGATGGCTCCATGGTGGTCTCCCGCAACTGGGACCTTGACGATGTGGTGACGCCGTTAACGAAATGGTATGTCCTTGCGGTGTACCGCCCCACGGACGGCAGCAATGCGGTTGTAACCTGGAGTCCGGCAGGGGCGCGGCCCGAGACTTTCTTAAACGACAAAGGGCTTTTTATTGCCGATGACAATGCCGGCTTTGTCGAGATTGCGTCGGAAACCCGGCCGGAATTTATCACGGAATACTACCGGTTCATGTTCGATTATTCCGATCTTGCCTCTCTCGACGCCGCCATCCGCGGGACAGCCCCGGAATTAGCATGGATCGTGGATGTGGCAGGACCGGACAATGCATACGTGTACGAGAAATCAACCAACCGAACCCTGCAGAGAACAGGCGACGGGATTGTTGCGGCATCAAACCACTTCATCGATCCTTCGTGGAACCTGTCGGCCCCGCCCGGTCATTCGCTTTCGCGGTACAACAACCTCCTCCGTCAGGCCGATGATGCAAAGGGAGCGATCGATGCTGCAAAGATGATGGCGATCCGCGATGTCTGTATCGAGAACGGCGGCTCGAAGTTCTGCCACACGAATATGGGAGGTATCAATTATTCGACCAACCACCAGGTTGTCTACCTGCCAAAAACGCAGACGCTCTGGATGAACGTGATGGACCAGCCCTGGCAGAAGGTGGAACTCGCTCCGTTGTTCGGGAAGTAAAAAACTGGCAGGTTTTACAACGGCCGACTGGGTTCTGTTGCGTTGGCGGTTGAAACGCAAAATCTTTCGAGAAGGAAATCCCTCATTAACCGTAGATGCAACAGAACTCGGGGTATTAGCGCTGGCAATGAGTGAAAAAAAGGGTTGCGGTTATTCTAGGTTCCCATGAGGATTTAGAACATCAATATCGATATAAATGCCATGAGGCTCCGGATTATAACTCGTGTTCGCGGAATAGATTATAAGTGCGCAGTTCGCTCTATCGTATTTGGAATTCTCAAAAAAGACATCGGGATTTGTTATAATCTGTGACTTCCATGTATTGTTCGGATAACCGCTCATAACCGTTGTGTTCCACTCGCCTCCCTCCCAGGGTTCTTGGGTTTTTGGTACCAGCCCGGCGCTGCGTCTAATCGTAATATTGATCTTATCTCCTACAGGAAGGTTTGTTGTACCGGATAACGTGAGATTTTCACCTGCATAAAAAGTATCTACCTTAGTTTCAAGGTGAATCCAGTAGGGGCTTTCTGGAGTGGGCGGTGTACTGGTTGGCGAGAGAGATGCAGTATGGCTGTCGGTTGTGTATGTACATCCCCCGGCGAATACAATACAGATAATGGTGAAAATGAGGATTGATATCTTGCGGTTCATAGGTCTCATCTCTCATGATGTTGTTTTCAGGTCAACAGAGTAAAACCAGACAAAACTGTTGACGTCAACACCAATATGCGGGCATTGCGTGGATTTATAGTCCCACCATTCTTTGTTGGCGTATGCACCAAATGCGTTGGAAATTACATTTCCTTTGATATCTTTCAAGACTATAGGATCAAATTTGGCATTACTTAGGAAGTACTTTTCCTCATGAGTGCTAGATTTTTCAGTTAAAGGATTAGCTTTTAAGTATGCTTCGTAGACAACTTCAGTATCAACATTCCGAGCATCTAGTTGTGCATATATTTTTGTGAGAGATATTGGTGTGCTTGTGCCGTCAGATTTCTTTGTGCGGGTTAAATCCGCTTTCCAACTCGAACCATCATAGGTAATTTTCCCTTTAATGGTGTCTCCCGGAGAGACATCAGTGATTTTTGATGAAACAGCACGTTGTTGATTTCTGAGGTCGTAAATCCACGCCGACCAACCTTCGTTGTAATCAGCTTTAGTACGATCGGGATTATACTTTTGCACCCAGTTATAGGCGAGCACAGGTTGTAATATCCCACCTGATCTGCCACTAGAGTCGTAGGATTCAAGGGAGTTAAAGAAGCATGACTGGGTATTTTTAGACTTATCCGTGGGATCGAAGGGGTGTTTCCTTCGGTGCATCCGGAACGATCCAATCAACTTCGTATGATCCGAAATCAGTTGTGGAACTTCGGTATTGATGTGCTGCCCACACGACCCACGAGGGGGATCCGGTTAGATCCTGAATGATTGGATCAGTACCTACGTTTCCGATATGGTTGGGAATAGGTATGTATGATGTACCTCTATCGAACATGGGATTGGATTCCTGGATGGTGAAGATCACGTTTTTGGTGATATTATCTTTAATTATGGTAGTGCTCGGTGTTGACTCATCAACGATAATTGAAGAACCCATCTCTTGATATACACGAGTACTGATGAAATGAGATCCCTGACCTGGAATCAAAAGTGCTTCCGCCTCCCGGTCGTTCGCCCACCCAAGTTCCGACCCGTTCGGCCGGATGATCCGGGTGATTTCATGGTCGGTATGCTCAATTGTCGAGCCGTAGGGGATGATGAGGTTCTCCGCACCGAGTAGGTCATGTTCGAGACAGGAAACCGGCTGGCCCGGGCTGAGCGGGCCGGTGATGGTGAGTTCCGGCCCGGTATCCCTGATAACGAACCCGTAGTCCGGGCCGAGCGCGATATCGGTGTAGTCTTGGCCGGTTGGCGGCGGGGTACCGGACCAGGCTTCACCGACCATAACGATCGTGCCGTCATGCGTGAGCGCGGCAGACCGGGTGGACCCGGCGGCGATTGCGATATAATCCCCCGGTGGGAGGTTGTTCATGCCGCTGACCTGGCCGTAATCGTCTTTACCCGCGGCATAGATCGAGCCGCCGTGGCCCAACCGTCCGTTCTGCGTGGAGCTGGAGTCGGTAATGCCGATACTGAACCCATCACCAGCTTCGACCCGCTCGTAGGTCTGGTTGGCGGACAGATCCAGCTGGCCGTACGAGTTGTCGCCCCATGCGACCAGCGTGCCGTCAGACTTCAGTGCAAGTGCATGGGTGGGACCTGCCGAGACCCAGATCCAGCCGGAGCCGGTCGGTTTATCGGTCCGGATGGCCGGGCAGGCAGAAGTGTCGCCAATGACATCGAGCCAGTTCGTACCGGCAGAGTCTTCGTAGATGGCGAGCATCCAGTCGCTGTACTGGGAGATAGCGATGTAGTTCTTTCCGGTCCCGCCGAGCGTTTCGGTCGTGGCGTCCTGCCGGATACCTGCTGGTGATGTCCAGATGACGATCGTACCGTCCCTGTTGAGCGCAGCATTATTGGTCGCCTGGATCCAGTCGGTACCGGACAGGTCGGTTCCGCCGATGAAGGTCTCGATCGAACCGTCGCGCCGGATCGCGGATGCACCGCCGACCATACTGTAATCGGTGTGAGAGGGCAATCGGGTGATCTGTGCGGTATTGCCGAACGGGATGACATTGGCCTCGACCGGGACCGGCGCCGTGACCGTGAACCCGCCGGGGAGAGCAGCGAAACTGCCGTCAGGGTTGGTAACCGCAACGGTATACGAACCGGCAACCCGGTTCGTTATGTCGAACGTGCAGGTGATCTGCGCGGGCGAGACCACCGAGACATCCGTTGCGGGGATCGTTCCGGTATCCACGACCTCCAGCGCGTTGCTGCTGGTACTTGCCACGTATGCGTACTTGCCGGAGACAAAGACGCCCGCCGGCCCTTTCAGGAGCGAACCGCCAGTCCCGTTGGAGATGCTGCCTTTGTGGACCGGGTTTGCCGGATCCGAGATATCCACGACCTCCAGCGTATTGCGGGTGGCACTTGTCACGTATGCGTAATTGCCGGAGATCGCGACGTCCATCGGTTCCTTCAGGAACGCCCCGCCGGTCCCGTTGGAGATGCTGCCTTTGTGGACCGGGTTTGTCGGGTTCGAGACGTCCACGACCTCCAGCGCGTTGCTGCCAATACTGATTACGTATGCGTACTTACCGGAGACAAAGACGCCCGCCGGCCTTTTCAGGAACGCCCCGTCGGTCCCGTCGGAGATGCTGCCTTTGTGGACCGGGTTTGCCGGATCCGAGACATCCACGACCTCCAGCGCGTTGCTATCGCGGCTTGCCACGTACGCGTACTTACCGGAGACAACGACGCTCACCGGGACGTTCAGGAGCGCACCGCCGGTCCCATCGGAGATGCTGCCTTTGTGGACCGGCCTGGCCGGGTTCGATATATCCACAATTTCCAGCGCGTTGCCATAGAAGCTTGCCACGTACGCGTAGTTGCCGGAGACAAAGATACCGATCGGCCCTTTCAGGACAGCCTTGCTGGTTCCGTCTTTTATCCTGCCTTTGTGGACCGGGTTCGCTGGGTTCGAGACGTCGACAATCTCCAGCGCGTTGTCGCCCCAGCTTGTCACATACGCGTAGTTGCCGGAGACAACAACGTTATTCGGTGTGTACAGCCAGGCGCCACCGGATTCGTCTTTTATCCTGCCTTTGTGGACCGGGTTCGCCGGGTCCGAGACGTCGACAATCTCTAGCGCGTTGCTGCCGGCACTTGTCACATATGCGTAGTTGCCGGAAACAACGACATCCTGCGGGGAGAACAGCAGGGCCCCACCGGTCCCGTTTGAGATGCTGCCTTTATGCACCGGGGCGACATTCACCGGTGTGAGCATCGCAGTAGCGCCAGTAATAAAGTTCGTCCCGGCAAGGTCTGTGATCGCGATCGGCATCGTGTTGACACCGGTAGCCGGCGCGATGCCGGTGACGGTCGGGTCCGGGGCGGTCACCGTGATATAATTCTCCCGGGTGTAGGTGTCGGAGTGTTCGGAGTCCCGGCAGGTGAGTTTGACATCGTAGCTGCCGGCTTTCTTGTACACATGGGACGGACTGTTAAGGTGGGATATTCCCCCATCGCCGAAATCCCAGTCCCAGGCTATCACTTCGGTATCGGTACAGACGCTGGTCGACTTGTCCGTAAAGTGGACGGTTAGGGGTGTCGTGCCGGTCAGCGGCTTGGCGATGAAATCGGCATGAAGCCGACAGGTGTACGACTGGCGCTTCGTGTCGAAACTCTCCGTGGAGATGCCGGTATCGTCCGGCTCCTCTGCAGGTTCGGTACTGGTGTTTCCTAATCCGACTGCGGGAAGGATCTCTTTCGGGGGAGGTGCTATCGCGCTCCCAGATTGATTTAGAGTTTCCGGGGTTGCATTTACGGTGGTAGTTACCGGTGTGGTCTCAGCAGGGGTGATCTGGTCGTCACCGGATTGCTCAGCGGCTCCGACAAATCCGGTACAGAAGAACACAATGAGCAGGGCGCAGAGAATTCGCGGGCCAATCACAGGGTATATCATCGGTTGTCAACTCTCCTCCCCGCAATCAGGTTATCGTGAACGAGGTCGGGCTCAATCCAACAGTTCAGAATCGCAGGGTTTTATAAAACAAATTATAATTCACCCCCGCTTTAACTCAACGTTGAGTGAAAATTTTTTGGCAGTCATTCCTTTGAGATTTCAGATTTTCCGGCTCGAAGAAAACCCATTTTTTAGTGGGCAACGTAGTTGGCCAGCTATTGTTATCGAGGAGACGCTGTGGCTGCATTTTCTGATTTTAAGGGATAAAAAAAATTTACTGATTAGAAAACATTTGCGATAACAAACGGTAAGAATCTGTGGAGGTTGCAGACAATCATTTTGCTGGCGATTTCTTTGATCCAAATCAGGAACATTCTGACTTTGAGATCGCTTCCAAACTTTCTTTTAAGGACAGAGAACTTGGTTTCGACAAGTTTCTGTCTATGGTATTTCGGATCCTTTGATCTCAAAACCATTTCTTTTCGTTACATCCCGACTCGTCCTTTTCCTAATTATCTCCTTCTCTTTTGACCACACATCAATGAAAAGAGATTCTTTTCTTTAGATAATTCGGTAGACGCTACGATCCCTTTTGAAGTATGATTTCAACAGAGCAAAAAAAATCGTGCCGTATTTTTTAAAACCGCGGCTGGAATACATTTTCCGGTGACGACTTCCGGATCGGCGGCAACATCTGCAGGGGAGTCATTGCCCGGCCCTGCTCATGACTACGACAGTAATGAGCAGTTCTGGACCGGTTAGGTACAGGAAAAAAGAAAAAAGGATTACTCTTTTTCAACCGCAACGTGCGAATATTCGTACGACAGGACCATCGGGTTATCCGGGCAGGTGTCGCACACGAGCTTTGGCAGCTGTACCCAGCCGGCAGGCGAGACAACCTCATTACCGGCACCGGGCACCAGCGGGAGGTCGAGGCTTTTCTGGATCACGAACCGGTACGGGTCGAGGCTGCCAAAGAAGTAGGTCTTGTATTCTTTGAGCTCTTCGGGGGTTGCATTGTACGATGCATCCCCGCCTTCGGCTGCCGTGACATCCACCGGGATCCAGCCGTAGCCTTCCAGGTAATACTCGGCCCAGATATGGGTGCCGGGCAGGCCCAGGATCATCTGGTAGCCGCCGGTGGCCCGGGCGGGAATACCGACCGCACGGCAGAGGGCGGCAAAGTACATGCTCTGGGACCCGCAGTCCCCGATGCCGGTTGTCAGGACGTACTGCGACTCGGACTGCCCGGTTGTTTCAATCCAGAAGTGGGGCGCATGACTGTAGGGATGGGTGGAGACAACGTCCCAGTAGATCTTCTGGGCCTGCAGGTAGGGGTTTGTCTCGTTTCCGATAATGGAGAGCGCCTTTGCCTTTATTTCCGGAGTAACGTTGACATTTCTCGAAGAACCCGTGTACTCCTGGTACTCGGGCGAACTCGTGTTATACGCCAGTACCTTTGCAGGGTCGATGACAAAGCGCTGCTCGTGCTGGACGAAACGGTATTTCGCGGAGAAATTCAGGAAGGGGCCGGTGACCTCTTCCAGCGGGACTTCGAAGTACACGAGGCCGAGGTCGGCACCGGTTCCGGTCGAGGACTTCATGTATCGGGCGGGTTCGGCGGAAAGGATCGTCACGTTTGTCTGCGAGCCGGTCTCGACCGGCACGGGCAGCCAGACTTTGAGCGTGCCGTTTGCCGGGAGCTCCTGGCGGGGGATATCCAGGTTCGTGGATCCAATGTACGTGACCGGCGCCCCGTATGTCCCAGTGCCGTTCTTCCACGATGCAGTGATCACGGGCATGAGCTCGTCATAGAGGGGGGTATGGTTTGCGAGCGCGTTTTCCTCCCGGAGAAGTGACGGGTTGTGGTTCTTGATATTATGGATGGTGTCGTAGAAGTACCAGGTCCCGCCTTCGCTTTCGAGCGTCGCAGTCATCGGGGCATCCAGCCACGCGTTGCGCCGGGCAGCCGTTGCATTGGGGAAGGCCAGTATCATTGCGGCCTCGATCTCACTTTGGTTATACGGGAAATCTCCTGCGGCACCCGTGGACAAAAACGCCATGTCCCGGGCCCGGATGTACCCGGCCTGATCGCCGGCCGCGGAATAATTCTCTTTTGCAAGCGCAAACAGGTCCGCCGCAGCATGATAATTACTGCTGTTGAATGCCTGCTCGCCCTGACTAAAAAGGGTGTCGGCCGGGGATTGCGGGGCCGGTGCCGTTGAAGTTGTACAGCCGGCCGAGAGGATTGCACATGCACAGAGAACGATCAGCGTAATAGACAGGATTGTTTTCATAAAAAGCACTTCATTTCTACTATTCTTTTTAGGGTGGCACTGCCCGATTAAGGTTGGGAAATTAATCCCGACTGATAAATGATAGATCCGTGATAAAAACAGGTATAGCCGGATCTTTTGAGGGATCGGGCTTACGCAGGTTTTACCCGGTAGAAATTACACCGCTTCTGCGAACCGCACGTACACTACTTCGTCCAGCAGCCGCCCGTTCTTTGTGATCGCTTTCTTGTGGACGGCCTCCCGGGTAAAACCGCATTTCTCCAGCACTCACAGGAAAATCTGGTTGCCAGAATAGCCATCCGATTTCAGGCCGGACGATCTGCCGGATCCAGGATTGGTAAACATACTGGCTAGAACGAATATATAGCGCAATACACATAGTCACAACCGGGAATCTCCCCGGGAGCTGTCGCTGGCGGTAAGGGTTTTGCAGGCAAAGAACCCGACAGATCCTCTAAAAAAATACGCGGAAATTTCCTTCAACGGAAGGAATATCCCGGGACAAGGCCCATGGTGGCAAAACGGCAGGCAGCATTTCTGGCAATCGGCGCAGTCATTGTTATCGGGATCCTGGTACTGATCGGCGTGCACAGTATATCGAACCTGTACATAATTCCCGCCGGGACATTCGATCCCACTCAGGGATCGGATCGCGGGGCCGGCCCGGCTCTGACCGAAATCACGGTCACGCAGCCTGTTCCTGCCGGTTTTGGGAGCGCTCTGGATGCAGACCGTTCGCTCTATGACGGGGACAATGTCATTGCCACGTACGGGAACCAGAACCGGACTTCCGGAAATGAAAACATAAACTTCACTTCGGGCAATACCGGCTCCTTTACCAATGCCATCCGGGCGGATATGGAACCCTATCTGTACCCGAAAGGACCGGTTATCGGTTTGTTGCAGGAGCCATCCGGTACCATCGATATCATTTACTACCAGGGCTGGCCGGTGAACCAGACCCTGATGGACGAGATGTACGCCCGTATTGCTGTAAAAGGAAAGGACTATGGTTTCGAGCAGATCCCCTGCCGGGTCCTTTCGATGGGGATGGTACAGTCCGATATCGTAAAAGATACGGTAACGCCACGGGCGACAGAAAGTACCTCATAACTCTATCCGGGAAAAATAAAAATTAAAAAAAAACGGTGTGTATCGTGGAAAAGGGAAAAATTTTCAATATTGTCGATGCAGTCCTCGCAAATTATATCGTGATAATCACCCTGCTTTCGGCGCTGATGTCCTTTTTTGTGTTCATCATCAACTGGGAAGACCGGTTCATGGGGATAAAACTTGACGGCCTGCCGGCGGGGATCTCCCTGTTCTGCAAGGGTTTTGTTGCGCTCATTCTTGCCCTGCTGGCGCTGAAATACCGGGAAAAGATCGAACTCATTACAGCCTGTGTTATCTTTTATTTTGCCTACCTTTTCGGGCCGGTCCTGTTCATGCCGCATAGTATCCCCACATTTTCCGGGACGCTGACGTACCTGCTGGATTTCTGGCTCGGTATCGGCATCCCCATTATCCTTCTCGTCATTCACCGGTTAAGCCGGATCAAAGAACAACCGTAAAAACAAACTCATACAGTTCTCATAAAACACGATCAATTCTAAAAAAATATATGCCTTAAACGTAAAAAAACAAATTATCTGCATATGGCAAATAGAAAAAAATTTAATATAACAACGAACCGTCCAGAGAAACGGCATTTTCTTCGCAAATCGCAGGACAAACAAGCTGCTTCAGAGGGATTTCTCGCAAAAATTCCCCACAAGGCATTAATCGCATTGTTCATCTCGGGAATTATTCTTCCGGTATGTGTGAGTTATCTGACGTTCCAGTATACTTCAGCCCAAAATACAAAAAACGAACAAAAACACCTGGCAAACGAATTTTATTATGACATAGATTATGTCGAACTCCAGGAATCCCTGTTTGAAAATTCTCTAACCAACCCGACCATGGATTATAATAATCCGGATTCCCCGTTTTTTAACGAGACTTTCGTCTGGATTACTCCGCTTTACCCGGACTGGGGCATGTATTACTCAAACAGGCAGGATATCAATAAATTTAGTCCGGCTTTATCCTCCAGTCTCTCGATATTTTATCAGGATGTGCTGACCGCAGAAACAGAACGACAGACCTACATGTACTATGACAAAATGGTTGAGAGAGATCCAAACGATACGGCATTGGAAGAGAACCGGGCGACTATGTTACATGACCTTTTTGACGATATGCGCGAACATGTTAATTCCACAAGACAACGTATTCCTGAATTGAAACAGCAGTTGGCAGATATTGCATCCAGTTAATTATTAACAAAGTAATTCCCGCTTGCTATGAAAACGGGATAATTTTTTTGAAATGCTGCAATCCGGATCTATTTCAACTCATTTTCCAGACCCTTGATCAATACAGGTCTGTGACAAAAATTCAGATTTACCAGTTTTTTCCCGATAAGTAAAATTCGCCCGGGCTACCCGGATAATTCCGGGTGAAAAATTACTCCTCTTCTGCGAACCGCACGTACAACGACTTCATCGAGCAGCCGCCCGTTCTTCGTGATCGCTTTCTTGTGGACGGCCTCGCGGGCAAAACCGCATTTCTCCAGCACCCGCATGGATGCCGGGTTATCCGAATGTATCCCGGCTTCGATCCGGACCATCCCCATCCGATCGAACGCAATCGGGACGAGCGCACGGACGGCATCGGTTGCGATCCCCCGGCCCCAGAACGGTTCCGCGAGCCAGTAGCCGATCTCCGCGGTCCGGCGCTTCACGTCTTCGAGCGGGGAGATGCCGATCCCGCCCACCGCTTCGCCGCCTATATCGATCGCTAAGTACAGGTGCCGGCCCGGGCCGGTGGCGAGCGCGATGAACCGGTCAGCATCCTCCTTTGTGTACGGCGAGGGGAACGCATCCCGGAGGTGGCAGGCGATCCGGGGATTGTCCGCGTACTTCACGATACGTGCTGCATCCTCTGTGCTCCAGTCGCGGAGTGTTGACGTGGGAGTGGCGATCCGCATGTGCCTGATGAGATTGTTTAACGGGAGGCATGATGGGGCTTGCGGTGGGATGGACCTGCGGGAAAAAACGCGTCCCGGTTCTCCCGGACTACAGGACAGGCCCGCCGACTTCCCGCTCCACAGGGTATTTTTGTTTTCGGCACGAATCTTCCGGTCATATATGGCCGGCGAAAAACGAGATTTCAACACCGCAGCGGCAACCTGGGACCAGAAAACGCACCGGGTCCGGATGGCAAACGATGTGGCACGGGCGATCCTCGGGACACTTCGCCCGGGACCGGATACGGACGTGCTGGAGCTCGGGTCCGGGACGGGCCTTGTGACGCTTGCCCTCCAGCCGCACGCCGGCTCGGTCACGGCAATCGACAGCTCGCCGGGCATGCTCGCCGAACTGGAAAAAAAGATCGCGGCGCAGGGCATTACCAATGTCCGCACCCGGTGCGTGGATCTGGAAAAAGACGATCTTCCCGGGCCGTTCGATCTTGCGGCGAGCAGCATGACCTTCCACCACATCAAAGACACCGATCGTCTCATCGGACGGATCTTTGGCATCCTCAAACCGGGCGGGAAGATCGCCATCGCGGATCTCGATTCCGATGAGGGAAAATTCCACGAATCAAACGAGGGCGTCTTCCATTTCGGTTTCGACCGGTACCTCCTGAGAAAATCTTTCGAGGCCGCAGGGTTTGTCAATGTCCGGAACCGGACGGCGGCGATCGTGCAAAAGCCCGGGCCGGACGGAGGCGTGCGGACGTTTACGGTTTTTTTAATGACCGGGGAGAAACCGGGCCGGGGAAGAGAAGGATAACGGGAAATCCTGCCGGATCTTACCTTACCCGGGTGTATCCTTCGCAGACGATCTCCATGGCATCGATTGCAGTTTCAGTTCCTTTGGCACCAAATCCCGAATGAATATATTTTACCGGCCACGCATTCACGATCTCCCACCGTGCCGTCTCTGCCCCTGCCTCATCAGTCTGGATGATCGACATATTCTTTTTCGCGGCGGCACCGGACTCGATCGCTTGTTTATACCAGTCATAAAGATCCAAGGAATCCGTGATACCCTGCTTAAGAGAGATGTTTGCGTGCCGGGCGAGCACGGATAATTTCCGCAATACCCGGGACTCATTTTCCCCGCGAAATTCTGCTGCATCTGTGCTCGCGTCAGAAAAGGTAACCTCCTGGAACCCGGCCCGGGGTATCCCGTTTATCTCAACACGGTACCTGAACTGGCGGTAGGGATCTTTCCTGTCTTCGGTCAAGAGTTTTTCACCTCATGGTCCGGTCATTACCGGGTCGTCCTGTCGCGGGAAGGACATGGGATATTGCGGCACGGGCTTAATTTTGCATCGTGGGGATCGAAGACAACCCGTTGCCTTTTGGCCCCAACAGATCGCTCACTACAGGAGAAAAGCCGGTCCGGACAAGAATAAATCTTTCGAAAGGTTTCCGGCATTTTTCATAGTTGTGGGGAGTGTGCCACCGGCATCCCGGCCCGCAGGTACGCGGTTCTTTCATTTTTCAGGACGGACGATCTCTTTTTCCCGCCATGTTGCCACCCTTGCGGGACCGTGGCGATCTTCTTTTTGTGTCCCGGCCTTTTGCGTGAGCGGGATAATGACAGCTTCCCGGTTCATCAGCTGCGCAGTGCCCGACGACTTCTGAAAATTCTCCGGCACCTCATTGTTTTCGGGACCGGGCTGAACCGCTTTCTCACCCTGCGAGGGGACGGTATTTTATCAGTCCCGGGTTTTATATATCTCTCTGGAGCTGATCCGGTATGCGAAAGGAAAGTCCCATACAACTTTCAAAAGAGCAAAAAGCAGAGATGATCGCTGAGATCAAGGCGTATTTTTTAACCGAGCGGGAAGAAGAGATCGGCGATCTTGCGGCTAGCATGGTTCTCGATTTTATTATAGAAAAACTGGCACCGGAATTTTACAACCAGGGTGTGGACAATGCGTACCGGTACATGAAAGAATCCGCGGAGGATATGCTCGGGATACGGGCGTAAAAAAAGGAAAATTCCAAAATTACTCTCCCGGACACCGGTTTCTTTATTCTGCCCGGATAACCGTGCCGGGATTTTTCCCGTTGATCGCCTTTTCGATGTTGCCCCGTTTGTGGCAGTTAACGATCCGGACTTCCCGTATATTGACAGCCTCCTTTAAGAGTTCGACAACCATGGGCTCGATCACCATGTCGTCCAGTTTCATTTTTGTGAGTTCCTTTGCGGTAATTTCCCGAATGAGTTCGGCATCCGGGTTTTTCCGCGGGTCTTCGGTATAGAGCCCGTCCACGTTCTTCCCGATGATACAGCTCTTTGCCCCGAGGACTTCGGCGATGAGAAATGCGCCGGTGTCTGTTCTGTGGGGTGGAATCAGGTCGGTTTTTGCCGGGTGCTCGTATAACCCGTACGGGGGCGTGCCGTGCGTGACCGGCAGGATCCCCAGTTTGAGGAGCATCGGAAGTTCCAGGAGATCGCCGGCCTTGATCCGCGTCCCGTTGTATTTTGCGAGCAGGATCGAGACCATGATGGCATTCTGCTCGGAGATCTTTGAGGAGAGCTCCGCAAGGACACCGGTCGGCATACCGAGGTCGATGCCGACATCCATGATGTGGCGCACCCTGCCGCCGCCCCCGGTGACAACCAGGATCTGGTGTTTTTTCGAGAGCTGCCCGATCTCTTCGCAGAGCGGATACATGACTTCCCGCCCGTAATCGACTGCACCATGCCCCCCGATCTTGACAATATTGATATCGGGTGCAATGCGGATCTGGCCCGAAGTTGGCCGTTTGGTCCGTAATCCTTTCCTGACCAGGGTCTCACCCTGTAATCCGCTTGAGAGCTCAATCCGGTTTTTCATGGTAAATCCCGCAACTCCTATACCATTACAGATAGGTATAATACCTTTTAAACCAATTGGTATATCAGTGCCGATACCAGCAGCACGCTGACGATCGGCCGGAGGTATGCCATGAAGATCTATGCACGTGAGCGCCAGAAAGTCGGCGAGGGTGTTGAGTCGCCCAAGTACCGCATTGTTGCCGTTACCGGCGGACAGATCCAGGTCGAGGCCACGCATTTCCGCAAGTTCGAGCTCGAACAGATCGCAAAGGATGTCAAGGCCGAGATCGTGTTCATGAAGCCCGTGGACGACGAACACAAGAAGAAGAAATAATCTTTTTTGGTTTGGTATTTGCCAAGCCTCAATACCCGGGACGATGTAATATCCGGTGAAAAAGAATTATGGCTGCCCTTTCCATCGACAATCTTTTTGACGCGGCTCTCCGCATCCAGGTGCTGGAGCGATCGATATCCATTACATTTTCGGATGAGGGGGTCCGGATCAAATTCCCGACAACCCGGAGGCTGGCGGAATTTTTGGGCGTGCCCCATTACTATGTGCTGCCGTTCTTTGCCCAGATGGAGGAGCAGGACTTAATCACCCGTGCCGAACGCGTGGGCATCCTGACAACGGCAGCGGGGAGCCGGAAGATGCTTGCCCTCATCCGGGAAAAATATTCCGGCGAGATGCAGAAAATTCTCGGGCCGGAAATTTTTTCGGTCCTGACCCGGGAAGACTGAAAACGCCGGCACGGTTGTCGGACTTTTTTTCATGAGTGTTTTCTGCCTGATCTCGTTTTGATACCGGTATCGCAGGACACCGCCCCGGTAATTCCATGGCTGACGATTCCGGGAAAAACCGGACGTGTACGGTTATGATCCATCATCTTTCCGGGAATGTGTCGGGTTATAATCCCTCACAGGAAAACTGGTGAGTAAGAGTCCGACAGATTCGTCGGGTTCAGGGAACAGAACCTTCTCTCCAGTACTTTTTTCGTTTTTAAAAATCCCACAAAGCATCACACTATTCCTGTCGGAATAGTTCAGTAATTCCGCCGGATCCGACACGTTCCTACAACGCTAACCGGAATTCACGTTCCGGGATGCATTTTCACGTCGGAGGAAAAACGCACCAAACAGCCGCGTTCTTTTGGCCGATCCCCGGGTCGCAAGGGTAACCGGATGTGGTAAAAATACCCCCTGCTGCAGGCCCGTTAATGGCCGTTATCTGGCATCGAAATCGGGCGTATTTCGGCAAGCCGAGCCTGATTTAAAGGTATTTTCCACGCGAACCAAAACGGGGCGTGTTACACGGTTTTCCGGGAAGGGCAGGATCCTGAATTTCGGGATCCGGGGCCGTATCGGGCGCATTTGGGATACGGTTTTTCCACCCCCTGCTGGATCCGGATGGCTGGAGGGGGCTGGGTCACCTCAGGTCTCCCCACCCGGATTCTCCGACGGAGAGGTGGGATCTGGGGATCCTCAAAAGGTTCCCGTGAGGCAATAATTCCTAAAAAAAGGGGGACTAATTCAGGGAAAAACGGACACTTTCACGTCGGAGAAATAGGGGAATAAATAGCAGCGTTTGGAGGGCCGATCTTTTCCCGGACGGGCTCCGGGACGTCCGGAATGAAAAGAAGGGCGGTTTTGGGGGTCGGTTTTAGGGTTCCCCCATACGGGTTTCCTGACCCATGACGGGTCAGCTGATGAAAAAAACGGGCCGACTGTTTGAGTCACTGAATACATTTTTTACTCACTTGAATACATTTTGTATCCAGATGCGGGAAGCTCGCATTTCATCACGGATCCGGCCTCCGGCTCCCGATGCTTTTCCTGCATAATCCGGGTAAGCGATTTTACCATACGCGGGATTGTTAAAAAAAAGGGCCTGCAGGAATATTCCAGCAAAACTCCGTGCAGGTTATTATAGGGTTTGTGTACAGGAATACAACAATTTTTTTTAAACGGTCAGATATCCCATAAAAACGGGCGCGAAGATGAAGAAGGAGCGGCGGTCTGATGCCCCGGTGCCTGATGAATCATAGGGGGGGGTGGGGGCCACCCCCTCCCCCCTTTGTCCGCGAAGGCGGGGGTACCCTCCCTAGGGTTCCCGCGAAAAAATCCTGTTCTTTATCCAGCACCGGTACTATTGTTTAGGATTATTTGGCGATGCAATGAACCTAATCATTGTGGCCGGGCTGTTATTAAGCGACCAGTGTCGATCCTTTTGAATGAAATAGGTATAATCGGATATGGGTGAAAGACCCCCGACACGATTATTGTCAATGATCAATGAGAATACACGTGCCTCCTGTTCTTCTTTTGCTTTTTTCCACAGGTTAATAACGGATATATCCGAGATCACCGAATCCCCATCGGTAATGAAAAGTAAATCCGCGCCTTTGAAAGCAGGTTGCTTTAACGCTTCGAGTCCGGCTTTCAAGGCAGTATTGAAATCAGTTCCCCCTCCGAAAGTCCCTTCTAGAAATTTTAAAAAGTCTTTAGCCATTTTTTTCTTTGAAGTGAGATCTATTTCAACCGTACTTTGAGGTCCGGAGAATAAGATGACCTTAACGTCGCGCTCTTGTTTAAGCATCTTTTTTGCAAGAGCAAGAACTACCGCTTTTGCTACAATTTCAGGAGAGCCCTGCATTGAACTTGATGTATCCACCAATGCAACAACAGGACCCTGTTCCCTCTTCTTCGGTGGACCATCCGTCCAGTTTTTCCCGCGCAAATTATACGTCAGGAGTTTTCCTTCGGTAAAATCGGCATACAGTTTTTTCCGTAATAATGGATGGTGGAACTTCACAGCCTCGGCAGGAAGAAGACGGGAGATATCATTTGACAGAGTGATAGAATGTACTTCCGATCGCCCCATGGGAGATATCGATTGCTTTTTTATTCCATATTCAAGTTCAATTCGCCCGATCAACTTGAGAATATCATTCAACTCATCATTCCTTTCAACAAGTTTCGCATATTTTTCCAGGTTTGCAATGTACTCTTTTTTCAATGCAGTGATTTCGGATCCCCAATCCTTCGAAGGGAATAATTGAGCCAGGAAATTGATTGTCTCAAGGTGAGGTTTGAGTGATTGAATCATTGTATTGACCGGCTCAAACGTTGATTTTTCCAAGATTAGTTGTATCAGGTTTCCTGCATTTTTGTTATTTGAGAAACGGGTAATTTTTTCGGCAAGTCCGAATTTTGCATCAGAAGTTGAGCCTGCACTTCCGTTTTTCATTTTTTGCAGTTGATCCAGCACTTGTCTGATAAGACCAGATATTTTTCCAATGTTAGTTCCTTTTTCCGTTCGCGCTCCTATTCCGGTCTTTTCATCACCCCCTCCATTAGTGCCCTGCATCTGTCCGGTTTCGTCTTCCGAATTAGAATTATCCCCTTCTCTGCCTTCATCACACTGTTGTGAATCCTCACCGGATCCGGGCTGTTCAACTTGAGGATTTTTATTTCCCAATCCCGTTTTTTCAGACAGCGGCAGACTCCCGTTTTGAGCGAAATCTCCGGATCCTGGCGGGTTCCCTGATTCTACCCTCTCATATTCATCGTTTCCAGAGAATGACCCGGTATTTTTAATTTCAGAGACGACCTCTTTTAATTCGTTAATAATTTCCTGCATTTCATTGGAATATCCCCCGTGTTCTGCAGTTCCTGAATTTTCAAGAGACGTTTCAAGATCAGTTATGGCATTGAAACAGTCATTACAGAATTTATCCTGTATATTCGGACTTAACTTTTGATCGGGAGTAATTTGAGCAAGTAATTCAGAAAATTCCAAAAGGAGGCGGGAGAGTTCATCATTCCAGGACACGGAGGTATTCCTGGCATCCCGATCCCATTGATCATGGGTATTTTCCAGTAACGTCTCAAACTGATCAAGAAGATCCTGCATTTCTTTATCCAGGTTGTTATAAATTTCTTCATGAATTCTTGGGAACTGATCAAGAAGATCAAAAATTTTTGTGATAAGGAGTTCGGTTACCGGGGCGGCCACCTCCGGCGATTCGGCTGCTAATTCCTTAACCGATTGCCAGAGTTCGGAATGACGAAGGTGGATGAGAAGCGGATAAAAGACACCGTACTGCCGGATAAATTTTTGAGAGTCCTTAATCTGGATTGATTGCCCGTTAATTAGTTCTTGGATAAGCATTGTGGCAAGGTCTTCCCGAATATCTCGCGGGATTTTCCTTGGGGAGCTTACTACATTATCAAGTATCAGCTCATTTAATGAAGGACTTGGTTTACCTCTGTCAGATAGGGAAACATCTGAAAAAGGGACGTTTGTATTTTTCATCATCCCGACCTTATTCAGGATTTGAACAATTTTCTCATTGTATCCAGACGTTCTTCCAGTTTGAAGATTTTATTCAGGATTTGCTGCTGAACATGTGTGGTCTCATCAATATCATGAGCAGTTAGCCAGATATTTGTGTCAAGGTCTTTTTTCATATAATCATATGTTTCTTTCACAAATTTTCTCTGAAGAAGATATTTGTCTTCCAGAGACTGGAACTCTTTTTGATATAAAAGCCGCTTTTCGGAATTCAAACCTTCTTTTGGTATGAATCCATGATCCGATTTTAATTTTTCAATTAATTCCGAAAAAGAATAGAAATTCTCACGGAAATATGGAGAATTATTGAAAGAAAATTTTACACCATTATTATTTTTATATTCTTTAACAATTTGGTGATACGAGGTTAATTGAGTTCTTGAGTTATCCACCACATAAATTTCAACAGGAAGTTTTTCCTCATTTAGTATCTCTTTTTCACTCTCGATAATTTTTTGGAGAGATTCAATCTCATTTTCAAGTTTTTCTGTATCAATACCTCCAGATACAACAAGTTCAATAATTAATGTCCTCAATGCCTCTTTTTGGTCCGGCAAGTCCCAGAGCATATGCTGAAGGAGGAGAAGCATTGTCCGATCCACTTTCTTTTTTCCATTCGCAGCAGCCGCTACTTTCAGAACACCTACAATTTTCTTCCAGCGACGATCGGAGATCTGAATGCTCTCGGTATCTTCAGAATCCTTCCGCTCAAGATGCTTCTTTAGCGAGAGAAGAATATCCTGAACTTCATCAGATACTTCAATGGACTGGGCTTGAACCCGAATTTTTTAATGCTGTCGATGTTAAGTTTCACTTTCGGTGAAAATTCTGCATTCTTTCTGAAAAGAAGGGATTTGACATTATCTTCATTCTGAATATATCTTACATCATACCGGAAGAGGAAGCGATCATAGAGTGCTTCGAGGTTTTCGTCTTCTTCTGGTAATTCATTTGATGCCCCAAATACCGTAAGAAGAGGTGTGTCGATCACTTCGGTCCCATTGTGGAAGCGACGTTCATTCAGGAGGGTCAGGAGACTATTAAGAATAGAACTGTTTGCTTTGAAAATTTCATCGAGAAGCGCAATATGGGCGGAAGGGAGGCATCCATCAATTTTTCTTTTGAACACATCCTTTTCAAGGGACTGGATAGATAATGGACCAAATATTTCTTCGGGTGTTGTAAAACGGGTCAGGAGATAATAGAAAAACTGAGCTCCTTCAATCGATTTACAAATGTTCTGTGCGAGATAAGTCTTGGCGGTTCCCGGTGGACCAAGATACAGGACATTTTCATTGGCAAGAATCGCAAGGATTGCCCCGAGAATTTCTTCATCCCTTTCAATAAAATGTTCTTTAAATTCGTTATGGAGTGCCTGGATCTCTTCTTTCAACAAACTCACTTCCCGATCTGTGTTAAAAATGATTATTTCTTTGATTTTTTTGCCTTTTCACGAATGTAGATACTCTTTCCGCTTTGATCTTTTGACTGTCTCTCATCGATCTCGAACAGACCTACAGATTTGATTAGATCATAAAATTTCCTGAATCCATAATTCCGGGAATCAAATTCAGGGCTTCTTTTCTGAAGATTATTTCCGACAAGACCTAATTCTGCCCAACCTTCATTATCTGATGAATCCTCAATACTGCTCTTTAATAAATTCAGGAATTTTACATCATTTTTTACATTATTGAGTCCCAGTGCTTCCGGTTGAGAAGAACTCGAAACTTCAGTATGTTCACCCGCTCGTAATATCTCCGTATAGATAAATTTGTCACAGGCATCGACAAAGGGCTTGGGGGTCTTTTTCTCGCCAAAGCCGTATACTATCCGCCCGGATTCGCGAATTCGTGACGCCAGGCGGGTATAATCGCTATCACTTGAAACAATACAAAACCCATCCAGGTTCCCTGCATGGAGTAAATCCATTGCATCGATGATCAGTGCACTATCGGTTGCATTTTTTCCTGACGAATAATTGAACTGCTGAATCGGAACAATGGAATGTGCTAAAAGAACATCTTTCCACGGCTGGAGCTGGGGAGTGGTCCAGTTCCCATAGATCCTTTTCACAGAAGCAATTCCGTATTTTGCAATTTCATCAAGGAGATTTTTTATAATGCTTGCCTGGGCATTATCTGCATCAATAAGTACCGCCAGTTTTTTCTGACGCTCAATAGGCAGAGAGATGTAATCCATTAACTCAACATTTATTTCTAACAATATAATTTTGGTTATTTGAGTTTTAAGACACGCAAGGATCTAAAAAACGAAAATGATTGCGTAGCTTTCAATTTCTTTTCCAAATATAGGGGATTAAAAATCCGATTCCCCTACAGAAACTCCTTTTAAAATCCTGCACCAAAAGACACCTATGGCAGATCTCGATCCCTTCTTCTTCACAATCAATTCCTGGTCCTTCACCCGGCACCGGACCTGGACCCGGTGCCCCCGGCAGTACTACTACGAGTACATCGCCCAGTACGTGACGACAAGCCCGGTCGTTCCTCCGGAAAAGATCCGCTGGCTCAAAAATTTCACATCAAAGTACGTTGTGCAGGGCCAGCTCATCCACGATATCATCGACCAGCAGATCCAGCTCGCATGCGACAACAAGCCCATGAACTATTTCGAGGCGGAGAGCGTCTTTGCGAAAAAAGTCGCAAATTACCGGGCCATCGGCGGCGAGACCTTCACCGAGTACCACAACGGCGAGAAGATCCCGGACTCGTTCTTCACGTACATCCTGGAGAACGGGAAGACCTGCCTCTCCACGTTCTTTGCCAAATGGCCCGAGTACGCGAAGCGCGAATGCCTGCGCCACGAGCAGTTCGATCACTTCACTATCGGCGACGCGGGCGTGACCGTCAAGGTGGACTTTGCCGCAAAGATGCCGGACGGAACAATCGTCCTCTCGGACTGGAAGACCGGGAAAGACGATGACGATTACGAGTCGGAGCTCCAGATGGCAGCCTACGTGCTCTGGGCAAAGGAGTTCTACAACAGGAGTGCGGACGAGATCGGGACCGAGCTGGTTTTCCTGAAGACCGGCACAACAAAACCCTATGCATTCTTTGAAGATCAGTTACGCGAGGTGCGGGAACAGATCGCAGGGGAGTTTGCGGCGATGAATGCTTCGTATGAGTACGGGGATTTCCCGGCCCGGCCTGCAGCGAGGGAGTGTATGAGTTGTAAGTTTGCGCAAGTGTGTCCGGAGGCGGCGGCCGGCAGGAACTGATACTATCACGGTCTAACAACGGAAATACGATCGACCCGGGAAAAGTCCCGGTCATAGGTTGCGATCGCATTGATCGCATGCTCTTCCATACAGGCGACATGGAGAGCATCGTTCCCAAGAAGCCCCCATTCCTGCATAACTGTCAGGGATCGTTCGAATGTTTGCGGGGAGATCCCGTACACAACCATCGGCCGGATACTCCGGATATCCTCCATCACTTCCCGGACGTTCCCTGCATCACGGACAAGGTCCGGGTGCAGTTTCATCTGGCGGACTGCAGATTCAGGGGCGATACCGCTGCTACGGACAACGGACGCGATGAGGAGTCGGTGGAGCACTTCATTGAGTACGATAACCGAAGTGGCGCAGGGAAAAAGCCCGGCATCTGCATCTTCCAGGAACCGGGTGCAGGCAGCAGCTTCTTTTCCGGTGCCAAGGACAACATGTAAGAAAATATTTGCATCGATAAAAACAGGTGCGTCGCTTTTTGAGCCAGCCGCCAATTACGTCACGGCTCCAGGGCAGGGTCGGAAATAATGCGGCGGACAAGTGCCGGGTCCGCAAGAGCAATCTTCTGCCGCATCCGCTGGACCGGGGTGAGGGGCATCTCATCGACACGGCCGGATGACCGGGCCTTTGAGCGGGGTGCCGCGACCGGGGTTGAGGAGGACTCTGCGACTCGTGCTTTCGAGCTCATGGTAATGCGGAGATATACGCACCGGAAAATATTAATCCTGCGTGTCCCGGGAAAAGCTCGCGAAGCTTTGAAAAATTCACGGCACCGTTTTTTTAGAGGTTTCGGGAAATGGCCGGGAGTACCGAAAGATTGTGCACGCACGGAGTGCATAATTCCGGTTTGATTTCCTTTGAGTGTACGTGCGGGTTTGAGGGGCAGACCGTTTTGTTAATCTCCCTGCCCGATAATCCCCCTCTTCTTTAATTCAAAATAACATCTCGCACAGGCCTCCACATCGGCACCGGCATTATGGCTGTCGGTAAATTCTTCCTGGAACAACTGGAGGTGCAGCTCGTTTAAGGTCGGCCACTTGTATCCTCTCCTGGACTTTGAGGGAAGTTTGCACAGAGAAACTATCTGCGGGGTTTTCATGGTGCAGGAATACTGTTTTCCCGGAAGATTCGTTTCAAGACTGCACCGCAGAAATTCCGTGGTGACAATCGGCAGATCGAAATCGAGGTTATGCGCAATAACCGTTTCCGCTCGTTCCACATCGGCATTGAACTGTGGGAGCACTTTATAGAGCGATACGCCTTCGGCTTTTGCCCGCTCGGTCGTGATCCCATGAATCCGGGCCGAGTCCATCGGAATGGAAAAGTCCGTCGGGTAAATGATAAAACTGTTCCGGCTTTCACGCTCGCCATCACTGGAGTACAGCGACCATGCAAGCTGGACGACCCGCGGCCATTTTTCAACGGGGTCTATTTCGGTAAACTTTGGGAGGCCGGTGGTTTCGGTGTCGAGGAAGAGGAACATCTGCGATACTTTTGGAGGGGAGGGTATTTGGGGTTGGGGGTTCCGGGAGTTTCAGCACGGACACTTTAGGGGAAGGATACCCGGGAATTTGCGATGAGGAGTATCCCAAATATGTGGGGAGATTTCCCGGCCCTGCCTTCGCAGTGGGAGTGTATCTGTTGTCGGGTTGTCAAAATTTACAGTGGGCCAAGTATTGGATGATCGAGTTAAGACAAATGAAAATCCCGAATAGAAAAAACGAATAACCAAAAAGTGTTAGATCTCTTTGAATGTTGTTTAGATATTTTAATCAAATATAATTGGGTAATATACATGCAACCGGAATCATCCATGAAAGAAACAATCAAAAAAATTTTACAGAGTTCGAAAAACAAAAGAATCAGTATCAATGAATTAGACGATGAGCTGAAAAAGAGAAAAATCAATGTCTTTTCAGATAATGATAAAAGAGATCAATTTGTTGAAACAATTCAAGATCTCATAGATGATAACATTTTAATCCCTTTAAAGAATGCTTCACGGATACAACAATATGGAAAACTTCCAAACACTTTCACCATTAGAAAAAGTGCCATATCTGAAATTTTCTCACCTCTCACTGTTGAACATCGAAACGAATTATTATCGTTATCCCCACGGATTAACATTGATTATTATGCAACTCATGCCGTACAATATGTAAAAGATCGAGAATTTATTTTTAAAATTGATGAATTGGTCCGTCAAAACTCTGTTGAAGAGCTGACCGTTAATGAACGATCGTATTTACTCTTTGGTGATGAAAAAGCGATTACTATTCCTGCAGATGCAGCAGTTGATGGAAATAGAATTTTAAAAAATCTCAAACTCACTATTGAAGACATCAAAGCAAAAAAAACATATGAGCCCTTTTTTTATGCTGTAAAAGAATATTTTTCCCTTGAAGGAGAAAGCCAAGCGGTTCGAACGGCATTAATTGTTGAGAATAAGGATACGTTCTGGACCTTGCATTTGGCACTCACATCCGGCGAATTAAAAAATGTAAATATGGTTGTTTATGGAGAAGGACACGCAATACATCAAAAATTTGCATATTTTGAAATGATAGGAGGTTCGACTTCGGATCGATATTTTTATTTTGGAGACTTGGATCAAGAGGGGATTCACATCTTCAATTCTCTCAGAAAAAAATTCCCTGCTTATGATATTAAACCAGCAGTAAAGTTATACTCCATTGTTTTAAGAAAAACGGGTATTGAAAAAGCGCACCCCCTGCGGAAAAAACAAGTGGTCGGGAATTCTTCGTTATCTCCATTCATTGATTTCTTTGAGCCTGACGAGAAAGAGACAATAAAAAAGATTGTTGATGAACGGAAGTATCTACCGCAAGAAATTTTCAATAAATCTGATTTCCCAGAGTTGAAACAGCATGGAATATTCTGAACGAATTAAGGAAATCGATAACCGATTGGATTATTTAAAAAAATATTATCCGTTTTTTAGAATATATGCGACATCAAATCTCCAAAAAACTGAATATGACGCTCCGTTTCTTGCATTGGACGTTTTAACTTTTCTCATTGAACAAGGTCGACTTTTAGGTCGGCCAGTCCCAATCGATGAAATCAAGGAACATATTCAACAGACTTTAGTAAATGTTTATCCTGGTATTACATTCGACGTTCGAGATGTAACAAGATCACTCCTCGGCATGCTCGAAACGGATACTCAAGGAATGTTGTATCAGTACCAGTATTTCGATCCTCTTCATCAAAGAATGGTTGAAGAATACATTCAGTTAATAGAATATGACGTGAAAGAGAGCGCATATCGAATTACTGATACGGGTCTCGATTTCATGATCAGTACTAAAGAATTGCCGGAAGAATCCAAGATCTCTGTAACGTTGATCCTTTTCGAGAAACAGATAAAAAGTGGTTCATTTAGAAATGCACTAGCAACGATTCGAGAATTGAATCTAGCAGTTCAACTAAAAAAACGAAGGAAGGAAGCTCTTCTTGAAAAACTGATAACAGGTGGAAAAAATGTTGTTGAAGATTTCGAACAATATTCTCAAGAGGTGCTTTCACAATTAAAACATGAAAATGAACTTTTCACACAAGTCCATTTGCTTCTTACAGAACTTTCTGAAAACCGAGAGAAAATCGCAAATAATACCCATTTCACGGTAACAGAAGAGGATTTTATAATAATCAAAGAAATTGCCGTTGAGGTAGAACATGGATATCAAATTCATAATGCACTCCTAAATGAATTCACAGATTTTCCCGAAGACTACGAGCGAATCAATAGGATTCGTCTGAACTCATTATTTGAAAAGCGTTATCAATTCCAGGAAGCGCTTGAGAATCATATACGGGCAAATGTTTCCAATGAGGTTCATATCATTACGATACATCCACTATTATTTGCGAGAGTCCCAAAGAAATTTAATCTTCTAAAAATTTTTGAACATCAAATAATTGCAAGCAAGAAAAACGATCTTCTGGATACTCGCTCTATGGAAGATTGGACCGATGAAAAGCCAATAGATACTATTGTTGGAGAACGTCAATCTCAAAATTTTTTAACATATGCAAAAATTTTATTGAATGCCTTATCTGAAAAAAAGCAATTGACTCTTGGAACTTATATTGATGCAATTATTCAAAAGACCGGGAAAGAGGGCATAAGAAATGTTGATCTGATTCCCTTTTTACTTGAGTTGAATAGTAATTCGGAATTTCATTTAACCAAAGAAAGCCGGAAAGAAGGAACACCCAAAAATCCCTATGAAAGCACGTTTGATCTAACTGATAACCTAAATCAGGGATACCGACATGATCAAATCGAAGAATCATTACATCGTGCATATGGAAATCGATTTACAAATGGGAGTATCTTGAAGGTATTCTCGAAGCCGGAATCTCTAGTAAAAATTGGCGAAAATGGCAATGTACAGATAACTGACATGATCTTTATTCTTGAGTGAGAAAATGAAAGTTGAACAGAATAATTTCGGAACCGCACTTGACATTCTTTCAGTCATTTTGGAATCGGGCAGCCTATCCAGAACCGATTATCCCACAGAATTTCGTCAATATGATCAAGAGCCAGAGATTCGTGAATCACTTGAATTCATTGCTGAAAAACTTGATTTATTGATTTGCGAGCAAAAAGATGTAATATACATCAGTCCCGGAATTAACAACCGTGTTTTCTCACTCACTAACACAGAAATTAAAAGAGAGCTCGGGGCCGGTTTTACAAATAATGCAATGATGTACACTGCATTTTTCATTATGCATATTATAATCACAGAATTCTACAAAGAAGCAACCCAAGAGACATATCGTGCAAAACTTTTGATAAAAGATCTTCTTGATTCCACGGACCGGAAAATAAAATCAATGATGGAACTGGAAAATCTGGAAAATACCAGTGAACAATATCATTTTAACTTCAAACTGGTTGCAGATGCATGGAATAGTCTTCCGAATGCAGAATTTAAAGACGGTTCTGATAACTTAAGACAACGAGGGACAAATTCAAAACTAACAATAATTAACCAGACTGTAAAGTTCATGAAGAAGCAAGGACTAGTTGTCGAAAACGACGATGCAGTATATCTGACTGATCGCTGTAAGGCAATTATAACCGAAGCCTATAATCGAACTGAGATCCAAGCGGACATTTCTGAGTTTATAGAAGGATTGCCCGACATAAAGGAGGGAAACGATGCCCCAATTACGTAATTTGCGCATTATTAATGCCCAATTCAACGAGGGGAAAAATATTTATGAAGATTTCCGCATGCCATTTTACGGGTACAATGCTACCTTTGAGTTAGTGAATGGGGGGGGCAAATCGGTTCTTTTAATGTTGCTTATGCAATGTATCCTTCCAAAATCTGCCTTGACGAATGAGCGACCATTCAAGGATATGTTCCATGGGGGAGATCAAAATCGTACAACTCATGTTCTTGCCGAATGGGAACTGGATGAAAGCATTTCGGGGAAAAAGAAATTTCTCCTCACAGGTTTTTGTGCTAAACGGAAAATTGCCCAAGATGAGGATTCACGAAATGATGATATTCAGTGGTTTAATTATCTTTATAATTACGACAAAAGTAACGGGCTAGGTATAAATGATATTCCCTTGTGTAGTTATGATAACAAAGCATTTGTTGTCAAAGATTTCTCGAAGACCTTTGCGATGCTGAAAGAGAAAAGTTCTGAATATGATATTCGGATCACTGAGAAAAAAAGAGAATATCAAGATTGGCTTAAAGTATATTGTCTGTTGGAATCAGAATGGAATATTATCCGGGAAATTAACGAACGGGAAAATCACCTGAAAACTCATTTTGCACGATATAAATCATCTAGGGCCCTCGTTGAAGGTCTTCTAATAAAGACTATTGAAGAGTGTTTAAAAGATCGGGAACATCTCAACTATGATGAAAAGTTCGATGAATCTTCAGCAATAGCTGATGCTCTTTTCAAATCTCAGGAATCCTTGAAAAGGTTACAGGAAGAACAAGACACGCTCATTCATTATGAGAAATTGCTGTCAGAAGTGGATAATTTAACTAAAACAAATCAACGTCTAATTAATGTCTTCGAATCATATCAACAAGAAAAAAATATTGCAGCAGCTCAATTTAATGCTTATGACTTGGCAATTCAAAAAAATGAGAGTGAAATAAATGGTATTGTCGAAAATCTCAAAAATACAGAACGATTACTTACCACCCTCAAAAACGCAATAGAGAGAATCAATCTGAATATTATCAATGTCCGGGTAAATCAAGCAAAAAAACTAAGAGATCAATATGAAAATGAGATTATCCCTCTTAAAAATGAGATTATTAATCAAAACTATTGTTTGAATTTTTCAAAGGCTGTAAACAAATACCTTCTGATTAAAGAGAACGAGTCACAGATTTTTGAGAATGAAAAAATTTTGATCAACAAAAAAGAGAGTCAAAAGGATCTTTTTGATAGAATCAATCCCCTTGGAAAAACATTGTTCGACCGGCTTTCTATCGAAGTATCTCTATTAAAAGAGAGGAAGAAATCTGAGGGGGATCATCTAAAAGAGATAAATGCCAGAATTACATTGGGCCTTAAGGAAATTGGTGGAAAACAGAGACAAATTGATCTGAATAACAAAAATCTGGAAAGAATTGATTCTGCTATTGCAAAAATTACACATGAATACGAAGAATTGATTCGACAACAAAAAACATATCATCAGATTTCCGGATGTTTATTTACCGAAGATAAAATTGAAGAGGTGACTAAATACCTTGCACGATTAAAACAAGAACAACAGGACTTGTTCGAGACTATCAATTTATTAAAGGAGCAAATTAATCAAGAAAAAATCAATGAAAATGGGATTAACCATCAGATAATATCTGAAACTGAATTTATTGAACGGTTAAAAAAAGAGTTAGCAGAATTTCAACAAAACAAAGAGAGAATTCAGAAGATCTTAGCCGTTTACGAAAAAGAAACTCCTGAATCTTGTCTTTCTCACATTGAATGCGAGATCCATAAATTTAATATAAATTTGATGGATCAAAAAAGTAAAATCAATTTAACAAATCAACAACTTACCAGCATTCAACAATATGGTTTTTCCTTGGACGGAGCATTCATTAAATGTCTCGGGGCGATGAAAGACCACTATCCTCAATCGGTCAGTGGAGCAGAATATCTCAAAGGCTTACCAGAAAATAAAAGAAGTGAGATCCTTAATCTTGCGCCATGGCTTCCAAAGGCAATACTTGTTCTGGATCACCAATTCAAAGAAATTATCCGAGCACCAGATAATCTCCCTATCGAAATACAAGATGTTGCCCCGATTATTTCAAGCCTTGATATAGTACGACTAAACAGACCAGTCACGCTTGGTGACATTTTTATCCCTCATCGTAAGATTGATTTTTTAAGAGATGTATTTGCTGGAGATAAAACAGTTATTCGTATCAAAAAAGAATTGATCCGTGAGGAGGAGACCCTAAAGAATATTGAATCCTCCATCCATAATTTTGAACAAGATCAGTTAACGATCAGGAGTTTCATCGATCGCTATCCTTCAGACAGGGGCACTGAAATAGCGATAGAAATTAGTACACTCACTGATTCGTTGACAGTGCATAAAGAAAAAATGTGTGAGATTTCTAAACAAATGCAAAGTGAGGCAGAGAGCCTTAAGATAAAACAATCTGACCTCGTCAAGAATATTGATCGAAAGGAAGTATCAGAAAAAAACCTTTCCATTCTTCAAGATATTAAGAAAAATGAAGACGAACAAGCGAAACTTCATGACGAACATAATACAATTGTTGCCGAACAAAAAAACCAGGTAATCTCACTACGAGTTTTGGATCAGGAAAATCTCAAGTTACAAACAGAAGCAGAAAAAAGGAATGAATCTCTTCGTCAAACAAATGGATTGCTGGAAAAATTCCAATTTGAGATCCGGGATTATCAACAATACGCAGAAAAAGAATCCTGTACTACTTTAAAAGAGGATATCAATGAAATCCGTTCGGAATATAGAGCGGTAAAAAAGGTGATCGATGGTGTGGAGAATAGTGTCAGCCAGATTGAAGCCGCAATTGCATCTAACCGTTTGTTAATTGAGGGATATAAAAAAGATATCCATGATCTGAATATTTCCTATGAGGAGCTAGTAGCCAAGAATCAGGCTACACCAAATTCAGATGAATTCCTTAAACAGTTACAGGAAAGGATCAATGATCTGAATAAAACACAGAATGTCCTTAATGATCTCTTCAATGCTGCGAATATGGATTATCAAATAAGAGATCATGACTTCACTCAAAAAATCGAACAATATCAGAAACTAACTACAGAGGAATATACGCCAAATTTTGCAATACTCGATGCAAAACATTTTAGTGACGAACTATCGGAACTAACAAGACAGGTTATCCATGTCGAAGGACAGATAGATACTCTTCAGAAGGACAAAGAAAGAAAGGAACATGCACAGAAAACCGTTCAGGACGGGTTTGTTGAAATACGGCTTCTTGATGCGACACATCATTTTAAAAATTCAATGTGTACCGCAGCGGATCATCTAATAGAATATACTACGTTGAAATTGGAACTCGATAGATGCGATAAGGTTGTACGAAAAAATAAAAAGCAATACGAAGTAGCAAAAAACACAGCAATCCAAAATGTCTCAAATATCCCCATCGCTTCAGAATTCAAAGATATCATAAAATTTAGATTGAGGGAATCGGAAAACTTGCAAGATGCTGAATCAAATCAACAACAACTCAACAATTTTTCACAGATAATTCATGATAAAATAGAATTTCATAATAAAACTATTGACGCACTTAAGGAGGTCGAAGCAAAAATTGTCAATCAGGCTCTTGGCATGGCTAGAATTTACCGTGATCATCTCAAGATTTTCCCCCAGTTATCCAAACTCGATATCGATGGAAAAACATCTGAAATGATTCGAATAAATTTTGATGAATGTATTTTTCCAGATGAACGAGCCAACATCGAAATGCGTCGGTATATCCAAGATCTCAATAAAGGAATTCGCGATGGCACTACCTCACGTCAAGAACTCCAGAAAACATTCAGGCCGGATCAACTTGTAGCCAGAGTGATGGAGATGGGAAAGATACAAGTCAAAATCCGAAAGATCGAAGAAGGATCTCAAGGATTTCAAAGATGGGACTCGATCAAAGCATCGGACGGACAGGAAAATACGATGTTTATAATTTTTCTGATTGCACTCATGTCGTACATTCGATATATCGTTGTTGGAAGGTATGATACGAATACCTCGAAAGTCATCCTTCTCGACAATCCATTCGGTTCAACAAGTGCATATTATCTTTGGGTGCCAATTTGGTCTATCTTAAAGCGCAATAATATCCAGTTAATTTGTTCAGGACATAAAATTCCATCAAAAATCTTGGAATTCTTCCCAGTTCATCACTTATTGTCCGATGATATCTCAAAGAGCGGACTTCGGAGAGTAAATATTAAAGTTGAGGCTTCGGGTAAAGCAAAAGAAATAATTGATCGCAATCAGCCAAAGGACATTCTTCAATGGACGGCCGGGGCGATTTAAAAATATATTTCCGGAAAACCGCGGCCCGTACAGGCCTGCTATTTTGCAGGTTTGAGTGGTCTTATTTCCATCCGGATTTGAAAAGTAGTCTCAACTTAACGATTTTTCCGCGGGTGTGGACACAATTTCCTGTGGGACCGGAAAACGGGATCGCCTGATTGCCAATCCGGGATTCTATCAGGCTTGTTTGGGATACACGGTCGACAGGGGATCCCCGGGCCTGGGCCGGATCCGGGACTATGCGATCACCCGTAAAAGAGTACTAAAAATCCGGGCCCTGACAAGCCCCGGATCACCCCATTTTCTCACCCGAACATGCCAGTTTCGGCAAAAACCACGTCAGTTTCCGGGTTGGTCGTGCCAAAAACAACCGGTCTTACGTCGGTGAACCGATCCGGGCCGGCCAAGCATATTTGGGCTTATTTGTGCGGAGGATAATAGCGGGGATGGGCACCTGCACATACCCTGCACACGGCAAAAAATGAGGGCCTGTTTGGGGAGTCTTGGATCCGGCAGGGGATCGGTAGGGGAGATACGATCCCTGGCACACGATTCTCCGACGGAGGCGGCGGAGATGGAGGGGGCCGGATGAGCCCTAACACGCACTCATTCATGCAAAACACGCACGAATTCGCGGTCCGAAGGGCATTTTTACGTCGGAACAAAAACGCACCTAATAGCAGCGTTCCTGCGGCCGATCTTTTCCCGGACGGGCTCCGGCACGTGCTATTGAAAAGAAGGCCTGTTTTGGGGGTCGGGATTTCCTGTGGTGTTTCCCAGGGTATTGACGGTATTTCCCCGGGTGAATGTCCTGACAGGAGTTTTTAAGAAAAATCCGTATCCTTCTCCCATCGAATCCGATCGGGGGAAACCTTTACTTCCCCTTTTGCGGGTCCGGCAAACTATGTCGGGTTATACTCCTGCATAAACCCGCATTTCTGTAGGATTATAATCCCTCACAAACTCACATTTCTGCAGGGTTATACCCTTACACATGCGGGGGCATCGGACTCCATGGGGTACAGTGTCCCGGTCTCCGTAAACCACAAAAACCCGGCCACTGTTTTCCCGGCCACCAGCCCCTTTGCCGCCTCGCAGTATACCGCCATCGAAACCCGGTACTCCTCCGCAACCGCTGCGTACTCCTCCGGCCCCACCGCCTCGCTCTTGTAATCGATCACGGCCCATGAACCGTCATCGAGTTCAGCGAGCCGGTCGATCTTCCCGTATATCTGCCGGCCTTCGTACGTTACCACGAACGCGAGCTCGGCAAACGAACGCTTCGCCCGCTTCATGAGATCGGACGAAAAGAACCGGTCACGGATCTCTTCGCACTGCCGGGCGTTCTCCCCCGAATATTCCCCGAACTCTTCGAGCACGGTCCGTATGTCCCGGCGACGGAGGATTTCGTGGACAATCGTCCCCTTCCGCTCCCCGGAAATCCCGAGGAGGTACCGGGATTCGCGGACAGCCCGGGCCGGGACCTTCCCCCCGGCTTTTTCTTTTTCAAAGGCGGAGACGGTCATAAGCGCCGCCCGGGTCTCCGGCTCCGGAGCCGGGGACCGGCCGGGTCCCGTGAACACACGCATATTCCTCCGGAAGATCGATCCGCTCTGCCGTCCTTTCCAAAACTTCGGCCGGGATCTGTTCGGGCTTTGAAAGATCGTCACCGTAAGCGAAGTCCCGTTCCCAGTATCGAGCCGCTGCTCTCCTGCCTCAATTGCCTCCCGGGTGATCCCGAGCGCCGAGGTCACCCACTCGATCCGGGTTTTCGCAAACGCCACCGGTACCGACAGGTCCTCCGGCATCGTCCCGCACATGATCAGATGGTCCCGGGCCCGGGTCAGCGCAACGTACAGGAGCCGTTTCTTCTCGGCCCGCTCCTTCTCGCGCTGCATCTCGCGGAGGGCCGCAAGCACCGGGCTGTCGGCCGGGGCATAATCGTTGTCCGGGTCGGGCACCCGGATGCCCACGAGCCGGGTATCGTCCCCGATCATGATCGGTAAAAAGCGCTCACGGAACCCCGTCCCCATATCGGGCACGATCACAATCGGGAATTCAAGGCCCTTTGCCGCGTGGACCGTCATGATGTTGACCGCATGTGCTGCCAGCGCATCGAGCGGCGCCTCGCCCTCCCGTTCCTCATCGTCCATCGAGCGCCGCAGATCGTTCGTGAGATCAGAAAGCGCGTAGGGTTCCTTCTCCTCCCGGCTCCGGACGATCCCGGCAAGCTTCCCGGTATTTGCAAGCATCTGCACGCCTTCGGGAATCGCCCCGTACACCGCATATATTCCGGAATCCGAAAGGATCTTCCGGAGGAGTGCCAGGACCCCGATCCTTCCCGCGTACTCCTGCCAGGAGGAAAGGAGGTCCCGTGCCCGCACCACCGGGCCGGACGGTTTTCCTTCCGCAGACCGGCACAGCTTCTCCCAGAGCGTTCCGCGGTAATTCCGGGCAAGGTAGAAGAGCTCCGTGTCCGAAAGCCCGAAGTACGGCGAGCGGAGCGCCCCAAGAAGGCTCACGTCATCGTGCCGGTTTACCAAAAACGCAACGATGTTGTACAGATCGAATATCTCCTGTCGCCCGTAAAAGCCCGTGCCGCCGTGCACATAGTACGGGACGCCATACTGCGAAAGCGCTGCAAGATAATACGAAAGGTTCGTGCGCTGTTCGAGAAGGATCGCAATGTCCCCGTACCGGGCGGGCCGTTGTACAAACGCATGGTCCGGGCCCTCCCCGTACACTTCGGCCGGGGCCGATACCAGGCGCTGGATCCGGCGGGCAACAAGCGCCGCCTCGGCCCGTTTCGTTGCCGGGCCGGTATCCTCTTTTCCGGCAAGCACCAGTTCCACGGAACCCGCATGGTCCCGGCGGGCGTCGGAACAGTTCACCGGTTCGTACCCGAACTCCCAGGGTTTTTCTGCCGATGCAAAGAGCCGGCTAAAGAGGAAGTTTGCAAGGCCGAGCACCTGGCCCGTGCTCCTAAAACTCGTGTCGAGATTGACGACCGTTCCCCGACATTGTGTATCGATGATGGTCTGCGCTTCCTTAAAGCGCGTCACGTCCGCGTCACGGAAGAGGTAGATCGACTGCTTGGGGTCCCCGACAATAAAGAGCGAATCCGTTTCCGGCCCGGGTTTTCCCACAAGGGCAAGGACGATCCCGAACTGTGCGGGGTCCGTGTCCTGGAACTCGTCCACGAGAATGTAGCGGAACCTCCGAGCCAGCTGGGCTGCCACCTGCGGGTGGTCGCCCGTGACAAGTTCCTGTGCGTGCAGGATGAGATCCGGGAAATCGAGACCCCCCGACAAAGCCTTGGCATCGGAAACGAGTTCCCGGTACCGGGTAAAGACAAACGAGAGATCGGACAGGATCCGGAGGGAGCCGGCAACCAGGGGATCGGAGGGATCGACCGTGAGCCGGCAGAGCCAGTCTTTCTGTCCGAGTATCGAGAACAGCCGTTTCCGCGCCGCCTTAAACTCTTCGAGATCGTTTCCCTGCCAGTTCTTTTTGCTCCCCACGTTCCCCATTTTTTTGGAAAGAAGCCCCTCCACCGCTTCGCAGAACGCAGATGCTCCCGATGCCGGTGTCAGTTCTTTTAAAAACGGCCGGATCTCCTGCGCGTGAAGGGCGGCCTTGTCGTTTACTCCCTCATACGCTATGGCAAATTCGGAGAGTTTCCGCACGAGCGCCGCAAACTCCGGATCGGAAAGGAGCGCTGCGATCTCTTCGTCGCGGAACGCGTGTACTTTTTCCTGCCATGCAGAGAGGATTGCGGGCTCGCTTCGCTCAAGCGCCGAAAAGAACTCCCCGTACTCCCGGCGCTTCGCGTACATTGCTGATAGCATCCCTTTGAGCGTCCCGGATTCAATAATCGAAAGAACGCGGACCAGTGCATCGTGCGACGGGCCTTTTCCCGGGGTTGTCACAAGGGCCTCAAACGCTTCCTCGTGGATCCGGGCCATCTGCTGCTCGTCGAGGATGCCAAAACCCGGTTCGAGCCCGGCCTCGGTGGGAAACTCGCGGAGGATCTGGGCGCAGAAGGAGTGGAAGGTCTGGACCGGTGCAACAAGGAACTCCTCGTTTGCCCGCTCCCAGAATGGCCCGGACCGGGCGGAAAGTTCGGTACGGATCCGTTCTTTCATCTCGGCCGCCGCCTTCTCGGTATACGTGAGCGCGAGGATCTCCGGGACCCGGACGTTCTGGGTCTCCAAAAGATCGATATATTTGCGCACGAGCACGTAGGTCTTCCCGGTCCCCGCCCCCGCGGTAACGACCATGCTCCGGTCGTGGGTGGTGATCGCGAGGTCCTGGCGTTTGGTCGATACCATTTCAGGCCCCCTCCGTTGACGAGAAGAGCCGGGAGGGATCGAACCGGCAGATGGTCGAAAATTCGCAGTACGGGTTCGGGCACTTCTCTTCGGCCGGGAGCATGAACTCCCCGGCCCGGATCCCCCGGATATATTCCGCGGAAAATTTCAGGGAGGCAAGGAGTGCGGCCCGGAAGTCTTTTGTCGCCCGGGGATTTGTGGAGACAACGAGATCCCGGCCGGCATCGTCAAGGAGGACGATCCGGTCCTCAACCTCACGGCGGATCCGGTAATACCCGCCAAGGACGCCCTGTTTTTTAGAGATCTGCTCGTACGCGAGCAGGTAGAGCGGGATCTGGAGCGCCTTGCCGGATGCGATCTCGTTTCGGGTTGCGATCTGCGAACCGGTCTTGTAATCGTAGATGGCAAAGCGTCCGTCGGGCGTGATATCGATCCGGTCCACCCGGCCCTTGATCCGGACCGGCTCTGTCCCTTCCGGGGGAACGATCGCAACCGGATCCGGGACCGATGCAGGATCGTCGTTCTCGTCCCGCCGCATCCCGAACGTGAACTCAAAGTAGGACGGGACAAGGGCCGAATCTTCCTCATCGGCCTCCTTGTGCAAGAACCGGGTAAAGATCCCCGGGCCGGTTGCAGGACTGCCGGTCATCTGGATACAGGTCGCCTCCCAGGCCGGGCTCATAAACGCGTACCGCCCGAGTTCCGCAGCAACGATCCCGCTCATCATCTCCCCGGCCTCTGCAAGTTCGGACAGGTGCACCCTTCCCCTTCCCGCTCCTTTCCACGCACGGTAGAACGCGCTCAGGATATTGTGGACCGCCGTCCCCCGGTCCCGTGCCGACAGGTTCAGCTCGATCTCCGGAAGCGCTTCGACTTCGAGGACTTTTTCGATAAAGAAACATAAGGGGCACGCGGCATAGGTCTCAAGAACGGTCGGTGAATAGGTATGGGCGGGCCCGAATTTGTCAGAAAGATACGCACGGATTGCCGGATCGTCCGCGAGATACCCGGCATACGGGGAGGCCCGGGTGCCGTCCCGCTCGTACTCTTCCATAGTTACCCGTTCTGCAATATCCCGGGGCGCAAGTCCGGGGGAAAGACACGGGAGCGCAGCGGGAACGTCCCGTGCAGCAAGAGCGTTTCCCGCACGGACTGCATCTGTCCGTTCTGAATGCCGGATCTCTTCGGTCTCCGGATCGGCCCACGGTCCCTCCGGCAGCCGGGCTTTCACCCGTTCGAAGAATGCGGAGGTCAGAAGGGGATTTTCCCCGTCCGATTGTGCAGCGCTCAAGAACACTGCCTGCTTCCCGGCAAGAAGCGCTGCGATGAAATAATACCGTTCCTCCCGGAGCACTTCGTCAAGGCTGCGGGTTCCCATCCGGGCATTCTCCGGCTGGCTCGTAAACGGGATGCGGGTGGTCAGCCGGGGCAGGTTTCCTTCGGTAAGCCCCGCAAGGAACAGGTACGGGAACCGGTCGTTTGCCGCTTCGCGGAGACCGATCACCTGGACGCCGGTTCTTGAATCTTCCGGGAGGAAATCGATCTCCCCGGCAAGCGTGGAAAGGATCCGGTGAAATTCCCCACAGGTTACCGGGCCGGACGCAAGGGTGTCGGCAAGGTTTTCAATGCGGTCGAGGCAGGCAAGGAATTTTTCCTGCGCCCCGTATTCGGCAGACATAATTTTTTTATCAGGCGCCGGGAGTATCGCAAAAAATCCCCAGCGATCGAGAAGCTCCCGGTAATTCCGGACAAACTCCCGGATCCCATGCGTTCCCGTAAAGGGGCCGAGATCGCGAAACAGTGCGGCAGTCCCCGCCTTTACCCGGGCAAGCGCATCATTCTGCACCGGCAGGGGATCGCCCCGGAGATTCGAGCTCAGAAAGCCGCTTTTCCAGGTACGTAAATCCCCGCTCCCAGCCGGATTCCCATTTCTCTACCTGGGCAAACCTCGACACCAGATCGAGCTCCCGCGGATCGAGGTCGGGAACCCTGCACCCGCCTGCACCCGAACGGGCGGACTGGTAGCGCGGGCCCTGCACAACGCGAAGGACTGCATCGCGGGAGAACTCCTGCGACACTGCCCCGGGAACGGCGAGGAATTCCTGGATGAAGGGAAGAAGGTTCAGCCGCGTCCCGGTTGCGCTGCTCCATGGGATGGAAAAATCGGAAAAGACGTCCTGCACGAGTCCCAGGTTCTCCCGCACATCCGGGAAACCGACCGCGATATCGGAGAACGGTACCCCGCGGTCGCGAAGCCGGCGGATCTCTTCTGCCACCCGGGAGATCTCCTGTGATTGTGTTGCAAAGGTTTGCGCAGCGGATGCCCGATCCGGCAAGCGTCCCGGGTGTTTCAGAGAAGAGACCGGTAACGCCGGTTTTGCCGGGATCCAAAACGGGGACTTCTTCTGTTCTCCGGGGAGTCCCGATCCATTCGTCCCCGCCACAAAAGACCTTTTCATCGGATCCCGAAGGGAGAAAAACGACAAATTCCCGGGCCTCGTTTCTGAGAAGCGACAGGAGTTCTGCTTCGAGCGGCAGCGGCTGAATAGATCCCGTATACGAACACGGTCTTTGGCCGGACATTATGGGATGACCAGATGGTCGCAGGGTCCAGGAAAAGACCGTATCCGGGTCAACGAGCTCCCGATCCTCAAGCATTTTTTTGTATGCGGCAAGGACCATCCCCATCTGCCGGCTCTTTTCGCTCTGGAGATCGCCAAGACAGGAGGGATACGCTATCTTTCTTCGGATAACAACCTGCATAAATTCCTGCAGGCTCTCAAGCGTTGCCGACGAGGGATTTCCCCGGGTAAAAAAGAGCGGGAGATCCTTTTTATTCGCAATCAGGATCTGCTGGAGGAGGAGCCGGGACTCGGCCCTGCCAAGCAGCCGGGTTGTCGTGCGGTTTGCCAGGAAATATTCCGTGCAGAACTCCTGCAGGGTACAGATCCGGGAAGAAAGAACGGTCGTGCCCGGTGATTCGGCCAGCCCGCGCACGGTTTTTGTAACGAGCCGTTTTGTGGGAAGGATAAGCCAGGCTGCAAAGGGATCTTCTGCTGCCGCCTCCCGGTACTTCCGGAGGAAGGTATCGAGCCCGTCACCGGGCAGTCCATAAAAGAGAATGGTATCTGGCATCAGGATCCAAGGGGTTTGTTCCGGACTATACTCTGTCACCGGTGCTAATCTGTGTTGTTGTATCCGGCCCGGGGGACAAAGGCGTTCCCGGAGAAAAACCCGGATGCTGCGAACGGGATTTTACGTGGGCCCCGAACATCCCGGCCCGGAGATCCGGCTCCGTCCCCCGCCGATCTTTTCCACCTGTATCTGGACCGGGATCCGTTCCTTTAACGCCGGGATGTGCGAGATGATCCCGATGATCTTTCCCTCGCGCCGCAGCGATGCAATCGTTTCAAGCGCTGTTTCGAGCGTTTCGGGGTCGAGCGTCCCGAACCCTTCGTCAAGGAAGAGCGAATCGATCCTGATGTTGTGGCTTGCCATTCCCGAGAGCCCGAGGGCGAGCGCGAGGCTCACGATGAACCGCTCTCCCCCGGAGAGGTTCTTTGTCGTTCGTATCTCACCGGCCTGATCGTTGTCCACGATATCGAGATCGAGCGGCGATGCCTTGTCCCGGACAAGGAGATACCGGTCGCTCATCGCCCGGAGGTGCCGGTTGGCCTGAACGACAAGGGTCTCGAATGTCAGCCCCTGCGCAAAGACCCGGAACTTCTTCCCGTCCGCAGAACCGATGAGCGCGTGGAGTTTCTCCCATTTCGCAAACTCCTTTTTCTGTTTTGCAATCGCTTCTGCAAGGACCTGCTGTTGCTGTACCTGGCCGTCGTACTGTTCGAGCTGTGTCTTTATCCGCCCGAGATCGATCTGGAGGCCGGTGATTTTTGTTTTATCGCTCTCGATTGCCTGAGTAAGGACGTCCCGGTCTTCTGCGGTCAGGGCCCGTTTCTGCTCTGCCGCGAGTTTTTCCTTTCGCTCCCGGAGGCCGGCGGCAGTCTCTGTTTCTTCGCGAACAAGATCCGCTTCAGCCTTCTCAAGTTCTGCCAGATTGTCCGGGGAGAGCCGGGCTGACAGGAATTCCGCTTCTCCGGGGAACCCGGCCTTGGTGCGGGCAGCGGCAAATGCGTGTTCCCGCCCGGCAAGGACCGGTACGCGGGCGGCAATTTTTCCGGTGAACGTCCGGATCTGCTCCTCGCAGAATGCTTTCTTTTGTTCCGCAAGATTTTTCGCGTCCGCTGCCGTAGCAAGGGCCGTTTCCGCATCTTTTGCGAGCCCCGCAACCCGGGTCTCTTCGGCATCCGGATCTTTTTCTCCATAGAGCTCCGTACGCTGCGAGGAAAGGCCGGAGAAGTCCTTTTCAATACCGGCAAAGATCCCGGAAAGTTCCGCAAGCCGTTTTTCTGCCGAAGAGAGAAGCGAGCGGTCCCGGTCGAGACTGCCTGTGCACTGCCCGAGTTTCTCCTGTAGTTCCTGCCGACGGTCGCGGTGAGATACATACTCGTCCCGGCGTTTAGTGAGTGCGGACAGGATCTCACCGGTCATCCGGGGCATACTGAAAACGATGATATCGTATTCCTGTACTGACGCAAGGAGCGCTGCCTTCTGCCGCTGGAGATCCTGTCCGGCTGCGGCAATCTCGGTCTTCAACCGGTCGCGTTCGGCAATTTTTGTGTCGCGGTACCCGAGCGCCTTGTCGTAATCCTGCTGGAATGCCGCACGGGCATCCTTCTCTTTGGTGACCACCTGCTCCGCTTTTTTGCGTTCCTGCTCCTTTTCCTCGGCACGTGCAAGGATCGTCCGGGCCCCTTCGAGCCGGGCGGCGCACTCTTTTTCCGCAGTGGTAATAGCAGATCCGGGATCCGGCCCGGCCGCGATGCCAAGCGCTCTGCAACCGGTATCCAGCTCCGCCCGGTCTTTTTGTGCCTGTACTTCGCGGTCATGCAGCGCTGCCTCACCGGCCTGGATCCGGGCATCGATCGCTGCAAGTTCTGCCTCGATTTTCCTGACCCGGTCCTGGAGCTCCGCGTTCTCTTGTTTGTATGCCGCGTGTTTCTTTTCCGCATCGCCCGTGACCGGGGCAGTGCCCGTGCACCACGGGTGGTCAATAGAACCGCAGAGCGGGCAGGGCTTTCCCGCATCAAGAGTGCTGCGTGTGTCTTCAAGGCTTTTTATCCGGGCCTGGAAGATGAGGTTCTCTTCGGAAATTTTGAGAAGGTCGGCCACCCGTCCGGCATCTTTTTTAAGCGCAAGAAGAGATTCCCCGACCGTTTTTTGCCCGGCCCGGGCAGCCGCAAGATCGGCGGCCTGCTTCTTTTGCCCGGTCTCCTCATCGGCAATCCGTTTAAGCACCTTTCCAAGATCCTCAAGCCGGTGTGCACGATCGGTCTCTTCATCAACGGGAGACCTGAGTGCAGCACTGTCCCGGCCGCCCGTAACCTCCAAGAGTTCCTTTTCGATCCGGGCGGACACGGCAAGAGCCTCTTCTGCCCGGGCCGCGGCCCGGTCCAGTTCAGACTTCCTGTGCAGAACCACCTGCTCGGCATCGGCAAGCGTCTGCTCCACGCTGCGGAGGTCGGACTGTTTCTTTTCCGAGAGTTCCTCGGTCGCACGGATCTGCCGGGCGGCAGACTCAATCCCTGATAGGGACGCGATCAGTTTCTCATCAAGGGGATGTTCGTCAAGGTAGCAGGTGACTTTTGTAAGTTCCGTACGAATCGCTTCTGCTCCTGTTTCCGCAGACCGGATCGCCTCCTGCAGTTTCCCGCGCTCTTCTTCGAGCGTTTGTCTCTCGGCCGTCCGCCCATCTCTTTGGCCCTTTACCTCCCGGATCCGGGTATCGAGATCCCGCACCTGCCGGATGAGTCGATCCTCCTGCTGCTTTTCCCCGGTTGCTTTGTCCCGGCGCTCCTGTGCCCGGAGGAATGCTTCGAGTGCAGCATCATACGCTGCAGAAAGTTCCGCAAGACTCCCTTCGCACGCGTGTTTCTCCTGTGTCTCGTGCTCCTGCTGTTCCCGCAGGGCAGAAAAGGACGAGTACATCCCTTCGAGATCGCGGGCCCTGCGGGCAAGATAGAGCGCCCGAAGATTGTTTTCCTCAGCAGCCCGACGATCCGCGAGCACCCGGGCCCGTTCTTCAAGGCCCGCGATCTCCTTTTCGAGCGCTGCGAGGGCGTCCAGCCACGCTGCCGCGCCCTCCCGTTTTTTGCAGCGGCCCGAGACCTCGCGGATCTCGTTCTCGTGCTGCGTCCGCTCATCTTGTAAAGCCGCAGCCTTTTCGGGAGAAATTGTCCCGAGGGTGTCGGCTTTTTTTGCAAGCGTATCGAGCGCCGCCTTCTCCTTCCCGAACCGCTCGTGGACTTTTTCCGAGATCTTCCCGTAGATTTCGGTACCGGTGATCTTTTCAAGGATTGGCGCACGTTCGTCTCCCTTCGCATCGAGAAACGTGCCGAACTCTCCCTGCGCAAGCAGGATGGACCGGGTAAACTGCGAAAAATCAAGGCCGGTAACGTCCGCTACCTTCTGCTGCACTGCCGAAAGTTTCGATTCGAGGACCTTGTTGGTCGCTGCATCGGCAATCTCGTGCTTTGGCGGCTGGAGTTCGCCATCCGGTTTTTTGTGCGAACGCTTCTGGCTCCACGTGCAGCGAAAGGTTCCCTTGTCCGAACCAAATTCAACTTCGGCAAGGCACTCGCCGGTCTGGCGGGACATTACTTCCCCGGCGTTTTTGGTGATCTTCCCGAGACGGGGCGTCTGGCCGTAGAGCGCAAGCGAGAGGGCATCGAGGATCGTACTCTTCCCGGCACCGGTTGGCCCGGTGATGGCAAAGATCCCTGACGATACGTATGCAGGATCGCAGAAATCGATCTTCCACTCACCGGCAAGGGAGTTGATGTTCTTGAACCGCAGGGACCGGATGCGCATTTTTAAAAATCCTCCCGTTCAGGCCGGCGTATCCTCTTCACGGATCTCCTGGAGGATCTCGGAAAAGGCGTCCGCAAGGTCCGTTTGTTCTTCTGCCGTGATGTGGGCAGCGTCCATGCAGCGGTTAAATACCTCGGTCTCGGAAAGATCGGCAAGCGTTTCGCAGGCATCCTGTGCGGACAGGACATACGTTTCCGTCCCGAGAGGCCGGGTGCTGAGCACTTCAACCATGCTCCCATCAGTGAGTTCGCGGAGCCGGGCCTGAACTGTTGAGGGCGAACAGACATCGGAAAAGATTACTTTGATCCAGACCGGGCTGTGCAGGGTTACGAGCGCTCCGATCTTATGTCCGATCTCCGTGAGATCGCCTTTAAGCGTTTGGATCTCCCGAAACTTCGGGACCGCGACCGTACGAATCTGCGGCGCACCGGTACCGAACTCCACGATCACCACCTCTTTTTGCCGGTCTGCATCCTCAAACCCGAGCGGGATCGGCGATCCGCTGTACCGGATGGTCTCTCTCCCGGCAACTTTCTGCGGGAGATGGAGATGCCCGAGCGCAAAATAATCGATCCCTTCTGCGAGCGATTCCCCCCGGATCCGGGCAAGGTTTCCCACGTAGAGTTCCCGCACGCCATCCCCATCGACCGTCTTTCCGCCGGAAACAAACAGGTGGCCCATGGCAACGATCGGGACGTTCCCCCCAAGGCTTTTTTGTTTTTTTTGCGCAAGGCCGGCAACCTCGCGGTAATGGGCCTGGACTCCTTCCTCCAGCTTCCGGGTCTTGTCCTCGATGCTCTCGCCCGGCTCGGCAAGGCGGATGTCCCGGTCACGGAGATACGGGACGGCGCAGACAATAAGGGTTTCACTGCCATTGCGGCTCGCAATCTCCACGATCTCATCTTCCACATTATCCGTGACCGACCCGGAAACGTGGATTCGTAAATGTTTCAGGAGGGCCTGCGGTGCATCGATGAGCGACGGGGAATCGTGGTTGCCGGCCGTAACGATTGCCTGGAGGCCCGGCACAGCCGTGATGCTGTTGAGGAACCGGTAATAGAGTTCCTGCGCCCGGGTGCCGGGCGTTCCGGTATCAAAAATATCCCCGGAGACCAGCACGGCATCGATCTCTTCTTTTTTTACCAGCTCATCAAGCCAGGAAAAGAACTCTTCGAACTCCTCATACCGTTTGTGCCCGCACAGCGAGCTGCCAAGGTGCCAGTCGGAGGTATGGAGGATCTTCATGGGAAAACACTGCGTTGGATAAATTTCCTGTACGTCTCTTGACTGTTGAAGGTGAATTATTTATCTTTTTTATACGTAGACCGGGTGCGCCATGGAAGGCCGCAAGTTCGGCGTGGGCCTCTGCGTGATCACCCGGCAGCCCAAGAACGTTGACCCCAAAGTGCTTGCGCAGCTCAACACGTTCGTGGTCATGGGTCTTGGCGACCGGGGCGACCGCGGGATCATCATAGGGAGCGCCAAGCAGGACTTAACCAAGATGGATATCGGGATCCAGACGCTCGATCAGGGCGACGCAATCCTCTCCACCATCGGCATCCCGTTCCCGGTCAGCACCCGGATCCACGAGTACGAGACCTATATCGCGGAACTCAACAAAGAGAAAAAAGAAGACATGCGGGACGGCTTGTCAACAGGATTCTCCTAATTTCTGATGTCCATCGCTGCAAGTAAAAAGCGCACGGGCACTATGCTCCGCCTATCAGGTATGCCTCCTTTGGCACCGAAATCACGAACCGCACTCCCTTCCCCGGCTCACCGGATTCCTGGATCGTCAGGCCGGTAATAGCGAGGATCTCCCGCGAGAGGAAGAGGCCAAGGCCGGTATTTTTCCCAAACCCTTTCTGGAAAAGGTGCTGCTTGTCTTCCCGGGAAATACCAACGCCATTGTCCTCGTACACGATCTCCGCACCATACTCTGTCTCGCAAAGGGAAAACCGGATCCTGGTAACGTGCTCCCCATGGCGGAGCGTGTTCTCCATGAGATTGTAGAATACTTTTTCAATCAGCCCGTCGGCATACACTTTTAGCGGGGGAAGATCGACAGCAACTTCCATGGTATCCGGCAGCGGCAGCTGGGATTTTGCCGTCTCGATAATTTGAGGAATATCCTGCCATGCCGGGGCATTGACACCGAGCTCCTCATAAAATTTCGTGAATTCGATCTGCCTGCCAATCGCATCTGCGGCACCGTTTTCTTTTTTTAGGAAGTCGAGAAGCTCCGGGTCATCGATCTTCTCCTTAGTCAGTTCAAGGAAAATACGCAGTCCCATGAGCTGGTTCTTGATATCATGGCGCGTGATGGAAGAGAGCATGGTGATTTTTTTATTCGCCTGCCGGAGCGAGTCTTCCACTTTTTTTTGTTCCGTGATGTCGATAAACGATATGAATACTTTTTTGAGGGTAGATTCAAAGCCGGGAACCACGAGCATTTTCAATAATGCGATCTTTTTTTCACCCGACAGGGTCTGGAGGGGAACCTCGCCCTCAAACGCGGTTTTGCCCATGCCGATGGCAATAAGTTCTTCCCGGAAGGAGTTGTAGGATTCCGGGGTAAAAACGGATGAGAGACTTTCGGAAAATTCCTTAAGGGAATGAGTACCGAACAGGGCCTCGGTTGCACGGTTTATCCGTGTTACCGTTACCATCCTGATACAAGAGGGAACATCCTCCGGGTGCATCTCAAAGTATGCCCGGAAATCGTTTATCCCTTCTTCTTTTTTCGTATCCAGCCAGAACCGGATATCCGAGAGATCTTCTTCCCAGAGGGAGATTGGCGATTCGTCAAACAGGACGCGGTACCGTTCCTCGCTTTCCCTGAGGGCTTCCTCTGCACGCTTCTGCTCCGTGATATCCAGCAGGTTGCCGGCAATCGCAGGCCGGCCCTGGAACGGGATGACTGCTCCCATGATACGGACAGTGATGATCCGTTGGTCCTTTGTCACCATCCTGCTTTCATACTCGCTGATCTTCTCTTTTTTGTCAAGACGGGCCTGCATCCTCTCCTTTACAAAGGCCCGATCCTCCGGGGAGACAAGGGAGAGAGGATCCATTCCGAGCATCTCCTCGGGGGTATACCCGTAAATCCGTGCAAACGTGGGGTTGACATAGAGGATGGTACCATCCTGGAAAATATAGATCCCCGTCTGGGATGTTTCGCTTAAGGTCCGGAACCGTTCTTCGCTCTGGCGCAGCGCTTCCTCTGCCCGTTTACGCGGGGTGATATCCTGTATCGTCCCGGTAAGCCGGATTGTTTTATTGTCCTGCCGGACCGCACGCCCGATGGCCCGCGTCCAGATATGCCGGCCCTTTTCAGTCGTGAACGGGAGTTCGAGGTCGAACGGTTCCCCGCTCTCTGCGCAGCGCTGCAGTGCGGACTCAAGGACTGTACGGCCGGGAAGATCGAAGAACTTCACCGCCCGGCCCATATCCAGCCGTTCGTTTTCTGGAGTTTCGCTGATCCGGTAGGTTTCGGTGGTCATGCAGACACCATTTGTCTGCACGTCCAGTTCCCAGCCGCCAATCTGCGCTGTTTTTTCCATCTCGCTGAGCAGGGCTTCGTTCTGTTTCAGGGCCTCTTCTGCCCTCCGCTTCCGGATATTTCCCCAGACGCCCTGCAGTAAAAGGGTAAGGCGGGTCACATCGGCATCGTTGTACGGGGACTGCTTGTTTGCTACCGCGGCAAGCATCACGACTTTGCCGTTTTCAATGACGGGCAGGGAAAGAAACCGCGAAATTTTCACATGCCCTTCCGGCACCCCTTTCTTTCCGGGCTCATCCTTGGTATAATCGTTTACGATTTTTGGCCGGCGCTCCCGGATGGCATCAGCCCAGAGACCGGCTTTTTCTACCGGGAAATGCAGGGGGGCGGATGCGACACGGCAATCCTCCATGACCGTGGCAGACCATGCAATAATATCCATCACCGTTTCATCGGGAGTAATTGTCCCGATGAACGCAAGCGAACTTTCGGTCATCCGGCATGCGGCCTGCATGACAAATTCGGACACCACCTGCTCGCTTGCATCCTGCATTTCGGCAACTTTCACGAGCGTCTCGAACCGCTCGCGGGTCAGCCGCTCTTCGACTTCCGCCCGTTTCCGCTCCGTTATGTCGGTCAGCACGTAATTAAACCCGGTGACGCTGCCATCCCGGTGTAAGGGACGGGGCGAGACCCGGATCACGTGAGTGGTCCCGTCTTTTGCAAGGATCCGGAATTCATTGGGGACAAAGGTCCCGGCCTGCTGCTGCCCGAACAGGCGGGTGGTATGATCCCGGTCTTCCGGGTGGATAAACTGCAGGAAATGCCTGCCGATCAGGTCTCCGGGCGAATACCCGTACAGCCGCTCGACAACCGGGCTGACGTACGTGAACGTTCCCACTCTATCAAGAGAAACGATCACTTCGCTTAAGTTCTCAACAAGATCCCGGTACTGCTTCTCGCTCTCTTTTTGTGCCTTCTCGGCTCTTGTGCGTTCGGTTACATCGTGGATGATGGAATGCAACAGTTTGCGGTTCCCGAAAAAAACCGTACCGCTGAAGACTTCGACATCCCGGATCTCGCCATTCTTTTTTTTGTGCCTGAACCGGAACACGGCCCCGGGGCTTGCGGCTGCATGGTGCATATCTTCGGCCGTCTTTTCCGGGTCCTGGATATTGATCTGTGTGATGAGCAGGTGTTGTATCTCATCGAGCGTGTAGCCATAATACCGGCAGGCCGCTGCGTTTGCATCAACGATCTGCCTGCTTTCGGGATCGACAATGAGCATCACGGCATTGTTGGTCTCGAACATGTCGCGGTATCGTTTCTCGCTCTCCGCAAGGGCGATCTCCGCCCGTTTCCGGTCGTCGATATCGTAACAGGAGCCGATATATCCGGAAAACGTACCGTTGGGAGCGTAGAACGGTTTGCCGGTGTCAAGGAGCCAGCGGTAACTGCCGTCATGGTAACGGAGCCGGTATTCCATGGAAAACGGCTGCTGTAAGTGAAATGCCTCGGTGTAGGTGGCCACGCAGCGGTCGAGGTCCTCGGGGTACACGCCTTCCACCCATCCGTCTCCTTTTTCCTGATCGAGCGTCCGCCCGGTAAATGCGAGCCAGGCCCGGTTGAAATAATCGCACTTTGCATCGAGGCCCGCACGCCAGATGGGGTTTGGGAAATCGTCAAAGAGCCGGAGATAGTAATCGCGGGTATCCTGTTTCCCATGTGCATCGGGATTTTCCTGCGTTCCCGACCGATCGTTCCTGTTTGTCATGATCTGCAGAACAGAGAAACACCGGGATACGGCATATTGCCACGTACGGGCATTCTCTTATCTGTTAAATATTTCTGTTCGATTAAATAAATTTGGATGAGATAATACACAAGGCAGTTTTTTTCTCATTTTTCCCGTTATTACCGAAAAGGTCTGCCGGCTTCTCCGCGAGACCGGGACTCCTGCGTAAGTGATAGTGCGTCCGGGAAACCGGAAAACCCACGGATTTTAAACCCCAGTACAGCATACAGAGGAAATACCAGAAACGGGGAAACGGGGAACATGGCAGAAACGGGATCTTTTGCAGGCACGCTTATCCCCAAGGACCGGGTCACGACCCTGATCGATGCGATCTATGCGTTTTCCATGACGCTGCTCGTGACCACCATCGATGTCCCGAGCAAGTACGAGCGAGTCAGGGTAGCGGCCCCTGTCCATGAAATTATCACAAGTGTCCTTCCCGATCTTTTCCATTATTTTATCGCGTTTACGATCCTTGCCATCCTCTGGTATTTCCACCACCAGCAGTTCCGCCACCTGGCCGGCCTCAACCGCACCCTGCTCGTCACCACAATGACCTCGCTCGCGTTCGTCTGCCTTGTCCCCTTCTCCACGAATATTGCCGGGGACTACCCGTACGATGTGCTCGGCGCAATCATCTTCGAGCTCGACATCTTTGTGATCGGCCTTATCACGATTGTCCAGTGGTACTATCTCCGGAAACGCAGTGCCGTCCTCCTCCCAGGCCTTACGATTGAACGGATCGATCGGGAGATCGTCTGGAGCTGGGTATTTCCCCTTCTCTCCATTGCCGGGATCGCAATCGCAGTCGCCCGCTTCAGCTGGAGCCCTGCGGTGTACATCCTTGCCCCGCTGATCATGGCATACCTGTACCGGAAAGAACCGGTCTAGAAAAAAAGCAAACCAGGAAAATACCGGGTCATCCGGGAACATTCCCCGGATCTACTCGCCGATGATCCGGGCCGCACACACCGTTGCGGTCCGGAGGAATTTCCGATCTTCCGGCACGGCATTCCATGCCCCGGCAAAGAGCAGGAGCAGGGCATTGTCGAGCGCTGCATCGTATCCCGGATCGTAGCCGTCCGCTCCTTTTTCTGCAGCCGGCAGCGGCCGGGCAAGGAGCGGTTCGTCCGCGGGTTTGAAGTGGCGGTACCATTCCGGCCGGGGCCGGGATTTCTCCGTGATCTCCGCCTGCTCCCGCACGATCTCAAACGCGGTACCAAATGCAGGAGCACAACCTGACCGGTCGAGTGCGAGAATTCCCTCATCGGCTTCGTTTCGGACTTCGCCGTAATCCCCGGAGGTGTACTGCAGGAATACCGTGGCCGCCCGGTGCGCTGCGGCCGGAGGGAGACCGGCACAGGCCGGCTGGATCTTTTCGATATAACCGACAAGCTCCGGGGGAAGTTCCACTTCTTTTTTGCCCTGCGGTTCCGCGCTCCCGAACCGGCACTTCAGCCGCACCAGCAGGGCCGTGAGGCTTGCCGCGTAGAGCAGTTCGAGCACGATGGTTGCCACCGGCTCGCTCAACGGCACGGCAAAGAAGATGAGTGCATAGATCGGCGTGGTCAGCGAAACGATATCCTTTCGTGGCCGGATCCACGCAAGATATGCGAGAATAAACGATGCGATAACGCAGCCTGCCGCCGTGATCCGGAGATCGACCGGAACCCCGCCGGCCCATGAAAGGATCCCGAGAAAAGCGCCGCCAAACCCGCACAGGGGTATGGCGTATTCGAGAACTGCCGGGGACCGGCCCGGCGCTGCCGCACTGCAATTAAAAGACATGCACGCACCCCGTACGATTAAAGACCTATTTCTGCTGAGCGGACGATGAAGTCTTTTCTGCCTTTTTGATCGAGACGCAGTTGATCACCGGATCTCCTGCCGCAATGTACCGGCGGATCACCATCCCGACTACCTCGACAACATCGTGCTCGTGGATCTCCTCATCGGGACTCGTGAACATTTTCACGGAAATTTCGCCCGACCGGTCGGCAACAATGTACTGCGGGCGGTTGAGGAACTGGAACCGGATCTTCTCCACAACACCGGTGATCCGGACCGGCTTTCCGATCATGTTCTCGTTGATGAGCTTGATCCGCACGGTCTTTGCCTCGGCTTCATAGACCGGCGCTAGGTCGGCATACTGGCTCCGGCTCATGTAATTGAGCGTGAGGGGGATAAACAGCAGCAAAAACAGGGCCGGGATCATCCAGATCAGCTGCGACCGCACGAGCGGGCTGTACGCCGCTGCGGTAAGCAGCATGAGCATGAATATCACAAAGACCGCAATCGAAAGGATCGAGATCTTCACATCAATGTTGCCGATCTTCATCGTAAAAAAGGAATATGGAAGTCTGTCTACTTCAGTGCTGCGATCTCTTTCCTGAACGCAACCCAGTAAACGACACCGACAAAGAACAGACCGCCCACGATGTTACCGATTGTTACCGGGATAATGTTTGCCGTCCACATGTTGATCCAGTTAACGGTCGTTGCGGTATTTGTCGCTCCCGCGGTAAATATACCAGCCGGGATGAAATACATGTTTGCGACGCAGTGTTCAAAGCCGCTTGAAACGAAGGCCATGATCGGGAACCAGATCCCAAAGAACTTGCCGATCAGGTCGTCGGCACAGATACCAAGCAGGATTGCGAGGTTCACAAGCCAGTTACAGGCAATCGCCTTGAGGAACGCGGACCACATGCCCATCATTCCCACATAACTGACTTTTGCCGTGGCGATCGCCATCGCCCGTGTTCCAAATGCTGTGGCTGTGGCCGTACCGGCAGCGTCAAATGAGACAAACGGCCCGTACGCCATGATGTAAGCCCAGACAATCGATCCGATAAGGTTTCCGATATATACCCAGACCCACAGGTTGATGATCTGTCCCCAGGTCACCTTGTGGATGAATGCCGCCATCGGGGCGAGCATTGCATCGCCCGTAAAGAGTTCTGCTCCCGTAAGTACGATGATAATAAGCCCGACCGGGAAGACCGCACCGAGAATCAACTGGGAAAAACCTGCACTTGCCGTGCCAAACCGCAATGCGGCATCGCTTGCCTGGATACCCGTGCTGCACACAGTTGCAAGGGCACCACCCATTGCGATATACGCCCCGGCCATGAACCCGCGAACGAGCATGTTCCAGGTGGGCAGGCCAACCTTGTATTTTCCGGCATCGCCGGCTTTTGCGACGATGGCTACCGGAGGATGAAACACCATTCTCTAACACACCTCTTTTTTGGAAACGACTTGGTACCTATTTCAAGCAACCGGGGGCATCTGGTGTTACAACAGAGAGAATCGAACATTGCCCGAGATAGGTCAAATGGATCATTTTTTTTTGCACTCTTAATCCTTTCTAAATGCTTTCCGGTAGGTTCACGCCGGAGAGGCGATATCGGATTTGCATGGCAGATGCCGGACCGGAAACGGACCGGGTGGCAGGACGGGCTTTTGGATCCTGCGGTACGATCGGCGTGGATCGACGAAAACCGGGGCCGGATCATACCCCCTAAGGGACCGGTCCGGCCGGGAAAAGAACGGTGCGCGCCCCGTTTTGCCGTTACGCAATAATACGCCCGTATTTTACTTTTTCATAAAGTAAACGGGTTCGGGGAATTACCGGCCGGACCGTATGTCCGTACTGCGAACAGGAAAAATCCTGCAAAGCGAGAGCAGATTCTCCCTTTTTGGAATATAACGGAAAATAATGCCCGGTTCCGGTGACCCGGGACTGAACCGCAAGCCTTTCTTATGGCGTGCCCGATATTCTCCTAACTGCACGGTCATCCGTCTCCAGTCAGGTTACCATGAAGTGTTCCGTCATTTCCGGGCCGGTCTTCCAGTACCACAACCGCCCGGGCCATATCGAATGCTGGGATCGCTTAGACGCAGTCCTCCGGGATCTTCCGGCCGGTGTCAGGGTATCGGCCCCGGCCGCAGCGGACAAAATCGATCTGCTGCGGGTACACCAGCCCGGGTATCTCGCATGGCTGCGCCGGCAGTGTACGCTCCGCTCCGCATACGATACGGTAGACGAGTTCGGGTGTACGGGAGGCTATTTCTCCGGCAACCTGTATATCCCGGGATTTCTGGACGCAAACACGTATCTTACGCCGCGGTCGTACGAGGTTGCAACCTTTGCCGCCGGTTCGGCAATCGCGGCGGCGCACCGGGCCCTTGACGGCGAGAGCTGTTTTGCGCTCGTCCGTCCCCCGGGCCACCATGCGGCATCGGACTGGGCAATGGGGTTTTGCATTGTGAACAATGCAGCAATCGCAGCGGCAGAAGCCCTCACTTCGGTCGACCGCGTGGCAATCGTGGACTGGGACGTGCACCACGGGAACGGGACGCAGGAGATCTTTTACGCGGACAGCCGGGTGCTCTACTGCTCGGTCCATGCAGAGGGGATCTTCCCGCACTCGGGAAATGCGGACGAGTGCGGGGTCGGGCTCGGGAAAGGGTACACGCTCAACGCACCGCTCCCGCTCGGGAGCACGCTCGGGGATTATGCGTGCGTCTTTTCGGATCTCATCCTTCCCGCTCTCGAACGCTTCGGCCCGGATCTCGTGATCGTCTCGGCCGGGCAGGACGCTCTTCGTGACGACCCGGCCGGGGGAATGAACCTTGCACCGGGGGATTACGGGATCCTGGCCGGGATGCTGATTGACGCCGGTGCCGTTCCGGCCTTCGTGCTCGAAGGCGGATACGGGCAGTCCCACCCGGAGGCAGTTCGGGCAATTCTCGAAGCAGTGGCCGGGCACCGGGAACAGGAGCCGGTACCGGCCCCATCGGATGCGGTACGGGAACGGGTCGGCAGGCTCCGGGAACTTCACCGGATCTGATATAATCTCTATATTTTACTAATGAATTATATAACAAAGAGATAATTCAAATTTTAAAGGATTTTTATGGCTGGTTTAGTTAACCAGATAAACCATTAAAAAACGGCAATTTTGAAAATACGAATTATAATGGTAAATCATGAAGAACTATAGAGACAGGCAGTTTTATAATTACCTGGGGGAAATATGCTTCTTAGATGACGCCGTCAGAGACCTGCGGAGATACTTTTTCCCGCGAAGCAATCAACAAGATGAGAATCGGACTTTCGGCCATCCGTGAGATTAACGCATCGGTAAAGATGCTCTCGTTAAATGCCCGCATTGAAGCTGCGCGGGCCGGGGATGTCGGGAAGGGATTCGCGGTAGTCTCTGAAGAAATGAAACGGTTGAGCGACGATATCCAGGTGACTGCGGAAAAGCTTGACGGCGAGATCAGCGGTACAGAGCACGAGATGGCAACTGCCGAGTTGAATGCCCGGGGGAACCGGTTGAGCGACCTTGCCTTCAATGCGATCGAGATCCTGGACCGCAACCTGTACGAGCGTACGGCCGATGTCCGCTGGTGGGCAACGGAATCCGCGTTTGTCGAAGCATGTGCTGACGACACCAGTGAGGAAAGGGCCCGGCTTGCGGTAAAACGGATGGACATTATCTTAAAAAACTACACGATCTACAAGGAGCTGGTCCTTGCCGACAAAGACGGCCGGATCATTGCGAACGGACGGCCCGGCCAGTTCCCGCTGGAAGGAAATAATATCTCATCGGAGCCCTGGTTCTCGGGAGCTGCTGCAACGGCAAACGGGCTGGAATATTTCGTGCAGGACATCGGGCCCTGCACCTTAACTAAGGATAATGCCGTTATCTACGCTGCGGCAGTACGGGAAGGAGGCATGACCAACGGCCGGGTCACCGGCGTCCTTGCCGTGATATTTGACTGGAAACAGGCAGAGTATATTGTCAAAAATGTCCGGCTTCTGGAGAACGATAAGGCCGGTTCCCGGGTCATTCTTTTCAACAGCAGCGGGAAAGTGATCGCTGCAAGCGACGGGAAGGGAGAGCTCGTGGAAGATGTCTCGACCATTACCGGGATAAAAAAGGCGCTTGCCGGTGAGAAGGGATTTTCCATCGAACGGGTCGGCGGCAAAAAAACCCTCGTTGCTTTTGCCTGCACGCCCGGGTACGAGACCTACCGCGGGCTCGGCTGGGGCTGCGCAATCATGGTACCCGCATAAATTGTCAGGATAACAATCAGCCCCTTTTTATGTACTCCCCCTAGCGAAACGGGTGTGGCAGTGCCACCCGTTGAGCGCGAGGGGGCAGGGGGGCGGGTGTTCGCTATCCCCCTTTTTCATATTCCTGGCGTAACAAATGCAACGCAGACAGACAACAGCAATTTATTGAGAATATATTCTCGTATTTTTACCTGTTTTAGGCAGGGCAAACCCAAAAACGCACTTTTACCAAACCCGCCGGCTTCCCGGCAAAAAAGAAAAAAATTGTATAATTATTTCTTCGGGACCGGGTTGAACACGTTCTCGTAGATCATGTCGCTGTGGGTGTTTGCGAGACGGGCACGCTCTGCCCTCTCCTCGACAAACGCGTGGAGCGGCAGTTCCATGTCGCGTCCCGGCACGTGGCCGAACATCTTTTCGAGTTCAACCTGCTGGGCGTGCATGAAGAGCGCATTCGGGATCTCCGCGGGGCAGAGTTCTTCGCACTGGCCGCAGTTCACACAGGAGTCCGCGATGTGTGCGTAGCGGATGAGGTGGAACATGAAGTCCGGCGGGACTGCGCCGTTCTTCACATACACCGGGTTCTTGGTGGTGCAGTCGACACAGTAACAGATCGGGCAGGCGGAGATGCACGAGTAGCACTTGATGCAGCGGCTCGTCTCCTCCATGATCTTCTTTAACCGGTCCTTGCCTTCGCCAAGACCTTCAAAGTCCTTTGCCCGGCACTTGTCGCCGAGCTTGAACATGGCGCCTTCGACTTTTCCGCGGATCTCCAAACCCTTCGGGTTCGGTGCCTCGGTTGCAAGGATGCCCTTTTTCACTGCGCCATCAATGAGGCTTGCGCCCTTCTCGGAGCAGACTTCGACAAAGGTTGCCTTTCCGGCTTTGGGGCCGATAACACCCCAGTTACCGCAGGCAAGATCTGCCTGGCGCGGGATCTTCATCTTGCAGCGCCGGCAGTTGGTCCGGCGGCCGTAGCCGTGCTCTTCGAGCTCGTCAACGGAGATTCCCTTGTGTCCGCCTTCGTACTCGATAATGAACTGGCCCTTGTCGATCTCTTCCTTGTGGACATTGTCCGGGTCGACACCGTACTTGTCGGCAATCATCCTGCGGGCAAGGACCGGGCTGACCGACCCACCGCAGTTGACACCGATCATGTAGATGTTGTCGAGGTTGATCTGCTTGCGCTTCGCAAGTTCGTAGAACGCCATCGCATCGCAGCCCTTGACCGTGACACCGATCTTCATGTCCTTTGCGCCATTGAAGTACTTCTTGATGAGCTTGGGCAGGAGGACGGTACCGCAGTGGAGCGAACCGGCGGTCTTTGCGAGCTGGGCCGCGTCGGTCACAAGGGTCGGCTTTGCATCGTAGAGGTCTTTACCCTTGGAGATGACAAGGACCGCATCGACTGTCTTTGACTCAAGAGCGTACTTCCAGAGGGTAGTTACCGCACCACCGAGCTCGGCAGTCTTCTGGATCTCTGCATCGTTGGTCCACGCGTAGAGCATGTCGCCTTTCTTTGTCATGGTTAGTTCCCTCCTGACACTTTCTCAACCTTTGCAACGGCAGCACCGTGCATTCCCGGAACCGCGATAACACCCTGTTTGATGTCGGTAGTTACCTCTGCCCGTACCTGCACGGATGCACCGGACTTTGCGGTGACTTTCACACTCGAACCGTCAGCGATGCCGAGCGCCTTTGCGTCGGCCTTGTTGATCACGCCAACCGGTTCGGGGAACTCGCGGAGGATCTCAGCGGTGTGCAGGGAGAGCGTGCCCATCGGCCACTGGCCCTCGACCGCGAACGGGAATTCGCCGCCGGCTGCTTCCGGAGCCTTGTACTCGACCGCGGCAAAGACACCCTTGCCATCCTTTGTCGCAAACTTGTCGGCATAGAGGAACGCTGTCCCGAACTTGCCGCCGGCTGCCGGCCACTGGACTGCCTCGGGCCGTTCAAGCGCGGCATACGTGATGCCTGCATATGCCGGGGACGGTCTTTGCAATCTCGGTAAAGATCGCTTCTGCATCCTTGAACGCGAAGTCCTTCTCGCTGCCCATGGCCTTTGCGAGCTCGCAGACGATCTGCCAGTCGGCCTTGCTACTCCCGACCGGTTCGACTGCCTTTCTTACTTTCTGGACACGGCGCTCGCTGTTGGTCTGGGTGCCGTCGCGCTCGGCAAATGCTGCCGAGGGAAGGACAACCGATGCCTTCTCTGCGGTCTCGGTCAGGAACAGGTCCTGGACAACCAAAAAGTCGAGTTTCCCGAGTGCTTCGGAAACGGATGCGCCGTACGCGGCGAGGTTCTCGCCCATGATGTACATTGCCTTGATCTTGCCGGCTGCTGCCGCTTCGATCATGGCGGGTACCGCAAGGCCGTTTGCCTGCGGGACGCAGCCGACATCCATTGCGCCCTGTGCGTTTGCCTTTCCGCGCAGGAGGGTGACACCGGATCCTGCTACACCGGCATTGCCGGTGAGGAGCTGGAGGTTTGCACATGCCCGGACAAGGTCGCCGGAGACTGCTCCTGCCGAAGTAACGACTGCTGCCGGAGCGGCTGCCGTGTAGATCTCGGCTGCCTGCTTGACAACTGCTTCGTCAATGCCGCAGGCTGCTGCGGTAGCGGAGGGGCTGCATGCTGCAACCGCTGCTTTGCACTTGTCAAAACCGGCGGTTCTCTTTGCAATGAAGTCCTTGTTCTCTTTTCCGGCCGCAACAATTGCGTTTGCAAGGCCCATCATGAATGCGACCTCGGTGCCGGGGGTTGCCGGGACATAGAGGTCGGCGAGCTTTGCAGTCGCACCCTTCTTTGCATCGACAACGATGATCTTTGCGCCGTTTTTCTTTGCCCGGATCACGGCACGGCCGGCAAGCGGGTTCTCTTCGAGCGGGTTAGAGCCCACCACAAGGATTGCCTTTGCTTCGGCAAGATCGGCAATGGAGTTGGTCATTGCACCGATGCCGAATGCATCGGCAAGGCCCTTGACCGCGTCGGCATTGCAGCGCCGGCCGCAGTAGTCGATGTTTGCGGTCTTGAGCACGTTTGCCGCGAAGTTCTTAAAGACAAAGTTGTCTTCGTTGCAGGTCCGTGCGGACGCAACGCAGCCGATCTCCTCGGGCTTGGCACTCTTGAGTTTCGCCGCGATCTCCTTGTATGCGTCTTCCCAGCTGGCCTCGACAAACTTCCCGTCTTTTTTGATGAGCGGGGTGGTAAGCCGGCCCGGGTGGTTGACAAATTCATAGGAACGGTTCCCGCGGATACAGACCTTCCCCTCGTTGACCGGGTTGCGGTGCCAGGGTGAGATCCCGGCAACCTTGCCATCCTTTACAACAAGGTTGATCCCGCATCCGGTCCCGCAGTAGGGACAGGTGCTTGGTACATACGTGAATTCCATATTCTTTCCTCGAACAAAAAAGTCTGTTCTGGATATATTTAACCTTGATCAAAAGTAAAGAATTTTTGATGAATATTTGTGGGGCACCAATGTCCGGACCTGGACAAAACCCATGAGGGTTCTCTTCGGCATATCGTCGGAAAACCGTGGACTTATGAGAAAATGACCGCACGACAATCGTATTTCAGGCGCGCAGTGCCCCATTTTTGACGATTCCGGTTCTTTATCGGGTTTGCCATGGTTGCATATATGCGTATCGCGGTGCCGGAAAAACCCGATTAATTCCGTATACTTACCGGACATTCCTCAGGCCAGCAGCGCATTAATTACCCGGGACTGTCCATACATCTCACGGACAAAAAGGATACGGCCTGTAATGGCCGGGCCGGTCCGGACACAATATATCATACCCATCAATCCACCGATAATGAAGTCACCCGCATATCCCCGATGCTTGCAAGTATTGTACAGAGCGGCCTTGCTGCCGTTGACGGGTTCACGGTTCTGCGAGCTTGGCGCATGCCCGGCCTGCGGCGGGCCGTCTCGGGCTACGATACCAAACAGAGGATCTTTGCCGTTATTCCGCGACCGGGGAGGAGGAGCGGCCGGTCCATGTCACGGTCAAACGGTTTGCCTGCCGGGCCTGCGGCAGGATCTCCAATGCGGACGAGCCGTTCTACCCGGGGACACGGATCGGTTCCCCGGTAATCGAATCTCTGCCTTACGCTCGCAAAAAACAATGCCGGCAAACCGGACGGCAGCATATCTCGACGCATGGGCGTCCAATCGTGAACCGGAGCAGCTGCCGGCTCTACATCGAAGGACCATGCCCGCCCGGTCCCCGCAAACGACCTCTTTGGGATTGGCGTGCCGCTCTCGGTTGTCTCACTCTCTTCCCTTGCAGTCCGGGCCGGCGAGGGGACTCCCATCGAAGGGGCAGAAGTTCTCGCGGCCTGTGGTTTCCCATCCGCAGACCGGGCAGCGCTTTACCGGGCGCCGGGAAAGAACGGGACAGCGGGAAGAACAAAAGAGAAAGAAGAACGGCACGTGCAGGTACCAGAGCACAACCGTAACGGCAATTGATCCCGCGAGCAGGCAGGCGCTCAGTTTCCACGGGTCCGTACTGCCACCCCTCGCGGACCGCGTACGCGGGCAGGGCATCGGCCGCCGGCCCGAGTGCTGCGTTAAGATCCGTCCCGCTGCATTCCCACGCAAAGATCGCAGCACCGATACCGGCTACGATAACTGAAGCTTCGCTCTCTTTTTTTGTCCGGGCCACGGCGTCCCGGATCATCGTGCGCTGCCGGTCCCAAAACGCGGAGGCAACCGCAAGCGCCCCCTCCTCCCCGATCTCGGAGAGGTCGGCACAGACTACCCGGGCAAGCCGGCGCAGGGAGCTTCGCGGTCTTCTCCTTCCCCTCCGGTGCATCGCAGGTGTACTGTTCCGTCGCGATGTGGCCGAGTACGAGATGGGCGTCGGCGCTCGCTGCAAAATATTCGGTGCTGACCGGTGTCGGTATGCCATGAACGTCCACGGACGAGACCAGCGTTGCAACCGGTGTCCGGAGCATGCCGGTATAGACCAGGTATCCTTTCTGAAGACGGAGAAGATCGGTAAGATCGAGAAGCGAAGAGAACCGGTTGAGCGGGATGATGTCCGCGGTCGTGCTCCCGATATCGAGCAGAACGGCATTCGGGTATTTCGATCTCAGGTAATCTGCGGACGCAAGCCAGTTTGCCGCGGCAAGCGCCGGCACCGGGCCGTCATGAC
>Ga0268359_11890_pt1 | contig 185933 bp, 168 predicted proteins | sample BioMet11_FD_194416 | JGI IMG/M metagenome (GOLD analysis project Ga0268359, IMG submission 194416) | Sewage microbial communities from Oakland, California, United States - Biofuel 11 (PacBio Assembly) | ecosystem: Engineered > Wastewater > Sewage > Unclassified | place: USA: California...
AGAGTTGAACTTCGTTCAATGCTGGCACGGGAGATCGTTCGAGAAAGGTTGATTTTTCTATTTATATCGATTTTGCCAACGACGAAAGGGACAACCTCATCAACAAGGATCTGTTTTCAGCATACCTCAAGCAGATGAAAAATTTGGCAAAGGAGCACAACATTAAGCTTAAGTATGAGCCAGTAATCCAAACGATTCTCCGCTTACCCGACATTCTAAAAGTTGAAAGGCAAGAGCTCGCTGCGGAAGAGTGGAACATTGTTTCGCAAGGTGTGGCTGATGCCATAAAGCAATTCAACGAATTCAGAATTCAAGAAGGAATGGCACTCCAGAAAGATTTTGAGCGTCAAATTTCAACCATTTCAAAACGACTTGACGCCGTAGAACCATATGAAAAAGAGCGCATTGAAACAGTAAAAGCTCGTCTTACAGAAGCCTTTGCCGATTTGAGTAACCAACCCGACCCTGACCGTTTTCAGCAAGAGGTGATTTTTTACCTCGAAAAATTAGATGTAACGAGGAAAAGGTAAGACTGCGTAACCATCTTAAATACTTTATGTCTACCATAAATGAGGAGGAGAACGTGGGAAGAAAACTTGGTTTTATTAGCCAAGAAATGGGTCGAGAGATTAATACCCTTGGCTCGAAGGCAAACCACGCAGCCATACAAAAGTTGGTAGTGGAAATGAAAGATGAGCTGGAAAAAATAAAAGAACAGGTTCTCAATGTACTATAGCAATGAGCGGTAAACTAGTTATCTTCTCAGCCCCCTCCGGAGCAGGTAAAACTACCATTGTAAAAAAGATGCTGGAACAGTTCAGTCGTTGGAATTTTCGATATCGGCCTGCAGCCGACCCAAACGAAATGGAGAAATAAATGATGTTGATATCATTTTCTTTCACCATCAGAAATTCCAGAAAAAATTGAGGCTGGAGACTTTGTGGAGTGGGAAGAGGTTTATCCAGGAAGTTACTATGGAACCCTGCGTTCGGAAGTAGAGTGTATCTGGAATAAAAATCATGTAGTTTATCTTCGACGTAGACGTTAAGGGTGGACTTAAGTTAAAAGCACAATTTGGGAATGCAGCGCTTGCCATTTTTATTATGCCACCCTCTATTGATGAGCTTAAAAAACGCCTCGAATGTCGATCAACAGAGAGTGCTGAAACTCTCGCTACAAGAATTGCCAAAGCTGAAACAGAAATTAGCGTTGCATCTTGTTTCGACCAAATAGTGGTCAACGATAATTTGCAGAAGGCCATATCGGAGGCGGCACAATTGGTACAACTGTTTTTAGAAAAAGATGAAAGAGGTAGGCCTTTTCTTTGGTTCATTTAATCCTGTTCACATAGGCCACTTGATTATTGCAAACTACTGTGTCGAATTCACTGAACTAGAAGAGGTTTGGTTTGTACCCTAGCCCACAAAACCCATTAAAAAAGAGGGAAGATCTGGCCAGCCCTGAGGTTAGACTGCAAATGTTAAAAATTGCCCTAGAGGATAGGCATCCAAAAATAAAGCTTTGCCTCGATGAACTACAGTTGCCAACCCCTTCGTATACCCATCAAACCATTGAACACCTCCAGCAAAAGTATCCCGAACTTAACTTCACACTAATTCTCGGTGACGACAGCTTGCGATCACTCCATCGTTGGAAAAATTACACCAACATTGTCCAGCAAGTAAAATTAATGGTTTACCCTCGACGCAATAATATTACAGATCCCCAATACCCTTCAATATTCCCTATAATCAAGTTAATGCGCCATTAATTGATATTTCATCCACACAAATTCGTACTTGGTTGGCAAACCATTACGACGTACGAATGTTTCTTCCCAAAGAAGTGTATGAATACATTATTCAAAATAATCTCTATCAATAATGAACCTACAACAAAATATTGAGAAGGCCCGCGAACTTGCAGACAGTTACCAACTCGAGGAGGCAAAACAATTGCTCAATGATATCATAGAGAAACATCCAAACAGCGATGACGCTTTCTACCTTCACGGAAACATTGCCCGTCGTGAAACCAACTTTGGAAAAGCCATCAATTGCTACAACAAGGCACTTGAAATTAACCCCAATAATTCGGCAGCCTCAGGAGCAATTGAGATGCTCAATGAGATTTTAGCATATAGAAATACAGATCTCATTAATCCTTAACCTAACCCATTTACAAAAACGCCGCTTTTCCCTCCACAATTCCCCAAGTTGTGGATTTTTATTCCCATCACTTCGTCACTAGGTTGCCGTATATCACTATATATCTGACAGATAACAAATGTTTTATTTGTGGCTCGCAGGTTGCATTAAGTAGTAAAATAAATTTAACTCACATAACGCCATGAGAAAATTACTGCTAGGAATTGCAATAGCTGCATCGCTTACTGCGTGCAATCAAAAGGAAAAAGCCCAAATAACTCAGCTTCAAGCCGAAAAGACTCAAATGGTCAAAGATGCTGCATCAAAAGACTCTGTAATAAACCAGTTTTTTGAATCGCTCAACCAAATTGAAGCCAGTCTTGGCGAAATCAAGTCGAAGGAAGCAACCATATCCAAGGAAACTGCCAATGGTGGAGAGCTGAGCAAAGATACACGCGAAAAGATAAATGAAGACATAAAGGTTATCAACGATATTATGAATAAGAACAAGAGATCAATCTCTTGGTTAAGAAAACAGCTAAAAGAATCGAATATAAAAATTGAGGAACTACAAAAAATGGTTGAAAAAACCAATCAGATGCTTCTTCAAAAAGACTCCACCATCTCTCAACTTAAGGAAGTCTCACGAAGTTGAACTTTTCAATACAATCGCTCAACGACACACTAACTACGGTTAAGCAGGAAAACACCAAATTAGCCGGAGTTGTTGAAACAAAGACCAACGAGATAAACCAAGCCTACTTTATCATGGGCACTGAAAAAGAGCTCATTGCTAAAGGTATCGTTGTAAAAGAGGGTGGCTTTCTTGGCTTAGGTAAATCCATTAAACTTGCCTCTGCTCCTAGCGACCATATCTTTACCTCTGTAGATATGAGAACTCTCAACTCAATACCAATTACAGCAAAGAAGATTACTCTTGTAACTCCTCATCCTGCAAATTCATACGAGATTGTTGGAACTCAAAACAAGGTAACAGAATTGGTTATTAAAGATTCAAAAGCCTTCTGGCAGAAATCAAAATATTTGGTAATCTCCATTGAAAAATAGAATAACTTTAGCAAGGTTAATTAAGCAAGGAGCTGCTCTTATTAGGGCAGCTTCTTTCTTTTTATAGCTATCTTAGGCACACTATTTTCTTGATAAATGCCAAACGTTGAGAAGCGAAAAATAACGAGAAAGGTTACCGGTGGATTTTTCATCCTACTGCTCCTTGTTGCTGCAGCAATTTACCTATTAGTTTATCAAGCCAATCGGGCAAAACCTTACAGAGAAGCGACTGAACTTGCAGGGAAAAAAGCTGCTGTTGTAAACAGCATGCTCTCGCGCCTATTGGAGGTAGAACGGCTAGGAAGAGCTTTCCTTTCCACAACCAACGAACGTTACCTTAAAGCATATCGATACAATTTTCGTCAGCTACGATCAGACCTAGAGATATTAAAAGAGGAGAATTCAGAAAACAAAAATCAGCTTGCCCGAATATATCGAGTTGATTCCTTCATCAACCAAAAACAGCACATATTTGAGAGCATGTTTGCCCTTAAAAAGCAATATGTTGTTGACACTCTTAACCGCGATTCAATTCTCTATTTTGCACAAAGCATTTCAGATTCTGTAAGAGTAACAAAAACCATTCTCGAACGACACACCATTGAAAGAATACCCTATAAAGTTGAGCCAGAGAAAAAAACAGGATTTCTAAAGCGAATCTGGAATTCCATAACCGGAGACAAGGATGAAGAGGAACAATCGATTAAGCCACCACCTCCAATCGAAACAAGGATGGACACCTCCATTAAGTCTGTTTCCCATCCCGATACAACCATTTTATCCATTAAAAATCAGCTCATAGGAATTAGACACAAAGAACTCTCCATAAACCAAGAAATATCTCTGCAGGAAAAATTACTTCAAGCAAACGACCAAAAGATTGCCAACGATGTGAGGAAACTTCTCTATCTCATTGAGCAGGAAGAACTGCGCATGTCTGCAGAAAGAGCACAGCAGTCTGCCATATTCCAACAAAGCTATACTGGTATTCTCTTGTGTTTAGGGATTATCGGACTTCTTACCATCATAATCTTTTCCCTTCTCATTATGCGCGACCTTACGCGAAGCGAATTCTACCGTCAGGAGTTAGAAGAAGCAAAAGCACTTGCAGAGGAGCACTTAAAGATAAAAGAGCAGTTTATGGCCACCATGAGCCATGAAATAAGAACCCCCATAACTTCCATCATCGGTTTTACAGAGCAGCTAGGTCAAACAAAATTAAGTTCACAACAACAAACCTATCAATCGATTATTTCAAAATCGTCGGAGCATTTGTTAGGGCTTATAAATGACATTCTTGACTTTTCCAAAATAGAAGCAGGGATGATTAAGCTAGAGCATATCCCATTTTCACCCTATGAAACACTCAAAGAGGCCATTGAAATTATTGCACCAAAAGTTCGAGATAAAAAGTTAAAGTTGACAAGTAAAATAGATTTTCAATCTTCACTTACCTTGATCGGCGATCCGCTTCGACTTCGCCAACTTGCCTTAAATCTTCTCGGAAATGCAGTGAAATTTACTGAGCAGGGAGAGGTAAAACTTAAAGCTTCAACAGAAAAAGTTGAAGGCAAGAACATACTGCTCCATATTTTTATAGAGGACACTGGAATTGGTATTCCAAAAGAGTTACAAGGCGACATATTTAAGGAGTTCACCCAATCCGAGTCGGGAATAACAAGAAAATATGGTGGAACAGGTCTTGGTTTAGCAATTTCGAAAACGCCTTGTAGAGTTACAGCATGGAAGCATTGGAGTAACCAGCATACCAGCAAAAGGATCTGAATTTTATGCCAAGATTCCATTCGAATTATCAGCAGTTGATTTGCCACCACAAACGGAGACTGTCAATTCCCTTTCACCCGATTGCCTTAGTAGCTTCCGCATTCTAATTGCCGAAGACGATAGCACAACTCAACTCCTAACTAAAAACATTTTAGAGAAACATGGTGCAACCATTGACATCGCAGGTAATGGGATTGAAGCATTAACCTATCTTAAGCAAACGTGCAACACCTATCATCTTTTAATCTCCGATGTGCATATGCCCAAGATGGGTGGACCTGAGCTAATCCAGCATATGCAAAAAATATCTAATTTTAATCGAATACCAACACTCTGCGTCACGGCCAACAACGCAGAATCGGAAAAGCAAACCTTTATGGATGCTGGATTTAATAGCGTACTTGTAAAACCATTTTATGAACATCAACTACTCGAAAGGTAGGTATTCTTTTAAAACTTCCGTTTGAAATAATCGCCTCAAGCAAACAAAGTTCGTCATTTCCAAAACTCACTTTTGAAAACATCAAGCAATTTACTGGTGACGACCAAGAAGCCTATACTGCAATCCTCCACTCCCTTGACGAAAATATTCAAATAACTTCTCAGAATTTAAAGGAGGCATTGGATAAGAAAAACCACGAGGAGATCGCAAACCTAGCCCATAGAATATTGCCCCATCTTCGACAATTAAATGCGTTGGAAGCGGCACATATACTTGCTGCATTGGAGCAACTCAGAAACGAACATGAGATTAACTTCGTTGAGGTTCAGAAACAACTGACCTCTCTCTATACCAAATTCGAAGAAGTGATAAACGGAATAAAAGAAGAGCTGGATAAACTTTAAAAATCGATATTATACTGGCGCATTTTATTGTAGAGAGTCTTCCTATCGATATTGAGCAATAAAGCCGCCTTTGTTTTATTATATTTAACCTTTTCCAACGTTTCAAGAATAAGTTCATGCTCTCCCCTTTGCCGCGGCACTCCTCAGTGGACAATCGTTATCGTTATTAATAACGTGTTTTGAACTCTCCCTCACCAGCTCCTCGGGCAAAGTATCCACATCAATAACCGAACCCTTACTTAATAGAACAGCACGTCTAACCACATTCTTTAATTCACGAAGATTTCCCGGCCACGAATAGGTATTAAAAACGTTCATTACCTCATCCGAAAAGCCATCAGTGGTTCTATGAAGTTCATTGTTTGCAGATAATAAAAAGTGATTAACAAATTGTGGTAAATCTGGTCTACGATCTCGCAAAGGATGAACTAAAAACTGAGAATTCATTCAATCGATGGTAGAGATCCTCCCTGAAATTGCCCTTTTGAACTTCTAAGCGCAAGTCATCATTAGTAGCTGCAAGTATTCGTATATCCACAGGTATCTCCAAGTTTGCTCCCACTCTTCTAATCTTCCTCTCCTGTATCACTCTCAAAAGCTGCATTTGCACCTCATAGCTTAAGTTACCCACCTCATCCAAAAAGAGAGTTCCACCATTAGCGGCCTCAAACTGTCCCACCTTATCGTTTATAGCGCCAGTAAACGAACCTTTAATGTGACCAAAAAACTCACTGGCAGCCAAATCTTTTGGTAAAGCGCCACAGTCGATAGCAACAAACGGTTTTTTCATTTCTACTGCTCAACTCGTGAATTCTACGAGCAACAAACTCCTTACCGGTTCCACTCTCTCCAATAATGAGCACCGACATATCGGTTGGTGCCACCAGCTTAATATACTCCAGCGTTTTTTTTGCAACGGCACTTGTACCATCTACAAATTGTGATACAGATTCCTGCTTCACCTTACGAACCGCACGATTCTCTTTGCCTGAATCAACTTTTAAAGCAGCACTGATAGTGGCCAGAATTTCATCAGGGGTAATTGGCTTAGCCACATACTCAAATGCACCCATTTTCATAGCTTGCACGGCCGTTCGAATATCTGCATAACCGGTCATTAGCACAACGGGTATTTGAGGTTGCTCTCTCATAACCATCTCTAACAACGCTATCCCATCCTTATCGGGGAGTCTCAAATCGGAAAGAATAATATCAGGACTAAATTTTTTCAGTTTTTTACTCCCCTCAGAAAATGAAAAAGCCTCCTCAACTTCATAACCTCTCTTCTGTAGAAAGGTTTTAAGCATTAAGCAGAAGGTCACATCATCATCAACAATCAAAATTTTTGCCATTCCCTCTTTCCCTTATTCGAACTCAACACGTTAGATAGTAGTAATAATTCTAACAACTCACAAAACACCAAAGCCTAAAGATAAAACAAAAAAGTAAACCCGGATAAGTATTTCTACGACATCCGGGTTTCAGGAAAGAGCTAGAAGGGTTTGATCTATAAATTTACCTAATAATCTATACCCACCTTTGGGTAACTACTAAGTATTAACCAATACACCCATCATTATGAAAATATTATGCCAAATTGTTCCTAACACTCTTTTCTTACATACCTACCTGAATATCTGGATATTTAATATTTACAATTTGAATTTAGCCCAGAATACTTGTGGAATATATTCCACAGTGTGTGTAAGCCAAAGTGTGGAACACGATTCCGTACAAAAAAATATTCATTACGCTCCTTACTTAATCGTATAAAGGCAATTAACTGTAGTAATATTTGAACCAGCTGCAGCGCATTTTCATTGGGAATACACCTATAATCAGATAATATACAAATTGATAAGTAAGATAAAAGTGGCATAGTTCAGTATGAAAAAAATCCATTGTGGCATCTACCAACCTTGTTCTATTTCAACGAACAATTAACAAACACCACTTTCAACAAACCATCATTCTGACTAACAGGAGACTCCGCATTGCCATTATTAACAAGCACTACCAAAAAAAGGCAGCACCACCGATCAACCAACGACGAATACTACTTGTTAAGATGTTTCTGCTTTGAGCTTGGCAAAACCAGCGCGCCTTGGCAGAGCATTAATGGAACAAGCACATCAGTACGGTGGAAAACAGGGTCAAAGGCACCATCGATTCTATCATGGTTTGGGGAAACAACATCCAGCCATATTAGCGAAACAAGATTCATAAACAGCAAAAAAGACAATGGTATACAACCATCACAACTCGCCTAAGATAACAACGCAGATAATTGTATAGACACAAGACTCATGAATTGACTAAAAAAAACCGCCCTCTCACAGGGCGGTCCAATTTACAAATAAACAAAAAGCTAGATCTTATTAACCTCTTTAACAATAGCCATCCCCTTTTTTATGGCCTCTTCATTTTGGGGAATGAGATTGTGATGGCGCTCAGGAAGAGACTTTTTCAATCCCTTGATAATATTCTCCATCTTAACCACGGGCTTTAACTTCAGATAACCACCAAGAACTATCATGTTGAAGGACTTTGGGCTGTTCGTTCTAGCAGCTTCCTCAGCAGCATCAACCATGTAAACATTAATATCCTTACGTTCTGGATGGCGAGTAATACCGTTTGGATCATATAAAAGCAACCCACCTGGTTTCACATGCTTCTCAAACTTATCAAGCGATTGCTGATTAAGGATGATAGCGGTATCAAATTCCTGAACGATGGGTGAGCTAATACGGCTATCACTAAGAATTACAATAACGTTGGCGGTTCCACCACGCATTTCAGGACCATAGGATGGCATCCAAGTTACTTCCTGGTTCTGCATTACTCCAGAATATGCCAATATCTTACCCATCGAAAGTACGCCTTGGCCACCAAACCCTGCTATAATTATTTCTTCTTTCATTTTTTGCAACGTTTAAAGAATTAACACCAAAGACTACTCATCTTTCATATCACCAAGCGGATAAAATGGGAACATATTCTCCACCATCCACTCGTTTGCCTTAACTGGAGTTTGTTTCCATCCCGAACTACAAGTAGAAACAATCTCAACAAATGAGGTACCTTTTTTCTTACCAGAGTTTTCAAAAGCCTTAAGAATAGCCTTTTTTGCCTTACGAACAGCCGCAGGAGTTTGAACCGACTGACGAGTAACAAAACAGGTTCCCGGAAGCTGAGCAATTAACTCGGTAATTTTGAGAGGGTATCCATTTAGTTCAACGTTTCTTCCGTAAGGTGTTGTAGCGGTCTTCATTCCTACTAAGGTAGTTGGTGCCATTTGGCCACCAGTCATACCATAAATAGCATTATTAATGAAGATAACCACAATATTTTCGCCTCGATTGCAAGCATGCATAATTTCGGCAGTTCCAATGGAAGCTAAGTCCCCATCACCCTGATAGGTAAATACATACTTATCGGGATTCAACCTCTTAGTTGCAGTGGCAAGGGCAGGAGCACGACCGTGAGCAGCTTGCTGCCAATCGATATCGAGGTAGTTGTATGCCAAAACAGAACACCCTACCGGAGAAATACCAATAGTTTTTTCTTGAATACCCATCTCCTCAATGACCTCGGCAATAATGTTGTGCACAACACCATGGCTACAACCAGGGCAATAATGCATCACATTATCGGTTAAAATCTTCGATTTTCTAAAAACCAGATTTTCCTCCTTGATAATATCCTTTACGTCCATGGTTACTTTCCTCCTTTGATAAAATGTTTTTTGAGCGAGTCAACTACCTCATTAGGGGTAGGTATCATTCCTCCTAAACGGCCAAAGTGTTCAACAGGAACCTTTCCGTTCACTGCTAACCGAACATCTTCCACCATTTGACCAGCGCTCATTTCTACAGCAAGGATGGCCTTTAACTGTCCAAGCATCGCTTGAATTGCCTTTGTCGGATAAGGGAATAGTGTGATGGGGACGCAGCAGACCTACCTTTATACCCTGTTCACGAGCAATCTCAACGGCTTTTTGGCAGATTCGAGCCGATGAACCATATGCAACCAGCATGTATTCTGCATCATCGCACATTATCTTTTCAAAACGAACTTCACTTTCCTCAATAGCACGATACTTAGCCTGAAGTTTATGGTTGAAAATCTCCTGACGAGCCGAATCTAACTCAAGGGAGGTAGCTACATGGCGTTCGCGATTGGGCTTCTTACCAGTAGTAGCCCAGCTACCATTTAACTTTTCAATTTCAGCATCAGTCCAGCGCGGTTTGTAATCGCTCAATACAACCTTTTCCATCATCTGACCAATAACTCCATCGGAGAGTATCATGGCAGGATTACGGTATTTGAATGCAAGTTCAAAACCTAAATCCACAAAATCGTTCATCTCCTGAACCGAAGCTGGTGCCAGAACAATAAGCTTGTAGTCACCATGACCACCTCCCTTAACTGCTTGAAAATAATCACTTTGAGCTGGCTGAATAGTACCTAGTCCTGGACCGCCACGTACAAACATTTACCACCAAGCAAGGTAACTCTGCCCTGCAAGATAGGTAAGCCCTTCAGCCATTAAGCTAATGCCCGGACTCGATGAAGAGGTAAATACCTTTTTACCGCTTGCGGCACCACCATATAGCATGTTAATAGAAGATACCTCACTCTCTGCCTGAAGAACAACCATACCGGTTTCTTCCCAAGACGGCGTAGCATGAGGGTTTCCATAACTTCGGACTGAGGGGTAATCGGGTAACCGAAATATCCGTCACACCCACAACGGATGGCGGCTTCGGCAATAACCTCATTCCCCTTCATTAACCTTAATTCTCCCATTACACCAATGTTTAAATTGTTATTAATTTCTTCTGCTAAGCCTCAGCAAGTTTGACTTTATACACTGTGATAACGCTGTCGGGGCAAACAGCTGCGCAATTGGCACAACCGATGCAACTTTCAGGATTTGCCATATAGGCAAAGTTATACCCTTTAGAGTTCACCTCTTTTGCTAGGCCAATCACTTTGGTGGGGCAGTTAACAACGCAAACGCCACAGCCCTTGCATCTCTCTGTATCCACCACAATTGCTCCTCTTACTTTTGCCATATTTCGAAGGATTTATCGTTAAAAATTGGAATTTATGAACTTAATTAATTCTTCAAATTAAAATTTCACCCTTTAATTTAATGGATGGTCTTGATGAAACATCTTAAGCCGTTGCTCTAATACTGGAATTTGCGCATCGGTAATTTGGGAAACACAAGCTCTGAGTCCCTCACTCTTCTCACTTCCAGTTATAGAAAGGGAAATGGCACTTACCCCGTAGTAGAGTAGCTCTTCAATCAACTGCTCACCAGAAAAACCAGAATAGCTAATAGTAAAGTAAAACCATCAGCTATCGGTTGGTCTTCATCCATGTCATACACCAATTTGAAACCATTCTCCAAGAATAGCTTCTTTAATTGTTTTGCACGAACTCCATAGGCCTTTACGCTTTCAACAAAATTAAAATCTCCATCGTTAACAGCCTTTAATATTGCGGCTAAACCATACTGTGGCCGAATGACATGTGCCAGAAGATAAAGAGTATACAGCGCCATAAATCATGGCATAGCCAAAAATATCGGAAGAGAAATAGCGCTTGAGATCGGAAAATTGTCTATTGGCTAGTTCCGTTGAAATTACTAGCATTCCAATGCGTTGACCAGCATAGCTAAACGATTTGAACTGGAAATCAGCAGCAGGTAATTACGGGTATAATTGGCTACAGATACCTGAAATGGAGCAATCCCCGGCTTCGACATGTCTTTACGAAAGTCCATGGCAAAGTAGGCCAAATCTTCCACCACAATAACGTCATACTTTGTGGCCAACTCACCAATTATTTGTAGTTCTCCCTCAGTAAAACATATCCACGAAGGGTTGTTTGGATTCGAATAAAGAATGGTGGCAATATCACCCTTGCTTAGGTAACTTTCCAGCTTCTCTCTAAGTTTTTCTCCCCTGTAGTTATAGACATCGAAAGTTTCGAAACCCATTCCCAATACCCGAAGCTGCTGCTTCTGAACTGGAAAACCAGGATCGATAAATAGAGTTTTATTCTTACCAACGACACAACGATTTGCGACCAAAAAGGCCGCCATTCCACCCTGCATGGATCCGACTGTAGGCAAACAATACTTCTCGTCTACCTCAATGTTTATGAAATTTTTTACAAATCGCGCAATTTCCTTCTTTAAGGGAGGTATACCATCAATCATTGGGTATTTGGAAGCAACTCCGCGACGTAGGGCTTTAATTTCTGCTTCAATACCTATATCAGCGGGCTCTAATCCTGGCACCCCCATCTCCATGCGAACAAACTTCTCGCCTGAGGCAGCTTCAATCTCATTCACAAGTCTTACTAACTCACGAATAGTGGCCTTTCCAACGCTGGCTAGTTTAGAGTCCTTAACCTTGCTGAAAACGATCTCGCTGTTGATTGGTGTTTGTCTCATAAACAGGATGATTTTTCCAAGCACAATTTTACTCATTTTTGGATAATCAGAAAGATTTTGAATGTGTTTGATAACAATTTATAACCAATCTATGATTTTTAGTTACTTTTAACAGGCAAAAAGCCACTTTATCGAGAAGTGGTAATGAGGTAAGCAACAAAACTACATATAGATAAAAAGGCCCTCGAGCTGCAACACTCTGATTATATGAATAAAAAAGGGTTCGTTGCCTTTCGCCAACGAACCCATATGCTATAATCCTTAATACTATTGTCTACTCTAAATAAGTATAGCCATAGAGACCAGAACGGTACATCGAAAGAAATTCCTTTCCCTCTTCTGCTGTAATAATTCCATTCTTTACCGAAGTCGTAACCCAAGTTTCTACAGTACGGACCAACTTTTTTGAATTATATTGCACATAATCGAGAACCTCCGCAACCGTTTCACCATCAATAATTTGATCGATATTGTAAGAATCTCGGCCAACAGATACGTGAACCGCATTGGTATCGCCAAAGAGGTTGTGCAAATCGCCTAAAATTTCCTGATAAGCACCTACCAAAAATACGCCAATATAGTATGCCTCCTTCGTCTTAATTGAATGAACAGGCAAGTCGTGAGAGAAATTACGTGTAGAAATGAAATTGTCTATTTTACCATCCGAATCGCAAGTAACATCTTGCAATGTAGCTGACCGGTCTGGTTTCTCATCGAGCCGTTGAATGGGCATGATAGGAAAAATTTGATCGATAGCCCAAGAATCGGGAAGCGATTGGAATAGCGAAAAGTTACAAAAATACTTATCGGAAAGCAGCTTAGGCAGAGGACGTAAATCCTCGGGAGTATGCTTTGTTTCGCCATTCATTTGGTTAATCTCTCGGGCAATTGACCAGAAAAGACGCTCTACCTGAGCTCTTGTTTTTAGGTCAATTAGGCCAAGGCTGAAACGGTCAAGCGCCTCTTCCCTAATTTGCTGAGCATCATGCCAAGTTTCCAGCATGCGGGTTTGGTTGAGCGTTTCCCAAAGGGAATAAAGATCACGGACCAACTCGTGGGCATCGGCGCCAACCACCTCCTCATCATCCCATGAAGGAGTGGAGGTGGTTTCCAACACCTCAAAAATCAAAACAGAATGGTGAGCCGTAAGCGAACGACCCGACTCCGTTATCACGTTAGGGTGCGGAATATTATTCTTATTGGCAGCATCTACAAAGGTGAAGATGGAATCGTTTACATACTCCTGTATTGAATAGTTAACGCTACTTTCGCTGTTGGAGGATCGTGTACCATCGTAGTCTACACCAAGCCCACCTCCTATATCAACAAAATCGATGTGAAATCCATATTTGTATAGCTGCACGTAAAACTGCGAAGCTTCTCTAAGCGCTATCTTAATTCGCCTAATTTTGTTTACCTGACTTCCAATATGAAAGTGAATCAAGCGAAGACAATCCTTCAACTTATTCTTTTCGAGAAAATCTACAGCTTCCAAAAGTTCGCTGGAGGTAAGCCCAAATTTGCTCACATCTCCACCGGAATCCTCCCACTTACCGCTACCGGAGCTAGCAAGCTTTATACGAATACCAATATTAGGTCTAATTTTTAATCGCTTTGAGATAGATGCAATCAGCTTTAGCTCGTTGAGCTTTTCTACCACAATGTAAATGCGCTTACCCATTTTCTGTGCTAACAGCGCAAGTTCAATATAATCCTCGTCTTTATAACCATTGCAGATAATAAGAGACTCCGTATCGGTGTTGATTGCCAACACTGCATGCAGCTCAGGCTTTGACCCAGCCTCCAATCCAATATTGAACTTTTTTCCATGGCTAACTATTTCCTCAACCACGGGACGCATCTGGTTTACCTTGATAGGGTAAATAATAAAGTTTTGCGCCTTATATTCATACTCCTCGGCTGCTATTTTAAAGCAACTCCACATCTTTTCAATACGATTATCCAAAATATCAGGAAACCGAATTAACATGGGTGCCGAAACATCACGAATCAGCAACTCTTCAACCAACTCTTTTAAGTCGACTGCCACACCATTTTTCTTTGGCGTTACCACTACATTGCCCTTTTCATTAATTGCAAAATAGTTTACTCCCCAACCTGTTATGTTGTAAAGTTCAGCCGAATCTTCAATACGCCATTTTCTCATCAACGAAAGTAATTACCGCTTTAATAATTTATACCTAAGATAGTTAATAAAAAAAAATCGTAGCGAAAATAGACATTGTTTATCAATAAGGACTAAGGTTTTTTGCATTTTTTACGATAGAGGCCAAGAATTATATGAACGAAATGAAAGTTAGCGGCAAAAAAGGAACTACCCTTATTACAAAAAATCATTGAATACAAGCAAGTTGAAAACAATTATGGTTCAATGGCTATTATAAAATAATTTAAAGATAAACTCCATCGAAAATATCAATAGCGATAATCTCAACTAAAGATTAGCGAATATCGATATCATACGAATTTAACAACCCTATCACGCCTGGTATAGAAAATTTAGCTTTTCTAATTCGGTTATTCTCAGGATTTATTGAGTAGCCAGATGCGTAGGTAAAATCGGCTCGCTCAAGATTGGTTCTATCAAAGATGGCTCCGGTAAGGTTGCACCCGCCAAAATTTGCCTCTGCCAGCATTGCTTCCGAAAAATTTGCCTCCTCCATTGAACAGTTTGAAAATCGAATACCCTTAAGGCTCAGTCCAAAAAAGAAGGCATAGTTCAAATTGCACTCCTCAAACGACATGGAAAGCAAAAACTTACGCACCTTACTAAAATCTACGCCCATAAGCTTACAACCTCGAAAAACAGCATTCGTAAAAACAGCTTCCCCTACTGGCACCATACTAAGATTACAGAATTCAAAGGTACAATCGACAAACTCACTCCCTGAAAGGTTAAAGCCCGAGAAATCGCAGCTACGAAAGATGCAATCGCTAAATTCATAACAATACATACCATTTATTGACTCCAGGTTGACGAACAGGTGATCCTCAAAAAGCTCATTAGCCATAGTAAAACATTTTATTCTGAAAAGCTATTCAAAGATACAACAAGGCGTTAACTTACCTAAAGCCATAATTTATGATTGCTATTAAAAAAATAAGGCCCAACGAAAAAACGAAGGGCCTTTGGAGGAGAAAGTTAGCATCCTACTATTTAGTAGATTTAAGCAAATCGAGAATCTCTTGAACCTGCTTGCGCAGCTCCTCATTATCCTTTTTAAGTTGATCAATGGTTTTCTGCTGCTCCTTCATGGCCTCCACAAGCAGAGCCGTAATGGGAGCGTATTGCATGGTATACTTGTCATCTTCTTTAGAATAGTTCACCACCTCAGGAATAACCTTTTCTGCCTCCTGAGCAATGAATCCCATTTGGGTTCCCTTCATGGTGGAATCCTTCCAAGCAAAATTTACTCCTCTAAGATTTAACACCTTACTCAAAGCATTAGGAATGGTAACAATATTTGATTTAAGCCTCCCATCGCTCAACGCGCTCCATGATGTTGCAAAGGCATTACCATTAATTGTAATTGTTTTTGCGCTAAAATCGCCTTGCATAAGGGCTTGAGTGGAGTTGTTGGCTATGTAGAGCTTATTTGAACCAGTTTCGTTTTGACCAGCAGCCCTTCCAATAAAAACGTTTCCAGTTCCTGCAGAATTGGAGAGGCCAGCCAAATGGCCAATGTATACGTTGTAGTTTCCAGTAGTATTGGCACTTCCAGATTCTCGACCAATAAACACGTTATCGCTACCGGAAGTGTTGGCCAAACCAGAATAACAACCAATAAAGGTATTTCGGTAGCCGCTATTTGACTGATTTGCTCCACCAGCCATAGCTCCAAGGAAGGTATTTCCGTAACCCGTATTATTCTGCCCAGCCAAAGATCCCACAAAGGTGTTTACCGAACCATTGGTATTGTTCTTTCCGCTGAAAGCGCCAATGTATAGATTCTGCTCCCCAACCGTATTGGCAAAACCAGCCTGATAGCCTATGAAGATATTGTTATCACCATCGGTTGGCTCCATATCGTCGTGGTATCCTGTGGTACTATATCCTGCCTGATACCCAAGGAAAACATTGTACTGCCCCTTGTTTATCGAATACCCCGTCTGTTGACCAATAAAATAGTTATTTGGTGTCAATCGCAGGTAGTTGGTTGCAGCAACTCCGGCCGTTTGTCCGATACCAAAGCCCTTGGTTGGATCGGCAGTGTAAATTCTTGTGCTGTCGGGGGAAATGGTTAAGATATTGCTGGTTAATCCTGCGCGTGTGGAATTTCGACCACTTACGGCAAATCCACCTTTGGCTGGTCGGCCAACTACATTGCCAATATACACGGTGGTAGAATCGGGGGTTACGCGCATGATGTCGGTGGTTGTTCCTCGAGTAGAGTTTCTCCCGCTAACAGCAAAGCCACCCTTGGCGGGTCGTCCTTTAGCGGCCATATCCACCGTAACCTCAACCCCATCGGGATATACAGCAAATACAGAATTTCCGTTGATATCCTTCACCTCAAAGAGTGGAACAGAGGGGTCGCTATCAGTTCCTTTAACCTCCAGCATACCATTGGGTGTAGAAGTGCCAATACCCACGTTGTTACCCTTGCTGGGATATATACTTCCGCTTTGAGTCATGGTCCAATAGCTTGATGATGAATTTTGTGCGTAGAGTGCATAGGGAACCGACTGCATCTGGCTAACATTGCTTAATGGATAGGTTCCCAAATTATTGAGATCAACCTCCACCTTGAGAAAGAAGGGGCCGCTAGCCCAGTCAATGGCTGCAAATGTTCCGATGGTTGATCTCCCCTTTCCGATGGTGAGAGTTACCAAACCTTGCCCACTGGTAGTGGCACTTTGAGTTTCTACATAGATGGCTGTTCCAGTGGAACTTTCCTGCAGAATGCTAAACCGTAGTCCAACGGGAGCATTGATAACAGGGCTTCCAGAAGCATCACGAACCACAGCCTGATAGGCCATGCCTTGAGGCGATTGGGCTTGCGCAATCTCAATAAAAAAAAAGAAAAATACGAACAGTGTCTTAAGTGAGGAAAATATTGATTCCATAAAATTACATTTTAGTTTACATTAGATAGTGATAGTAAATATCCTTGTTGGAATTTCAGAGTAGATAAAGAAAAAGTGTCACTAATTCTTCAATATTTGCATAACCTTCAACGGTTTGTCTTTAGAAAAAATCTTTAGGATAAAAATTCCAGGGGTAAGGTTCGACAGGTCAAGATCAAATATTGCTTGTCTATCAAAAAGTGATTCCTCCTTTTCTAAGATTAGCTGCCCCTTTATATCATACAGCCTAACTTGGAGCATAACTTCAGTTGATTGTGCAATTTCGGCATGAAGAATTCCCGTTGTTGGATTTGGAAATATTTTTAAATCCATCGTAAGGAGATTATCTTCAATGGAGGTAACAACATAGGACGGCTGCTGAAAGCCCTGATTAACAATGAATGTAGACCCCGATAAGGTGAGGGTAGCTATCTCCCCAACCGTATAGGCGACAGTGAAGGTTGAACTTTTTGCCTCACCTCCACCGGCAGCAATGACTTGCTGAGCGTTTATCCTATCTATGGAAAACAGAGAAACAACCAAGATTGTAGTAATAATAAATCGATTCATATCACCAATTATTAGGTTTCATTTAGAGGAGTTATCAGGCACATTAATCATTACAGTCATAGGTGAACTCCCTGATTTGAGTAAAACCATTTTGTGAAATTTACGGCAGAACAAACTGAAAATAAACAAAAACTCCCACGAATTGGAATACGGTGGGAGTTTATGAGAATTAGACCAGCAAGCAAAGAGAATCTATACTTGCCTTTCCATTTTATTACTTATATAGCGTAGCCCAATAATGAGTTGATCGTCGATTTGCTCCGAATTACCCATCCAACGTTTCGATTCATCTTCAATCAATTTTTGCTGCTCATCCATTGGTTCATGAGATATTTTCAGCAGAAATTCCTTCAGCTGTTTCTTCATATACTTGCGCTGATCTGGTCCGCCAAATTGATCGGAAAACCCATCGGAAAAGAGATACAGCTGATCGCCTTCCCTAAGCGTAATATCGTGCCGTGTAAAAGGCTCCTCCTCCTTAACGTGAATACCAATGGGCATTTTATCTGGTGGATACTCAGCAAGTTCACCTTCACGAATTAAGATTAGTGGGTTATTTGCACCCGAAAACTCCAGCATTCCTGTTTTTAAATCTACTCGTGTAATTGCAATGTCCATTCCATCCCTAGACTCTCCCTCCTTGCCGGTTTGATTGAGCGACCGAATAACAAATTCTCTCAATACATTCAGAATTTCATCGGTATGTTTGATACTTGGGTCAGAAGCAATTTCATTTAAAAATGCAACTCCTAGCATACTCATAAATGCACCCGGAACACCATGGCCCGTGCAATCTACTGCAGCCGCAATTACCACGTTTTGAGCATCGAAATGGTAAACCCAATAGAAATCCCCACTTACGATATCGCGTGGCTTAAAGTAGATGAAATATTCGAGATTTGCGGACGATTGTTTATTGGGCAATACAGCAGTTTGTATGCGCTTAGCGTACCGTATGGAATCTGTGATATCCTTGTTCTTCTTTTCGATTTCCAAGTTTTTCTCCAAAATTTCGTCCTTTTGGAGAACAACCTCAGCGGTGCGCTCCTTCACCGTTTGCTCCAGCCTTTTCTTATCCATCTCCAGCTTACGTGTATAAAACCTCACCACAGCATATACAAAGAGAATAGCCAAAATAAAGTAGATGATGAATGCTACAAAAGTCCTATACCAAGGAGGTAGTATATCAAACTCAACACATGCAGGGCTCGATTCCTCACCATAAACATTTCGAGCTTTTACCCAAAACTTGTAAGTACCCTCTGAAAGATTAGGATAGCTCTTTTTGTTATCATTAGTCCACTTAGACCACCCCTTGTCAAATCCTTCCAATCGATAGCTATACTGGTTTTTTTGCTCATCTTCGTAAAAAGGTAAAGCAACGGTAAAGCTCAAGTAGTTATATTTAAACGAGATAGAATTATTCAAAACATAATGTCCAACTTCATTTAGATTCAATGTAGTGTTGATTTCAGGATCGAAACTGCCATTAAACAGCAGCGAATCCTCCTTTAGTGAAATTGATCTAATTAAAGTTGAGGAATTGCTCTTGGGCATTTTGCTAATCTTGGTGAGATCGAGTGAAAACAGCCCTTTTGAACCACCTATCCAAATGGTAGTATGGTCATTGTCCAAAATAACTTCAGGATTCGACATAGATGGGACACGTCCTGCCACATGCTCATCGAGCATCCAACCAGAAGGCATTTTCCTCGCCAAAATGTACCTCACATCGAATTGCTCCTTAACCACAAGAAGCAATAACTTGCTATTGAGTTGAAAAATCTCCTGTATTTTTTGTGACGGCAAGTGAAAGACTGAATCGAGCACTTTTGATGGCCGCAACTTATCGTTGGTTACAATGAACGTAGCGGTATCGGTAATTACATAACATTTGTTGTCCACCTCCACAACCCGAGCATTAAGCCCATCCTTATTCAAAAGCGCGGTGAAAATACCGCTTGAGTCAACCAGAAAAAGACCATGCTTTGTTTTGCACAAAAGTTTTCCATCGGGTAAATCCTGAATATCCTCGCAATTTTCGTTGATGCTATTCCATTTGTTGTCGAGTTGCCACAAACCACCCATCAGAGCTAGCCGTTTGAGGCTACGTTCACTTACAACGTACACCACCCTATCCGTAAACCGTGGCTTAACAAACTTATATGTGAGGGCATCAACTGAGTTGAAGCGATTAATTTTTTCACCCGAAATTTTGTAGACATAGAGGTTTGAACCAACCAGCATAACATCTCGACTTTTCTCCCTAACAACTATTATATTGTTAACCTGACCTTCAACCTCCTTAATTTGAACAAACTCGGGCAAACCTTGTCTATTAAATTGTAGAACAAACAATCCTCTGATGGTGCCAACGTAAAGTTTTCCATTGTAACGTTTGAGAGTTTGAACATTACCAAAAAGTCCAGACTCATCGGAAAAATGGGCTGTAATTGAAGGGAAATCGACATTAGCAACGCCAAGAACCAAAGTCATCCACAGTTGCATTGATTGAGATGATGAAGGACGAACCATTAGCCCGGTAGTCTCCTCACTAGCCAATCCATACTTTTTATTCACAACCGTAACAATTCGTCCGTTCCTATTCATTATAATAGTACCGCCAAAAGTTCCGAGCGCATAAGTTGAATCGTTGACCACGGCCCCAACATAGAAATTATTATCCTTCAAAAAATTGTTGGTAAGCTTTGCAGCTGGAGTTGGTTCAAACACCGATGATTTTCCAGAATTGAAGTTGTATAGGAATAAGCCATCCAAGTTGGTAGCAATAAGCCAATGTTCGGCATTGTAAGGTAAAATGCTAAAAATATCCTTCTTTTGAAAATAGCTTCCACCCTCAGCTAATTCCACCTTATTTCCATGGAGCGTTAAAAGACCCTGCTCCCAATTTCCAACCAATAGTTGGTTGTTTACCACAAAGGCCAAGAAGCTATTTTTAGGCAGCTCCACCATCTGAATTACATCGGCTTTGGGATCATAAATAAAGATTCTCTTGAGCGAGCAGAAAAAGATTTTTCCTTCGATGGAGTATGTTTTCCAGATATTATTCACCTCAACATTGCGACCGAGTCTTTCGGAGAGGTAAAATGCATAGTGGTTACCAACCACATCTGTTTTAATTACACCAAACGAACGGGTTCCACCAAAGTAGATTACTCCAGAGCCATTGCATAGTGACTGAATGTTATCGTCTTTAATGGGAATATCGCGCCAATCGTGGCCATCATATTCCAAAATCATTCCCTCATTCCCAAAATACATCAGGCCATGATCGTCGGAGGTAACAGACCAATTTGACTCAGAACCTTTATACTCCTCGGGTGTATATTGCCTATTAAATGGAAGCCCTAAAGGAGAGATTTGCCCCCAAGAAGCTAAGGTCAATAGCAGAAAGAGTAATACCGTAATGGATATTTTTCTTTTCATAGCGGTATGATATTCAGGTTAAATATAGAAAAAAGCAATGGACGTATAACCGAAATGCGAAGGAAAAGATAATTTATTCCTATAAACAATAAAGACACAACCCGCACTAGAAAACAAAAAAAAGGCAAACCTGAAGGTTTGCCAAGCTGTATAGGAATGCGTAATGAACGTCTAAAGGAATTTATTCTTTAAACGAACTGCCCAATTCTTAATACGTGGTTCGGTAAGTTCCGATTCAAAATCTTCATCAATGGGCAGACCAATAAATTCTCCATCAATAACGGCTTCTGACTCCTTAAATTCATAATCTTTAACAGAACAGCGACCTACAATCTTAGCTCCTTTTACAAGAAGCGTTTTTCCTATTTCACCCATGGAATCCACAAAATGAAAAGGGTAAGTTAAGTGATCACCTAGTCCGAAAATGGCAAAGACCTTTCCATCTACTTTTACTTTTTCTAATTCAGTACGGAAAAGATCCCAATCCTTCTTACCCGATGCGGACTGCCATGTTTCCTTACCAAGAGTTGAACATCCAAAAATTACATTTTTAAACCGATCAAGATCACTAGCGTTGGCATTGTTAACAGCAATAAATTCAACATTATCGCCACCAAATTCTTTTCCAATTTTGTGTGCAACCCTTTCAGTGCTACCACCAACCGGACCGTAGAAAATTCCTATTTTTTCCATGTTAAAACTCTTTGTTACAAAGATACAATTATTTTCCACTTTTTAAGCTGGCAACAGAAAGCAGAATACCCAGAGCGACGCTTAACATCGCAGCAAATAGCACCTGCATTTCTGCTGGCATTAAAAAGGTTATGGTGTGTGCCGGTATCCAAAAAAACGGAATCGTTTTCTTAAAAACAAAATTCCACTGCACATTCCAATTAATATTCTGCATAATACCACCCATCTTAATAGGTTTTAGTAAGCAAGCAAGCTTTCCACCGTTAGCAGTAATATGCGAATCAGTTATTTTATGGAAGGTCATCATCACCGGTGCATAGATAATATTCATAGCAGCAGAAATTACAAATGCAACCTCCACCTTCGATAGGGTTAAGCTACCCTTCATCACCAACGGTGCATCGCCAAAGCCCATATAAGCCAAGAAGGCAGGCGTTCCGACTGCAAAAATCACAAATGCGAGCTTAATGGTAAGACCTATGAACCCCCAAACAACAGCTCTTGGGAGTAGACCAAACCCGGCATGGTTATAATGACCAGTACGGATGCGCAACCCAATTGCCTCGCCAAATGTCGCCAGAACGGCAAATTTGATAAAGCTCATCACCATACCGTGTTCACTATTAAAGGTTTCATAAAACCCATAAACAGAGTGGCAGGTAAAAAAAGGCATAAGCAACAATACTGCTCCAAGTGCTATGTATACGTCATGTTTTTTCATAAAGATGAATTCGAAACAATGATTATTCAAAATAGCGCTTTAACGAGACTCCGGCATCGTGGCTAATGGTGCTCCACCTCAATAAGATGAGTACCAAAAGCAGAATGATGAGCCAAACATATGCCTTTTCGGTTTTCGTTAGAGCCTTATACTTTTCAAGCAACTTCATGGTATCTATTCTACTTTTCGATTCGAATGCGGGCATCCACGGCAACAACACCACTCTTGCGACCGAGCAGTGGATTTAGGTCCATCTCAAATATCTCAGGAGCCACCTTTACCAGCGCCGAAACTCGGGAGATGATGTCAGCAAAATGCTGCTCGTTTACCGGCTCCTGTCCCCTTACGCCCTTTAGAATTTTATAGCCTCTCAAACTTTTTATCATGGTCGATGCCTCTTCCACGGCAATGGGAGCAAGTCCAGCGCTAACATCCTTCAGCACCTCAATAAAAATACCACCCAAACCGCAAAGCACCATATGGCCAAATTTATCCTCCCGCTTTGCACCCACAAAGAGCTCTACACCCGATAGCATGGGTTGAAGCAGGATGGCTGTTGTATCCTTAATTTTAATCATTCGATTAAACTCCCGCACCACTGTATCGACATCCGTTACGTTGAGCACCACGCCCCCAACATCGCTCTTGTGAACAGGTCCAACCACCTTCATCACAATTGGAAAGCCAAGCCGATTGGCCTCGGCCACAGCAGCCTCACTGGTGGTTACTACCGCCTCACCAGCGCGGGTAATTCCAGCCGCATCGAGCAGCTCCTGCACCTTTTCCGGAGCAAGGTATCCACTTACCGAACCGGCAATAATAGATCGAATTGCCTTCTCATCAACCTTTGGCATAGCATGCGCTTCTGGTTGTGGTTTTGGGGTATTGTAAACCTTGGCCAAAGCACTGCCAAATAGCACCTCGTCGGGGAAGTTGATTCGCCCCTTAGCAAGGAAGTAAGCTATTTCATCCTTAACATTGATAACTGAAGGAAGAATGGGGTATATTGGTTTTTTGCACTCCTTCATCTTCTCGTGCAAAAGGTCGTAAACGTCGTATACAGGGAATAGGCCCGGACTACCAAAAATGACGGCCATGGCATCTACATTATCGAAGTCGTGCTCGCAGGCATCGATAATATTTCCAAGCTGCTCCGCCGTTCCCGTTGCCAAAAAGTCGATGGGGTTTGCCACCGACGAACCCGCAAACAGCTTTCCAAGCAGTTCATCGGCCTTTTTGCCCTCAATGTGGGGAACGTCAAGGCCATTGTTCGAAAGCGAGTCGGTGAGCATTACTGCCGGCCCACCTGCATGGGTAATAATGGCAATATTCTTTCCCTTTAGTTCGGGGTGCATAAAGATTGCTGCCACCGTTGCCAACTCCTCCCTGCCTCCACAGCGCACAATTCCTGCCTTGCGAAATAGCGCCTCCACTGCCACATCGGGGCTGGCCATGGCGCCGGTATGCGACGATGCCGCACGGCTTCCTGCGGCGGAGCTACCCGATTTGATTGCAGCAATCTTGCACCCTTTTCTAATCAGCGAAGCGGCATGCTTGAGCAGCATCTCCGGCTTATTGATGCTCTCTACGTATAGCAACTTTACGCGCGAGCTGCTCCTGGCATCGAAGCTCTCGTCGAGATATTTCAACACCTCCTCCACCCCCATCTGAGCGCTGTTGCCCACGGAGTATACGCTGGAAAAGGTAAGCCCTTTTGGAATTCCGGCCTCCATAATAAATACGGCAGTGGCTCCGGAGCCACTAATGAAATCGATGCCCTGCGGATCAAATTTTGGTATGGGAGTGGTGAATACACCGGCATAGTTGGCGTTCATCATTCCAATGCAGTTTGGCCCAATGAGGCAACCATTTACGGCATTAATGCTATCAACAATTTGCTGCTCCAGCTTCGCTCCCTCCTCGCTCTCCTCATGAAAACCGGCCGATAGAATGATGAAAGCCCTTGTGCTCTTCTGCTTGGTTAGCACCTCCACCGTGCCAGGGCAAAACTTGGCCGCAATGGCCAGAATGGCGAGATCAACCTCCGGCACATTGGCAACATCCCTAAAAGTCTTTACACCTTGAACCTCGTCCAACTTAGGATTTACCACATAAAGCTTGCCTTTGAAGCCATTATCGACAAGGTTTTTGAGAACCTTTCCACCAGGCTTCTGAATATCGTCCGAACCGCCAACAACCACAATGCTTCTGGGGTTGAGCAACTGTTGATTTACCATAGCTATTTACCCTTGTTTTATTTGAGAGATGTGCTGCAAATATAGGTGATTACCACGGTTGGACAAGCGCTTTATGTTATAGAATATCTGCAATTCGTCAATAGATGGTCAAATATGTTACCTATTTGCACAAATAAGCTCATAACTCTAAGGCAAAGTTGAGAATTTAGAATAAATCAAAACTGGCAGAATGCCAATAAGACAATGTGCCAATCCGGCAATATGCCAATTGAAACGCCAGTCCCGCAAGGAGCGATCTGGGAATTTGGAAATCCGACAGTGGCCGGACAAGTTTTGAGAATGAGATAAATTTGGAAATTAGTTCGCCGATAATCTGGCAATAGGCCAATGCGACTATATGCCAATGAAAATGCAAAGGCTAGTCACTCGAGGGACGACAGTTTGCTAGATAATTAATGTTTATTGCGGTTCCAGTGCCGAAGGCACGGCAGAGCAATATAGAAACCGGACAATAGCCGGACAAGTTTTGAGAATGAGACAATTTGAAGATTAAAAAATGTGCCATCGCGGCAATTAGACAATTTGCCAATTGAAAGAAAATGTACTCTGGCGAGCGGCGAGGAGGTATTTTGAAAATTGCCCTACCTGCAAGTAGCCAGCTGCACAACTACCTTCTGCTCACCAAGAAGAGGTTCAAGGTCTTTTTCCAGAAAAACGTCGCTGCGTCATAAGACAAAACAGTCCATCGGTTGGTGGATTTTTTACTATCCTTCTGCTACTGGCAATAGCAACCACGAATCACCTCAAGCTAACTCTAGCTGGCTACAATGTGCCGCATTAGTAAGCAGCAGCAATTGCATCCAAACCAATGCCGCTTATTTCCCATACTTTAAAACATTCAGATACCCCACCACAATCCAGAAAAGTAGTGTGAAGGCAAAGTAGCTAACAATAAGCCACAACCCCATATCCTTATTGACTGCCAATATTTTGTGATACCTCCGCTTGTGCAGAAAAACAAAATAGTTCACTAAAAATACTGGTACAATAAGCAAAATAACAAATTGCAGCTTATTTACATACAGTTTGAAATTGACAAAATACTTCATCAGTAAAATAAAAGTTCCAATATTGGCTAATTCTAAAGTGCTAATTAGAAAATATGTCCCAACTTGAGGGCTAACGAACTGATTTCCCTTAATAACCAATTTCCAAGCACTTACAAAAAGTTTATCGTACATAGCACTAGATTTATACGCTGCTTTGAAAGCATAGCATAGTAAAAATAATTGCATTGTATATATCAAAGACCGCCTTAAACTTATGCCAACTGCCCCAAAAACTGTAACCAATGCAACACAATGGTTAAAAATGGATTGCTAACTTTGCGCCACAAAAGCACTGCATGCTATGGCTACCATTCACCATATTCTCGACAAAAAGGAGTTTACCAAAGAGGATATCATCTACCTCCTATCCGCGCAGGGAGAGGAGAAAAATATGCTCTTCGAAAAGGCTTCGGCGGTTAAGAAAGCTACCGTTGGCAATAAGGTTTACTACCGTGGCCTCATTGAGCTTTCCAACATCTGCGCCAAGGATTGCCTCTACTGCGGTATAAGAAAAAGCAACGCCAAGGTTGAGCGCTACAACCTCAGCGACAGCGATGTGCTGACGGCTGCACGGTTTGCCTACCAAAACAGGTATGGCAGCCTTGCCATCCAGTCGGGGGAGCTAAAAAGCCCAGCGTTTAGGCGACGAATTACCAGTCTACTCAAGCAAATAAAGGAGCTATCTAACGGTGAGCTGGGCATAACCATTTCACTAGGTGAGCAGAATGAGGAGACCTACCAGGAGTGGTTCGATGCTGGGGCGCACCGCTACTTGCTTCGGATTGAAGTTTCCAACCCCGAGCTCTACCACCGCTACCATCCACTCGATCACTCCTACCAAGAACGGCTACAATGCCTCAAGGCACTATACAAGATTGGCTACCAAGTTGGAACGGGTGTTATGGTGGGCTTACCATTTCAAACGGTTTCGGACCTTGCCGACGACCTACTCTTTATGAAGAACATAGATGTGCACATGGTGGGCATGGGACCATTACGTGGAACACAAGGATACACCGTTATACGAGTTTAGGTCGCTGCTACTACCTCAGGAGGAACGTTTACCCTAACGCTAAAGATGATTGCCATTCTGCGGCTAATGATGCCTGACATCAATATGGTGGCATCCACCGCCATGCAGGCTATCGATCCGCTAGGGAGGGAAAAGGCACTAAAGGTTGGGGCAAACATTCTTATGCCTAACATTACACCCGGGGAGAATCGTGATGATTACAAACTTTACGAAAATAAGCCCTGCACTGACGATGCTGCTGAAGATTGCAAAATTGTCTAGAAGCAAGGGTGCATATTGCCGGTCTAGAAGTGGGATATGGAGAATGGGGCGACTCAAACCATTTTAAAGCAAATAAAAGGATTACCCCCAAAGAAGGTCAATCCCAAATATCGAAACATCTACCTTTAACTCTTACCCTTAAAGGAATCTTCAATTTTCCGAAGAAACTCTTTCCCTCCAATAGCGGCAATCACAATGGTAAGAATTCCAAGAGTGATGAAAAATGGTGGCAAACCCAATGATCACTATTTCGCGAGCTACGTCGAGTTCTACCAAGGAGATGGCAGAAAAGAAGATTAGCAGGATGCTCTTAACAAATTTAGCAATGAGCGATGCTCGTGGAATCTCCTCGCGGTGAAGCGATTTAAGTACAGAACCCTCAACCCACGATGCCAACACCCAGCCTATACCAAATATGACGATGGCAATAATAACCTTGGGTAAAAGCAAAATTCCCTTATTGAGCAATCGGATAAAATATCAAGTTTCCAAGCCAAAAAGGCATTGTCGAGAAATATCAAAAAAAACAACAATAAACCCAATATTCCCAATTAAACCATATAAACTATAACGCACGTCGGCCTTAGAAAAATCGGCACCAAAACGCGACTTTCCCAACAGCCGGTCGATACGGAGAATTACGGAAAACTGAACTAAAAGTTTCTTGATTATCCAGCCAACAATCCAACCAATAATAATTAGAATAATACCACCCACAAGATTAGGCAGGTAGGCAAGCAAACTATCGGTAAAGCTGATGAATTGATCCTGTATTTGTGAGTTCATAGCGCACTATTTATTTGAGACTTAAACATTGCATAAAAAAAGATTCCCTCTCTTCATACTCTTTCAGCCACAATACTGGGCAGGGAGCCTGTTCTGTAATCTCTCTAGTGAGCGATTTGGCAAAAAGCAGCTCAATAAAGTCACCCGACTTACCGCCCATAACCAGCAAGTCTGATTTTTTAGAAAGCCCTATAATACCATGAAGAATATCGGTATCGACAAACGTTTCTATTTCGGCACTGAATTCAATCTCGGTCAAATCCTCCATAATCCTCTCAATAATCTGCTGTCGAGCAGCGACCGTCATTTCAGGGTCAACAACTATGGCAATGGTAACAGTGGCCTCAAAATAATTGGCCAATGCAGGTGAAAGTTCTATGGCAAGCCTGGTGTGAATATCGTCATTATATGGAATAAGAATACGCTTTACGCCACGAGCATCAACCTCACCATGTAGTATAGCAACCTCATTGGTAGTTTTCTGAAGCACATTGTCGATGGCTGATGAGAAAAATCTCGAAGCAAATCCACCCCATTTTGTTACGTCCGGTGATGATAAAGTTACAGCTCTCCTCCATGGAAGTATCCACAATTCCTTCAGAAATTCGATGCGAGATTTTAACGATGGACCTTGCTGGAATGGATGCGGCATCAGCCAATATCTCAGCCTCCTTAAGCATGTTCTTTGCACTATCGGTTTCGGGAAGTTCGAGTTGTAATTTCTTTCTTCCCCCAACTCAATCACGTGAAGGAAAACGAGCTGTGCATGGTGCATCTTTGCAAGGGAAAAGGCTATTTGGCACATGCTCTTAATATTATCCGTTTTCGACAGACAAACCAAAATAGTATAGTCCTGTTTCGAGATTCGAGCCAAGGTGGAAACCTTTCTTACATGCTCAATTTCACGATCGGCTGCATAAAACTTATAAACCGAAAGTCCAATAGCCACCCATATAATGGTAACAATCCAAGCCGTTAAGCTATAGTTAAACATATAGATGGCAAGGAAAAGTAATAACAATATACCGAGTATGGAAAGGTAAGGAAAGAACGGAGTAATAAATCCTCGGTTCAAATCTTTGCGCTTTTTTCGCAGTCGAATCATAGCTAAATTCACCTGCAAGAAGAGCAGTAGAAACATAATGTCGGCAGCGCTGGCAACATCCTCAATTGGCAGCGAAACCGCCATAATAATAATGATGAACAGCGAAACCAAAATACTCCAGTGAGGAGTGTGATTTTTGCGATGAACCTTGCTAAAGAAGGAGGGGAAATTACGATCACGCCCCATGGCAAATGCCACGCGAGAAGATGAATAGATGGTTGCATTTAGCGCCGAGATGGTGGAAATTAAACCACCAATTAGTAACATTACCCCACCGCCAACGAAAAAATTCTTAGCCACATCCACCAAGGCTATCTCCTTTTGCTTAGCAAGGTAATCCCAAGGAGTCATGCTGCCAGACTTAACTGTTCCCATGGCCACAAAGGCCACCAAAATATATATGGGTACCACTATAATTAATGAGAAGAATACGGCGCGAGGAATATTCCTTCGAGGATTTTTAATCTCCTCCGAACTTTGGGCAATTACCTCAAACCCCTGAAAGGCAATAAAGGTAAGTCCCATCGACTTGAATACTCCACCATAACCGTGAGGCAGGAATGGGCTGAAGGTGGTCATCCAATCACCTTGCCTAAATATCAGCTCCAATCCAAAGCCAATAAAAATGAGGAGGATCACAATTTTGGTAAGGGTTATCAGGTTACCAATCTTACCTGCTTCCGAAGCACCCCTAAAGTTTACATAGGCAAAGAGGATGGTGGTTCCCGCTGCAAGAATCTTCTGTGGCGAGAAAAATCCCCAGTAGGGAATGGTGATGGAGAATTCTCCAAGCAGATGTTCAAAATAGGCACCAAAACCGAGGGCATACAAGCTGCAAGCCACGGCATGGGCAAACCAGCTCATCCAGCCCGAAACAAAACCATTCCATTTTGGCAAGCCTTCCTTTACCCACAGGTAGCCTCCACCCGCATCGTGGTAACACGAGCCAAGTTCGGCATACGACATGGCCGTAAGTAGAGCAATGAAACCATTTAAGATAAAGGTTAATAGAAGACCCGGTCCAGCCACACCGGCAGCAATGCCAATGAGCACAAAAATACCGGCTCCAATCATAGCTCCAACCCCAATTAGTGTTGCATCAAGAGTGGTCATCTCCCGAGCGAGCCGCACTTCTGAATCAAACTTTTTCACCAAGCTACTTTTTTAAAGGATCACGTTATAAAATGTAGCTCATAACCTGTTGCAATATCCAAAAAAAAGAAAATTCTATTTAGCTAACTGAAAGCAATATACAACACATATTTCTCCACATAGCCACGAAATACATCTAAATTAAAATCAAAAATTAACAGTATTAATAAAGCAAAGAAGTCGGCTCCACCACTGGAAACCGACCTCTTTAATCTTAAAATACCATTTTCCTTACCAAAACTCCTTCGAGCTTTAGCCAACTCTTGTTCCAACTTATCCTGCTCGCCGTTTTCGCCAAATAGCTCCAGCAAAATTAGCCCACGGGTGCTACAATAGTCATCCGAAACTTCGTGCAGACCAAGCCGCGTGCGAATGGAACAACCATGACGGGTTAAGGTTTTTTGAACTTCACCTGCCTCCTTCTGTCGGTCGGTGATTCGAATTCCAAGAATTCTAGTGTGCTCATCTCTACTCATTACGTTCAATTTTTAGGCACCTAAAAGGTAAGGTAAAAACTAACGTAATTCAACTACTAAAAGTAAAGATCCCTCTCCCCTTGCTTTATTCTATCAATTCTACTTTTTACTTCCGCAACATCCTGGTGCCCATCGAGCTTTTGCAGCTCCCTATCAATCAACTGCCACCCTTTTTTAGCTACCTCAGGCTTAGCATAATCGACCAAATACTCCGAAAGGGTTAGCATAGCATTGGGTGTACAGTAACGTTTAATAAACCCGGGGACAGAAAATTCCATAAAATGTTCCCCCGTTCGTCCCAAACGATAACAGGCCGTACAAAATGATGGAATATAGTCATGGTCAACCAAATCTTCAACAATCTCACCCAGTGATCGATTGTCGTTAATCATGAATTGTTCTTTTTTTAGATCCTGCTTCTCGTTTAAGCTTTGAGAATAAGATCCTAACTCGAGCTTTGTTCCTCCATCAATTTGCGAAACACCAAATTGCATCACCTCTCTTCTTACGGCCACCGATTCACGTGCTGTAAGTATCATGCCAGTGTATGGCACAGCCAGGCGAAGAATGGCAACTAACTTAACAAAATCCTCATCCTTAACAATATACTTGGGGTCAACATCACTTTCCGATGCAGGGTTGATGCGTGGGAAAGAGATAGTATGTGGACCAACGTTGTAACAAGCCTCCAAATGGTTCGTATGACGAACAAGGGCCATCACTTCATAGCGCCAATCGTAGAGCCCAAACAGAGCTCCTACTCCAACATCATCAATACCAGCCTCCTGAGCACGGTCAAGAGAAGTTAGTCGATAGTTGAAATCTCTCTTCTTTCCTCCTAAATGGTAAGCAGCGTAGGTTTCGGGGTGATATGTTTCCTGAAATACCTGATAGGTTCCAATGCCGGCTTTCTTCACAATCTTGAAGCCTTCAATTTCCATCGGGGCAGCATTAATATTCACGCGTCGAATTTCGCCCCTATTCTTCTTTACTCCGTAAACTAATCGCACATTGTTGGCAATGAATTCGGGTGAGTAGAGAGGATGCTCGCCATAAACTAAAATAAGTCGTTTCTGTCCGTTTTCTTCCAACGCTTCAACCTCTTGCACAATCTGTTCGTCAGATAGCGTAACCCGTTCAGCCTCCTTGTTGGAGGTTCTAAATCCACAGTAGCGACAGTTATTGGTGCAACGGTTACCAATATAGAGAGGTGCAAAAAGCACAATTCGATTGCCGTAAATTCGTTTCTTAAGCTCACGAGCACCGTTTAGGATTTCACTAACAAGCGCAGGATCGGTTGTATTGACAAGCGTGGCAACCTCCTCTAGGTTAAGCCTGTTTTGTTAAGCGATTTTTCAATGATCGCCCTTATCTTTTCAGGCGAAGGTTGAACCTTGTTCAGGTAGTTCCAAATCTCATCAGGGTCGATGAATGGCTTCATCCGCTCATCCCTAATGGCGTAAACTTCTGGTTGAAATTTCATGGCAGTAATTTTTTCGGTCTCCCGCAATTAAACATTACTACCAAAGGCTGAAAGTAGAACAATTACTGGTTAGCCACTACATGGGTCGATTTCATCAATAACGACTTGACCTGCACCCCGGGCAACTTACCAATAGGACCGGTTAGTGCACCAATTTGATCGCTAGTGCCTTCCAGCACCAAGGAAATAACACTAACGCCCTTTTGCAACAATGGAATACCCTGCCTTGCGATAATAATATCGGCATGGCGAGAAAGTATTTCATTGAGTTTTGCTACGCTAGACTTATCCTCGACCAAAATGAGTGAGGCTCCGATTCTCTTTTCCATTAGCATCAACCTTTGGATTAGATTAAATTTTGAAGTCCTTGTTGACACATCGGCATCAACTCAGACAATGATTATGCAAAGATACAATCATTGATTTAGTGTTAACAAAAAAACAAAACTATTTTTTATGCTATTGGGCAGACTCTATACTAAAATATTAGCGCGTCCACATACTGCAAGTCCTTGGTGAGTTGACGACTTATGCTCTCGAGCGAGGTAGCATCAAACGATTCTCTAACGCGTTTATGAAAAAAAATGATGGCATCTGCATCGGGGAATTGTCCATCGAAATCGATAATATGAACCTGAACAATAACCCCAAAAGGATTCTCATCAGCTAAGGACCTCGAAATAACAGATAAACCTCTGAACTTTCCTTTACCCCACTCCAATCCCACAGCATAAACACCATCGGGTGGAATGAGCTTTCCAACCTCTTCGAGTTGAACTGTCAACATGGGGAAATTTGCCTTAGAAAAAATGTTATGTCCCTTACCCAACCCCCCAATAATAATGTAGAGATGATCTAGGTAGGCATTGGCTCGTTGAATTCGTCCATCAAGGAGTGCCTTACGAATTGTTGTGGAGCTAACTGTCTCATGATGAATATCCTGCTCTGGTATCTCCTCTACCCTAAACCCCTCCACCTTACTCAACCGGTAGAGATACTCATAATCGCCAACACGGTTATGCCCAAAGTGGTGGTTGAATCCAACTACAATACACTTAGCATGTAGCTTACCTAGCAGTATTCCCTTGATAAATTCTTCGGAGGTGATTTTGCTAAACTCCAACGAAAATCGGACAATAATAAGATGATCGAGGCCCCGACTTGGCTAGCAATACCAATTTTTCCTTCTGTGAGTTAATAAAGAGAAGATCTTTCCCTTCGGTTTCGGGATAGAGAACCTTACGCGGATGCGGATAAAAAGTAATTAGAACAGACTCCCCCTTAATCTCCTTAGCAATCTCCTTAATTCGGTTAATAATAGTCTTGTGTCCAACATGAACGCCATCAAACGACCCAGTGGTAACTACTGGATTCCGTATGGTGCCTAGCTCCTCAAAACCATAATGAACCCTCATATTTGCAGTTAGTTGTCCATCTTCATGCCACCATCGATCTCCTTTACAAAGTAGGCAACCTTTTCGAGCGAAGTAATCATATCGAACTCCTCCAGATAAACATTGGAGTTTATATTTAGCGGAATGGTGGTAAAGTTGAGGACTCCCTTGATTCCTGCACCTACAATAACCTCCGCGAGTTGCTTAACGGTATCCGGAGGGGAAGTAACAATGGCGATGGAAATATTCTCCTTTTGAATAATAGTTTTAAAATCCTTTATATGGTAGCAGTTTACTCCCGAAATAACCCTGTCAATTTTGAGAGGATCAACATCAAAAGTAGCTGCGATACGGAGTTTACTTCGTTTGCCATTGAAATAGGTTGTGATGGCTCGTCCCATATTTCCCATGCCAATAACCGCAACATTAAGGGCCACCATACTGTCTAGAATTCGACCTATAATATCGATGAGTTCCTTAACATCATACCCTTTTTTTGTTTGGCTGGAAAAGCCAATAAGCATTAGATCGCGACGAACTTGAACTGCAGTAATGCTATGCAACTTTGCAAGTTCGTGAGAATATATGTAAGTTTTCCCGCTTTCTAAACAGGAAAGCAACGTACGACGATAGGTCGATAATCGTTCAATTGTCCTTTCTGGTAGCTTCATATGGGCAAATATACGCTAAATTGGTTTACACGCAACGGGTAGTATAATGGTGAAAACACTTCCAATTCCGGGTTTGCTCTCCACCAGTATTTTTCCATTATTCATTTTTACAATTCGCTTTACAATGGAAAGGCCAAGACCACTGCCGCTAATATTTTTCGTTTCAGGCGATCTAACTCGCATAAATTCATCAAACAAGCGATCAGTATCTTCTTGGGCTATTCCAATCCCTGTATCTTCAACTCGAATGGTCACATTCTCCGTATCTCGCAGAATGTTGAATTGAACTTTTCCTCCTGTTCTATTATACTTTACTGCATTCGACAACAAATTATTGAGAATAATCTCAATTTCGTCGCTATCGGCATCCATATAAATTTCATCGGGCCAAGAACCATTAACCTTTACATCCATTTGAATAGCAAAAGGCATTACGGTATCCATACAGGTTCTAATAATAGGTTCAATATCTTGAAACTTTATCTCACGCTTCATCTTACCTGAATCGATATGCGTTAAATCAAGCAGATCCATTATGAGATTACGCATTCCTTTTACCCGTTCGAGCGACCTATCAATCATTTGGTCGTAGGCCCCAATATCATCGCCTGCTTTCCGTTCCTTCATTATCCTCAAATATCCTTCAATGGCATTGAGCGGTGCCTTTAATTCGTGCGATAGGACCGTTAAAAATTGAAAACGGATTTGCTTTCCCTCCTTCTTCAGCGTTTTGTCATACGCTTCAGAAATAGATGTTTGGTGATACTTTCCATCGATGTTTTCAACTCTTGAGGAGTGAAAGGCTTGGGCACAAAATCATAAGCACCCTTATTGGTAGCATTTACAGCAAGTTCGAGTGATGCATAGGAGGTAATCATTACAACCAAGGTATCAGGGCAATTCGTTTTCATGTAGTCCAACACCTCCACTCCTTGAATACCGGGCAACTTATTGTCAAGCAAAACTATGTCAATCTGTTCATGTTTAACCACTTCTAATGCTTCCTCACCAGTAGAGGCTTCAAGCAATTCGAATGAAATATCATCTTCAAGAAACGGAAAACTTACCATGAATTTTCCAAGTATTCGCTTTATTCCAGAACGAATTCCCGGTTCATCATCCACAATTAAAACCTTCAGCTGCTCCATAAACTATAGCTTAAGCAGTTTAACTAGCTCTTTATGGAGCTGGTCGGCACGAATCCCTTTTTCCAAATAGAGATCGGCCTTAATCCATTTGCGTTCTTCCTCCGAACCCACTCCAAAACTAATTCCCGTTTCGGAAGCCACTGCAGTTGCAACAATAACAGGAACATTTGGATATCTCTTTTTCAGCTTATAGCTTAGAATGAACCCGCTATCTTCACTCTCCATCATCAGATCGAATATGGCAAGATCGGGCTTAATCTGCTGGAGCATCGCCTCCGCTTCACGCTGACTTTCTGCAGTAACTACTTTAAAGCCAAACCCCTCAACCATCATCTTTAGTTGAAGAAGATAGTCTTCGTCATCATCTGCAATAAATATTAATTTATTTAATGAAGCCATAATTTAAATATTCGATGGTTTACGTGGTACTAATATGCTAAATGTTGTTCCTGTTGGTCCTTTCTCCTTGTTCGAATTAGACCGGACCTCTATTTTTCCCTTATGCATTTTAACAATACCATATGAAGTGGCCAATCCCAATCCAGTTCCCTTACCAACCTCCTTTGTGGTATAGAATGGGGTAAAGAGTTTGTCCATATCCTCCTCCGAAATACCATGTCCTGTATCTTTTATTCTAAAAATAACCATTTCGGGAGTATCCTCTACCACAATCTCCAGATTACCACCATCCGACATCGCTTCGATAGCATTTTTATTCAAATTGGTAAGCACCTGCATCATTTGGTCGTAGTCCAGTTGAGCAATAGGATTGTCAGCTTATTCACCACCCTTGTAGATATGGTGTTAGGAATAACGACGGAATTCAGACTATCGTCCGCCAATCGCACAATATCGACATCATCAAAGCGAACTTGGTTTTTTCGGGCAAAATTTAGCAATCCACTTACAATCTTTTTACAGCGCTCCGCCTGCGTTGCTATAAGTTCCAAATCCTGCCTGTTCGGATCAGTTTCCTTGCACTCTTCCAACAAAATATTGGTATACATAATCAATACACCCAATGGATTATTCAACTCATGAGCAATACCAGCGCTCAATTGTCCCATGTGAGCAAGTTTCTCGCTCTGTTTTAAAGCCTGCTGTATGGTAGCAAGTTTTTCGTTTGAAATAGCAAGATTTTTTATGGTTGAGTGAAGCTCATCGATGGAATATGGTAAACACATCTCCACCTCGGCCAATCCCTCCACAATGGCAATGGCATGCTCCAAGCAGGTATCATATCCACAAGCGCCACAGTTTAAATGGTCGCGAGCAGAAAACTTCCCCATGGATGCCAGTACTTTACCAACCTCTGCTTCCGAGGGCTGAGCCATTCTCTGGTCATGAGCAATAAACTCAACATCAAGATTAAGGCTGGAGAAGCGCTTAATATTGTCCTCCCACAACAGCATATCTTGATCGTTATCCAGCTTATTACGAACGTATGAGCTAATATATGTTCGGCGCTCATACTGAGAGCCTCCTGGCGGCATCCCTGGCCCCATAATACATCCCTCACAGCAGAGTAATTCAAGATTGACATTCTTGATATTCCCATTTTCAAACTCCTTGATCGCTTGCTGAAAATTAACCCTTCCATCTGCCACAATAACGTTGCCCTCAAAAAGGTCATCCGGAATATTAACAGTTTGAATAAGTCCACGAGTAATGGGAAATATGGCCCCACGACCTGCTTTTGGAGGGTCAAAATCGGAAGGTTCCACGCCATCGGGAGAAATGCCAGCATTATCAAACATTGTTCGAATTTCCCGAAAAGTTAATACCTCATCAACTTCATAAGATTCATCCTTTTTTAGCGATGCAAGGACCAATAAATACCACTTTGTTATCGCTACCGTAAACCTCTTTAACCACCTTAGCCATGGCCACCATTGGTGAAACAACTGGAACTAAATTGGTAACCAACGATGGATGATAGTAACGTATATAGTCTACAATCGCAGGACAATCGGACGAAATAAAACCAATCTCATTATTCTCCTCTAGATATTTTTTGTATTGTTTAGCAACTAAATCGGCACCAAAAGCCACCTCGCAAACCTTATCGAATCCAAGCATTCTTAGCATTCCAACAAATTTTTGATAGTTGTCTATCTCCGTAAAACTTGCAGGGAAGCTAGGAGCGACAATAGCAACCACTTGATGTTTAGATCTTAGTAAGTCGCGAACTTCCAGCCTTGATTGAACAAAAACCTTGGCATCTTGACTACAAACTTTAATACAGTTTCCGCAACCAATACACCGCTCCTGCATAACCTCGGCCTGTCCATTGATGATTTTAATAGCTTTAGATGGGCATTCTCTCACACAGGTATAGCATACCCTACACAACTCTTTAATAGTGTAAACCAACCCCTTATGTTTTTCTGAAATGCTCATACTTTTACAGTAAAACTTTTCTTGGTGTAAATCGGGTATAAAGAAGTTGCTTTGCCCTCTCATCGCCAGGAGCGCCAAGGCATTTAGCATATATTTCTACTACCGCTGAATTCTTATAAGGAAGTTGTATTACCTCATTCTCATCCAACTCATAAATGGTTTTCAATTTCAACTTTTTCTCCCGTTCATCGGAGACTCTTGGCTGCCCACCTCCTTGCAAACAACCGCCCTCACAAGCCATTACCTCAACAAACTGTAGATTGGAACTACCAGATGCAATCTCCTCCAACATCGTCACTGCCCCCCTCATACCATTGGCAATTCCCACCTTAACAACCTTTTCGCCTATCATTATATCAAACTTTTTAAAACCCTGAACATTACGGAATTGAGCAATTTTAATATTTTTCAAATCCTTACCAGTCAGGTTATAATGAAGCGTTCGCACTACCGATTCGGCCAAGCCTCCTGAGGTAGCAAAGAGTTTCCCTGCTGAAGACCTAATCGAGAATGGGCCATCGGAAATTTGAGGGTCGATATTTTGAAGGTCAATGCCGTATAGCTTAATAAGTTTTAGCAACTCACGCGTTGTTAGAACAGCATCCACATCCGAAATTCCTTTATGGGTCATCTCCTCACGCTGAGCCTCAAATTTTTTTGCGGTACAAGGCATGATTGCCACCGAAAAAAGTTTCTGTGAATTAAGTCCAGCCACCTGTGCCCAATGCTCCTTAATTATTGCGCCTAAAACCTGTTGTGGCGATTTTACCTTTGACAACAATGGTAAAAGAGCTGGATAAAACTGCTCCAAATATTTTACCCACGCAGCACAACAAGATGACAGCAACGGAATTGAGTCATCATCATCTATTCTCGTTTGAAGTTCATTGGCCACCTCCATTGAGGCAACATCGGCACCAAAGCTAGTCTCAAACACATATTGAAATCCAATTTTTCGCAATGTCGCAATCAATACACCATTTATGTCGCGTCCTTGTTTAAAGCCTAATTCTTCTGATACTGAAACCGATACAGAGGGAGCAAGTTGCACTGCAACGGCTTGAGTTGGATCATTTAAGGCATTAAGAACATCATCAAGGTTAGACTTCTCATGCAGAGCACCTGTGGGACATACCATTATGCACTGACCACAAAAGATACACGAGGAAAAGTTAATGTCTTTATTCAATGCCGTTGAAACAATTGATTTACTACCTCTGTTCATAAGTTCCAACGTTGAAACCTGCATCACTTCATCACAAGTTCTAACGCACCTGCCACAGAGAATGCATTTTGCTGGATCTCGCACAATGCTTGGACTGCTTTGATCCAATTTTTGTTTACGTTTTCGGCCTGAAATTCTTCGCTCCCGAATATTCATTTCAACGGCCAAATCCTGAAGCTCACAACTACCATTTCGTTCACAATAGAGACAATCGTCGGGGTGATTGGAAAGCAGCAGTTCCACAATTGTTTTTCTGGCACGGATTACCCTTGGAGTATGAGTCTTTATCTTCATCCATTCCTCCACCGGGTATGAACATGATGGCACCAACCCCTCCTTCCCTTCCACCTCTACTACACAAATTCTACAAGCACCTGTTGGCGTAAACCCTTTCATACTGCATAAAGTGGGGACATTAATACCATTTTGGCGTAGGGCGTCCAGAATGGTATCACCCCTTCTAGCAATAATCTCTTTCCCATTAACCTCTATATTAAAATTCATAGCCCCTCCATATTTCTAACGGGTTACCACAGCACCAAACATGCAAGTATCGAGACAAACACCACAAGCAATACACTTATCCACAACAATATAATGGGGCATTCGTGGAGAACCTACAATGGCATTTACTGGACACTTCTTTACACATGCAGTGCATCCAGTACACTTGTCCAAATCGATCTGAAATAATCTTAAATCTTTGCACACACCAGCACGACAATGCCGGTCAAAAATATGCTCTTCGTACTCTTCTCTAAAATACTTAAGAGTAGTAAGCACGGGGTAGGTAGATGTAATTCCCAATCCACAGGCGGCGGTATCCTTCATAACCTCGGCCAGCCCTTCTAGCTGAATTACACCCTTAAATCGTTCGAGAGTATTATGCCCCTCTTCTGTAATAGGGCGACGTGTTATGTTCTGGTAAATTTCCACCATTCGCTGCGAACCCTCACGACAAGGGATACACTTTCCACAAGATTCATTCTGTACAAATCCCATAAAGAACTTTACCATATCCGGAATACAAGTTCTTTCATCGTAAACTAAAACCCCCCCATTCCCCATTGGAACGCCATTCATCTTGAGTTCCTCAAAATCAATTTTCAAATTTAAAAGGGAAAATGGAATACATGCCCCCGAAGGTCCCCCAATCTGCATTGCCTTAAAATTTGACCCTTGAGCCATTCCTCCAGCGGTGTTTAGCAATGATTCAAGCGTGGTTCCCATTTCAACTTCAACAACGCAAGTTTCAGCACATTTTCCGCTAAGTGCAAAAATTTTAGTCCCTTTACTTGTTTCTGTTCCAAGGGATCGAAACCAATCAGGCCCCTTCATCAAGATTAATGATACATTAGCAAGGGTCTCTAAGTTATTTACCACAGTAGGTTTACCGTTGTAACCTGAGGTTGTTGGATAGGGTGGTTTGGACATTGGAATACCGCGTTTCCCCTCCAAACTTCTAATCAAAGCCGTTTCTTCACCACAAACATAGGCTCCAGGCCCTTTTTTTATTTTAATTACGAGGTTGTAGCCACTTTCCAAAATGTTCTCACCAAGTAGGCCAACTTCCTGCATTGCAGCAATAGCCTGCTCCAACCTTTTAACTGCAAGCGAATAGCGATTTCGAGTTGATATAAAAGCTCGATTTGCACCACTTGCATAAGCTGCCAAAGCAATGCCCTCAAGAACTCTAAAAGGAGATCCCTCTAAAAGGAACCTATTCATAAACGCCCCAGGATCACTTTCATCTGCGTTACAAATAACATATCTTCTTTCCGCAGCGGTCTCTAATGCCATTTTCCATTTCTGTCCAGTAGAAAAACCGCCACCAGCTCTACCACGAAGATCACTTCTATCAATAATGTCACAAATATTGGAAAAGGTATAGCTACGAATAGCCTTTGCAAAAGGGAGAAAACCACCTGAAGCCACGTACTGGGGAAGCGATACGGGATCATACTTTCCACATAAGTCAAGAACAACCCTGCGCTGACCCGAAAAAAAAGAAAACTCATCAAGAAAAGGAACATTTGGCCAAGCCTGATGCAGCTCACTCCGATGTTGAAAAATGGCCTTGCCCTCTGGCAAAAATCTATTGAATACACTATCGAGCACCACGCCAACCTCATCAGCAGTTACCTGTTTTAACGCCACACGGGCCATGCCAGGTAATTGAATTTCGACAAGTGTCTCGATACTAAAAAGACCATAGCTACCTACCACCTCAACATCAGCATCAATTCCACCATCATCCAAATAGGTCCTAATGGCCATGAGCGTATCCTCTGCACCCACAACAATTGCATGTGAACCAATAGAAACAAATATAACCGGTCGCATAACCTTCTCGAATCTTATAAAAGGTCGTTGCTCCTTCCATAAAGCCATGCTTTCACTCTCCTCCGAAAGGAGAATATCACGTATAAGTTTATCGTGATTAAGACGATCGCCGATTTTGGTGGTCATAACTATTGTGACTTGCGTATTGATTCAAATATTTCTTTCACAGAAGCGATAGTTAATTTGGAGTAAAACGCACCATTAATTGACATTAGTGGAGCCTCCGAACAAGCAGCCATACAGGGAACGACTTCGAGGCTAAAAAGGCCGTTCCGTGTAGTTTGTCCAGATTTTATTTTCAGATCCTTTTCAATCTGTTCCAACAAGGTTGTTGCACCCATCATGTGGCAGGCGCTTCCATTACACAACACAATGTGGTATTTACCCTTAGGTCCAAAACGGAATTGATTATAAAAGGTGGCTAAACCAAAAATTTTGGCAGCAGGGATTTTGAGCATCAATCCAACTTCTTCAATGGCATCTTCGGGTATAAAACCTACCTTATCCTGTATTTCCTGCAAAATTGGAATAAGGCTCTCTCTTCCATGGTGACGATGATTGTCAAGAATCTCATCAAGATTAATTTCGCCCATAGCAATTAAGGTGAGAGTTTTCTAGCACTGATTATTCAATAACAATAGTTTGGTTATTGCTTGATGTGAAATTTATATCATTTTTGACTAAAAAGAGAATCGTCGGATGAGTTTTTTTTGTCCCTGTCCTTATTTAAAAACCTTATAAATAATGAACATAGACTGAACTGTTCAAATTATAACAGTTTGCCGATTGCTTCACAAAAAAATCGTAAATTTGACACTGTTTAGCATCATTATTAAGTTGAGAACATAATTAATCAGATGTCGCAAAACGATAAAAAAGTTGAGATTACTATTTGCCTTGGGAGTTCATGCTTTTCAAGAGGGAACAAGGCAATAATGAAAGAAATCAACAAATACATTGAGGCAAAAGGGCTAGAGGAGAATGTATTTTTTCATGGAGGTCACTGCTTAGGCAACTGCAGCGATGGGCCAATAATCAAAGTTAATGACTTGGAGTACAAGAAAGTGACACCCATCATGGTCACCGAAATTCTAAATAAGGCTTTTGACATTAAATAGGAGAAAATGGAGCTATTTAGCATTGATGAGGCTACCTGTATAGGATGCTACGCTTGCATTAGAGTATGCCCAGTAAAAGCCATTGAGGTTAAGCCGAATAATGATGTAGCTCATATCATATCCAGCCGTTGCATTGGATGTGGAAGTTGTCTCAATATTTGCCCAGTAGAGGCAATAAACTTCCATTCATCCAAGGAAGAAACAAAGGAAATACTGAAATCGGGAAAGAAAGTAGCCGCCATATGTGCACCTAGCATTTCTGGAGAGTTTGTTGATATTACAGACTACCGCAAATTTGTTCAGATGATTCGATCGCTGGGCTTTACCTACGTTTGCGAAGTAAGCTTTGGCGTAGACTTGATCGCTCAAAAGTATAAAAAACTCTTTGAAAACTTTAACGGTAAATACTACCTCACCACTACCTGTCCGGTAATTGTTCAACTGATCGAAAAATTTCACCCAACCCTTTTAAACAACCTTGCCCCCATTGAATCGCCCATGATTACTACGGCTAAGGTTATGAGAAAAGAGTATGGAGATGATATAAAGGTGATTTACATAGGACCATGTATTGCAAACAAAGAGGAGGCATTACATTACTCCGGCAACGGTAAGGTTGATTCAGTCCTCACCTTTGTTGAGCTGAGAGAACTCTTTAAAGAATTCAACATTAACGAAAACATGCTCGAATACTCCGAATTCGATGAGCCCATTGGCTATAAAGGTTCGTTGTATCCAATCAGCAATGGATTAATTCAAGCAGTTGATATTAGTGAAGATTTGCTTACGGGGCAAGTAATAACTGCCGAAGGAAGAAATAATGTATTGGAAAGCGTAAAAGAGTTCGAAGGAAATGTTGATGCCATCAGACGACATTTCAATCTATTTTATTGCGATGGCTGTATTATGGGTCCGGGTACTTCAAATGGAGGAAGACAGTATATACGTCGCTCCATCACCATTGACTACGCCAAAAAACGGCTTAAAAAATTTGACAAAGCAAAGTGGGATAAGGCAATTGCAAAACATATCGACCAAGATTTTATTACAGTTTTTAAATCAAACGATCAACGTATAATTGAACCTTCTGAGGAAAAAATTAAGGAGGTGCTCAAAGTGGTGGGCAAAGAATTTATCAAGCGCGAATCTGGCTGTGGAGCATGTGGCTACGACTCCTGCCGTGATTTTGCCATTGCAGTGTCAAAGGGTCTTGCGCACACCGACATGTGCCTCAACTTTACCCTTAAAAACAGGCAAGAGTATATTAAAACACTAAAAACCACCAACGAAAAATTAGCGAAGACACAGGAAGCACTGCGTGATTCAGAAAAAATATCTAGACAAGAACAACTCTCAGCAAAAGAGGCTATGGAAACGGTAAATGCCATGCTGCAGAAACTTCCATCAGCCGTGGTTATTGCCGATAAAAAGTTAAAAATTGTTCACTCAAACCAAAGTTTCATAGATCTTCTAGGTAACGATGCTTTGGAAATAAATGACATTATTCCAGGGTTAGTTGGGGCCGACCTCAAATCGCTTCTACCATACAATATTTATAATCAATTCTCCTATGTATTACAAAATGGAGAGGATGTAATGAACCGAGACCTAACCTACAAGGAGGTTCTACTTAACATCTCCGTTTTTACCATCAAAAAAGGCAGCGTGGTAGGTGCAATACTGCGCGACATGTATGCTCCAGAAGTTCGAAAAGAGGAGGTTATTAAACGCGTTACCGACGTTATTGACAAGAATCTTGCAATGGTGCAAAACATTGGCTTCCTATTGGGGGAAGGCGCTTCGGAAACCGAGCAGATGCTAAACTCCATCATCAAGGCATTTAAAGAAGGACCCAAACGATAGCTATGAACGAACAGTTTTTCATAGAAGTTGGCTATCAACAAAAGAACCATGAAGGTGAACGAATCTGTGGAGATGTTTTCCTTTCACAACGGGTTAAAGGGGAAGATAGAACCATTGTTGTTCTTTCCGATGGAATGGGCCATGGAGTTAAAGCGAATATGCTAGCCACCCTTACCTCCACCATGGCTCTCAACTTCACCAAGGAACATAAAGATGTATATACTATTGCCGAAATTATTATGAACACACTTCCGGTGTGCAGTATTCGAAAGATGAGCTATGCCACCTTTACCATAATCGACATTAGCCACGATGGAGAGGTTCAAATTTTGGAATACGACAATCCGCAATGCTTCATTATGCGGGGTAGCGAACCGTTCAATCCGCAATGGCAGTGTATTATCCTTCAAAGCGAGAAAAATGCAGGAAAGGAACTCCGGAGTTGTACCTTTAAACCGGAAAAAGAGGATCGCATTGTAATGTGGAGCGATGGGGTTGCCCAATCTGGAATGGGATCGGAAGATTATCCCTTTGGTTGGGGTGTTGAAAATTCAAACGCCTTTGCCCATAAAATGGTTAAGTCGGAGTCCGATATTTCAGCCTCAAAATTAGCCTCAAAGATAGTAAACATGGCCTTCGTCAATGATGGGTTTCATTCTAAAGACGATACCAGCTGTGCTGTTATTTACTTCCGTGAACCAAGAAAACTGCTCATTTGTACCGGACCGCCCTATGATTTTGAAAATGATCAAAAGCTGGCAAAAAGGTTCAGAGAGTTTAACGGAAAGAAGATTATTTGTGGAGCGACCACTAGCGATATTCTCTCCCGCGAGCTGAAGCAAGAAATTAAAGATTCATTTGAGTTCATCGATCCCGAATTACCACCCATCTCCTATATGCAAGGGACCGACTTAATTACAGAAGGAATTCTGACTCTTGGAAAGACCAATGAAATATTGGACAACTACAACGATTCGAGCCAGCTGGGCAAAGGTCCTGCCGACTTAATTACAAAATTACTCTTTGAAAGCGATAAAATCCAGTTTATTGTTGGTACCAGAATAAACGAGGCACATCAAGACCCCAGTTTACCCGTAGAATTAGAAATTAGGCGAACGGTTATCAAGCGTATGGCTAAAATTCTAGAGGAGAAATTTTTAAAGGAGGTGAGCATCACCTTTTTATAGCCTCTATTGAATCAAAGGTTTGAATAGGAATGGTCGAGAACAACAAATTCATGAATTAAAGAAGGCCAATAATTACTCACCTGTAGTACTTTCAGCAATCACAACCGCCGATCGTTTTAACTTACTGCTCCGTTCCACCTGGGGCTCTCTATCAAGAATTATATATACAGAATTTTGGCTAAGAAACTCTGGCACAATATCCTTTAATTTAGAAACTAATACAAAATTATCAACGTCTTCAGCAAGTTTACACTGTAAATCATGCAAATGTTTTGCAATGCTAACATGATCCATTTTAATTACACTGGCCTTCATGATCTTAGAATGGTAGGTAGGCAACGTATTTTCACCATTATTTAATAGCTCTTCATAGAGCTTTTCGCCTGGTCTAAGCCCTGTAAAAATAATCTGAATATCTTTGCCAACCTTAAAGCCAGCCAGTCTTATCATATTCTTAGCAAGATCAATAATTTTTACACTTTTACCCATGTCAAAAATAAATATTTCGCCACCATGCCCCATAACACTTGCTTCTAAAACAAGTTGACATGCTTCAGGGATGGTCATAAAGTAGCGAGTTACATCAGGGTGTGTTACAGTAACTGGGCCACCTGTTTCAATTTGCTTTTTAAACAATGGGATTACAGAACCATTAGAACCCAATACATTCCCAAATCGAGTGGTAATAAACTGAGTTCGAGTAAGGCCATCGAGAGATTGAGTATAAATCTCTGCAACACGCTTTGTAGCACCCATTATATTTGTTGGATTAACAGCCTTATCGGTTGAAATCATGACAAACTTTTCCACACCAAATTCCATTGAAAGATCGGCCAACATTCGGGTGCCAAATATATTATTTTTAATAGCCTCCTTGGGATTATTCTCCATTAATGGTACATGCTTATAGGCAGCCGCGTGAAACACAACATCAATTTGTTGGGATTCAAAAAGTTGGCGCATTCTCAAGTGATCAGTAATATCTGCAATTACCACATCAATTTGATCAGTTCGATGTGGATAGCGACCCCTTAGCTCCAAATCAACAAAGTAAATAGGCGTTTCGGCTTGGTCTAACAATATTAATTTACTAGGACTAAAAGAGAAAACCTGCCTTACAATCTCGCTTCCAATAGAGCCTGCGGCACCGGTAACCAGTATGGTCTTTCCCTTCAAGGAGGAGGCAATCTTTTGAATATCCAAACGTATTGGATCACGCTCAAGAAGATCCTCAATTTTTATTTCATCGATTCGAGGTAACCGAGGATTATCTGCAGTAAGCTCAATGAAGTTGTTTATGGTCTTAACCCGAACACCCCTATTTAAAGATCGTTGCACAACCACATTCTTATATTCAGCAGGAATATCATTGTCAACAAAAATCAATTGAGCAACAGAATATAGCGAGATTAAATTATCAAGCTCAGAAATGTCGAATACACTTAATCCTTCAATAGTTTTATTGAAATTTTTTGATTGATGGTGAATAAATCCAACCACCCGATAATTTGATTCCTTGTCCGATTCCAGAGCTCTCTTCAGTGAAACAGCAAAATGCTCACGTCCATAAAGGAGAACATTGGTAGGAGCTTTTCCACCTGATCGCTTAAAATTATGAATAAAAAATTTTGCAAAAATCCGGAAGGCAATGAGCAAATAGGATGCAATAAAGAAATCGATAATTATGATAGAAATAGGAATTATTCCTCTGCCTGTTAGTAAGAAATAACTATAATTTATTGCAAAAAACAATGTATTACCAGTGAATATTGCCATTACTAGCCGCACTAAATCCTTCATGCTAGTATAGCGAATATACATTTTATTAGTTCCAAAGAGTTGCAATGCCAATATTCGGACAAAGAGAAAAAGCCCGATCGCCAGACTTATGTTTGGGAAAGTGGCGAATGGTATATTAAAGTTAAAACGTAATAAATAAGAGGCAAAAATTGCAACAAGCCCTAAAACAGATCAATATTCATAACAACCCATGTGGGAACAAACATCTTCCCCAAATGATTTAACCCATCTTCAGCAAATCGAAACAATGATTTAACCATGGTTATACATTTTCTTTTAAATACGAAATTACCTCTAAAGACCTCCACAACCAACAAAATGGTGTCTTTTCTTTCCAAAAGTTAGTATTCGTATGGCAAAAATTAACAAATATCACTTTTTAGTGCACTTTAGTCAAAAAGTGTTTAATGCAACAGATTGTCATGTTCAACAAATATCAGGCCAATTTGATATGCAACTTTGCGCAACAAAAAAAGGCTGCAAAAGAGCAGCCTTTTTTCGTTAAAAGCATGATGCAACTATTCGTATTCTTTCAGAATATCTTTTACACCATCAGGAGAAACACGTCCATAAACCTTCTCACCAATCATTACCACTGGTGCTAATCCACACGCTCCAACACAGCGCAAGCAGCTAAGTGAGAACTTTCCATCCGGAGTAGTTTGACCAACATTTACATTTAAAATGCGCTTAAATTCATCCAGCACCTTTTCTGCACCACGAACATAGCAAGCAGTTCCTGTACAAACGGAGATCGGATGTTGTCCCTTCGGCAGCATAGTAAAGAATGAATAGAACGTTACCACACCATAAACCTTAGCAACAGAAATATTCAGTTCTTCAGCCACAATCTCCTGAACTTCTGCAGGAAGATATCCAAAATATCCCTGCGATTTATGCAGAACATTAATCAATTCACCAGCCTCATTATTGAAAGACTTACAAATCTCTTTAAGCTTTGCAACGTCCTCTTTTTTTAACTCTACTTTTATATGTGACATTTACCAGTCCTCCTTACATTAAATAAATATATCCTTATTGCTCTTGTCGAAATAGGTTGTGTGAAGCAAATGATGAGCTTTTTCACTCATCGGCTTACCCAAATACTCTTCATAGAGCTTAATAATGTATGGATTCTCATGCGACTTACGAATTGGTTTTCCTGCATCTTCGCGGTAAATGGCCTCCTGACGAGCTTTGAGTATGGCCGAGTTACCATGGTGAAGTGGTTGTCCACCACCACCAATGCAACCACCGGGGCAGGCCATAATTTCAATTGCATGAAAGTTGGTTTTGCCTGCTTTTACCATATCCAACAGTTTTCGAGCATTACCCAGACCATGAGCAATTCCAATGTTAATTGGCAACCCATTAAAGTCGATAGTTGCAGAACGAATACCTTCTAAACCTCGTAACTCTGTAAAATCTAATCTTTCCAGTTTCTTCCCCGTTTGCAATTCGTATGCAGTACGAACCGCAGCCTCAATAACACCACCAGTTGTTCCAAAAATTACGGAAGCACCAGAAGATTCTCCCATTGGGCGATCGAAGTCTTCCTCTCCCAGTTCGGAAAAGTTAATATTCGACTCCTTGATGAGATGCGCCAACTCACGAGTTGAAATGGAAAGATCCACATCGGGATTGCCATTAACCTTAAACTCATCACGCTGACACTCATACTTCTTTGCAAGACAAGGCATAACAGAAACCACAACCAACTCCTCGCGGGTCTTGCCTAATTTCTCAGCAAAGTACGACTTTGCAATAGCACCAAACATCTGCTGTGGTGATTTAGCGGTTGATGGAACATCGAGCATATCGGCATAATTATGCTCGAAGAAATTCACCCAGCTAGGACAGCAAGAGGTAAGAATTGGCAACTTTACATTTTTATCGCCAGCCAAAAATTTGGATAGACGATTCAAGAGTTCTGTTCCCTCCTCCATAATGGTGAGGTCGGCAGCAAAGTCAGTATCGAATATGTAGTCAAAACCAAGTTGACGAAGTGCTGTGGTCATTTTACCGGTAACCAAAGTTCCAGGCTTTAGACCAAACTCCTCACCCAAAGCAGCTCTAACGGCAGGAGCAGTTTGAACAATAACCGTTTTTGTAGGATCAGCGAGAGCCCGTATAACCTTAGGCGTATGGTCAACCTCGGTTAAAGCGCCGGTAGGGCAAACAGCAACACACTGACCGCAGTATGTGCATGGTGATTTTTCGAGATCTTGTTCGAAAGCAGGTGCAACCACTGACATAAATCCACGGTTGATACCCGAAAGGGCTCCCACCGTTTGAAATTCGTTGCACATAGTTTCACAACGACGGCACATAATACACTTATCCATGTCGCGAATAATTGCCGGTGAAGTATCAAGCCTATAGGTCGACATTTCGGCAAACTCCTGACCAGGAATATGACGAATACCCAGCTTAACTGCCATATCTTGTAGATCGCATCGACCACTTTTGGCGCAGGTAAGGCAATCCTTAGGGTGATCGGAAAGGATTAATTCTAATACGGTTCTACGTGCGTGTATTACTCGAGGTGTATGAGTTTTAATAACCATACCTTCGGTGCAAGTGGTAGAACAGGATGGAGCAAGGTTTCTTCTTCCTTCAACTTCTACAACGCAAATACGGCAACCTGCAGGCTTATTTTCGATGCCTAGGTCATGGAGATCCATGTAACACAAAACTGGAATATCGACACCTAACTTTTTTGCCGCTTTATAGATGGTAGTACCTTTTTCTACCTCTATTTGCTTATTATCTATTGTTAACTTAACTGTTTCCATCAAATTTCCCCCAAAATTATTGAATGCTGATTGCATTGAATTTACACTTCTCGATGCAGGCGCCGCACTTAATGCAAACGGCAGTATCGATTACATGAGGCTGCTTTCGCTCACCGGAAATTGCATTAACCGGACAGTTACGGGCACAAGCTGTACATCCAACGCAAGCTTCGGGATCAATCACATATTGCATAAGACTCTTACACTGCCCTGCAGGACACTTATGATCCTTAACGTGAGCTAGATATTCATCATAAAAATTATCAAGTGTAGAGAGCACTGGGTTTGGCGAAGTTTGACCAAGTCCGCACAAAGCAGTATCTTTAATTACCAAGCTAAGGTCACGAAGTCTCTCGAGATCTTCAATGGTTCCATCACCCTTGGTAATCTTCTCAAGAAGTTCGTAGAGACGTTTATTCCCTATTCTACAGGGTGAGCACTTTCCGCAAGACTCCTCAACAGTAAATTGGAGGTAGAACTTTGCCATAGCAACCATACAGTCATCCTCGTCCATAACAATCATTCCACCCGAGCCCATCATTGACCCAGCAGCAATTAGATTGTCAAAATCGATGGGAGTATCAAGGTGCTTTTCGGTCAAACATCCACCCGATGGACCACCAGTTTGAACAGCCTTAAACTTTTTGCCATTCTTAATGCCTCCACCAATCTCAAAAATAACCTCACGCAGGGTAGTTCCCATTGGAACCTCAATTAATCCTACGTTGTTAATTTTTCCGGCAAGTGCAAATACTTTAGTTCCAGAAGATTTTTTTGTTCCGATACTAGCAAACCAATCGGCTCCCTTCAAAAGGATAACCGGCACATTGGCCAGCGTTTCAACGTTATTAACATTGGTCGGTTTCCCAAGATAACCTGACTCTGCAGGAAATGGTGGTTTAACCGTTGGTTCACCACGTTGTCCCTCCATAGAGTGAATAAGAGCTGTCTCCTCACCGCAAACGAATGCTCCGGCACCATAACGTAGCTCCACATCAAAATCGAAGGAAGTACCCATTATACCCTTACCCAACAAACCATACTCACGAGCCTGTCCAATTGCTATTTTCAAGCGCGTAATAGCCAAAGGATATTCTGCTCTGATATAAACTAAACCCTTAGTAGCGCCAATACAGTAGCCACAAATAGCCATAGCTTCAATTACGGAATGTGGATCCCCTTCGAGAACTGAACGATCCATAAAAGCTCCTGGATCTCCTTCATCAGCGTTGCAAACCACATACTTTTGATCGGCATTGTTTTTACTCGCAATCTCCCACTTGATTCCGGTAGGAAATCCTCCGCCCCCACGACCACGTAACCCCGATTTTTTAATCTGATCTATTACCTCCTGAGGTTTCATTTCTGTAAGAGCCTTTCCAAGAGCCATGTATCCATCCCTCGCAATAGACTCTTCGATATTTTCGGGATTGATAAATCCACAATTGCGAAGGGCTACCCTAATTTGCTTTTTGTAAAAGCCCATATGCTTAGAATCGCTAATATGTTCTTTTACATTTGGATCGGTATACAGAAGTCGTGTTACCTTTCTTCCTTTAATAACATGTTCGGCAACAATATCGGCAACATCATTAGGAGTAACCTGCGTGTAGAAAGTGTTATCGGGCATTACCTTAACGATGGGCCCCTTCTCGCAAAAACCAAAACAACCAGTCATTACAACCTGAACCTCATCCTTAAGACCCTTTGCCTCAAGTTCTTTTTTAAGATTTTCAACAATTAAATCGCTTGCAGAGGCACGACATCCGGTTCCGCCACAAACAAGTATATGCATTTTATATTTTGTCATTACTCTATCCTCCTTGGGTTTAGTCTATTTTCTCGTAGTTGACAGGAATAATCCCATCTACCAATTCACCAGTCTTGATATATTTCTCAATAATCTCATCGGCTTTCTTGATATCTACATAACCATAAACGACAGGATCTTCCCCAGGTCGCTTTACTTCGATTGTAGGTTCTGCATAGCAATAGCCCATACAACCTGTTTGTGTTACAACAGCATCGATACCACGCTTTTCAAGCTGATCGATGAAAAATTCCATAATGGTTTTTGCCCCGGAAGCAATGCCACATGTTGCCATTGCTACCTTAATCTGAATGCGGTTCTCAGGATTATCTCCTCTTTCCCTAAGCTCCACCTTCGATTGCATGCTGGTCTGCATTTTTTTCAAATCGGCCAACGATTTAATCTGTGCCATACTAGTTTCTCCTTTTGTTAACGTATGTGTGGTAGTCTAATTTTCTACAAATTTATGTTAACGTTTTCACATAAACTTGGAGAAAAATCATGTTTTATAACCTACACGTCTATTTTAATTGCGTCTAAATTCTCCTTTATCATCTCTTTAAGAAAGCGACTAACCGATAAATCATTTATTGGAATACCATCCAGCACCTCTCTCACCTCCTTCGTTCTAAAAACATAGTTCCGTTGATTGTAACGATGGCTATACACGAAATCCATATCAGGATTTGAGGTAACTAGAATAACCATTACGCCGGCTATATCACCCAGCACGGGCCTATCAATATGGCTATGTTTAAATTTAGCAACCACAACCGTACCCACATTGACCTCGGAATTTATGGTGAACGACCCTTCGCACCGCTCAGCATTTTGCTTTAACAACGATAGTCCTAATCCAACTTTTCGAGTTGTGCGAGAGGTATAAAACGGATCAGTTACGTGCTCTAAAATATCAGCGGCAATACCACGCCCATTATCTTTAATAGTAATGGAGAAAAGATCAAGTGCAATGTCTTCAACAATAGATACCTCCACAAATGTTGCTTTAGCACGAATAGAGTTCTGAGCAATGTCTAAAATATGTAACGATAAATCTTTCATAAGTCATTCAACCAATATGGTACGACCACCTATTCCCAGCAATGCTTTCCTCAGCTCATCAAAGTTGGGCTCCTCAACCATTAATGGGGTATATATTTCTCCAATCCCTTCTAAGATATGGGCATCGGAATTCTGGATAAACGGATATTTCTGGAGATAGTCATTTTTCTTTAAGAACTCTTTCTTACTAGTATGCTTGGATATTTCCACACCGTCGATTGGCAAATCAGAAGGAATAAACCCAAGTTGGCTTATAATGCTGAATTTTGATTTGTTAATATGAGCAGGAATAAATAATCCTCCAAGGCGGTGCACCTCCTTCTCCAAGTTATCAATACTAACAGTGAGAGATGAAATTAAAGGAGCGTCAACCTCCTGTAGAATATTATCATCACGATCGACAACAACCTGAAAACCAAACAACGCAGGGTTATTTCGCTGACCTACTGCATAATGTTGTTCCAAAAAAAGTTGAATAAATTAGATAACCTCTCATGCTCTGGGAAAAAAGCAAGGCAATGAACCTCCTCCCTTGTAGTTACCTCTGCTCCAAGAAGGGCAACAATTCCAGCTTCTGCTGCCAGCTCCTGCACCAATTTGCAATGAAGGGTAGAATTGTGATCGGTAACCGCGATAATGTCTAGACCCACTTCTTTTGCTTGAGCAACAATCGCCGTTGGACTCATATCGAGTGAACCACAAGGAGATAGTACTGAATGCAAATGTAAATCGGCCTTAAAGACCCTCATCGTTTATCTTAATAAGTTGTATAACTTTCCGGTAATCTCAAATGTGGGCATTGATGTTCCCAAAACGGGTATCCCTTCCGTATTGCTTTGTTCAACAGTGTCATCCTCTGGCTGTTGATTACCAACAAGAATAATGGCAGCCAACTCCTTAAGAGATGCAATTGCCATTACATTCTTGTGAGTTTGCAGCGTGATCCAGATCATGCCAACTTCGGCATTACCCATAACATCGCTGAGCAAGTCGGAAGTATATCCTCCTTCAATTTCACGATTTAAGCCTTCGGCTCCCGAAAAAACATCGAGATTGAGTTGGCTAACAATATCAGAGACTTTCATTATCGGCTCCTTTTTTATAGCAGTTCTTAATAAACTTATCCTTACCCCATATTTTTTCCAAAATACGGTATGCATGATCGCTACCTAACGTTCCAGTTCGTTCCATCATCTGTTGAACATAGATACATTGTGATATAGAGGCTCGCTTTTGAACAATATCTTCGGCCAAGGCCTGACATGATGGAGCGCCACACACGCCACAATCCACCCCCGGCAAATAGCACATAATCTTTCGGGCGCGTTGCATTTTTTGCATAGCCTTTGCCATATCCTCATCAAGCATATACATTGATCGAGGCTTAATTTGTTCACTCAAACGAATATGTCGTACAAGGTATGGCTCGTAGGTATCTATCGAACTTCCCGACATGGAAGCGGCTCTCTCTTGAACATTTGGCGCCTTGGCTGCCCTTTTACGTAATCGTTCAACCGTTAAGAAGCGATTGGAGGTGGTCAATACTCCACCCGCGCAACTTTGATCGCATGCCCTTAGTTCGAGAAAGTCAATATCAGTGATCTCCTCATTTTCTAATTTCTCGAGAAACTCAATCACATTATGAACCTCATCTATTGCCAAGCAACGGCCTTCCGAATGATTGGCTTCGCCATTAGTGAGGCTCCAAAGAATTTCCTTCGAAACCAAGTGGCTTCGGCTAACCTCTACGCCAGCATCTTTAGATCGTTGCCTGAGAGCTTTATGAACTCTATTGAAAATAAAATCCATGTTAATTACGCCATTAATTCGAGAACGACCTTCACCAACAGGCGCTTTAACTGCAGCAATTTTTGCCGCACAAGGGGTGATGTAAAAAACACCAATCTCCTCCTCCTTTGCTCCATTATCGACTAAATATTTTCGACAGTATATAGCAGAAACATCCAATGGAGGACGAAGAAGCATTATGTTTTCGACCAGCGAAGGAAATTTTACCTGTATGAGCCTAATAATTGCAGGACAAAACGAGGATATCAGAGGTTTATTCGATGCATGGGACGCATATTCTTGTTGAACCTGATTTAAAACTGTGGCTCCATGCTCCACCTCATATACCCATGTAAATCCTAAATCCATTAAGCTGCTATAAAGCTCACCGGGGGAAATCTCATCGGGAAACTGACCAATCAAAACTGATGGAACAAGTGCTACACGATGCTTATAATCAAAAATACGCTGAAAATCATCCTGCTCAATAATGATGGCATGCACAGGGCATACCCTAAAACACTCCCCACAATCAATACAACGGTCTTCAATCAGGTTTGCTTTCCCATCAACAACCCGTAAGGCTTCCGTAGGACATACGCGCATGCAGTGTGAGCAGCCGATGCATACGTCCTTCAATATTTTTAATGCATGGTGAAAAAACATTTTTTCCATACACTATACAGCTTGATCAGTTAAAAATATGGTAATCACCAAGGTGGTACCCTTTCCCACCTCGCTGGTAATTTCAAATTTATCAGCATTAAAATCAATGTTTGGAAGTCCCATACCAGCACCAAAACCCATTTCGCGTACCTCTGAAGATGCCGTTGAAAACCCCTTCTGCATAGCCAATGGGATATTGGGAATTCCAGGACCCTCATCGACAAGTTTCATCACTATTTTTTCGGTATCCACAGTGGCATATATGGTTCCACGATAGGCATGGGCAACAATATTGACCTCGGCTTCATAAAGGCAAACCACCACACGCTTTACAATTTTCACATCCACATTAAGCTGCTTCAAAACCTTCTTAATTTGGCTTGAAGCATAACCAGCGCGGGCAAAATCACCACCATCAACCTTATACTCGAAGTTCATCGACATTACGTGGTCTAATATACTGGTTTTAAGCCAGCGATGTACAGCTCACCAGCCACAAAAAACAGAGTATTTTTAGAGCGAAGAATTGCAATACCACACTCCTGTGCAAGCTCAACCATTTCCTCAGAAATAGGCTTATTCCTTACAAAAAGGACACAAGGGATATCCGACATCTCAGCCGTTCTAATGGCCTGAAGATTGGCCAGACCAGTAATCAGAATAAGCTTCTCACACTGAATGGTTAAGACATCACTCATCAAATCGGACGAGAAGGCAAACTCCACATTGGTGGCCAGCAACTCCTCTCCACATACCACTTCACCTTTTATTGTATCACATATCTCCCTCAGGGTCATAATCTTGCTGTTTGGCTTCTAGAATTATAAAAATCACAGGATTGCCTCTGATCCGGCTTTTAAAAATACGAACAAATTACAGTTTTTGTTATACCACAAACAATGTTATTCAGCAAACATTACATCAATTTTAACAAAGTAATTTAAGACCAGAAAAGCATTCCTCCGACTCACCCTTGGACAAATGATTACGAAAGAAACGCTCTTTATGTAAAAAAACAAAAAAATATCGATCAAAAAATGGCGGGGTTACCCCCGCCATCAATTAATCTTATGCAACTTCGTTAGTACCTTGCTCTAGGTTTATAGTGAGTATGCAGCAACTCGTGCGATTTATGTCCAAGTGGTGCACCTAGAAACTCAGCGTAGATCTTAATAATCTCAGGATTTTGATGAGATTTACGCAGTTCCTTACCCTCATCTTCCTGATAAATAGCAGCCATACGCTTAGCCCTCACTTCGGGGTTGGTTGGAAGTGGTTGTCCACCACCGCCTAGGCAGCCACCAGGACAAGCCATAATTTCAATAAAGTGGTATGATGTTTTTCCAGCCTTAATGCTCGAAAAAAGATCGTATGCGTTCTGAAGTCCATGAGCGACAGCAGTTTTTAGCTCCACGCCATCGAGGAATTTCCATTCCGGCTTAGGGTTTTCAATTTTTAAGGACGCCTCCTTTACCCCTTCCATTCCACGAACAGGAGTAATGTTGAGGTTTTTAAAAGGAACCTCTCTGCCGGTAACCAACTCATAGGCCGTGCGAAGAGCAGCCTCCATAACACCTCCAGTGGCTCCAAAAATAACAGCAGCACCAGTTGATTCACCCATGATACTATCGTATTTGCCCTCAGGGAGAGTACCAAAATTGATGCCTGCTTGCTTAATCATTATGGCCAACTCTCTAGTAGTTAGCACATAGTCGACATCCTTATAACCGCTCGATCGCATTTCAGGCCTATCGGCCTCGAACTTTTTAGCGGTACAAGGCATAATAGAAACAGAAACGATATCGGCAGGGTTAATGCCACGCTTATCGGCATAGTATGTTTTTACAAGCGCTCCAAACATTTGCTGCGGAGACTTACAGGTAGACAGGTTGTCTAGATATTCGGGAAAGGTGTGCTCAATGAACTTAATCCAACCTGGAGAGCAAGAGGTAGCCATGGGAAGTTTAACCGTAGGATCCTTATCCACCAAGGCTCTTTTGAGTCGGGTGAGAAGTTCTGTTCCCTCCTCCATTATGGTAAGATCTGCACTAAAATCGGTGTCCAACACGGAATCAAAGCCCAAGCGTTTTAGTGCGGTAACCATCCTGCCAGTGACTATTGAACCGGTAGGGATATCCAAATCCTCCCCAAGTGCAATTCGAACCGCAGGTGCAGTTTGTACAACCACATGCTTACTAGGATCGTAAATTGCATCCCAAACTTCTTCAATGTAATTCCTTTCAGTAAGGGCTCCCGTTGGGCAATGGGTCACACATTGTCCACAGTTTGAACAAACCACGTCATACATCGAATTTTCATAGAAGGTGGATATCTTCATTTTTTCGCCCTTATAAGCGACCGAAAGTGCACCTAAATGCTGAAGTTCCTCGCAAGTTCGAACACAGCGCTGGCAACGAATACACTTACTGTCATCCTTAATAATTGATGGAGACATACGATCTACGGTATAGTTCTTAAGCGGTACTAAATCAATGAATAGCGGCTCCAAAATTTTAAACTCTGAAGCCAAGTTTTGCAGTTCACACTTACCATTTTTAAAACATTTGGTGCAATCAGCCTTATGCTCAGAAAGCAGCAGCTCAATAACATGCTTGCGAGCAGTTCTAACCTTCAGCGTATTGGTGTGAATATCCATGCCATCAGTTGCCGGAGTGGCACAGGAAGCAATCAAAGTCTTAGCACCGGTTTGCTCAACAACGCAAACGCGACAATTGCCAGCGATACAAAGATCTTGGTGGTAGCAAAGGGTTGGAATTTTAATATTGAGCTGTTCGGCTGCATGAAGAACGCTGGTTCCCTCCTCTACGGTAACCGCCAAACCATCTATTTTAAGATTTATCTTTTTTACCATTGTAGTGAATTTTTTCAGATTAGTATATCATTTCCTCCTTGAAGTTCTCCACTATTGAAGAGAAACTATTGGCCACACTTTGGCCCAGTCCACACTTGGCGGTAATTTTCATCGTCTGGGTAAGTTTGAGTAACTGTTCAAGGTAAGAGATAGGTTTATCACCACGTTTTACAGCCTCAATTCCCAGTAGTAACTGCTGGCAACCAACACGGCATGGTGTACACTGACCACACGATTCTTCTTGAAAAAACTCGAGATAGTTCTTCAACACATTATACATTGATCGAGAACTATTAAAAAGCATCATGGAACCACCTGTTGGCACCCCCTCAAAGCCGATTATCGTTTCCCCAAACTTTTACGTGGCACGCAGAAACCTGAAGCTCCTCCAACCTGAACCGCTTTAGTGTCACCATCGCCAAACTCCTCCACAAAATGGTCCACACTCATTCCAAGCTCCAGCTCATAAATTCCGGCTTTGGGAGTATCACCAGAAACGGAGAACACCTTCGATCCACGTGAATCGGTTGTGCCAAGGTCCTTAAACTTTTGGGAACCATGCCGTAGGATCATGAATGCATAAACAAGCGTCTCCACGTTATTTATTACGGTTGGCTTATTTCGAAATCCAGCAATTGTTGGATAGGGAGGTTTGTTCCTTGGTTCACCCCTCTTTCCTTCCATCGACTCAAACAGTGCACTCTCCTCACCACAAATATATGCACCACTACCCATGATTATCTGTATTCTAAAGTCAACGTTAAGCGACTTAAGTATTTCATGGAATGAATCAAGTTGCTTTTTAAGCTCAGGCAAAAGGAATCTATACTCACCGCGCAGATACACAAATCCTTGACATGCACCAATAACCTTGGCACAAATGGCCATTCCACCAAAAACTTTATGCGGAACTTGAAAAAGGATTTCCCTGTCCTTAAAAGTTCCGGGCTCCCCTTCGTCAGCGTTACAAATTACAAACCGCTCATCAGATGGTTGCTCTGAGGTAAATTTCCATTTTAGTCCTGTAGGAAAACCAGCTCCACCGCGTCCACGTAATCCACTTTCGAGAACCTCCTTAACTATTTCCTCATTCGACAGGGCATATGCCTTCTGCAAGATCTCCTTTGGATTTACCTCCTGGTCAAAGATCAAGTCTACCCTTTTCAACTTCGTATAAGTCATAACAATTTCTCCTTTCTCTTAATGAATTTACTTCTTCATATACTCGGTAATGATCTCGCGTACCTTCTCAGAGTCAAGTTCTGTAAACGCTTCGTCATTAATTAACATGGCTGGCCCTTTGTGGCACCATCCAAGACAGTTGGTTTCCAAAAGAGAGAACTTCCGATTCATCGTAGTTTCACCAACCTTAATTTTCAACACCTCCTCAATTGTTTGCAGTATGGCATTTTTCCCTTTCATAGAGCAAGTAATTGTCCTACACACCCTAATTACGTATTTGCCACGCGGTTCGGTATCAAGGAAGGAATAGAATGTTGCCGTACCATAAACCTGGGCTGCGGAAATGTTAAGTTCCTGGGCAACCTCTACCATTGCCTCCTGGGTTAGGTATCGTTCCTCCTGAATTATACCTTGCAAAATTGGAATCAGCGCCTCCCTCGACCGACCATGCGAATCGGCTAGGTTCTTTACTAAATCGCGAGTTTCAATCATAGCCATGCTAGTTAAATTAAACTTTCTGTTATTTGATTAACATTGTTAGTTAAAAAACGCTATCATCGTTTTCAACCATTTGATTTTCAATTATAAATCTATATCTGTGAAAGGATAATTACCATGACTATTCAACAGCATTCAACATGAGTAATGTCATGTTTTGTGGATATCAGGCAAGTTTAGGTAAAAAAAAAGAGCCTCGTCTGAGGCTCTTTAAAAAAATCATACGACTTCTCTGCTATTCAACTATTTTCATTTCATTCAATAGCCAACCTGCGCCAGCATATTTGTCGATAATAAACAGAGCATATCGAATATCAAGCGCAATATTACGGCATCGGCTATCATCAAACAGAATATCACTCATAGTTCCTTCCCAAACTCGATCGAAGTTAACCCCAATAAGTTCTCCTTTTGCATTAAGAACTGGAGAGCCACTATTGCCGCCTGTTGTATGATTGGTGGCAATAAATGCAACGGGTAACTTTCCATTTTCTGCATAACGTCCAAAATCCCTCTTTGCATACAGTTCTTTCAATCTAGGCGAAACAACATAATCGTACACTGTTGAATCATCCTTTTCTATCACCCCCATTAGGGTAGATTGAAAGCCATAAGATACGGCATCTCTTGGCTCATATCCCCTCACTTGACCAAAAGCAACACGAAGGGTGAAATTTGCATCAGGATAAAAGATTTGCCTCGAATTCATCTCCATCAAAGCTTTCATATACCGTCTCAACTGAACGTCAATATCGCTCTCCATTTTTGACAATGAAGGCGACACCGATTGATTATAAATCTCCGAAATATCATGGTAAATCTTTACTGCAAGATCGAGTGATATGAATCCAATGGAGGTTGAATCAATATTTTGAAGAGTCGAAAATGCCTTTAAAGAATCCACAAACATTGATCGGCTGAAAACTTGTAAGCGAGAGAATCTGGCCAACTCTTAATGTTTTTATATGCCATAAGCATATCCTGCGGAACATATTGAGATGGTGTATTTTTAAAATAAGCATCTATCATTGTCGACAACACTTTCCGGTCAATTTCTGGGCTATAATTTCTGTAGAACGTATGTAAATAGCCCATAAACTCATTCATCTTTAATGAATCTACGCCTGATAGCTTTCCCTGCTTTTGAATCTTCTGAGCCCAATGTTCAACCTGAGCTGCAACTTTGAATATCTCAACAGCACCAATCGCCTCACGATAATAATCTCTAGCCAACGAAAATGGGGCGTACTCCTGATAGTCCTGTTTTAGCTGAGGAAGTAGCATGCCAAACCTTTTTGATCGTGCTTGGTCGACATTGACCCATGCAGCAAACGTTGCCTCCTGCTGCTCCTTAATCTGCACCCCATTACATTGCGTAAGTCCTCGAACTTCCCCTATCCACTTTTTCCATCCATTAGCCACGGATGCGTATTTTGCTGCATACATAATGCGTATTTTGGGATCGATTGCCATCTTCTGACCCATTATTTGCAGTCGAGTTTGCCGTAAGGCAATTTTACTTGGATCGGTTTGATCAATCAACTGCTGAACCGCATAAGATGGAATATACTCTTGCGTTCGACCCGGGTAGCCATAAACCAATGTGAAATCGCCCTGATTGATCCCCTTAATAGAAACTTCTAAATACTTTTTAGGCCTGTATGGGACATTCGTGGGTGAATAGGCAGCTGGTTTATTATCCTTTCCAGCATATATACGGAATAGGCTAAAATCGCCAGTATGGCGTGGCCACATCCAATTATCGGTATCACCTCCAAATTTGCCAATTGAGGAGGGTGGTGCTCCAACCAACCGAATATCGGTAAACTCTTCATATTTATACAGAAAGTATTGATTCCCGTTGAAGAGCGGATCAATTTCTATAATGTAATTATTGCCTTTACTTGCAGATTCCGTTAATGCTTTAATATGAAGATCAATGATGGAATTTCTATTTTTTTCAGCGATTGAATCGGATATACCGCTTAAAACCATTGAGGTAACATCCTCCATGCTAATGAGAAATCGAACGGTAAGTCCAGGATTTGGCAACTCCTCCTCCGGTGACATAGCCCAAAAACCACTTTCTAGATAATTATGGTCCAGAGAGCTATGCGCCTGAATAGAGCCATAACCACAATGGTGGTTTGTTATCAGCAGCCCCTTATCCGAAATTAGCTCTCCAGTGCAACCACCTCCAAATTGTACAATTGCATCCTTTAGACTTGCGTGGTTAACGCTATAGATATCATCTGCTGAAAGTTTAAATCCAGCAGCTTTCATCTCCTTGATTTTTTGCTTACCAACAAGCAACGGCAACCACATACCTTCATCGGCCAATGTGATTCCACCAATCATTAAAAAAGCAACTAATCCGGCAATAAATCTTTTCATATCACAATTATTTTAAGGAGCTCACAAAATTTAATAATTCACCGTAAAGACGCTGAACAGGTAACCCCATCACATTGAAGTAAGAACCCTCTATTCTCTCAATACCTACATACCCAATCCATTCCTGAATACCATAAGCCCCCGCTTTATCGAATGGCTTAAAATTCTCCAGATAAAAGGCGATCTCTTCATCGGTTAACACTCGAAAAAAAACGGAGGTTGTGGCAGAAAAAGTGAGCGAATGGCTTAAGTTGGAAATCGTTACACCAGTTATTACTCTATGCTCCTTTCCTGAGAGAAATTTAAGCATTTCGGTAGCATGACCCTCGTTTTCAGGTTTACCAAGCAAGGTGTTTTCACAAATCACTATGGTATCGGCAGTAATCAGTATGTCACCATGATTTAATTGAGGGTAATAGGCTTTAGCTTTTAGGGAAGCTAAGTAGGAAGGAACCTCCTCCAACGGCAGTTCCGGTGGGAATATTTCCTCAACATTGGCAACATTTAGGGTAACAAATTTAATCCCCAATTCCTGGAGTAAAATTTGTCGTCGTGGTGACGCAGATCCTAAAAAGATTCTGTATGGTAAAAGTTTTTCTTGAAGTATCAAAACGCTAAAATTCTATACTCGACAATATAATAGAAGCACACGGAATATAAGATTCCTCCTAGCATTATTAGCTTAGCTAAATTGCTAATTATTGCAAAGTCTTTCTTTATTCTAGCAACAAATAGCTTGTATATCATAAACAAGAAAGGAAGTATTACTAGGGCTAACAGGTAAGCAAACGAGAAATAGTCAAAGGCCCCATCGGGAAGCAACATCAATCTTGTTATAAATAGATATCCCAGCGCAAATACTGCGAACATCGACAGGAGTATTACCACCCATTTTGAACTTTCAATGCCAAAAGTAAGCGGAAGCGAATTGCGGCCAACAACAGAATCGCCTTCAAAGTCCTCCATATCCTTTACTATTTCCCGGATAAGGGTTAGAATCAATCCAAAAAAGGAGAATCCGCCCACCCAATAAACCAATACATTAAAATTCAGATTTAACTTTAGGAGATCAGAAAAATAAGCCTTATTGAGAAGAGGTAATTCAAACACCAAAACCAACATTGGAACTATCCCAGTGAGTATGGCAACCAGAATATTACCAACGAGTAGCTGTCGCTTATAGCTTACAGAATAAAACCACAGAAGGCCTGCCGCAAGTGGAAAAATAAGAGAAAAGCTAAAAACATGGACCACATAGGCAACATATAGCCCCGCACATATTCCAATTGCATTTAGCCAGAAATGTATAGCGATGCTAGCCCTACGAGAAATTTTTTTCCCGACTAGAGGCCGATTAGGCTTGTTAATAGCATCGGCTTTAATGTCGAAGTAATCATTAATGACATATCCAGCAGCAGCAATGCAAACGGTAGCAAATACGAGCAATCCAAATGTCAATCCCGACATTTGAAGATGGAAAGTCATGGTGGACAAAATCGGCTCCATAACGAGATACCGCATGGCAACCTGCGTTATTGCGATAATAACCAAGTTGTTCCACCGAATAAGCCTCATAATAGAGGAAAAACGACTATTCTGAATATTTTTATACATGAGGCCAAGAATTTTGTGCTCGAAGTACTTGCTCAATAACATCTCTCACACACCCCTCACCACCCTTGAAGGGAGAAATATATTTGGCCAATTCCTTTATCTGGGAAACACCGTCGGCTGGTGTACATGGTACTCCAGCAAGCGTCATTACATCATAATCAGGAAGATCATCGCCCATATAGAGAATATCGGCATACGCTAATGAATTCTTAGTGCAAAAATCCAACAAGTCCTTCTGTTTATCTAAAGAACCAAGATATATGTCTGTTACTCCCAAACTTTTAAAACGCATTTTTAGGCTCTCCGATTTCCACCAGAAATAATTGCGAGAGGAAAGTTCATTTTAAGTGCAAGTTGTACAGCGTAGCCGTCACGCATGTTTGCTGTGCGTAGCATTTCACCAGATGGATGCAAGTAAATCGTACCATTGGTAAAAACCCCATCCACATCAAAAGCAAAAGCTTTTACACCTTTAAGCTCATTTTTAAAAAAACTACTCATATGAAGAAGTATCGTTTCCCAATTTATATTCAGTTCGTTTTAAAGCAATCAATTCACTGAAGAGCGCATAAAGACGTTGCAACGGAGGCAACGATTGGAGTATTTCTTGATGTTTTTCCAATATGGCAATATCATTCCTTACCGCTGGTCCCGTTTGAGCCTTTTCTGGTGATAGCTCAAAGGCTTTGTTCACGGTTTCCACAATTAGAGGTTTTAGTATTTCCATGGAAAAGCCCTGTCGACTCAAAATGTCAGCACTTTGACCGATTAAAAAATTGGTGAAATTATTACCAATTACACCAGCAAGATGAATCATTAATCTTTGTTCAGAAGTAATCGAATAAACCTGATTGGTAACTGCACTGGCAACTGAAGAGATCAATTTTAGAGTTTGTTTATTGGTTGCTTCCACAAAAATGGGAACCACCGATAAGTCAACCACTCGACCCCGTGTGAGGGTTTGAAAAGGGTAAAAAACAGCTGCATTATCATACTTTTTTAACACAGAGAGGGAAACTGACCCCGAAGAATGAATTATGGTAGCTCTCTGAGGAAGATAAAGCGCAAGTTCTTCAGCAACCCGTGGAATCACGCTATCAGGAACAGCAATAAAGTAAATATCCGCTTTTTGATCAATATGAATAATAGCGGATTCATAGGGACATTGCAGTTTAGAGGCTAGCTGTTGACCGCTACTACTGGAAGGGCTAATAATCTGACAAACGGATACACCTGCGTTTGATAGTGCAGAACCTACACTCCAGGCTAAACCACCAGCACCTATAAATACTACACGGAGTTTCTTAATTCCTTTAGACATAAAAATTCCCTAAACTGGTTGTAAATTTAGGGAATTTGCAATACTATTCCAATTAGAGTTTTTACCTCATTAAAGCTTGGCGACCTTTTATAAGTTCGGCACAACGCTCATAGTTTTCATGTTTAGTATAATACTCCATCAATTCATTGAAAAATTCATCGTCATCCCAAAAAAGATGTCGGTCATTATAGGTAAGTTTCCCATTAATTGTATAATCAAAAAATACCTTTCGATCGTATTCTATACTAGCCTGCAAGTCATTTTCATCCTCGTCATCATCATCTGAAGCAAAAAAATTCTCAGTCTGATCAACTATCTCATCCTCAAACTTATCGAAAACATTAGAGTTTAAATCTTCACCCTCACCGATAGAATATTTAAAATTTTCCTTGAACTCAGAAAACTTTCGCAGGTAATTTAGGATACCTATCTCAATTGAAAGTGCATCCTTGTTTTCATCCAACATTTGGCGGTTGTGGGAGAAGAAACCCTCAAGCGATTGTGTACGCTCTGGAGAAACAGGCATTTTTAAAAGTTTACGAATTTCTGTCTCATTTTCACGAATGGTCTCAAGATTGATTCCCACCCTCTCTTTCAAGAAATTCATCACCTCTATCATCTTCTCTTTCATGGCTATCTTTTATTTCAGTGACCACTTACAGCTGAATATACACCTGAAACCACAAAATGTTGTCATTTTATTGACCAACAGCATTATCTCGATGGCAAAATACAAAAAAGCCCGGAATTTCCGGGCTTAATATTACTCATTCATTTAAAATGTCCAAGATCCTTTAACTCAAAATCGGCAATATAAACTGCACGCTCCCTATTTTGGGCTTTTGCCTTTCGAATAAATATTTCGGCAGATGGAAGATAATCTTCATTTCTAGCAGAGTCGTGAAGTAAAAGATAGCCAATTACAATATTACCAGCCATTTCTACCATTCTCCGAGCATGAAAGTCAACGTATTCAGTATCGTTTACCTGAACTACCGCAGCTATGGTTGATTGATATTCCTCTCCCATTTCGATCAGCATACGTCTTAAATGCTCACGGTCAGGAGCAACTTCAACATGTGAGTATGCATTCATCTGGTTTAAAAAGACTCCTGTTGTAACCCCCTTTATAGCAGCCACCACCTGAAGTTGTGATGTTCCCTCATAAATAGTAGTAATACGAGCATCGCGATAGATTCGTTCAATGGGGAAGTCCTTCATAAACCCAGCTCCTCCATGTATTTGAAGCGAATCGTAGGCAATCTGATTACAGTATTCGGAGGTTATCATCTTGAGCAGTGGAGTAAAGGCATCAGCCAACCGCTGAAACTCCTTCATCTCATCGCGTTCCTCCTTCTCCAGCTTTCGCTCAGATGCTAAATGCGAGTATGCCTTATAAACATCAACAAAGCGACTCGTTTCATATAGCAATGCCCTTGATGCCTGGAGCTTAACCCGCATATCGGTAAGCATCTCGTAAACAGCAGGGAAATTTATAATAGTTTTTCCAAACTGTGTTCGCTCATTGGCATACTTCACCGCCTCACGGTATGCGGCCTCAGAAAGGCCAACACTTTGAGCACCAACACCTAAACGAGCACCGTTCATCAACGACATTACATACTTAATCAGTCCCATCTTGCGATCGCCCACCAGCTCTGCAGGGGCATTTGTAAATACTAATTCGCAGGTTGGTGATCCTATAATACCAAGTTTGTGCTCAATACGCCTTACTTTTACAGTATTATACGCCTTATCGTAAACAAATAATGAAAGGCCACGAGCATCGGTTGTTCCCTCCTCGGAACGAGCAAGTACGAGGCTAATATCGGCATCACCATTGGTAATAAATCGTTTTACACCATTAAGCAACCATGTTCCTCTCTTCTCATCGTAATGAGCCTTAAGCATAACGCTCTGTAGATCAGAACCAGCATCAGGCTCGGTAAGGTCCATGGCATAGGTCTTTCCTTCGGCTGTTTGTGGAAGATATCTCCTTTTTTGCTCCTCGGAAGCAAATTCATGCAAGGTCTCAGCACAGTCCTGCAGGCCCCAAATATTGCAAAACCGGCATCTGCACGGGATACCAGTTCGGCAGCCATCACGTATGGAACCATCGGAAAATTTAGCCCATCGTATTTACGGGGTAATGACATGCCATATAATCCAGCCTCGGCCAGTGCGCGGTGGTTTTCGGCAGTTCCACGGGCATACTTAACATGATCGTTGATAACCTGAGGTCCTTCAGCGTCTACAGACTCTGCATTAGGAGCAATAATGCTTCCACAAATTTCTCCTACTATGTTAAGCACCTTATCGTAGCTATCGACAGCATCCTCAAAATCGATGGGAGCATAATCGAAGTTCTCCTTATCTGAATAATTTCTCTCTTTGAGCGCCACAATCTTTTTCATAAGAGGGTGTCCCAACTGAAATTTCAGGTCCTTATTATCGATATAGAAGTTTTCCATTTTTTTAAATTTGATAGGTTAAAACCAGCAATGCTCTACTTCGAGTTTTTCTTGTAGTATTTAATCATACGGGGAATAACCTCTGCAACTTCACCTATGATGGCATAGTCTGCAATTTGGTTTATCGGAGCATTGGGATCATTATTTATGGAGATAATCATGGCAGATTGATCCATTCCAGCAGTGTGCTGGATTTGGCCTGAAATACCACAAGCAATGTATAACTTTGGACGAACGGTAACTCCGGTTTGTCCAACCTGACGAGCATGCTCTGCAAATCCGGCGTCGACTGCCGCACGAGAAGCACCAACTTCGCCCCCTAAAACTTCAGCTAATTCAAAAAGCAGTCTGAAGTTTTCAGCAGAACCCACGCCATAACCACCAGCGACAATAACTGGAGCACCCTTAATATCAATCTTGCGCTCCTCTATATGCCGCTCAATTATTCGAACGACAAAGTCTTCCGGCTTAACAAACTTAGCTACATCAACCTTTTTGACGGTGCCCTTATGGTTTCCAGAAACCATCTCTTTTTTCATAACCCCTTCACGTACCGTTGCCATTTGTGGTCGATGATCGGGATTAATAATGGTAGCAATAATATTACCACCAAAAGCGGGACGAATCTGATAAAGCAAATTTTTATACAGGGTATTGGTCTTGTTCTCGGTATGATCACCAATCTCAAGGCTTGTACAATCGGCAGTAAGCCCGCTATGCATTGCAGAAGAGACTCTAGGTCCAAGATCACGTCCAATGGACGTTGCTCCAAAAAGGGCAATCTGTGGTTTCTCCTCTTTGAAAACTGCAACGGTAATGGCGCAATGCGGCATAGTGGTGTAAGGAGCTAAACGAATATCGTCAGCAACATGCACCACATCAGCGCCATAAGGAAAAAGTTGGCTTTCAATACCACTGAGTTTATGGCCAATGGCCAAAGCCTCCAACTTACATCCAAGTTGGTTGGCGAGAGAACGACCTTTTGTGAGAAGTTCAAGGCTTACATCGGCAACTTTACCGTCCTCAATTTCGCAATAAACAAATATATTGTTCACAATAAATGTCTTATGGGTTAAACTTGGGAAAACTAACCGATTATATGGTTGGTAATTAGCTCCTTCATGAGCCAGTCCATATCATTATCGGAAGCACTGAGATGCTTGGATTCCTTTGCTGCTAACACTACATTTTCAATTTTCTTCACCTTAGTAGGTGAACCAGAAAGTCCCAGCTGCTCGCTTTCGGCATTAACATCAATAACGCCCCACTCGGCAATGCGAAGATAGCTTCTCCCTTGAAGTTCCATGGAGTAATCTTCCGTTGATTCCTGCAGCTCTGTAACGGTACGAGCATGCTTGTATTTCATAACAAACTTCGCATTACGGGGCCTACATTCTGGAGCAGATGCATTCACTGTAATTACACATGGAACAGGGCATGCAACCACCTCTACTCCATGTTCTAAACGACGCTTAACGATAATTTCACCATCCTCGTAGGCAATAACTTCCTCTGCATAGGTAATCTGTGGCATGCCTAACTTTTCGGCAACCTGAGGTCCTACCTGAGCCGTATCACCATCAATGGCTTGGCGGCCAGCAATAACCAAGTTTGGCTTTATCTTTTCAATGGCTTTCGCCAAGGCATAAGATGTAGCCAACGTATCGGAGCCAGCAAATTTACGATCAGTTAACAAATATCCGTCGTCGGCTCCTCGGTAAAGTCCTTCACGAACAATTTCGGCAGCACGACCGGGGCCCATGGTGAGCACTGTAATAGTTGTACCAGCATAGCGATCCTTAATCCTAAGAGCCTGCTCTAACGCATTTAAGTCCTCTGGATTAAAAATTGCAGGGAGGGCAGCACGATTTACAGTCCCGTCGGCCTTCATTGCATCCTTGCCCACGTTGCGAGTATCGGGAACCTGCTTCGCCAATACAACAATTTTAAGTCCCTTTTTTATCATAGTGATTGTATTAAACCTAGGGGGACAAATATAGCAAAAAATGATTCAGGTAAAAGCGCCTCCACTTGACAAAGCCTTAATAGGTCAATGTTCAAAAGCATACTTAAATCTTAACTATATAGGTTATAAACAGAGGCAATATTTTATACATTTGTTTCAAACTTAACCCTATGATTACCTTTATTATTTGCGTTATAGCCTTAATTCTAGGATATATAATCTATGGACGCTTTGTGGAGAGAATTTTTGGTGCAGATGCAAAAAGGACAACTCCAGCCTACACCCTTCAAGATGGAGTTGATTATATTCCCATGCCAACTTGGAGGGTTTTCCTTATTCAGTTTTTAAACATTGCAGGGTTGGGCCCCATTCTAGGAGCGCTACTCGGTGCTGCCTATGGTCCAGTGGCCTTTATATGGATTGTGTTTGGGTGCATCTTTGCAGGTGCTGTTCACGACTATTTTTCTGGTATGCTCTCCATTAAGCATAATGGATTAAGTATTCCCGAAATTGTAGGAACCTATCTTGGAGGAGGATTCAAACAATTTATGAGAGTATTTACACTAATACTTATGATATTAGTTGGAGCTGCATTTATTTCAGGGCCAGCAGCCATAATGGCTTCCCTTACTCCGGAAGCCTTAACAAAAACATTCTGGGTGTGGATTATTTTTGCTTACTATGTCATTGCCACTCTTCTTCCTATTGATAAAATAATCGGGAAAATATATCCTGTATTTGGAGTAGCCTTAATTTTTATGGCTTTTGGTATTGGTAGTTCACTGTTCTGGTCCAGCACCGCATTTCATATTCCAGAACTGACCTTCGACAACCTGGTAAATATGAAAAGCAACGCAGACAAATTTCCCATTTTTCCTCTACTGTTTGTGACCATATCTTGCGGAGCTATAAGTGGATTTCATTCAACTCAAAGCCCTCTTATGGCACGTTGTATAAAGAATGAGAAGTTAGGTAGGAGCGTATTCTATGGGGCAATGGTTGCCGAAGGGCTTGTGGCACTTATTTGGGCCGCTATTGGAATGAGTTTCTACGGCGGTGTTCATGAGCTAAACCAAGCAATTGCAGGCTACCATAGCGAGGCCACTCTTGCAGTAAAAGAGATTTCGCTTAAAACATTGGGAACTTTCGGTGGAATTTTAGCAATTCTTGGAGTGGTTGCAGCACCAATAACTACAGGCGACACAGCTTTTCGGAGTGCTCGGTTAATTGCTGCCGACTTTTTAAAAATAGGCCAAAAAAAAATTATTAAAAGGCTACTAATTAGCATACCTCTTTTCGCCTTAGGATTCACCCTTACTCAAGTTAAGTTTGACATTGTTTGGAGATATATGTTTTGGAGCAACCAAACCTTGGCAACAGTGGTTCTATGGACAATTACAGCATACTTGGCGGGTGAGAAAAAACCGTACTGGATTACATTAATTCCAGCCGTTTTCATGACAGCCGTGGTAATCAACTACATACTAATAGCACCAGAAGGTTTCCAAATAAATCAACTACTGGGAAATTCCATTGCAATCTTATTTTCCCTTGGTACTCTAGCGCTATTTATGATATTAAACATACGCTATCAGGTATTTGAATTAAGAAATGCTCACCATAATTAAGATGGACTTAAGCAAAAAGAGGAGGTGAACAAAATTCGCCTCCTCTTTTGCTTGTTGATCCGTGCATTATGCCTCCGCGGTTGGCCCACCAAACCCCATCGGAAAACTACCGGCAGGAGCTTCACTTAATTTAATAGGGCCATGCATCTGCTCAAATTTTGCAATATTATCCTGAAGTGCCAAAAAAAGACGCTTAGCATGCTCCGGTGTTAATATAATTCTACTTTTAACCGGTGCCTTGGGTACCCCAGGCATTAGCCTTACAAAATCTACAATAAACTCAGAGGAAGAATGGGTAATAATAGCCAAATTACTATATGTACCTTGTGCCACATCCTCACCAAGTTCAATATTAATTTGCTGCTGTTTTTTTGGATCGTTCATATCATTTAAATTTTACGCCAATATATTAAAAAGAGCCGGGTAAAATGCCCGGCTCTCAAAAGAAAAGTAAACTAGTAGAATTTATTCGTCAACTTCTTCAGCATCGACTTCTTCCATGTCCTTATGATGAAGGGCTTTGAAATCATCCATCGATCCAACAACTAGGTTGTCGTAGATTCGTTGACCAGTTCCAGCAGGAATAAGGTGTCCGCAAATTACGTTCTCCTTCAAACCCTCAAGTCCGTCAACCTTTCCGCGAATAGCGGCCTCGTTAAGAACCTTTGTTGTCTCCTGGAAAGAGGCTGCAGACATAAAGCTGTTTGTTTGTAGGGCTGCTCTTGTAATACCCTGAAGTACCTGGCTAGATGTTGCAGATACAGCATCACGAGCGGAAATAGGCTTTAAATCTCTACGTTTAAGTTGAGAATTTTCATCCCTAAGCTTTCTTGCAGTGATTATCATACCAGCCTTAACCGAGGACGAATCACCTGGATCTTCAACAATTTTCTTGTCATAGAACCAATCGTTTTCCTCCATGAATAGCCACTTATCAATGATTTGTCTTTCAAGGAATCGAGTATCACCCGGATCGTCAATTTCAACCTTGCGCATCATTTGACGAACAATTACCTCAAAGTGTTTATCATTAATCTTAACTCCCTGCAATCTATACACTTCCTGAACCTCATTCACGATATATTCCTGAACTTTGGTTGGTCCCTGAATAGAGAGAATATCACCAGGAGCGACAGCACCATCGGATAGCGCAATACCTGCCCTTACAAAGTCATTTTCCTGAACAAGGATCTGACGCGCAAGAGGAACCAGATATTTTTTCACCTCACCAGTTTTGCTGGTAATGATAATTTCGCGATTACCACGCTTAATTTTACCAAACGAAACTTCACCATCAATTTCAGAGACAATAGATGGATTTGATGGATTTCGTGCCTCAAAAAGTTCAGTAACTCGAGGTAAACCACCAGTGATATCACCCGATTTCCCAACAGCACGAGGTATTTTAACGAGAATATCTCCCGACTTAACCTTGCTATGCTCTTCCACAACAATGTGAGAACCAACTGGAAGGTTATATGATTTAATTTCTTCACCAACAGGGGAAAGAACTTTAATCACAGGATTTTTGGTTTTATCTCGCGAATCGGTAATAACCTTTTCACGAAATCCTGTTTGCTCATCAGATTCCTCACGATAGGTTAAACCCTCAGTGATACTTTCAAAAGCAACCTCTCCAGTAAATTCTGAAATAATAACAGCGTTGTATGGATCCCAATCACAAACGAGTTCACCCTTTTAACCTCATTACCAGGCTTTACATAAAGTTTGGCTCCATAAGGAATATTATGAGTGAAAAGGGTAATTCCTGTATTCTTGTCAACCAGACGGAATTCACCTAAACGACCAATAACCACATCAATATCAACACCTTTTTCGTCTAATTTTGAAACCGTTCGAAGTTCGTCAATTTCAACTTTACCATCGTAACGAGCTACAATACGGTTCTCGGCAGCAATACTGGAAGCAGTTCCTCCAACGTGGAAAGTACGTAGGGTAAGCTGAGTACCAGGCTCTCCAATAGATTGAGCAGCAATAACACCCACTGCTTCACCAATTTGAACCATCCGGCCAGTGGCAAGATTTCGGCCATAGCATTTAGCACATACCCCTTTTCGAGACTCACATGTCAGCACTGAACGGATTTCCACCTGCTCAATTGGTGAATCTTCAATCTCCAGACAAATTTCCTCCGTCAACTCCTCACCTGCCTCAACAATAAGTTTTCCAGTTAAAGGATGGTAAACATCGTGAACCGTTGTGCGACCAAGGATTCTCTCGGTGAGCGACTCAACTACCTCTTCGTTGTTTTTGATGGCAGTTGCCGCAAGACCACGAAGCGTTCCACAATCGTCCTCCGTAATAATTACATCATTGGAAACGTCAACAAGCCTACGAGTTAAATATCCAGCATCCGCAGTTTTAAGAGCGGTATCGGCCAAACCTTTACGAGCACCGTGAGTTGAGATAAAATACTCAAGAACTGATAGTCCCTCCTTGAAATTTGCAAGAATAGGATTCTCAATAATTTCAGAACCAGCCGAACCCGACTTTTGGGGTTTGGCCATAAGACCACGCATTCCAGAAAGCTGACGAATCTGCTCCTTTGATCCACGCGCTCCAGAATCGAGCATCATGAAAACAGAGTTAAAGCCTTGATTATCTTCAGCAAGCTGCTTCATCAAAATCTGAGTAAGCTTTGCGTTAGTATGTGTCCAAATATCGATAATCTGATTGTAACGCTCGTTATTGGTAATGAATCCCATATTATAGTTATTCATAACCTCGTCAACTTGCTCATAGCCTTCCTGAACCAGCTGTACCTTTTCCTCTGGGATAATAACATCATCAAGGTTGAATGACAATCCACCCTTGAAAGCCATATAGTATCCTAGGTTCTTTATATCGTCGAGGAACTTCGCCGTTGCAGAAACACCAGTTTTCTTCAATACGCTACCAATAATATCGCGAAGCGACTTCTTGGTAAGCAGCGTATTGATGTATCCCATTCCAACTGGAACTACCTGGTTGAAGATGATACGGCCAACGGTGGTTTCAATCATCTCTGTAGAATCCACGCCATCCACATTCGTAACAATTCGAACTTTAACAATGGCATGAAGCTCTGCAGCACCTTCATTGTAAGCTATAGTAGCCTCTTCGGGTGAATAGAAAACGAGACCCTCACCTTTGGCACTCTTTTTAGGCTTGGTAATATAGTAAAGACCAAGTACCATATCCTGCGAAGGCACCGTAATAGGAGCACCATTTGCTGGATTAAGAATGTTATGCGAACCAAGCATAAGCATTTGAGCCTCTAGAATGGCTGTATTTCCAAGAGGAAGGTGAACTGCCATCTGGTCACCATCAAAATCGGCGTTGAATGCAGTACAAGCCAACGGGTGAAGTTGAATTGCCTTCCCCTCGATGAGCTTTGGTTGAAATGCTTGAATACCTAATCGGTGAAGTGTAGGTGCACGGTTAAGTAGTACCGGATGACCCTTGAGTACATTCTCAAGAATATCCCAAACAACAGGATCTTTCCGGTCAACAATTTTCTTTGCCGATTTAACCGTTTTAACAATACCCCGCTCGATAAGCTTACGGATGATAAAAGGTTTATAAAGCTCTGCAGCCATATCTTTAGGAAGACCACATTCGCTAAGCTTAAGCTCAGGTCCAACAACAATAACCGAACGAGCAGAATAGTCAACACGTTTTCCAAGCAAGTTTTGACGGAATCGTCCCTGTTTTCCCTTTAAGCTATCGCTAAGGGACTTCAACGGACGGTTGGCATCAGTTTTAACGGCATTGGATTTGCGAGAATTGTCGAAAAGTGAATCAACAGCCTCCTGCAACATACGCTTCTCGTTGCGCAAAATTACCTCTGGAGCCTTGATCTCGATGAGTCTCTTCAATCGGTTATTACGTATAATAACTCGGCGATAAAGGTCATTAAGGTCAGATGTAGCAAAACGGCCACCATCCAATGGCACAAGAGGGCGAAGTTCGGGTGGAATCACTGGAACAACCCTCAAAATCATCCACTCAGGCTTATTTACATTTCGAGATTCTCTAAATGCTTCAACTACCTGCAAACGCTTCAAGGCATCGGCCTTACGTTGCTGTGATGATTCTGTATTAGCCTTATGGCGCAATGTGTATGAAAGATCATCGAGGTCGATACGCGATAGAAGTTTTGCTATCGCTTCAGCTCCCATCCCCGCCATAAATTTATTGGGGTCGGATTCATCCAAATGCTGATTATCCTTCGGCAGCGATTCAAGTATCTCTAAATATTCCTCTTCTGTGAGAAAATCAAGATACTTAATACCATCAATAGCCTTGATGCCCGGGTTAATAACCACGTATCGCTCGTAGTAAATAATAGCATCGAGTTTTTTGGTAGGCAGCCCGAGGAGATAGCCCAATCTTGTTTGGAAGAGAGCGGAAATACCAAATGTGAGCAACTGGCACCACAAGGTTGATATGCCCCATCCTTTCGCGGCGGACTTTCTTTTCGGTAACCTCAACGCCACACCTGTCGCAAACAATTCCCTGTAGCGAATGCGTTTATATTTTCCGCAATGGCATTCAAAATCCTTTACAGGACCAAAAATGCGTTCACAGAAAAGACCATCCCTTTCGGGTTTATAGGTACGATAGTTAATGGTTTCAGGCTTGAGGACTTCACCACTGGAACGCTCCAGAATCTCCTCGGGCGATGCGAGCCCAATAGATATCTTGGTAAAGTTGCTCTTAAGCTTTGTTTCTCTCCTGAATGACATATTTTTTCTTAATGAAGTTAACGAGTCATTTACTGGAAATGGCTGCCGGAAAAACTTCCGGCAGCAGAAGATCTAATGACAAATAAGGCACTAATCTAAAGTTACGCTCAATCCTAAGCCTCGGAGTTCATGGATAAGCACATTGAGTGATTCCGGAATTCCAGGTGTAGGCATGGCCTCGCCTTTAACTATTGCTTCATATGCTTTGGCCCTACCAATAACGTCATCAGACTTAATGGTAAGTATTTCCTGCAGAATATGGGATGCTCCAAAAGCCTCCAATGCCCAAACTTCCATTTCACCAAAACGCTGACCTCCAAATTGTGCTTTACCACCAAGAGGTTGCTGAGTGATTAGAGAGTATGGTCCAATAGAACGTGCATGCATCTTATCATCAACCATGTGGCCCAATTTGAGCATATAAATGATACCCACGGTAGCTGGTTGATCGAATGGTTCACCAGTTCCACCATCACAAAGGTATGTTTTCCCATATCTGGGAACGCCTGCCTTGTCGGTATATTTGGTGATTTCATCAAGAGTTGCACCATCGAAAATTGGAGTAGCAAAACGCAAACCTAGCTCTTTACCAGCCCATCCTAAAACGGTCTCGTAAATTTGTCCAAGGTTCATACGGGAAGGCACACCAAGAGGGTTGAGCACAATGTCTACAATGGTTCCATCCTCAAGGAATGGCATATCTTCATCACGCACAATCTTGGCAACAATACCCTTATTACCGTGACGACCTGCCATTTTATCACCAACCTTAACTTTACGTTTTTTGGCAACATAAACCTTAGCTAGCTGAATAATACCCGTAGGAAGCTCATCACCAATGGTTACATTGAACTTCTTGCGTTTATGGTCTGAATCATAAGCCTTGAACTTGGCAATATAGTTATGAATAAGAGCCCTAATTTGCTCGTTTTTAGCCTTATCAGTAGTCCACTTATTTGGATTGATATTCAAAAAGTCTATATCGGAAAGCTGCTTCTGTGTAAACTTTTGTCCCTTTGGAATAATCTCGGCATGGTAATAATCGTAAACACCCTGAGAGGTTTTACCATTAACCAAAGAGAAGAGCTTGTCTATAAGAATATCCTTAATGACATGTGCGTTCCGCTCAAGTTCCTCATCTATCTTAGTTAGTTGAGTCTTTTCAGAAACTTTACCCTTCTTATTATCCCTAACAGCACGCGAGAACAGTTTTTTGTTGATTACAACGCCATGGAGTGAAGGAGATGCTTTCAATGAGGCATCCTTAACATCACCGGCCTTATCGCCAAAAATTGCCCTAAGCAACTTCTCTTCAGGAGAAGGATCAGACTCACCTTTAGGAGTAATTTTACCAATCAGAATATCGCCAGGCTCAACATTAGCACCAACACGAATCAATCCATTTTCGTCAAGATTCTTAGTTGCCTCTTCACTAACATTTGGAATATCAGAGGTAAGCTCTTCCATTCCACGCTTGGTATCACGAACTTCCATTATGTATTCATCCACATGGATAGAGGTGAAAATATCCTCACGAACGATTCTTTCAGAAAGCACAATGGCATCCTCAAAGTTATACCCTTTCCATGGCATAAAAGCCACTTTAAGGTTGCGTCCTAAGGCAAGTTCACCACCTCTAGTGGCATAACCTTCCGAAAGTATATCGCCTTCCTTTACCAGCTGGCCCTTGCGAACCATAGGCTTAAGATTGATACAGGTATTCTGATTCGTTTTAAGATATTTTGGAAGTCGGTAACGCTTGGTATCCGTTTCAAAGTTAACAAAGCGCTCGTCATCCGTCATATCATACTTCACAACGATCTCATTTGCATCTACAAAGTCAATGATACCATTGCCCTCAGCCACAATTTGAACACGGCTATCCTTAACCACATACCCCTCTAGCCCAGTACCTACAATAGGTGCTTCTGGGTTAATTATTGGTACTGCTTGGCGCATCATGTTCGATCCCATCAAAGCACGGTTTGCATCATCGTGCTCAAGAAATGGAATAAGTGATGCCGCAATAGAAGCAATCTGGTTAGGAGCAACGTCCATTAGATTCACCTCATCCGGCTCAGAAAGAGGGAAGTCGCCTTGGTAACGTGCTTTAACTCTAGGGTTAGAAAACGTCCATCATCGTCGATAGGAGCATTTGCCTGGGCGATAATTTTCTTTTCTTCGTCTTCAGCGCTTAGGTAAATAATGCCCTCGTCGGTTAGATCAACTTTTCCGGCGTCAACCTTTCTATATGGAGTTTCGATAAAACCCAGTGGATTAATCTTAGCATATACACAAAGAGAGGAGATCAGACCAATATTAGGACCCTCAGGAGTCTCAATTGGGCAAAGCCTACCATAGTGAGTATAGTGAACGTCACGAACTTCGAATCCGGCTCGTTCGCGCGATAGACCACCTGGTCCTAATGCTGACAAACGACGTTTGTGCGTCATTTCAGCCAAAGGATTGGTTTGATCCATGAACTGCGACAGCTGGTTTGTTCCGAAGAACGAATTGATAACAGACGAAAGAGTCTTGCTATTAATTAGATCGATTGGGGGTAAACACCTCATTATCGCGAACATTCATACGCTCACGTATGGTACGTGCCATACGAGCTAAACCAACACCAAATTGATTTGCAAGTTGTTCACCAACCGTTCTAACCCTACGGTTACTTAAGTGGTCAATATCATCAACATCAGCCTTCGAATTTATAAGTTCGATAAGGTATTTTATGATGGCAATAATATCCGGTTTAGTAAGAACCTTTACATCAGGACCAATCTCTAGGTTTAATTTCCTATTGATACGGAATCGACCAACATCACCCAAGTCATAACGCTTATCGGAAAAGAAAAGCTTGTCGATGACATCGCGTGCGGTTGCTTCATCAGGTGGCTCTGAGTTTCGAAGTTGACGGTATACGTATATAACGGCCTCCTTTTCAGAGTTACATGGATCCTTTTGTAGGGTATTGTATATGATAGCGTAATCGGAGATATTGTGATTCTCCTTATGGAGAAGAATGGACTTCGTTCCAGCCTCGAGAATCTCTTCAACGTGCTCGTTCTCAAGAACAACTTCCCGATCGATAATTACCTCATTACGCTCAATTGAAACAACTTCTCCGGTATCTTCGTCAACAAAATCTTCAACCCAAGACTTCAGGACACGGCTGCAAGTTTTCGTCCAACGTACCGTTTTAAACTTGCCTTAGAAACTTTAATCTCGTCGGCAAGATCAAAGATTTCCAGAATATCTTTATCGCTTTCGTAGCCGATAGCACGCAACAAAGTGGTAACCGGTAACTTCTTTTTCCGGTCGATGTAAGCATACATCACATTGTTGATATCAGTAGCAAACTCAATCCAAGAGCCCTTAACGGGATAATTCTTGCGGAGTAGAGTTTAGTACCGTTGGCATGGGTGCTTTGCCCAAAGAATACCCCTGGCGAGCGATGTAGCTGCGACACAACAACACGCTCAGCACCATTAATTAAAAAGGTACCCGCGAGGGGTCATGTAAGGTATAGTCCCAAGGTAAACATCCTGAACTACCGTATCAAAATCCTCGTGCTCAGGATCGGTACAGTAGAGTTTTAACTTAGCCTTAAGTGGAACACTATAGGTTAAGCCACGTTCCAAACATTCCTCAATAGAATACCGAGGGGGATCGATATAGTAGTCGAGAAATTCCAGAACGAAATTGTTTCGGGTATCGGTAATGGGAAAGTTTTCCGCAAATACACGATAAAGCCCTTCATTTTTTCTGTTTTCGGGGGCAGTCCCAAGTTGAAAAAAATCCTTGAATGACTTCAGCTGAATTTCCAGGAAGTCGGGATATTCCAACCTTTTTTTTGTGGAAGCAAAGCTAATGCGTTCGCTTATATGCTGTAGAGACATTGTTTCCGGATTAGTTGAACTGAAACTAATAAACAACAAAAGGCTTAGAATCTACTAGGTAGATTCTAAACCCCTAAGACCTCATTCTAGGTAAATGCTATTTAAGTTCAACTTCGGCTCCTGCTTCTTCAAGTTGTGCTTTAATAGATTCTGCTTCTTCCTTCGATACACCCTCTTTAACTGGCTTAGGTGCAGCGTCAACGAGTTCCTTTGCTTCCTTCAATCCGAGGTTGGTAATTTCCTTAACCAATTTTACGATTTGAAGTTTTTGCGCCACCTGCAGCCTTAAGAACAACGTCAAAAGTGCTTTTTTCAACGGCAGCAGCGCCACCTTCTGCAGCAGGACCAGCAACAGCCACAGCAGCTGCAGCAGGCTCAATTCCGTACTCGTCCTTCAGAATCTTAGCAAGCTCGTTTACTTCCTTTACAGACAGATTTACCAAGTCTTCTGCAAACTTTTTAAGATCAGCCATTTTTCCTTCGATTTTTAAAATTAATTCTTACTAGTTTACTCTCTTTCAGATAGGGTTTTAACCACCCCACTTAATTTGTTTCCACCTGATTGAAGCGCAGATATAACATTGCGTGCAGGTGATTGTAACAACGAAATAACATCGCCAATAAGCTCTTCCTTGGACTTGATATTGATGAGGGCTTCGAGATTTTCAGAACCAAGATACACTGATTCCTCCACATAAGCTGCCTTTAAGACAGGCTTACTATACTTTTTCGAAAAAGTCCTTAATCAACTTAGCTGGTCCATTTCCAATGTTACTAAGCATAATTGAAGTGTGCCCAGTTAAAACATCAAAAATTTCAGAATGCTCAAAGTTAATCTTTTCTAGTGCCTTACGCAAGAGGGTGTTTTTTACAACCACCAACTTAATCTCTTTCTCAAAGCACTTTCTCCTGAGTTCCGCTGTAACAGTGGCGTTAAGGTCTCCTATGTCGGCAAGGTAAAAATGAGTACTTCCCTGAATTTGCTCAGCTAAGCTATCAATAATCTTGCCTTTATCTTCCTTTCTCATGGTTCAAATCAGCCCTTTTTCGTTTAAACTACTCAGCGATCGACTTGGGGTCAATCTGAATACCAGGACTCATAGTGCTAGAGATATAAATGCTTTTAACATAATTACCTTTAGCAGCAGATGGTTTCAATTTGATCACAGAGCTGAGAAATTCATATGCATTGTCGATGATTTTATCAGCAGAGAAGGATACTTTTCCAACGCCAGAGTGCACAATACCAACTTGTCAACTTTGAAGTCGATTTTAACCCTTTTTTACATCGGTAACAGCCTTCCAATTTCCATGGTCACTGTGCCGGTTTTTGGGTTAGGCATTAAGCCACGCGGTCCAAGTATTCTACCTAGTGCCCCAACTTTACCCATAACATTTGGTGAGGTAATTACTACGTCAACGTCTGTCCAACCTCCTTTAATCTTTTCGATATACTCATCAAGACCAACAAAGTCAGCACCGGCATCTTTTGCTTCTTGCTCCTTTTCGGGAGTGCAAAGAACCAATACGCGAACATCCTTACCGGTTCCGTGAGGTAGTGTTACTACTCCACGAACCATTTGATTTGCCTTTCTGGGGTCAACACCTAGTCGTATGTCAATATCCACCGATGCATCAAACTTGGTATAGGAAATTTCCTTAACCAGTGCAGCTGCATCAGCGAGTTTATAAACTTTACCAGCGTCAACCTTGGAAAGTGCAATCTTCTTATTCTTGGAAACTTTCGTCATTTTCAAAGAATTTTTTAAGTTACTAACCAGGGAATTCGCCACTAACGGTGATACCCATACTTCTGGCAGTTCCAGAAACCATTCTCATTGCAGATTCAATTGTAAAGCAGTTTAAATCAGGCATTTTATCCTGTGCAATTTGGCGAACCTGCTCCCATGTTACGGATGCAACCTTAATACGGTTTGATTCGGCCGAACCTGATTTTAACTTAGCAATTTCCAACAGTTGCACTGCAACGGGAGGGGTTTTAACAATAAAGTCAAAAGACTTGTCAGAATATACAGTGATGATAACCGGTAATACCTTACCGGCACGATCCTGAGTTCTGGCGTTAAACTGCTTGCAGAACTCCATAATGTTCACCCCTTTGGAACCTAATGCAGGTCCTACTGGTGGTGATGGGTTGGCTGCTCCACCTTTAATTTGCAGCTTAATCAATCCAGCAACTTCCTTAGCCATAGCTGATTGCCTCTTATTAAATTATTACTCTTTTTCTACTTGCATAAAGCCTAACTCAAGCGGGGTCTTTCTACCAAAGATTTTAACCATAACAGTTAACTTCTTTTTCTCCTCGTTCACCTCCTCAATGGAGCCAGTGAAACTGTTGAATGGACCATCGATTACTCGAACGGTTTCTCCAACAAAATAAGGAGTTGTTAGCTCTTCCTCGCCTCCGGTAAGCTCATCTACTCTTCCAAGGATTCTATTCACCTCATTTTGACGAAGTGGTGTAGGATCACCTGTTCCCTTAGAATCACCTAAAAAACCGATGACATTGGGGATATTTCGCAACAGATGCGGAATCTCGCCCACCAAAGCAGCCTCGATTAAAATATACCCGGGGTAAAAAATCCTCTCCTTACTGATTTTTTTACCATTACGAATCTGGTAAATTTTCTCAGTAGGGATAAGAACTTGGGTCACAAAATCCTGAAGGTTAAGTCTATTAACCTCACTCTCGATATATTCCTTTACCTTCTTTTCCTTCCCTCCAATCGCTCTCAGAACATACCACTTCTTATCACCCTCGCTCATGATAACCCCCATAATTAGTAAAGCAGGCTATAAATTGCATGCATCAGGTTCTTAAAAGTCAAATCCATGGCGAGTATAACAATTGCAATAAGAAGGGAAGCAATCATAACAACTATTGCACTGTTTTGTAACTCTTTCCAGGTTGGCCAGGTCACCTTGTGAACAAGCTCGTTATAGGCCTCTTTTAAATATAAATTAATCTTCATAGCAAGTATTTCATCTTAGCACGGGAGGAGCGACTCGAACGCCCGACACTCGGTTTTGGAGACCGATGCTCTACCAACTGAGCTACACCCGTAGGTTAGGGTAGAAGAATGTCTCCTACCCCTTGTATTACTTACAATTATTTAACAATTTCAGTAATCTGACCAGCACCAACTGTTCTACCTCCTTCGCGAATAGCGAAGCGTAGACCTATAGACATAGCAACAGGAGTGATGAGTTCAACAGTAACTGAGATGTTATCACCTGGCATTACCATTTCAACTCCTTCAGGAAGTTGAACTTCTCCAGTTACGTCAAGAGTTCTAATGTAGAACTGAGGACGGTAATTATTATGGAATGGAGTGTGACGTCCACCTTCTTCTTTCTTAAGAACGTAAACCTCTGCTTTGAACTTGGTGTGAGGAGTAATCGATCCTGGTTTAGCAATAACCATACCACGACGGATTTCCTTCTTGTCGATACCACGGAGGAGAAGACCTACGTTATCACCAGCTTCACCTTCATCGAGCAACTTACGGAACATTTCAACTCCAGTAACAACCGATTTCTTAGGTGCATCACCAAGACCAATAATGGAAACTTCTTCACCAACCTTAACAATACCAGTTTCAATTCTTCCAGTAGCAACGGTTCCACGACCGGTGATGGAGAATACATCCTCAACAGGCATCAAGAAAGGCTTTTCGTTTTCACGAGGAGGAATTGGAATGTAGGAATCAACAGCATCCATCAACTCCATAACCTTATCTTCCCACTTAGCTTCACCGTTAAGTGCACCAAGAGCGGAACCACTTATTACAGGGGCATTATCTCCGTCGAATTTGTAGAATGTAAGCAATTCTCTTACTTCCATTTCAACAAGTTCAAGCATCTCAGGATCGTCAACCATGTCAACCTTGTTCAGGAACACGACGATACGAGGAACGTTTACCTGACGAGCGAGCAAAATGTGCTCACGAGTCTGAGGCATAGGACCATCGGTAGCGGCAACAACAAGAATTGCACCGTCCATCTGAGCAGCACCAGTAACCATGTTCTTTACGTAGTCAGCGTGACCAGGACAGTCAACGTGAGCGTAGTGACGATTAGCAGTCTGATACTCAACGTGAGCCGTGTTAATGGTGATACCACGCTCCTTTTCTTCAGGAGCATTGTCGATTGAATCGAAACTTCTTACTTCAGACAAACCCTTCTTTGCGAGAACGGTAGTGATAGCCGCAGTAAGTGTGGTCTTTCCATGGTCAACGTGTCCAATGGTACCTATGTTAACGTGCGGCTTGCTCCTGTCAAATTTTTCTTTAGCCATAACTCAAAATATTAGATAGTTTGATAATCTTTGAAGGTTTACCACAAAAAAACTTGAGCCGGTGATGGGAATTGAACCCATGACCTCTTCCTTACCAAGGAAGCGCTCTACCCCTGAGCTACACTGGCAAAACATCTGAGCGGGAGACGAGACTCGAACCCGCGACCCTCAGCTTGGAAGGCTGATGCTCTACCGACTGAGCTACTCCCGCAAAATACACAAAAAAAGTGGGGAGAGCAGGATTCGAACCTACGAAGGCGTACACCAGCAGATTTACAGTCTGCCCCAGTTGGCCACTTTGGTATCTCCCCGTCCTTTTTGTCTGTTATGTTACCAACATCACGAGCCGATGAAGGGACTCGAACCCCCGACCAGCTGATTACAAATCAACTGCTCTACCAACTGAGCTACATCGGCAACATGCAAGTTTTTAAAGAACTTCGACCCTCTCAGGCATAACTTACCTGTAAAAATCGGTTGGCAAATGTATAACTTTTTGCCTTTTTAGCAAAATATGGTTGCTATTTTTTCAAAAAAAATTAAACGCCACGATGTTTTTCCTTATGTTTAGTGACTTGCTTCTTCAGCGCATCAAGGCAAAGATCGGTTGCTTCCTCAAAAGATTTTGCTTGTTTTGAGGCAAAAAGATCGTTTCCTGGAATGTCGAGCCGTATTTCAACCACTTTATTTTCTAATTCCTGGACATTCTCAACTCGAAGAAAAACTTCGGCCCCGAGAATACCTTCGTAGTAGCGCGGCAACTTTTCCAACTTTTTGTTTAAAAAATCGACAAGTCTTTTGTCAGCATCAAACTTGATGGATTGAATCTTTACGTTCATAGAAATCCTCCTTGTTTTTTTATTTTAAGCTCTTGGATGAGCCTGATTATAAATAACTTTTAACTTTTTGAACGATATGTGGGTGTAAATTTGCGTTGCGCCCAAATTAGCGTGCCCCAACAATTCCTTGATGCCAATCAAATCGGCACCCCTGTTTAACAGATGGGTTGCAAAGGAATGTCTCAAAACATGAGGGCTTAACTTTGACATGGTGCTGACTAATGTTAACGCTTCGTGTATTTCATTATAAACAAGTTTGGGGTAAATAGGTTTACCTTCATTGGTTACAAAAACAAGCTGATGGTCTGGCTCAGCCACCACCTTATTCCTAGCCTCCAGGTATAGACGAAGCATTTGAAGCAAATGGGGTGGAACGGGAATTATTCGTTCCTTATCTCCTTTCCCAATAACTCTTAGCTGCTGCTGTATAAAATCAATTTGAGAGATTGAAAGCGCAACCAACTCTCCCCTACGCATCCCTGTTGTATAAAGCAACTCCACCATCATTTTTTTTCGAATCGAAGGGAATGTATCATCAACTTGGAGATAGGAGTCAAGCAACCGATTGATTGTTTCTTCGTCGAGAAAAACGGGTAGTTTTTTTTGAACCTTCGGTGCCGTTAGATGCGATACTGGATTGGAGGCAACCCTCCCCTCACGCATCAAATATCGATAAAAATGTCGAAGAGCAGAAACCTTACGCGCTACAGATCGTGCGGCTATCTTTTGCTCCAATAAAAAGACAACCCACCTACGTACCTGTTTATGGTCAACGCTAGATGGGTCAAATGCTTCCAGTTCAATGCCCAAGAAGGAAATAAACTGTTCTATGTCATCAACGTATGCTTTCACCGTATTGGGTGAAAAACGACGTTCCGATTGCAAATATTGAGTGAACAGCCTTATCATAGTTGCAACCAAGATACTTGGTTTTAAAGGAAAAACCAAATAAAGATCAACTAATTTAAGGTATTCTGCAATCGACTAATCTTCAGATTGCTGCAATTTCTGAATGTAGATAGCTTTCTTTACTTCTTCACGTCTTTGGATTGACGGTTTTGTAAAGAACTGTCTCTGTCTAAGTTCTTTAATAATTCCAGTCTTCTCAAATTTTCTCTTAAATTTCTTGAGAGCCCGTTCGATATTTTCACCCTCTTTTATTGGAATAATGATCATAGCACTTCTTTATTAATTGAAGCGCAAAAGTATGATTAAATTGAGATACTGCAAAATTTTCTGCAAATAATTTATCACATCCAATGCACTTCTATCAGAACCTTACGTAAGGCCTTATCTTTAATGCAACTTGCTCTGAAAGTATGCGATTTTGAACCAGCTCTTCCAGCGTATGAATAGCTCCTCTCTTTTCCCTATAGTAACCAATAGCGCGTGCCTGATAAAGTGAGACATAAGGATGAGTTGCCAGTGTATCTACAGCGATTTCATTTAAATTGATATATGTAATTAACGAAGCATCCAACACGAGAGAGCCCTTCAAGTAATCCAAGGTCTCTTTTTTAATACCGTAGATGTCAGTTAATTGGTCGATGGAATAAAAGCCACCCAACCGCTTTCGGTAAAGTAAAATACGTCTGGCAGACGCCGGTCCTATTCCTCTCAAACCAACGAGCGATGCGGAATCGGCACTATTGAGCTCAACAACCCTACCCTTCATCCCATTGAGACTATCAATTGTTACTCGTTGATTTTTTGGCAATAGGGAATATGCCTCCTTGGTTGGCAAGGCAATATATGGCTCCATACATTGGAAAAGTTCGGTGGAAAGTCCATAGAGCTTTTGCACATCTTCCTTAAAGCGATATTTTCCGCCATGCGCTCTATAGGCAAGTATACTCTTGGTAAATCGCTCGGGTAATCCCATTTGAACCAACTCCTCTTCCGAAACAACGTTTGGGTCGAAGTTATGAAGTTGAAGTGGCGTATTGTGATTAAAGGATGTATACTGGGATGACTCTCTTACTCTTTTTGAATTGGTGGCCGCATCTTGCTCAAGTCGTTGACTTAGCAACTCCGCAAATTCTTGAATATTTGGATCTACTTTCTCCACCCGCCTCTCAGGAACTAGCTGTACAGTAATGGCTACAATTCCAATTAACACAATTAAAATTATCACACCTTGACGTTCGCTACGCGAAAATGAAAACCATTCCTTAAAGAAACTCCTCCAAAATCCCATGGGTTGGCATTTATGAATGTTAGTTTTAACCCAAAGATATCCTCACAAAAAAATAAGGGGTTGGTTTTATCCCAGCCCCAAATTATTCTTCCTATTGACCTATGCTATTGTAATTTCTTTCGCGAGATATACGTCTTGAATTGCGTTGAGCAATAGAATACCGTCGGCCATTGGTTTCTGAAAGGCCTTCCTACCTGAAATCAACCCCATGCCTCCAGCCCTTTTATTGATTACAGCCGTAGTTACAGCTTCGGCAAGATCAGAGTCACCTGCAGAAGCACCACCGGAGTTAATCAATCCTGAACGACCCATATAGCATCCGGCAACCTGATATCGTGTAAGATCGATGGGATGGTCGGTAGTGAGCTGTGAATAGACTTTGTCGGAAGTTTTACCAAATCCAATAGCCTTAAATCCACCATTGTTTTCAGGTAACTTTTGCTTAATGATATCTGCTTGAATGGTAACCCCTAGATGGTTTGCCTGGCTTGTAAGATCAGCAGCAACATGATAATCAACTCCATCTTTTTTGAATGCATTATTTCGTAAATAGCACCAAAGAACAGTAGCTAAACCAAGTTCGTGAGCTCTTTCAAAAGCTTCGGCAACCTCTACAATTTGCCTATTAGATTCCTCCGAGCCGAAGTAAATAGTTGCACCAACAGCTGTTGCGCCTAAATTCCAAGCCTCATCTACCGATCCAAACATAATTTGATCATACTTATTGGGATAGGTAAGCAACTCGTTATGATTTAGCTTTACGATAAAAGGTATTTTGTGAGCATACTTCCGAGAACAGGAAGCCAGAACGCCAAAAGTGGAAGCAACGGCATTTGCACCTCCCTCCATGGCCAACCGGATAATATTTTCAGGATCGAAGTAAATAGGATTCGGTGCAAATGAAGCACCAGCAGTATGTTCAATACCTTGATCAACTGGAAGAATAGAGAGATATCCACTGCCACCTAAGCGACCATGATTGTAGAGCTGCTGAAGGTTACGCATCACCTGGGGCGAACGATTACTTAATGCAACCACTCGATCAACAAAATCGGGTCCAGGTATGTGCAGCGCACTTTTATCGATTGTTTTGCAATCATGATTGAGCAAATAAGATGCTTTATTGCCCAATAATTCAACAATACTTTTATACGACATAGCTTATTGTAGATTGATTACACCCAAATGTACGAAAATAAATGATCGGGGTGTGCTACAATTAGGCAACTTATTAATTCCTAAAAAGGATAATTGATCCCAAAATGGAAAGTCATATCATTGAATGTAATGGGCTTAGTGCCAAGAACCCACCTGTTAGCCAAACTTAATGAAGGATCATACGCCTTAATACCAGCATCAATCCTAAAAATAAAGAAGCCGAAATTAAAGCGCATACCAAGCCCAGTTCCAATGGCAATCTCCTTATAGAACCGTCGAACGTCAAACTGCGCACCGGCACGAGTATCCTCTGCGTCAATGGCCCAAATATTTCCTGCATCGGCAAAGTAGGCACCTTCCAATTTCCAAAAAAGTTTAAACCGGTATTCAAAATTAGCCTCCAACTTCATGTCGGACGAAACGCTAGGATACGTGGTTGTGGAATCGGTTTTATAAGAACCAGGACCAAGCGATCGAACCTGCCATCCCCTATTGCTATTTGCCCCTCCTGCAAAAAATTGTCGTTCCAACGGTAACGCCTTTGAATTACCATACGGTACTCCAATTCCAGCATATGCTCTATACACGAAGGTATTTGACTCATTTAATACTTGATGGTAAACGTAGGTAACCTCCCCTCTGACATATTGAGCATATTGTGTTCCCAAAATTTTATATGATCCATCCAAGAGTGGTTCGCTAAAAGTGCGACTGTATAGGTAAAGCAAATTACCGGCCATATCAGCGTTTACTCTAAAGTAGTGAGAATTACCGGATTTATTATTGGGTGTGCTACTATATATAAATGAATAAGATGCACCAGCCACAAGGTGATTTTGGTAGCTATTACGAAGAAAATCGTCAGTTAATTCTTCTAGAAAGCTGGTAGAAATTACGGGTAGGTTAACAATATTGAGGTCGATTGGATTAACCACCATGGTAATATTCTTTGATGGGTTCCACTTATAACCAAAGGTATAATTCACAATGGTTCGGGTATAGTCAGGCCGACGTTGAAAATTATAGGCAAGCGATATTTGAGTTCTTGGGTTGTAGGTCGATCTTACGTCGTCAATTCGAAATGGCATTAGAAACCGTGGTATATTTAAGGCTGTTGAGATTCCTGTCTCCATTGAAGTTCCATAGATATTTGAGGATGTCTGCTTTAAAACTTCCACTGCTTCCTTAAATTTTACCTCGAACGATTCAGCTCCTCGGAACAAGTTTTTGTGTTGATATCCCAAGTTTCCCGCAATGCCATAATCGCCGGAGGAGTTCGTTCCTTCCACCTCTACCGTATAACTTTGCTGACTTAGCGGTAGTAAAAGCACATCGCATTTCAACAGAGGTTCTGCCCTACCGGTGCTATCGAACGGTTGAACCTCATCAACTCCAACCACCACATCTTCAAATGACTCTTCGGATGAAGATTTTTGCTGATTCTTCGTCTTAAAATTTTCATCAAATTGGAATGAAACGTTTCGGAACAACCGTAATAAAGAGAAGCTATTGTAGGTGTTATTAACATCTTTTTCTCGAAAAAGGCTGTCCGGCATCATATAGTTTGCCCTATAAATAGTATTCGGCTTAAGTTTAAATTTCGATCGGTAAAGAATATTTAATCCTTTATATGAAACAGTATCGTAGCCATTAAAGTAAGTAGAATCGGTAATAGCCTTCACGCCATCGTAGTCCGTTAATATATTTACTTTACTAATTCTATATTTTTGATGTGGAATACGGATTATCTTTCCATCAGAAGTTTTAATTGGGAAATTGCTGATATTTAAGACAATCATCACCCGCCTTTCACCCATCGAAGTATCGGCAGTGTAGGTGATAAAATTTTTACTGAATTGATAATACCCGTGATTACGAATTAGAGAAGTAATTCGATCTCGCTCATCCTCCAAAACATCCTTATCAAAGCGTATCCCCTTAAAAACTTTTTTACCGATTGTGTCGTTGAGAACAATTTTATGCACAGCGGTATCGGGAATGCTCAATACGATACTGTCAATAATATATGGTTTCCCAAGTTCGATAGTGAATACCTCATTAACCTTTTTCTTACTCAAATAAATCAGAGTATCTTTCAGGTCGAAATTGTAATATCCTTTACTGTTGAGAAACAATCCAATTTGCTCTTGGCTTCTGGTGTGAAGGTAGCCATCGTAGATTACCGGCTCTTCGCCAATACGTTTTAACCAGCCATTAATTCCCTTGTTTTTCTGTGGAGATGAAAGGTCATACAACCCCAGATGAAATCGAACAAAGAAGATGCGTTTATTTGGTTTTTGCTTCGCATACGATTCAATATCCTCCGATTTAAGCCCTTTTCCATCAACCTTTATCTCGGTTTTATTAAGCAAATACTTTCCTTCGGGCACATACTTTGTATTTGAACACGAGTATGCAACCAAAAGAACGATTATCGAAATTAAAAACTTACGATGAAGTCCGATCAACATGAAAAATTTTAGTCTAAAGTAGAAAAAATAAATTTGTAAACACTACCGTTTGCTAGCTGAGACGAAGCATTCAATGGTTAAAACCCTCAATTCAGTCCTAGAAGACGATAAAACCCAAAGGTATTTCATAATTTTGCACAAAGATGAAGAGTTCTGGTTACAATTCAACAATTTGAATTAAAATTAAATGGGCAATAGGGAGTAGATCACAACTTATGGCTCTAACAATATCCCGACTACAGCAACTGATTACAAAATGATGCTCACTAAAAATCAGATAAAGAACATCTCAGCTCTTCGAATAAAGAAGTATAGAGATGAGTATGGGCTATTCGTTGCCGAGGGAGAAAAGTTGGTAAACGAATTGCTAGGTACAGGATTAAAAGCGAAAGAGTTGTATGCCCTTAGCGATGTCTCCCTTTTACCAACAACCTCTGTCATCCATGTGTCGATAGAGGAGATGAAAAAGATATCCAAATTAAACACACCCTCGTCGGTTTTGGGCATCTTCCACATTCCAACACCGCCCATGGAATTTTCGCCAAAAATACAACAATTGGTGGTTGCACTTGACGACATTCAAGATCCAGGTAATATGGGTACCATCATACGGCTCTGTGTATGGTTTGGCATTTCCGATCTTATTTGCTCCTTAGGAACTGCCGATTGCTACAATCCCAAAGTTGTTCAGTCGAGCATGGGCGCCATTGCGAAAATTAGGATCCACTACCTCAATTTACCTGAGCATATAACAAGAATGAAAAGCGAAGGAGTAGAAATCTATGGCACCTACATTGGTGGCGAGAATATATATGATGCCAAACTCTCTTTGAGTGGTGTATTGGTGATGGGAAATGAAGGAAACGGCATCTCCATGGAAGTGGGCTGCATGATTGATCGAAAAATCACCATCCCCTCATTTATGACCGGTGATTACGGTGCCGAATCGTTAAATGTGGCAACCGCTACAGCCATTACCTTATCCGAATTTAGAAGACGGACAATTAAGCTTTAAGCCATTGAACTATCGCCTCCGCACTGGCACGCCCATCCATGGCCGAAGAGGTTATTCCTCCAGCATACCCAGCCCCCTCTCCACAGGGAAACAATCCACTTATCGTGACATGCATAAGCGTTTGCTCATTACGAGGAATTCGAATGGGAGACGATGTTCTTGATTCCACCCCAAGTATAATAGCCTCGTTGGTTAAAAAGCCATGCATCTTAGTATCAAATACCTTGAATGCCTCCCGTAGCCTTTTGCTAATTGGCTGAGGAAGCCACTCGTGCATTTCACTTGAAGTGGTACCAGGATGATAGGAGCATGTTGGTAACTGAGTCGAAAATCGTTTCGACACAAAATCGGAGAGACGTTGAGCAGGAGCTTTTTGACCACCACCCCCATGCTCAAATGCCTTTTTTTCAAGCCTCGACTGCATAGTTAAACCGGCTAAATCGCCATAACTTTGGTATGATCGTAAATCATCCAGCCGGATTTCGACAGCAATGCCGGAATTGGCATATTGGGAATTTCGCTCGCTTGGTGACATTCCATTCACCACCACCTCTCCAGGCGAGGAGGCAGCCGGAACAATAAAACCGCCGGGACACATGCAAAAGGAGTAAACACCACGCTCCTCAACCTGATGAACAAGAGAATAGGAGGCTGCCGGGAGGTATTCACCGCGCTCGGGCATATGGTACTGAATTGAATCGATCAGCGCTTGTGGATGCTCAACACGTATACCCATGGCAAACGGTTTAGCCTCCAAGGTAATACCTTTACGATAGAGCAAGCTGTAGATATCTCTAGCAGAATGTCCTGTTGCCAGCAAAACCGCCTTCGATTTATAAAGTTCACTACCGCAGGCAACCCCAGCAATACTGTTGGCTACCAACAAAATATCATCAACACGTTTATTAAAATGAACCTCACCACCAGACTCCACAATGGCTCGGGTCATGGAAGCCACAATACGCGGTAAAATGTTGGTACCAATGTGGGGATGTGCTTCATAAAGAATGCTATCCTGAGCACCAAATTGATGAAATATTTTAAGCACCTGCGTAATATCACCACGCTTTTTCGATCGAGTATACAACTTTCCATCAGAAAAAGTGCCGGCACCACCCTCACCAAAGGCATAGTTCGAATCGGGGTTTACCGTTTGATCCCTATTGATTGTTGCGATGTCGCGCTTACGAGCACTAACATCCTTCCCTCTCTCCAAAACAATAGGTTTAAATCCAAGTTCAATAAGACGAAGGGCTGCAAAAAGTCCAGCCGGGCCAGAGCCCACTACGATTACCGGCTCAGCCAATGCAACATTTTGTAACTGAACAGGTTCATCGTTTTCGTTAAATTCCTTCTCCTGAATAAATACCTTAAAACCAAGGTTAACTTTTATCTGTCGACCACGAGCATCTATTGACTTACGAATGATTCTTATGGCAGAAATTTCTTGGGCCGAAACCATTAACTTTTCGGCAATAAGTGGTTTATAGTATTGCTCATCCGAAGCCTGTTTCGGGCTCAATGAAAGTGAAATCTCAACTGGCATGATGACTATTCGAAATGAAAAGAGATTACAAAAATTTGAGACTTTATTCGATCAATTGACCGCACATAACCTTCACCCCCGTCAATTAAATCGGGAGAGAGCACATTAAATAGCCCAGCCGAGTACTTCATTTCAATGGAAAACTTAAAATAGTTTAAGTAGAAGTCGAGCCCCGCTCCATACTCGTAATAGAGATCGTATTCATTGAGTCGAATATAAATCCCCTCCTTGTTATTGAGTTTTTTAAAGGCAGCCACATCAAATCGAGGGTTTAAGCCAGCAATAAGATAGGGCCGAATATCGCCCGAGCGCTTTGCCTTGTATTTGATCATAAAGGGAAATTCGATATAGGAGGACTCCAATTTCATTGTAGTTCTAAGCGTTCCGTCTTGATTAAAGAAGTTTAAGTCGCGCTGACCGAACGATAATCCTGGAAGAAAACGTAAGCTAAAAGCTTGATTCAACCTGTAATCCATCACAATATTCACGTCGAAACCCGGGATTAACCCGCTTACATCGCTCCACAGAACAGTAGTGTCACCTGGTGCTAATGCCTGTGGTCGTCCATTGTTTTTTACGGTAAAATCCATGAAATTAAAACCAAGAGAAAAGCCAAAGTGCAATGGCTTACCATAGTCGTAATCTAGCTGCGTAAACGGTTTGCCTTGTACCTGACCTTTAATCGATGTGGGTGAGACAAAAAAGGCAATAGTAACCAGACCAAAAAGTAATAATTTAGACCTATACAAAATTTCCAATGCTATAATTAATATTCAGCCAAATTAGTTGCCGAGAAAAAGCCTATGAACCGAAAGGATATATCCAGCTAGAATGAAACGGATATCGACCTCAATTATTGTCGCCTCTTTTTCTCCTCTTTAATTCCAGTATAAATTGTTGCAATTCCAAAACTCAGCCTCTTTTCCTTCACTTGGCTAAAACCGGCATCGCTCAAGCGATTTAAGAAACGTTCACCATCGGGAAATTTTAGCACCGAATCAGGAAGATAGGCATAAGCTTCACTATTTCCTGAAAACAACTTTCCAAAAAAAGGAAGGATTCTTAAAAAATAGAACTTGTAAAACTGCTTCACAGGAAACCGTCTAGGCATGGAGAATTCCAGAACGGCAACAATACCATTTACCTTCAGCACCCGTTGCATCTCCGATAACCCATTATCGAGATTAGCGAAATTTCGAACGCCAAACGAAACAGCAACGGCATCGAAAGAACCCGTAGGAAAAGGAAGATTTTCCGAATCGCCGTAGAGTAATGAGATAGTTTGGCTAAGATTTTTCTTAGCAACCTTAACCCTGCCTACCTCCAGCATGCCTTCCGAAATGTCAACACCAACAATTCCTGCCGGCTTCAGGGCCGTAAGGGCGATGGCTAAATCACCAGTTCCCGATGCAACGTCCAATATCCGCTGAGGGGCGTAGGCTTTAAATAGCTTAACAATTTTTCGACGCCATACCTTATCGATATTGAGTGAAAGAAAGTGATTCAAAAAATCGTAAGTGGGGGCAATGTTATTGAACATTCCAACCACTTTCTCCTTATCTGCCATAGTAATCGTTGCAATTTTTTACACAGTAAAAACGAATCTACTTAAAACTATCTGCAAGCACGTCCATCCTGAATACCTCCAATCCATACGCCATAACATCATGAACGGGCTAATGGGTTAATGATCTGCAAATTTGGGTAATTTTTAGGTATTTGTATCGCTAAACATAGAGCTTTTGTAAATCGTTGATAAAACCACAGGAGATATCATCGACTCTAATCTCTGCTTTAGTAACATGACCAAGAGTTCTAAAGTTCTGCTGCAGGGCCACCATAAAATCGATAAATTGAACTTCGCGAGATGGGGAAACCGTTACGACAGCCATACCAGGCGATTCACCAAATAAAAAAGTATTGGTTTCTATCTCGGAATCGGTTGTAATATCAAAGCCAAGACTGTTCAGGTGACCACACTCTACCAATGAGGTGAATAAGCCACCCCGTCCAACGCTATGAGCCGAATTGAGTATGCCCAGCCTGTAGAGCTGCAACAATGCCTTTTGAAGTCGAAGTTCTTGATAAATATCAAAAAAAGGAATATAGCTGGCGTTGGAATGTCCAAGGCAAATTTCCAATTCACTGCCTGCAAGCGAAGTAGCGGGATTACCGAGAAGATAAATCATATCCCCCTTATCGCGAAAACTACGCGATAGCGGTGCATCACCATCAACAACGCCAAGAACTGAAACGGCAGAAAAAATTGCTGAATGGTGACCCTCTCGCAGCTTAACAAATGGGGATTGTGCAGCAGCAGCGACCCCCCAAAGTTCACTAACCTGATAAAATAGCTGTTCCAACCCTACTACCTTATTCTTCTGCTCGTTGTCAGCACCAAATATTGCAGGCATTAAGGAGGCCTGCATGGGAATTCCTCCCGAACAAATTACCTTACGCGTAGCTTCTGCAAAGCTAATTATCAGGGATTTATCTGAATCGATTTGCGAAATTCGAGGATTTAAAACTTGTGCCAATGCAATACATCTCTTCGCCTCCGTAAGAACAGATATTCCAGCATCCGATGAATTGCTAAGGTTTGGTCCACTCAACAAGCTGGAATCAAACTGTTCCCTAAACCAAATTTTAGGAGAGAGACTTGAGCTGGATAATACCAATCGTATGGCATCGGGAAGTGCAACATTGGAGGAGTTCCATTCGCCCACAGACTTTTCAAATATTGGCATAGAAGATTTACCAACATGCTCTTTGCTAACGCCAAGCCGATCAGCCACCTCCAGATTAATAGCCACAAGCGTCTTTCCATCCATTTCAATCTGTAGCTCTTCGTTCTCCTCTACGCATCCTATTTTACTATATGGAATATCCCATTTTTCAAGTATTACCTCCAAGAGAGACTCCATTCCAAGTGGACTAATTACCAACAATCGATTGAGCGTTTCCGAAATGAGCACTTCCGGCAAGGTGCAAGAATCAATCCCCAGCGGAATTTTATGCGCATTAATACTAATTCCTACATTCCAACGTAGTGCAATTGCAAGTGCAGCCTTAAGAAGACCAAGAGTATTAAGTGGCTCAACTTCAGCAATAACTTCGGCCTTAAGAAGTTCGCCTAGGGCAAAATCGAGCTGTTTGGCAAACAATCCGGACTTTAAACTCTCAATATTCTCCTTAAACTCGAATGCGCTGGAAATTAATAACGCCTCCTTACTATAAAACTCCGGTAAGGTATAGTTGCCAATAAGATAAATGGCGCTTCCCTGTAATGGCCGATAGGTTGACCCCAAATCCCTTCTTAACGCCCACAATACTACTACAAACAAATGGCTCCGAATCGATAGCGGAGGAGATGTAAACACCACCCTCTACCAATGGAATACCAAGACTTTGAGTAAAACAACTCAATGTTTTAGTTGCATCACTTGCAATTTTATCCACACTTAAACTTGGTGATACTGACCAGTGAGCCAACGCTGCAGGCTTAAAACCATCAACAGCAAGTTTCCAAAAACTCTCCGATATTCGCTCAAGACCGTCAACCAATGGGGTTCCGTTTGAATAGGCAACCGATTGCCTTATAGCAGCATGCCATCCGGGGCTAACCTCAAAATAAACGTGAGTTGACAATTCATTTTCTGCAATAAGCGTCTGAACAGCAACGGCAAACAAAGTTAATCGATCCAAATCATTGCCTTGCTCATCAAGGAGTTGCAAGAATCGTTCAACAACCTCCTTGGAAAAATGAATCTCCTGTAATATGGACCTTAAGGATTGTTTTGAAACCATGAGTCCTCATCAATTTAAATACAAATATAGCCAAATTCTGCATTTTTCATGCTACATAACAGATACAGGGTTGGAGTTAAAATTGTAATTTTGAGTTCGAATTGCAAAAAGGTGTATTATTTCGAAAGTACGGCGTTTGAGTGATTGATGAGCAAGAACTTAAAGCACTACACAGCTGCATGTTATATAGTTAAAACAAGTAAAAAACTCTAGATAAAATGAAAAAACTTGCCCTTATTACGGGAGCAACCTCTGGAATTGGAAAGGCAACCGCCTTACTTCTTGCCGAAAATGGCTATAGCCTTATTATCACTGGTCGTCGAGCAGAATTACTCGAAGCATTAAAAAAGGAGGCAGAAGTAAAGTATAAAACAGATGTGCTTGCCCTTAATTTTGATATCAGAAAAAAAGAGGAAGTTGACTCAGCCTTTAATGAACTTCCGGAGCGTTGGAGAAAAGTTGACGTATTAATCAATAATGCAGGGTTAGCCGTTGGCCTAAACCATATTGATGAAGGTATTGTTGACGATTGGGAGAGAATGATCGACACCAACATTAAAGGACTGCTATACATCACCCGAAAAATAGCGCCCATGATGATTGAGCGAAATAGCGGTCACATTGTGAATATTGGGTCCATTGCCGGTACCGAAGTATACGAAAATGGAAATGTATATTGCGCCAGCAAACATGCGGTAGAAGCGCTAACCAAGGCAATGCGTATTGATTTATTAAAGCACAATATTAAGGTTACCGGAATACGCCCTGGGATGGTTGAAACAGAGTTTTCGGAGGTAAGGTTCAAGGGAGATAAGGAAAAGGCTGATAAGACCTACCAAGGATTAACCCCACTTTTTGCAGAAGATATTGCAGAAACAATTCTTTTTGTATTAAACAGACCAAACCATGTGAATATTAACGACATTGTTGTGATGCCAACTGCCCAGGCCAGCGCAACCAATGTATACAGAAAAGCTGAATAGCACGAACCATTGGTCTAAAAACAGGAAGAGCCTCGCAACACGTGAGGCTCTTCCTGTTTTTATTCATTTTTCTTGGCTCGTTTTCGAATAATTACCGCTTCATAAAGCATCGGCTGAATTTCCGGATAGGTGAGCTCCTTTGGCAAGGTGTCGACCAGCTTTACTTCGCCAACCTCAAAGCATAGCTCCTGCTCCATCTGCTCGATAGTAGCGCCATAAAGTCGGCCATAGCTGATAATTTCATTTACCCTAACCGAATAATCGCATATCGGCTCCACCGTAAACTTAACAGCACTCGTCTCCTCACGAAGTTCGCGACAAGCAGTGGCATCGATGGTTTCATTTGCCTCTCTTTTACCTCCTGGAATCTCCCAAGTTGTCCGTTTTCGGTTGCGCACCAGCACAAGTTTATCTCCAACAAATGCACAAATTACCGCATAGGTCAGCAATTCATCACCAATGGTTCCAATATTATGTAGGCACGTTTCCATCGCTATATAATAAAAATAGAGGAGATCCCCTTACAGAATCTCCCCAATGAATATTGTCAATCTAATTACCTCACGTCAAAAGGAACATTCAACTTCCCGGCAATGTCTGCAAGATCTTTAATTACCGGAGCAATAATGGTAATTCCCTCCCTGCCTAACCGCTCTTCGTTTAATCGTTCAGGGTCGCCAGGTATTACTATTTTTGGCTGTCCCTGAATGCTCTCCGCACCTCTAAAGGTCTCTATCCACTCATCCATTTTCATCTTAAACTCACTAGCAGGACGAAAAGCATCAACACGCATAGCCCCAAAAAAGTGTCCCAACCCTTCGCCCACACTCTTTTCGAGCAAAGGGAGGTATGCTACCTGCGGTGGAACAAACGGTCCAAAATTGGCGCCTGAAAATACCGAAGAAAAAATATCGATGAGCGAACCCATGCAATAGCCCTTATGACTTGCATGATCGGCACTACCACCTAAAGGCAAAATTGCACCACCATCAAGTAGTATATCGGGGTTGGTGCTAGGATTTCCATGCTTATCCTGAACAAATCCATAATCGATAGATTGCCCCTTCTTTCCCATAATTGCCAGCTTACCTCGGGCAATTGGAGTGGTGGCAAAGTCGGCCACAAATGCAGGCTGATTTTGTGTTGGAATGGCAACCGCTATAGGATTGGTCCCCAAAAATTTGCTGGTAGAATTGGTTGGCGCCACCAATGGGTTTGCATTGGTCATGGAGATTCCAACCATATCGTATTCGAGCGCCATCATGGCGTAGTAACCGGCAATGCCAAAATGATTAGAGCCTTTGGTGGCCACCCAGCCTGTTCCAACATTCTTGGCCTTTTCAATGGCAATTTCCATACTTCGCTTTGCTGCAACTGGTCCAAGTGCATTATCGCCATCAACAGTAGCGGTACTTGGCGTTTCGTGCACAATGCGAACATTTGGTTTCGTATTTATTCTTCCCGCCTCAACCAACAAGAAGTAATCCTTTACGCGCATCATACCATGCGATGAAAGCCCACGTAATTCAGCACGTACAAGTAACTCTGCCACTGCTTTTGCATCGGCAGGAGGACAACCCATCTTCTCAAATAACAAAGTGGTAAATTCTTCTAGGTATTGGTGTGTATACATGTTGTTCTAGTTTAAAATTTAACAAGACGACAAAGGTAGAAATTTGAATATTAAGGAGTAGGTTGAATGCAAAATAATGTGGATAATTATTCATAGTGAAGAATTAAGCGATGAGAAATTTAGGGGTTAGATAACCCACTGCTTATAACCTGTCGCTTGTAACCTGTCACTAATTTCTCTACCTTCACGCTAAATTTTTACGCTATGCAGCCACAGGCAAACTCTGAACAGTTCATTGACCTCTTTACGGAGATTGAGCAGAAGCTCCGGGACATTTGCAACGACCGATACCATGCAGGATTTACGGAACTAGTAAGAAAGGCACGTAGCTTTAATCCGGTGGTACAGCAATACGCCAACGACCTCCGAGAGTTTGCAGAGTTGCGAAATGCCATAACCCATACCCGACGCGAAAACTTCATTATAGCAGAGCCACACAACGACGTGGTAGCTGAAATACGAAAAATTCGTGATATGCTGAATAACCCACCACGGGTGAACACCATTTCTTTTCAGCCACCCTTCTTTGCCACGCCCCAAACGCCCATCATGGAAATGCTTAAAACATTTGCAGAAAAGGGATTTATGCGCTGCCCCGTGGTAGATCGCAATCGGATAGTGTGCCTCATAACGGCAAAAGCATTAGCCAGGTGGCTCACCGAAAAATATGCCCATCAGAGTCAACTTGACGGAGCACTGCTGGAGGAGATTATTCCCTATACTGATATCAGGGACTTTGCCGTAGTCTCCAACCATACCGACATCATGACCATATACGATATGTTTAAGCGTTCCATGAAGCAGGGTAGCTACCTGCAGGCTATTCTCGTTACCGAAAATGGTAGCCCAACTGGCCACATTATAGGAATATTAACCCCAAGCGACCTTCCAAAGTTAGTGGAGAGGATGGATTAGCAACTCATACACCGGATATAAACAAAAACGCCCCGATCTTATATCAAGGCGTTTTTTTATGCAACGTGTATGTGTGAAGCTACTCCTGATTATTCATAAACCCTTGGTCGTGTAGCACCTGAAGTAGAACCTTTGAAAAAGCCACATTATCCTTTTTGGAGTAGCGATTATCGGTAAAAACTTGCGCCAGTGTCTCCTTGTTATTCTCCTTTAGCAGCTGCTTAGTTAGTGGCATGGCCTCCTTTTCGGCATACAAACGATTAATATCGTCTTCGGTATAATCATGGTAAACTTCACGGTGAACAACGGCATGAAGGGGTAAACGATCGGTAAGACCGGGAACCTCCTCCGGGTATCCCATAACCACCGTGGTAATAGGAATTACCCCCTTGGGCAACTTCAAAATATCAACAATTTTGTTTGCGGTGTAGGTTGTTGTTCCAAGATAACAAATTCCTAGCCCCTTCTCCTCTGCCGCAATACACACATTCTGCGCAACAAGTAATGCGTCTATGGACGCGGTAACAAAGGAGAGAAAATTATCGTAACCCGGAACCGCCTTTCGTTGCTCACACCACTTGTTAAACCGATTGAAGTCGGCACAAAAAGTGAGCACCACCGGTGCCTGAGTAATCATTGCTTGATTAAAATGGCATGGAGCAAGCTGCTGCTTGATCTCACTATTAGTGGTTACCACTATGCTATAAACCTGCATATTACCAGTGGTGGAAGCACGTGTTCCCGCCAGTAAAACCTCATTTAGCGTAGCCTCATCAACTGGTGTATTTTTATACTTTCGTATCGATCTATGATTCATTATTGCATCCATGACGATTGTTTTAATGTGGCTCAAAGTTAAAAAATTGAACGGTTGTTGGCAAAAACTAATCCGAGAGTGCCAACTTTCAAAAAAAATAGAGAGGTTGAAAGCCCGCATTGGTCCATCCGCATCACTTATTACTGTAAATTTTGCGTGTAGTCCTACTAAACTTATAGACGATTACGAAAAAATAGTATCTTTAAATCGTTAAAAAAATTTGCCTTGATTTCAAGAAAGACAAGATATGCGCTAATGGCGCTCCTCCGACTCTCCAAGGAGTGGGGCAAAGGACCCATCCAGATTTCAGACATTGCCCAAAATCAAAATATTCCACAAAAGTTTCTGGAAACCATTTTGAACGACTGTAAAAAATTGGGCATTGTTCAAAGCAAAATGGGAAAAGCAGGTGGCTACTTCCTCATTAAGTCACCTTCCGAGATCGACCTTGCCTCCGTGTACAATCAATTCGAAGGTCCATCTCCATGCTAGCTTGTGCTTCTGAAAAACACTACCAGTCGTGTGAATTTTGCCGAGAGGAGGGGAAATGCGGTATTAGAAAAACATTCAAAAAGGTTAGAGACCTCTCCTTCGAAATTCTTAAGAATACAACTCTACAAACGATCATCGACAACGATGAAACCGACGCATACCATTAATGGCGAACACAATACTTTGGAGTTTTTGCTGTTTTTATGGCAATTAAATCTTAACCCGATGCGAGGGATGCTCTGCTTTTACTTTTTTTGTTGCTGAATTTGTATTTCGATTATCCTGTTGATGACATTACCCAGAGCTAGACAATGCGCTATTAACTGCATTTTCTCTCCGCGCTATGAAAAAAAACTTAGAGAATTATCTCTTTTTCTGGAGTCCCAATCTTTCGATCCGAAGGTTCCGGTATAGTGTATTTACCTTAAACCACTTAATAACACTTATTATCAGTAGAGTATTACACAAGGCTGGTTCCACGTTTACGGTATTTTCTACCAGCAAACTCAAGCTAACATTTTTGTGTCTTGCCACATTGGTAACCCTACCCACTTTTGCACAAAACGGTCATACGCTTACATTTTGGAACAGCAGCCTACAGCAACCTATCAAAACGGTTACCCTTAATGCCTACGACACCGCTCAAGTAAACGCCCAGATAAACCGATTCATCGCCTCCCTATGGACAAAAGGCTATGCTTCGGCGGGAATGGATTCGGTAGTCAGCGATTCTTCCAACACCAATATTTTCATCTACAAGGGAAATCGTATATTAAGGGTACGGCTGCGATTAATTACAGACAACAAGGCCAACCTGTTGCCAACGGCCATTAAGCAAAAAAATTTCTCCCGCTTTTCGCTCTTAAACACCACCGATCTCATTCTTTCTAAAATGGAGAACCAAGGCTACCCATTTGCCATGGTGGTTTTCGATTCGGTTAATATTGAGCACAACACCCTCTCCGGCAATCTTCGATTAGTGCCTGGCACCTTCGTGGTATTCGATACCCTTATAGTAAAAGGTAAGTACAGGGCCAACCGCAAACTACCTCGACTACCTGCTAGGTGCTACACGCGGAATGCCCTACAGCGAAAAGCAGGTTCGCCAAATTGGAAGCACCATAAGCCAGCTGGAATACCTTAGCACCATTCGTCCGGCAGAAACAGAGTTTATTCCGAATAAAGCGCGGGTATACGTTTATCTGAAACAAAAAAAGGCCAACCAAATTAGTGCGCTCATTGGGCTTGCTGGGAAGGAAACCGGGGGTGGGGTTACCTTTAGGGGCGATGTAAATTTAAAGTTGATAAACACCTTTAATATTGGCGAAGAGATGCAGCTACTTTGGAAAAAGCTCGAGACTAACGAGCAACGACTGGAAGCAAGCGCCACCCTCCCCTGGCTTGGTCTCGGTGGTTTTGGCAGCACCGGATCGCTGAGCATATACCGAAAAGACACCTCCACCTTGGTGGTAAACCCAAAAATTGGGATTACCTGGAACGGTATTACCGGTCACCGACTTACCGGATGGTTTGAGCTAAAAAAGGTGGCCAGCAGCACCACCAACGTGGCAGGCTACGGCAATAGCAACTCCACCCTTTACGGCTTAGGCTATAGCTACTACCGCTTCGAATCCAATTTATTTCCCACCTCGGAGATTTCAATCACCACGGGTGTTGCACTAGGTAGCCGATTGGCCGATTATGAAACTTCCGGCCAAACCGTTACACAAGCCTCAACGGCATACTCACTCAATGCAAAGGCGGGGGTTTACCACACCCTAGCCGGAAGGCTTGGCCTTTACTGCGCCTACCGGGGTGGTGCCGTTGGCGCCTTTGGAGGCAATGGCTACAACCAACTATTCTACAACGAGCTTCTCCGCGTAGGTGGATACTCCACCCTTAGGGGTTTCGACGAGGATTTCTTCTGGGTCTCCTCCTTTCACATTGCTACCGCCGAGGCTCGCTACTACTTTGAGAGCGAAGGCTATGCCTTTCTATTTGTCGATACGGCCTACCTCGAGCGCAGCTGGCTCAATGGTTTCGACACCTTTAAGCCAACCGGGGTTGGTGTTGGAACCCAGCTGGAGGTAAGCGGTGGACTTTTTCAGCTAGCCTATGCCCTTGGCTCCTCCAATGGTGGCATACCTCAGTTTAAGGACGCCAAGGTGCACTTTGGGTTTACGGCCAGGTTTTAGGAGAAAGAAGTTATAGGAAGTTAAAGAATTATTAGCAGAGCGGAAATCCCGATTTATTGGGGCAACAAAACGAGTTACGAGTTAGAGGTGACAGACGCTACAGCCACATGCCTTAATTCCTCGGTGGAAAGATAGTGACAAGTGACGGAGTTACAGGTGACAAAAAGTCCGAAGACCGAAGTTGTGCGGATGCCATCTGTTGGCAAGTCAGGGGGTGACTCTATCTCGGAAACAAGAAGTCACCCCCTGACTGTTTGATTTTCTCCCACGCAATCGTTCGCACTTAACCTCTAATAATCAGCGGATAACAATTCAATAGCTATTTTGCGTTAACCTAACTTTTTGGCTCGATAACCTAACTTTTTACTCCAATATTCTCCCTTTTACCTAAACCGTTCTACCTTTTTGGCTCGATAACCTAACTTTTTACTCCAACATTCTCCCTTTTACCTAAACCGTTTTACCTTTTTGGCTCGTTGGCCTAGCTTTTTAGTTGGTTAACCTACCTTCCTACCTAGGATGTCCTCCCTTTAAGCGAGAATATGCTCACTTTTAGCTAGGATGCTTTAGCTTATTACCCCAAACGGGCTCACTTTAAGCGAGGATATCCTCCCATTTTTCTAGGATGTCCTAACTTTATGCTAGGATGTCCTCCCTTTTTTCTAGGCTTACGAGCCTCGGAATTAGCCCTACGACCCCAAAAGCGAGAACAGTTCCCGTTAGAAGGAGGTTAATTTCCCTTTGAAGTAGGAGATTGAACCTTTACGGTAGGCACTAGGAATAAGAGACTAGGAAATAGAAGTTATTTAACTTTTTTCTTCCTCGCAATCGTTTGCACTTAACCCCTAATAATCAGCGGATAACAAAACCATAGCTATTTATTAACCAAAAAGTTTCAAAATTTGTTTGCATTTCCCCTACCTTTACCTAACTTGTTTTCCCTTTCCTCGTCGCAATTTTGAAAGGAACAAATTGATAATAAGAGATAAACACTAATTTTTTAATTAAATCTAAAGCTATGAAGCTAAAAACTTTACTCACAACAATGCTCACCACAACGTTGTTGGCCGCCACTACGACCACCGGATGGGGGCAGGAAACGCTACCTCTTTATGAAGGTTTCAATTATACTGTAGGACAAGCACTTCAAACCCAAACAGGGTGGACTGCAGTAAATTCAGGAGACGACATCTTGATTGCTGCAGACAATTTAACTTATAGTGGGTTGGAATCTTCCACTGGAAATAAAGTTACTTTTAACGGCAGTGGTATTGATGCTTCTAAAGCATTTACTACTCAATCAGCAGGTACCGTTTTCTATTCATTTATAATGAATGTGTCTGATCTTGGATCACTCAATGCTACTGGTGGTTATTTTACTGGATTCGCACAAAATTCCACAACTTTTGGTGCAACTGTATGGACGGGTCTAGATGGAGCAGGCTATAAAATTGGTATCAATCCAAGAACGTCAACCACTACAAATATGGTATGGGTGACCGGAACTCAGTCATTAAACAATTCAGTTCTTGTTGTTGTATCATATGAATTTGGTGCAGGTAGCGGAGATGATATTGTAAATATTTGGGTGAATCCAAGTCCGTCAACTTTAGGGCAAGCAAGTGCTCCAACACCATCGGCTACAGCAACAAACACTGGTGGAACTGATTTAACTGGGATTTCACAGATATTTATTCGCCAAGATAGTGATACAGAAACGCCTTTCATTGGAATGGACGAATTAAGAGTTGGAACATCATGGGCAGATGTTACCCCTGCTGCTACTGCTGATGTAACCCCACCAGTTGCCACCTTCGCCCCTGGTAATGGTGCTACCGGTGTTGCCACAGCAGCTGCACCTACCATCACCTTCGATGAGGCTATTCATAATATTTCCGATGGTTCACTGGTTACCGATCCAACCTCGCTCATTACCTTTACCAAAAACGATGCTATGGGTGAAGCAGTGCCTTTCACTGCAACCATTGACGCTGCCAGCAAGGTTATTACCGTTACACCAGATGCACCAGGTCTCACCGTAAATCAGCTCTACTACTTAAGCGTTGACAAAGTTCAAGATGCTGATGGTAATCAACAACTCGATGCACAGAGCATCACCTTTACCACTGCAGCCGCCTTGAGCGATGCAACCGAAATTACCAGCTTTACCCTTGCTGGTGTAGCAGGAACCATTGATGCTACGAACCATGCAATTGGCGTAGTGTTACCCTATGGAACCGATGTTACGGCTATTGAACCAACCATTGAACTTTCGCTAGGTGCTACCGTTGACCTTTCGGGTGTTCAAGATTTCACCAACCCCGTTACCTACACCGTTACGGCTGAAGATGGAGTTGCAACCATACCTTGGTTAGTAACCGTTACCTTCTCGGCTCCTGAGTTTACCGCCACCTATCCAAAATCGGCTAACGTTGGTAAGAACCAATTTAATGTGGTTGTTAATTTAAAGAGCGCTGCTAAAGTTTACTACATGATGCAGGCTTCTGGCACTCCCGAACCAGCTAGCGCTGATATTAAAACTGCTAATAACGTAATTGACGTTACCACCCCTGCTACCGACTACCCTGTTACCTTTAACGGGTTAGATGCTAGCACTACCTACGATGTTTACTTTGTAACCGAAGATAACGGTGGAACCATCCTAATGGCTACCCCTGTTAAGCTTTCGGTTACCACCTCCGCTGGCGTACTAACCATTTATGATATTCAGTACACCACCGACCCTTCAGGTGACAGTCCATACAAGGATCAAGTAGTTACTTTCTCTGGAATTGTTACTGCCATTAAGTTAAGCGCAACCACCGGTGCTCCAATTGGATTCTATATTCAAGATGGCGCTGGAAAATGGAATGGAATGAACGTTTACAGTACCGCTACAGACTACTCATTCCCTACTACACTTGCGTTGGGCGACAATGTAACCGTAAATGGAACCGTAACCGAATACCGTGGTTCTGCTGGTACAAACCTAACCGGTTTAACAGAGGTTAAAGAAGTTACCAGTGTTGACATTGTAAGTACAGGCAACGCTTTGCCCGCAGCATCAATCATTACCGCTGCCGAGGCACAGGACGAAGGTTATGAAAGCGTACTCATTACCGTTAAGAATGCAAATTTTGTTAGCGATAATGCTGGTGGAACTTGTGTAGTTAACGATGGAACAGCTGATCTTACCCTCTACAAATCGCTATTCCCAACATTGGCTATCAGCGCTGCACACAAATACGATGTTACCGGTATTATTACCGACTACTCCAACGCAAGCACCAGTATGTATGAACTTTACCCACGTGATGCCAACGATGTTGTAGATGTAACCACCGGTATTAACGATAATAAAACCGTTGCTACCAAGGTTTACCCCAACCCATTCACCAGCAACTTTACGGTGAACTCGGGCAAGGTTGTTTCGACCATTTCGGTATACAACCTCCTTGGCCAAAAGATTGTGGAGCACAACTACAGCGCTGCTGAAGTAAATGTTCCTGTTGCCGACCTTAAGTCGGGCGTTTACATTGTAAATGTTCGTTTCCAGGATGGAACAACAACCAATCTTCGCATGGTAAAGAAGTAGTTTACTACTCAACAAAGAATCTTAAAAATCCCTTGGGTCTCCCAAGGGATTTTTTTATGCTAATTATACAACAAATGCACAATTGAACGTTGGCTACCCAACCAATATTTATGGGTAATAAGATGGTAATCAACATGTATCTTGCAAGGGAAATTTAGTATCGATATATCCAACAGATTACTAAAACAATCTTCAAAAAATAGCATTTTGTCAAAATTTTAAAAATGCAAAACCGGCTAAAATTTATGGTTTGGAAGGTGTACTCTTAATGGGAATTGCCCTATCGCAGAGCCACAACGATGTAACATGAGCAGTATAGATAAAGCAAACACCCAAAGAGAAAACCAAAAAGAGTGTGTAATTTTTTTTTATGAACGAAATAAATGTGCTATTTTTAGATGTTCAAAAACCAAATTCTGAATTCATGAAAAAATTGCTTGCCATTTTCCTTACTCTTGTATTTATTAGTGCGCTAAGCAGCTGCAAATCGAGTAAGCCCTGTCCAGCATATTCCAAGGGAAGTTCTGCGACATCAATTAGAGCTTAAGGAAGGGGTAACCTTCCTTTTTTCATTTATTGGCATTCTGGTCGATATTCCTCTCCTCTTTTTCATATAATACTCCCATCAAACGCTAAATACTCCTATCTTTACGAAGGTAATAGTTGGCATAACTAATTATTTGATCTAAGTGAGGAAATATCTTAATTATGTGATAGTTGCAGTTGCCTTGCAGGCTCTCTTTTTTACAAATAGTCTGCACGGTCAGGGACAAATTGATACAACCGGATCAAATATCTACTTTAAGAACGAGACCACTGTCGGACTAATGCTTAATTCCAATGGGGTAAGCCTCAGTTACCGGTTTGCACGTAGAGTGAATTTGCTTAAAAAAAACCTCCTCGAGACAGAATTTTCACTTGTAAAACACCCCAAGGAAGAGAGCATAAACAGCCCTCTATTTCCCAGCAATAGAAGCTTTGTATTTGGCAAAAAGAATAACTTCTTCACTTTAAGAATAGGTATAGGAAGGCAGGTGGAGATTTATTCCAAGGCCGATATTGGTAGTATTGCCATAAGGATTTTGACCACCGGAGGAGCCTCAATTGGAATGTTAAAACCCTACTACTACGAAAAAATTAGTGTTACCGGTCCGGGGGCCGATGAATATACCATTACAACAGAAAAATTTAATGAGAACATCCACAACGCGCTTGATGTGTACCAGCGTGCACCGTTCTTTACCGGTATTAACGAACTAAGCATTGTTCCGGGGGCCTATCTTAAAACGGCAGTAAGTTTTGAATATAGCCGGGAATCTCATATGTTGCATATCATAGAAGGCGGTGCCATGATAGAAGCCTTCCCAAAGAAAATTCCAATAATGGCCCTAACCAATAACAATCAATTCTTTCTATCAATTTTCGTCAGCTATCGATTTGGGCACATCGTCGATCCCCGACTTAAGGCACTTAAGAAAGAACAGCGAAGAGCACAAAAAAGAGAATAGTTATTTACTATTTACTGTTAGTTTTGTAACGTTTGCGTAAAAACAGAGCCCTTGCAAGGCCATCCAATGTATAAGTATTCAGGTAATATTGTATCTTTGTAATCGGAAAGTTTAACTATCTTAAATATATAAACATGGCAAAAATTAAAGTTGCAATCAACGGTTTCGGTCGTATTGGCCGCAACGTATACAAGATTGCCCTCGATCGTCCCGAAATTGAGATTGTAGGTATTAACGACCTAACCGATACCAAAACTTTAGCACACCTGCTGAAGTATGATTCCACCCAAGGAAGATTCAATGGTGAGGTTAGCTTCGACAAAGAAGGAATTATCGTAAATGGCAAAAGGTTCCTGTATACGCAGAACGCAGCCCAAAGAATATTCCTTGGGCAACTACTCCCGATGTAGTAATTGAGTCGACCGGTATTTTCACCAAGCGTGAAAGTGAAAAGGGCGGTTATGGCGACCACCTGAAGAATGGTGCAAAGAAGGTTATTCTTACCGTTCCATCCAAGGATACCATTGACAAGATGATTGTTCTTGGTGTTAACGATGACGAGTTAAAGCCAGAGCATCATTGCGTATCTAACGCTTCCTGCACCACCAACTGTCTTGCTCCCGTTGTAAAGGTTTTGAACGATGCTTTCGGCATTGAGAATGGATTCATGACCACCGTTCACTCCTACACCAACGACCAAATGGTTCTTGATGCACCTCACAGCGACCTTCGTAGAGCACGCAGCGCAGCTGTTTCCCAAATTCCTACCACCACTGGCGCTGCCAAGGCTGTAGGTAAAATTATTCCTGAACTTGCTGGTAAACTCGATGGACTTGCCATTCGCGTCCCCACCCCAACCGGTTCTATTGTAGACTTTGTTGCTAACCTAAAAAAGGAAGCTACCAAGGAAGAGATTAATGCTGCTATGAAGAAAGCTGCAGAAGGTCCAATGAAGGGAATTTTGGAATATACCGAAGACCCAATTGTTTCTGTTGATATTATTCACAATAGCCACAGCTCAATCTTTGATGCTCTTAGCACCATGGTTAACGGCAAGACTATTAAAGTTCTATCGTGGTACGATAACGAGTGGGGATACTCCTGCAGAGTTGTTGACTTAGCAGTAAAGCTGTTTAAATAGTAGCGCATCTTGCATTGAACAAAGAACAAGATCGACAATACTATTTTATACATAAAAAAAGAGGCTGGACATTTTTATCCAGCCTCTTTTCTTTATTGGTAATCGATCTATTTCTTTCCACCTCTCAGCTTAATGTCATATATTTCACCATTAATAGTTACGGTAGCAAGGTTGTCGCAATCACCATTTCCATAATCGAGTGTAGCCGTTTTATCGCCCACAACGATATCCATCGTGCCGGCAACTATCCAACGACATGCTCTACGAATTTGAAGAGCATTAACAATAGTGTGGGTGTAAGTTTCACCCTGACGGTTAACGCCAGTTTCAGAACCTTCTATGCTGAATACATCATCCCAAATGTTGTAAGGAGTATCCATTCCGCTAATCCATGTTCTAGTACGATTGGCCTCACGAGTATAGGTAGTTCCATCGGCAAAAGTAATTTTTCCGCCCGTAAGAGTAACGGTATACTGATAATCAGCAATCTTCTGAATAAGCCGTGTTCCTTCAATCAAGTTATCGTCGATGGTGAAGTTTTGGAAGGTTACGGTTCGTGAATACTGAGCCTGTAAGGGACCACCAACAATGTTAATTACAATTACACCATTCTTAACATGACCATTATTGGCGTTTGGGTTAGTCCAATTTACGTAAGTTATGGTTTTCGTTACGCTACCATCGTCATTAACAGCTGTAACTACTGAACGCGATGAGGCATCATCGGCATAGGCTGCCATAGTTGGGCTTGGTGCAGTGCTCATCAGAGTGCCGCTGTTGGAGGTGATGTCGTCAACTTCAGCATCTACATCGTCGTAGGCTGTGGTAACCTGATCGTCATCGGTTGCAGAGGTCACAATGGGGTTGGTTGAAGTCGAATCCTTTTGGCAGGAGGAGAACATAAATACTGCAAAAGCAGCTGCAAGAAGAAAATTAATCCGTTTCATAGTATTAAAAATTAAAAGTTAATGATCTCATTTTCGATTATCAGGATTGTTCCTGCTTTCACCTCTAATACATCGTCATAAGAAAACACCCTACTTCTTCTGAATAAAAAAATAAGAAAAAAATGCTGCCGTCATATATCAATGATTAATTGCGTATTACCCAATTCACATTATCCATAATATTATATCATTATTGTAGCTATTAAAATTGTTGTAGCAGAACCAATTTGGAGATAGGAAAAAAAAAGGGAACCGCACAAACCATCTTTACTAATTGTTCGTTATATTTTAGACTGACAAATAGAAACATTTTGTTGGTGAGGAGCACGATGTGATTTTCTTTTTATAAACTTGCAACATTACAAACTATTCCCTAAGCCTTTAATCACCTATATGAAAAAGCTATTGTCGTCAGCCATTGCTGCCATACTAACTATTTCGGCAGCTACTACCGTTGCCCAGCCCAATAGGGCCAAAGCCATGCTCGTTAAAAGCAATAGCTCGTCAGTTGTTGCAAAATTCACCACACCGTTACCCCGAACCATTAGCGTTGAAACCCCAAGAGGAGCAGCCAACCTATACCTAATCGACGGAGCTGCCAATATTCTCTCCAAAGGCATGCCCGCGCTTCCCAAGTTAACCAAATCCATAATTAGTCCCTCCAACGCAAAGGTGAAATTGGTAATAACCGACTCAACCTACAAGGACATACCCAATGTAATGGTTGCGCCATCGAAAGGAAACATAAGTAGAGATCAAGATCCGGCGAAGATTCCCTTCACCTATGGGACGGTATACGATAAGAATCAGTTTTTCCGGGCAACCTTGCCGAGGTTGGGAATAGCTATACCCTCCGAAAATACAATGGTGTACCAATCATTGTATATCCATTACAATATAACCCAGTTACCAAGGTACTTAGGGTATATACCTCCATTACTGTTGAAGCGCGGTTTGAAGCAAATTCGTCCATAGCCGCCATGGTATCGCAATCCACAACCACAACCACAACAAATGATGGGTTCCGTGATATATACAAATCACAGTTTCTTAACTATTCCGAAACGACAAGTGATCGTTATACTCCATTGTCGGATGAAGGTACCATGCTCATCGTTTGTTACCACGACTTTTTATCGGTAATACAACCCTTTGTGGATTGGAAGAATCAACGCGGGCTTAAACGGTTTTAGTTGATTTTTCTACCATAGGAACCACCGCTGATCAGCTAAAGACATATGTTACCAACTACTACCATCAAAACGGACTCACTTTTCTACTCTTGGTGGGTGATGCGCAGCAAATTCCGGCCAAACAGCTGCCCCTAATTACCGACTCGGCAATGGATATTCCGATTCTTACTACGGCATGATCGACGGCAATGATACCTATCCAGAGGTGATTGTTGGACGATTCTCAGCCGAAAATACGACACAGGTTTCCACCATGGTAAATAGGAGTATCCGCTACGAAAAAAGTTTAACCGAAAATGCAACTTGGTTAGGCAGTGGCGTTGGTATAGCCTCTGCCGAGGGCGGTTCTCAAGGAGATAACGGGGAAACGGATGCTGTGCACATGGAGAATATCCGTTCAAAACTCATGGCATTTGGCTATTCACCGGTTACCCAAGTCTACGATCCAAGTGCGAGCAAAGTGGCTTTAATTTCCAGAATTAACGAAGGAACCGGGGTGATAAACTACGTGGGCCATGGAGCAGATACCTACTGGGTTACCACCAATTTTGGAAGTTCCGATATGCTATCACTAACCAATACCGATCGTTGGCCGTTTATTTTTGATGTAGCCTGCGTGAATGGAAACTTTGTTGGACAAACCTGTTTTGCTGAAGCCTTTACAAGAGCCGGAACAGCAAGCGGACCTACAGGAACGGTAGATATTATTGCTTCCACCATAAACCAATCGTGGGCACCACCCATGTACGGTCAAGATGAGATGAATAATATTCTCACAGAAAGCTACACGAGTAACATCCCGTCGAACATTCGGTGGAATAGTTATTAATGGATGCATGTCGATGAACGACAAGTATGGATCGGATGGCTATGAAATGACCGATTTTTGGACCATTTTTGGAGATCCAAGTCTACTTGTACGCACTAAAACACCATCAATACCCTACATTTCTCATCAACAAGCAATAATTTTAGGACAGCAATCGATGGATGTTAATATTGATGCAAATAATGCCACGATTAGTCTTTGGCAAGCAGGAACAACCTTGGCAACCACAACTTCATTGAATGGGACAGCCACCCTTAATTTTAGCTCCATTGCCTCCACTGAACCAGTAATATTAACAACTACAGGATATAACCTTGTAACAAAGGTCGATACCTTGCCCGTAACCAGTAGCAATCAACCCTACATAACCGTAAAATCGATTGCTCCTGTAACTAATTAGTTAATGGCGCAGAGAGACGATTAAATATATCACTAAAAAATATTTCTACCATTGTTGATCCCGTAACCAATGTTACCATAAAACTTCGATCCACCGACGCCAGAATTAAATTGGTCGATTCTACCGAAACAGTCGCCACCATAGGGAGCGATCAGCTAGATCTCTCCTCTGCATTTTCTGTTTTGGTAAACAACAACCTACCCGACCTATCCCAAATACGGTTCACCGTTGCCATTAACGGAACCTTCAATGGAGGGAATTACTCTACCGTTGTACCGTATACCATGCTGGTGTCGACGCCATTAATTAAGATTACCAAGCTTACCATCGACGACTCCTACGGCAATAAGAATGGAAATATGGACCCGGGTGAATTTGGAATAGCAAGCATTACGGTGAAAAATTCAGGACACGCCGTAGCTCTATCTCCCACTATGCAACTCTTCTCATCCGATAGTTCTCAACTTACCATTCTAACGCTCCCCTCAAAAATTGAGACCTTAAATGTTGGCGACGAGCAAACAATTGCGGTAAAGATGAGTTCACCGGCATCGGCAACGAATGAAACGAAACTTCAACTTTATACAAATGCAGTATGTTCCGATCAGCAGAGTTCAAAAGACACTTTTAACTTGATACTGGGTGCCGAAAATTATCTAACCATACAGAACGGTATTTACCAAGTATGCAACACCAAACTCTTCGATTCCGGTGGACCCGATAACAACTTCAGCGGATTGGAAAATTATACCATGACACTAACAACAGGTGATCCAACAACTCGACTAAAGATTAAGTTTTTGAACTTTATAACCTCATCGTATGATGTGATGACCATTTACGATGGATCGTCAAATAGTTCTCCGGTTATTGGAACATACTCCGGAAATGTTGATGCATTTGAGCTCGTATCGAGCAACGCTTTTTTGACCATTACCTTTACAAGTGGCAATACCGGGATGGCTGGATGGGATGCAGACATTCAATGTTTTGCACCAACATCACTACCAACCTGTCCATCGGTGGTTTACCCTTTAAATAATACCACTAATCAACGAAGCCCTGAATTACAATGGAGTGGCAAAAAAACTCCGATTACTATAAAATTTACTGGGGCACCAGCAATACTCCAACGCTCTACGATACCACCTCAAGCACTAATATGCAGGTAAAGCTAATGCCAAACACCACGTACTATTGGAAGGCCATTGGTGTAAATCAGGCAGGTGAAAGCAGTGGATGTCCAATTTGGAGCTTCGCTACCGGATCACAACCCGATAGTCTGACAATGCAAAATGGTTTAGCCTATTCCTGTAATGCTATTTTTTACGACGAAGGTGGCCCAAATAATGATTACAATAATAACACAATCGACACTTATACCATTTATCCATCACAGCCGGGAGCAATGGTTAAGGCCATGTTTTCCAACTTTGCCACCGAATCGAATTACGATACGCTTTTTATATGGGATGGACCCGATAGCGAATCGACCCTACTCGGTGCATATAGCTCGACGGGTTCCCTACCTTCCGCCCTTGGAAATGTGGTTGCAAGTAACAGTAGTGGCGCCTTAACCTTCCGCCTCACCTCCGATTCTTATGTTACAGAGTTCGGATGGAAAGCAACCATTGGCTGTAACCTTCCCAGCAACACGTCGAGTGCAACCATTCATATTATAGATGGAGCCAATCCATTACCCGATGCCCAGATAAGTGTTGGTGCATTAAAATACACCTGCGATGACAATGGTAATCTCACTGTTACACTGCCGTATGGCCTCAATGAAATTAGTATTAATGCTGCAGGTTATCACTCAAATAGCTTCAGTTGGAACATGTCCACCACTAATGCTGATACCACCATCACGCTCAACGAACTTTCAATTCTTAGCCTCTCGGTGAGCAATAAAGAAGATAACCATCCAATTTATCCCGCAAAGGTTAAAGTAGATGGGGTTGGATATAATACAAACATTGAAGGATTAGTAGATATCCCCGTTTTAGCATTCCCCACCAATTGGGAAGTTAACTCAAGTGGTTTTCTAAGTGCCGTGGGAACTACCAATTCCGAGACTAGAAGAGCAAGTGAATCGGTAATATTAACGCCTATCAATCATGTGGAAATTCTTCTTACAAACAGCCTCACCGACGAGCCCATTCCATATGGCACTGCTTTCATGGGGCCAGAACAGAGCCTATCGGGGTTAGATGGGATTGCCCATTTTATTGCAGCATCAGGATCATACTCAGTAGAAGCCACGGCACCTGGTTACCAAGATTCGAACCTTAGCAGTATGGATATCAACTCCATCAATGCTAGTGCAATATCGATAGCAATGGTGCCAAATCAAAATAACCTGACAATTATCGTTATCGACACACACACCTCTACCCCAATGGTAAATGCTACCGTAACCATCAATGGACAAACGTACTATACAAATGCCACAGGCGAAGTAGTTGTTACGTTATATTCTGGAAGACATACCGTTACAGTATCAGCAGACAATCATGATGCCTATTCAGGAAACATAATTCTGAGTGGTACGGATAAAACCGTTACCGTACTTCTTGTAACCACTGGAATCGATGTAAACGAAAACAGCACCTTTTCCATCTATCCAAATCCAGCTACAAGCGAATTTACGGTGGAAACGGGAAAAGATGGTAAGGTATTAGTGACCATTTTCAACCTCGTGGGAGCTACAGTAATCGAAGAGCTGGTTGATAATGGGACGCCTATCGACATTACAAATCTACACAAGGGAATTTACATGGTGAAAGTGGTAGTTGGAGGAAACCAGCACGTAACCAAACTAATCGTGAACTAACATTCAGCTATCAGCGACAATAAAAATTAGGGCGTTTGCGCGAAAGTGCAACGCCCTAATATCTTTTATAACTCTCAAAATAAATTGTAGCTAAGTGATGCATGGTTAGCACGCTTAGAAATTCCAAGCAGAATCGGTTTATAACTTTTAATCCGTCACCGATACACCAATAAATTAGGCATTTAGTTCTGCTAACTTCCGAAGAGGCTACTCATACCTCAACGCCTCAATGGGATCGAGACGAGATGCCTTAACGGCCGGGACGTAACCGGAAATAACTCCTACTGCAAAACAAACAACAATACCAATTAATATCCATGCCCATGGAATTACAAATGGACTACCAATAATTATGGACATAACATTACCCACAATTACCCCAAAAATTATCCCCAGCACCCCACCCAACTGACCAATAAAAATGGTTTCAAACAAAAATTGCTGTTTTATGGTCTTCGATTTAGCGCCAATGGCTTTTCGTGTTCCTATCTCGCGTGTACGTTCCGAAACAGAAACCAGCATAATGTTCATAAGTGCAATGGCAGCACCAAGCAAGGTGATAATTCCAATAACTGTAGCAGCCATATTAATAACCGCCAAATTACTGATGAGCATGTTAGCTAAGCTATCACTTTTTTCAATGGTAAAATCGGAGGCATCGGAAAGACTAAGTCCTCGGATAATGCGAAACAAACCTTCAGCCTCAGATACTGCAACCTCAAGCGAATTAATTTCGGTAGGGCGCACGTTTATGGAAAAGCTCTGCCATGGTTCACTAAAGTTGGTTCTCACGTTATTCACCGTAAGGTAAACCGTTCTATCATCACCGCCACCAAAACCTGATCCCTTCGATTCCAAAACCCCAATAACCTTGTATCGTGCTGGTCCAACCGTTATGGTTTTACCAATTGGATCTTCATATGATTCAAACAACTTATTGGCAACTTCCTTTCCGATAATGGCAAGATACCTCCCGGCATCGGACTCCTGAACCGAGAAATTTCTACCCAACTCGAGCTCTTTTCCATAGGAGGTTAAATAATTCTCGTCGATACCAACAACATCGATGTTTGGATTGGTTTTTTTTGGTAGCATACTTTACCGTTGATGCACCTGAAGCAAAAACTGAAATGGAAACCGTGGCAGGAAAAGCAAACCGCTGCTTAAAGGCCAAAGCATTGCGATAGGTAATGTTTGTAAAGTTTTTGACTCTGTTTCTTCTACCGCCCGAATTAAAACTACTGCGATTTTGGATGGTGAAAGTATTGGCTCCCATACTACTAAATTCACTGGTAATGGAAGTTTTGATCGATTCAATCGCTGTACGAATACCAACCAATGCCATAATACCAAAGGCGATGATAAGTGTGGTAAGAATTGTTCGAAGCAAATTAGACTTTACTGAATTAATTGAAATTCGAAAGTTTTCTTTTAACAGGGCACCTACCTTCATAGAAATATTCTTTATCGAAATTTAGCAAAACTATATCTAAACCAAGCATCGTTGCGAAGTTAAGACTTATTAAGAGAATAAAAGCTTAACTATTCGGGGCAAGCGGGTTCATTTCCCGTAAAAAGGGAAACAGCACACGCCACTTGTTTTTGGTCGCCCATTACGGTAACCACATCACCTTCAAGCAAGACCAAATCGCCAGAAGGGTTCGAAATAAGTTCATCCTCTCTCCGAATTAGCAACACAGAAAGGCCAAACTTTCTTCTAAGATGAACATTTTCTAAACTCTTTCCAGCAACATAACAACGAGGCAAAACACGAAACGTTGCAAGTTCAACTTGGGTCATTAGATCTTTTAAGCCGGAGTGGCTGGGTTGGAATGAAAGAGATCGAAACATGCGATAACCATCGGCACGAATGTCAGCCACCATCTGTTCAATATCATCATGAGGGACTAGATAACGAGCCATCACACGCGAAAAAATCTCCACTGAAGTTTCAAAGTCCTGAGCAATAACCTCGTCGACGCCCAACTTATACAACGCCTCCATGTCGCGAGTAGAACGTGTTCGGATAATGATGTATGCCGATGGATTGAGTGATCGGGCAGCGGCAGCAATGCCAAAGGTTGAAGCTGGATCGGGCACTGCCACCACCACTACAGAAGCCCGCCGAATACCCGCTGCCAGTAGAACCGGATCGGAAGCGGCATCACCATAAAAAATTGGTTCATTCCGCCGCTGCTCCTTCCTTACAATCTCTGGATTAAAATCTACAATGGCGTATGGAATTCTCGCAATCTTGGATGCCCTTGCCATATTGCGCCCATTTAACCCATAGCCAACTATTATTAGGTGATTGCTCAGTTTTTCGCGCTTTGGTGGCCTTACGGGATTTAAACCTCGCTTAAGTATTTTGGGAATTGGGAGCTTTAACAATTTGTTCGCCAAAGGAATGGAAATAATCATAAGAACAGGTGCCACAGCCATTGTTAGCACGCTGCTTGCGATAAACACTCTATATAACCAATTATCCATGAGCCCAAGCTGAACTCCGCGCTGAGAAAGAATAAATGAGAATTCCCCAATTTGGGCCAATCCCAAGGCAACAATCAGGGTCGATTTAAATGGGAATCCAAGCGAAAACGCTGCAAAGCCAGCAACAATAGCCTTTAACAAAATTACCGCTAAAGTAATGGCCAAAATAAGTAGAATATTGTTCATGAAGAATTGCAAATCGAACAACATCCCAATGGAGATAAAGAAAAAGCTGGCAAAAACATCTCTAAATGGAATAATTTGCCCAAAAGTGTGGTGATTATAATCGGTTTCCGAAATAGCCAAACCAGCAAGAAATGCGCCTAAGGCCAAAGAAAGACCAAGTGCATAGGTAATATAAGTTATGGAAAATGCGATGGCAATGATAACCAATAAAAAAAGCTCGTTACTTCCTGTTTTTGCAACCTGATACAATACCCTGGGGATAACATATTTACCCGCAAAGATGGTAAGTGCAGTAATGCCGATTGCACCGGCAAGCAACTTCACAAAAAACGCCCTCCTCTCCATTACTCTTGCCCGCCAACAGAGGAATAGCCACCATCATAAGGATTACAGCCAAGTCCTGAAATATCAAAATTCCCAAAGCCGCATTCCCATAATCGGTGCTGATAACCCCCTTCTCCTGCATCACCTTTAGCACTATGGCTGTGCTACTCAAGGCCACGAGAAAGCCAATAAAAATTGAATTCTGGAACGAAAATCCGACAAAATAGACAATGATACCCGTAATAAAAATGGTCAACACCACCTGAATCGATCCTCCAAGCAATGCCACCCTTCGTATTTCGACTAGCTTCTTGAGCGAAAACTCGATACCAATGGTAAATAACAAAAATATTACCCCTAGCTCCGCCAAAAATCCATACGACTACCATGCCCAGCCAAACCTATGCCATACGGACCGGCTAAAATTCCCGCCACTAAAAATCCAATTATCGCCGGAAGTTTTAACTTATGAAAAATAAAAACGCTGAGTGAAGCAATCCCAAATACCAACGCAACTTCCTGCAGAACATCCATATCTCATTTTTTTCAAAGGCCAAATCAATTTGGCCCTAAAGTTTTAAAAAATACTAAATTTGCGGCTTAATTAGAACTATGTTCAACAGCTACACATCGGCAATTGTTAAGTTAGGCAATATTTTTGAAGAAGCCTGCTCCCATTCCGAAAATTTTTCGAAAGAGGCAAAACTTCTTGTGGATATTGCCAAGAATGCAAATATCCTCAACCCTTGGTTTACCGAAGTCAACATATTAGAATCATACCAGGCTTGGGGAAGAGCGCTAGCTCCACAAAAAGTAGAGCAGTTTATGGCTCGCTATGGAAAGCCGACGCTCTCATCAAAAAAAGTTGGAATCATCTCAGCCGGAAATATTCCGCTTGTTGGACTGCACGACATACTATGCGTGATATTGAGTGGATATAGTTCAATAATTAAGCTATCGGGAAGAGATGGTGGCCTCACCAAACTGGTCACCAACATTCTAATTACCATAGAACCTTCGCTAAAAGATAGAATTTCGTATGCCGATGATCGACTAACTGGCTATGATGCTATAATAGCAACCGGTAGCAATAATTCGGCACGCTACTTTGAATATTACTTTGCCAAATACCCTCACATCATTCGGAAGAACAGAAATGGCGTAGCTCTGCTCTCGGGCAACGAACAGGTGAGCAACTTGCCCTTTTGGGTAACGATATTTTTCCTACTTTGGACTTGGGTTGTAGAAATGTATCCAAGCTCTATGTTCCAAAGGGTTACAACTTCACAGCCTTTTTTGAAGCTATCGAACCGTTGAACCAAGTGGCCATGCACCATAAATATGCGAATAACCATGCATACAGTAGAGCAATCTGGCTCATCGACCAAACCCCGCATCTCGACAACGGTTTTTTACTCCTCAAACAAGACACCGCCATTGCTTCGCCTATTGCCACACTATACTATGAAGAATATAATACTCAAACGGCAATAATTGAACATCTTAACCAAAACCTCAACCTCCTCCAATGCGTAGTAAGTAATATTGAAGGAGCGCCTTTAAGAGTTGATTTTGGGCAAACCCAGCAGCCAGAACTGTGGGATTTCGCCGACAGCGTTGATACAATGAAATTTTTAGAAACCTTAAGATAACAGAACATGGTATACCGTTTCCGAATGATATCAGGTGAAATAGAAGGTTTTGCCAGAGAATTTGATATTCTTGGAACCCAAACTTTTTACAACTTTCACCTCGCAATCCAAAAGAATCTGGAGTATGATTCATCACAAATAGCCAGCTTCTTCCTCACCGATGCCACATGGAATAAGGTAAAGGAGTTTACCCTCTTCGACCTTGACAACGATGACACTAGCGTTGCCCCCCATGGACGTAGCCACCATTGAGGAGTTTGTAAAAGAGCCCAAGCAGAGGCTACTTTACACCTTTGACATGTTCAACGACCGCAGCTTTTTATTGAGTTAGTTGCAAAAGTGAAAGAAAGTGAAGGCAAAAAATTGCCCGCATGCATCTTCGAAAAGGGCGATGCACCTGTTCAAATAAAACTCGATGCCGACACCTCCCACCGATCTGTTTCGGGAAGCCATGTCCGACTTTGATGAATTCAACGATCTTGCAGAAGGCGAAGGCGAGGAATAACAGAAGTAAGAAAGGGTGACACATATCGGAACTTTGGCCGTATTGGTCGGGCCAACTGCGTAGGGAAAACTGACCTGAGCATTGAAATTGCGAAGAAAATTGGTTGCCCGATAATATCCGCCGACTCCCGACAGGTGTATCGGGAAATGCGGATTGGAACGGCAGTACCCCGAACCCGAGCAGCTTTTGGCTGTACCTCACCATTTCATCCAAAACAGATCCATCTTTGAACGATACACTGCCGGGATGTTCGAAGTAGATGTGCTGCATCTGCTACGTGAACTGTTTATTCACCATCAGTAGTGCTTTTGGTTGGTGGGTCAGGCCTCTACATCGATGCGGTTTGCAAGGGGATTGACCAAATTCCAGCCACCGACGAAAAGATTCGCCAAGAGCTTCTAATCCGATTACAAATAATGGTCTCCAGAGCCTAACCAATCAGTTAAAAGAACTTGATCCTGATTTTTACGATCAGGTAGACCGAAAAAATCCAAACCGGGTGATGCGTGCGCTAGAGGTATGCTTGGTATCTGGAAAACCATACAGTCAACTGCGCAACAACTTCAGCAATCAGCGCTTTTTTAAAACGGTAATGGTTGGCGTGAACCGAGATAGGGAAGTTTTATACCAGCGAATTAACCTTCGCGTTGACCAGATGATGATCGATGGCCTGCTGGAAGAGGCAAAATCATTATACCCACACCGAAGCCACAATGCTTTAAATACGGTGGGATACAGGGAACTCTTCCAATATTTAGATGGCAGCTGCAGCCTCGAAGAGGCCATCGATCTGATCAAACGCAATAGCCGACGTTACGCAAAACGCCAATTAACTTGGTTTTCGAAATATCCAATTAATTGGTTTAATCCCGAAGATTCAAAGGAAATTATTACCTTTCTTGAAAAAGAAATTGCAGAAAAGGAGTAACATACAGCGGATGATTGTGCGAGTGTATGGGCTTATTATGAACAATAAAGGCGAGCTTCTTATAACCGATGAGCATCAACAAAATATGCGAATGACAAATTTCCGGGAGGAGGTTTGGAATTCGGTGAAGGAATCATCGACTGCCTCAAGCGCGAAATAACGGAAGAGATGGGGATGAAACTTACCAATATTGAACATTTTTACACCACCGATTTTTTCAGAAGGCCCTATTCTACGCAGATACACAGCTAATCTCTGTTTACTATACGGCAACCCTAATAAACGCGAAAAAGTTCATCTGTACCACCAAGCCATTCGATTTTCAAAGAGAGGAGAATGGAGCACAATCGTTCCGATGGATAAACCCTTTTGATTTCAGTGTAGATAATCTTACTTTTCCCATAGACAAATTAGTCTTCAATAAGTTACAGACCCAACTACAGAGCAATAAATTAATAGTCCAATAATGAACCCAACGCTGGTAATACTTGGTCCCGCACAACCCATTTAGGGGCGGACTTGCAAACTACGACGAACGCATGGCAACCGAATTTCAAAATAAAGGTTATACGGTTGAGATGAATACCTTTACCACCCAGTACCCCGAGTTACTTTTCCCCGGTAAATCGCAGTTCTCCGACCGGCCAGCGCCAATGAACCTGAATATCCACAGGACATTTAGCTCCATCAACCCATTTACATGGCTTAAGTTAGGACTTCGTCTAAGAAAAGCAAAGCCCGACATGCTAATCCTGCGCTTCTGGCTACCATTTATGGCGCCCTCGATGGGTAGCATTGCGCGGTTGACACGAGGGGAACAAGCACACCAAAATAATTGCCCTCATCGACAATATTATTCCGCACGAAAAAAGGGCTTGGCGATAAATTGTTGGCAAATTTTTTTGTTAGCAGCGTTGATGGCTTTGTGGTAATGTCGCGATCGGTGGAAGAAGAACTACACCAGTTCGATAGCCAAAAGCCGGTAGCATTTTGTCCCCATCCACTGTTCGATAGTTACGGTTGCAGCGTACCCTCGCTATCAGGCAATCAGCCAGTTGAAACTCGACCCAGAATCGAAATATATGCTCTTCTTCGGATTTATTCGCGACTATAAAGGGTTAGATTTGCTACTAAAAGCCATGGCACTACCGCTACTCCAAAGCCCACAGATAAAGTTAATTGTGGCTGGGGAGTTCTATACCGATGCCGATAGCTACCTAAATCTTATAAAGGAGTATAAGCTGGAGGAGCGGGTTGTATTACACACCGAATTTATTCATGATGCAGATATTCCCAAATACTTTTGCGCCGCCGACCTTGTAGTTCAACCATACAAGAGCGCAACCCAAAGCGGAGTTACCCAAGTTGGATACTATTTTAACCGTCCCATGCTGGTTACCAATGTAGGTGGATTGGGCGAAATTGTTCCCAATAATAAGGCCGGCTATGTGGTAGAGCCAAACCCTGAAGCCATTGCCAAAGCGATTAACGACTTCTTTACCAACGATCGCTTTGAAGAGATGTCGGCTTTTGTAGAAAAGGAAAAGGCACGCTTCTCGTGGGCCAGCTTGATTGAAAAATTCGAGGAAGTGAAGCCATCCTGTAGCGTAAAAACAAAAAATGGTGATTTTACCAATACCTCACCATTTGCCAAAAATGCAACATGTCACAAGGGAAACACAGAATTCACCTTTGCAGTATGGTTATTAATAACACTAACCACAACCTATCTTTTCAATTTTTGGAAAAGCCATAGATTATTCAACATCCCAATCCTTAGGCAGTGGGTTGCTACCGTTGGTAAAGCTCTTTACCAACTCCTTTGCCTCAGCATAATTGGAGGCAAATATCTTGACTTGCGATGAACCAGTGCCACCTGAAGTTACCTGCCATGGAGCAATATCTCCCATTAATCCATTCTCCACAAAAGCACGTATTCCATTATCTTCTAATAAATCTTTTACCACTGCAGCCTTCCAAGACTCTCCTGCAAAATCTCAACAAAATCATCACTGTTTTCCATGATTAGTAGGTATTAGTTTTCAATTTCTACCAACTCAATTTTTGAAACTCCCTTGAATCGTAATCCAAGTTTTTCCTACAATGTTAGTATTACGAAATATACTAAATTGTTTTTTCGATTCAACATCTTCAAGAAGGAATATACCAATTTTATCCACCATGAAAATAGGAAGAGGTTCATCCTAATTGACTCTATCTGGTTGAGGAGGTAAAGATTTACTTTATGGAATAAAAAAACTCGCTATTCGCGAGTTTTTTTATTCTTTATTCTATATTCTCTTGTCCACCAAGTAGTTGTTTCGTTCGGTACTGTTTCGGGAGACCAGCTCGCCAATAAACCCAGCCACAAAGAGTTGAACACCAATAATGGTCATTACCAAGGCAAGATAAAACAGCGGCTGAGCCGTAACCTCCCTCACCTTGAGATGGTGTGCAATACCATATATTTTTTGTCCTAACAACCAAACGGTAATTCCACCCCCAATGAGGAACACAAGCGTACCCAAGGTTCCAAATAGATGCATTGGCCGCTTGCCAAACTTGCTAATAAAAGTGATGGTAAGCAAGTCGAGAAATCCGTTGATGAATCGCTCCAAGCCAAACTTTGTTTTGCCATACTTACGCTCCTGATGCTGAACCGCCTTCTCCCCTATTTTGGAAAAGCCTGCTTGTTTAGCAATAATGGGAATGTAGCGATGCATCTCGCCATACACCTCAATAGACTTAACCACCTCCTGCTTATAGGCCTTTAAACCACAGTTAAAATCGTGGAGTTTAATTTTAGAAACCCTACGAGCCGTGGCATTGAACAATTTACTGGGCAGATTCTTGGACAACACAGGATCGTGCCGTTTCTTTTTCCAACCCGATACCAAATCGTAGCCACCCTCGGTAACCATTTTATAGAGCTCCGGTATTTCATCGGGGGAATCCTGCAGGTCGGCATCCATGGTAATTACCACATCTCCTTGGGCAGCCTCAAAACCAACGTGCAGCGCAGGGCTCTTGCCATAATTTCGGCGAAACTTTATGCCCTTAACATTCTCGTCGGCTAGGGCCAGCTGCTCAATCACCTTCCACGATGAATCCTTACTACCATCGTCGATAAAGATTACCTCATACGACAAGCCATGCTCACGCATAACGCGCTGTATCCAGGCATGTAGCTCCGGCAACGACTCCTCCTCGTTGAGAAGAGGTATGACTACTGAAATATTCATTGATTCAAATTATCCATTCATTTCATTAGCAGAAAAAGGAGTCTCTTCCTTTTTAACAAAAATAGAGGTAACAAGTGATACGAGGAAGCTAATTAAGGTCATCATAAAAACAGAGGCAATCACCATTGTACCAACGGTCATCTTCTGCTTATACATATTCATTATGGTCTGTATTTGCTCATCACTTATCTTGTTGGCTTCATACATCTTTTGCTCCATTGCTTGCAAAAGCTTGTCGATATAACCAGGATCAATAATTTTAACCAACACAACAAAGAAGAGAGCAAATATTAATGACGAAAAAAAGCCTACCAAAATTCCAAATCCAAGTGATTGACTATAGCTCAAAATTCCATTTCTATAATCATCCCTATATTTTATCTGTCCATAGTAAATTAGCCCAAAAATGATAACCCATTGTATGGCTTGAATCCCAATACCTGGAGTGAAGATATTAAGCGCATACATAACAATGCTATAAACAATGAGACCCAATGCGAGGATTAACCCATAGGTCATCGCTGGTTGATAAATAGATGTAGGTTTTGCTGTATTATCCATAGTAAAAAGTATTAAGATTGATGAGCAAAGATACAGTTTTAGATTTTCATTGTAAATGTTTGGAAAAACTTTAATTGTTGCTACTTTTGTGCCGGGTAAGTCTTATACGACCAGCTCCTGCTGAACTCCCCCAGGACCGGAAGGTAGCAAGGGTAAGTAGTTGTAGCGGTGCGATATAAGTAGCTTACCCACTTTTTATTTCATTTGGTGGCTTTTTTTCGATTCAATCAAATTTGGACAAAAATTAGCAATATTCCTCACACCGCCACCACTCGCAACCAACCTATAGGCAAAAATTATCCAACCTTCTTGCTACCTATGTTTGCATCTTTTATGCTACATTTGCGGTTTAGTTCAAGACCATAAATTTTTACCGCTATGAAGTTTTTTATTGACACGGCAAACCTTGCCCAAATTAAAGAAGCTTACGATTTAGGTGTATTGGATGGTGTAACCACCAACCCCTCACTCATGGCTAAGGAGGGCATTAAGGGCGAAGAAAAGATTAAGCAGCACTATGTAGATATTTGCAACATAGTAAAGGGAGGTGATGTTAGCGCAGAGGTTATTGCCACCGACTACGAAGGGATGATTCGCGAAGGAAAGGTACTGGCTGCTCTCCATCCTCAAATTGTGGTTAAGGTTCCCTGCATCAAAGAGGGTATTAAGGCCATCAAATATTTCTCCGACAATGGAATCAGAACCAACTGCACGTTGGTATTTTCTATAGGACAAGCACTATTAGCTGCTAAAGCTGGTGCTACCTACGTTTCACCATTTGTAGGCCGACTCGATGACATCTCCACAGACGGAGTAATACTCATCAAGGAAATAGCAGAGATGTACAACTACTACGGTTATGCAACCCAAGTGTTGGCTGCATCTATCCGCCACACCATGCATATTGTTCAATGCATGCAGGCTGGTGCCGACGTTGCGACCTGCCCACTCAGCGCAATTGTTGGTCTACTAAACCACCCACTAACCGAAAGTGGATTGAAAAAATTTCTTGAAGATTACAAAAAGTTAAACGGATAAAACCTTAAGGCAGAGCTCCGGCTCTGCCTTACTTATTTAAAAGAGCAATGCTCATCAAACTCTACCCCGAAAACCCAAACCCACGTGATATTTCCACCATTGTTCAGCTGCTGGAAAACGATGGGATAATAATTTACCCCACCGACTCGGTGTATGGACTCGGTTGTAGCATTCGCAGCAAAAAAGCTCTCGAAAAAATTTTACGTATCAAGGAAGCAAAAATTAAGGATGTACGGTTTTCCATAATTTGCTCCGACTTTAGCCACCTCTCAGATTATGCTAGGGTGGATAACGCCACCTTTAAGTTGCTAAAGAAAAATTTACCTGGCCCGTTTACCTTTATTCTCCACGCCTCAAACAAGGTTCCCGACCACTATTCTGGAAAAAGAAAAACCATTGGGCTAAGAATTCCCGACAACTCTATTCCCATAGAAATTGTGAAAATGCTAGGCTATCCATTGGTAAACACCTCCATTAAAGATATCGATGAGGTGCTGGAGTATACCACCAATCCTGAGCTCATCCACGAGCGCTACGAAAACCTAGTTAATTGCGTAATTGACGGTGGATATGGCGGCAATGAGCCCTCCACCATTGTTGATTGCACAAGAGATGAACCCGAAATTGTTCGGGAAGGTTTGGGTGAGCTGTCACTGTAGCTAATGGTCAACCAATACTTAGCAATTACTGTCCATCGTCACACCTACTTTAGTCGGACAACTTTTTTTGGATCCAAAATCACCATTTGGGAAAAATTACTTTAACCCATTTTGTTACCCCTTTAAATGCAAACAAAATTAAAGTTGTAGAGTTTCTAGAAAGGGAGCACTTTAGTAGCTCCTATTTTGCTATTTTTGAAAAAAGGATTTATGATTGATAACTACCTTCTCATTATATTGATTGCCATTCTGGTAATCCTCTCCTACTTCTTCGACTTACTGGCAGAAAAAATTCATATCCCCGCGGTGCTCATGCTGATGGTAATTGGCGCCGTAATTAAGATTGGTGCTCATTCGTTAGGATATGAAATTAGCGGTGTTAACCAATTCTTACAGCTATCAGGTATTGTTGGCCTCATATTTATTGTGCTCGATGGCGCCATGGACTTAGAGCTAACACGAGAAAAATTACCACTAATACTTAAGTCGTTTTCATCGGCACTCATTCAACAAATTGCAGTTATCTTTCTACTCGCAACAGTATTCACATTCGTATTCCAAGTAGATTTTCATAGCGCCCTCGCCAATGCAGTTCCATTTGCAGTAATTAGCAGCGCCATTGCCATCTCCAGCATAAAACGGTTTACATACAAAAAGAGAGAGTTTATTACCTACGAATCAACCTTTTCGGACATTCTGGGTATTATGTTTTTCAACTATGTTATAGAGATTCAGGCATTTACTCCGGCATCGGCAACTCTCTTTATTGGCAACTTAGTAATTCTTGCAGTTATATCAGTAATTGGAGTGCTCTTCCTTGCATACATTATCACCAGAATTAAATCGCATAATAAGGTTTTTCTAATTTTAGCACTACTTATTCTCATGTACGCCTTGGGTGAAAAAGCACACCTTTCAACCTTACTGCTTATACTAGCCTTTGGACTTTTTGCCAATAACCTTCAACTCTTTTCAATAGGCAAGATTACGAAGTATATCCATTTCGAGAAGTTAGCCGAAGAGTTTAAAATTTTTAGGCTTATTGTTAGTGAATCAACATTTCTAATTAGGACAGTATTCTTTATTCTTTTTGGCTTCAGTATCAATTTGGAGAGCCTTATGTCGCTACATGTTCTTTTGGAGGGGTTGGCAATTGCTCTTGCAGCATTGGGAATTCGAATTATTTATTACCTTATTTTCTCGAGGCAAGATATGATGCCACAGGTATTCATAGCACCGAGAGGATTGATCACAATTCTCCTATACTACTCAATTCCCACCATTTACATGATCCCCGAACTCTCTGAAGGCGTATTAGCCTTTGTTATAGCCTTTTCCATAGTAATAATGATTGGAGGTATTGTCAGAAAAGGTGCTCCCAACACGGGATTAGATGCGGGCAAGATTATGATCAATTAAATTATGGAATGGTTGAACGATAAATACTGGCATTTCCACTACCTCATACCTATAAAAGGTCCATACTTCTAAGGAATTTTTGCCGAAAATGGCCGAATATGAGTTAGTTGAAATACTTGCCAATTTTATTTATGGCAGACGGTAGAGCAAAAACGACAACACGGTCGTAAGCCTTAATTTCGGTAATACCCTTTGCAATAAATGCCACATCACCTCTAACAACCCCACCAATAATGGCATCCTTGGGGAAGTTAATATGCTTTACTGGACCTTTAGTAACTGCAGCACCAGGCTTAACAATAAACTCTAGAACTTCTGCCTCACTACCGGTTAGGCACTTAATAGCCAGCACATCGGTACTCATTGTAAAGCGGAAAATACGGCTTGCGGTGATAAGTTTCTTATTAATAACCGTATCGATGCCAACACTTTCGGCTAACTTTATATAATCGAGATTTTCAATCTCAGCAATGGTTTTTTTAACCCCCATTCGCTTAGCAAGCATGCAGGAGAGAATATTTGTTTCCGAATTTCCTGTAACCGCCACAAAGGCATCCATATTGCGAAGTCCCTCTTCTAATAAGAGATCGGTATTACGTCCATCGCCATTGATTACCAACGTATTTTGGAGATGCTCCGAAAGATGAATGCTCTTCTCCCTATCAACCTCCACCAACTTTATATTAGCTTGATTCTCTAGCTCCATAGCCACACGCACACCAATGCGACTTCCGCCTAATATCATGAGGTTATTAACGTCGATGTTCGTTTTGCCAGAATACTTTTGCATCTCCTTAATGCCCGACTGGTTAGATATAACATAAACCAAATCGCCAGATTGGAATTGATCATTTCCGCGAGGAATAATAGTTTCACCCTCTCGAGTAATAGCTACTGCACGGTATTCCAAGTTTTCATTATCGTGAGTTGCCTGCAACAATGTTTTATCGATTACAGGAGCACCCGCCTCCAATTTAAATACAATGAGGGAGAGTTTACCATTACTAAAGTCAACATATTCGATGGAGCTGGTTTGGCCTAGCAGTCCAATAATTTCACGTGCAGCAATTTTCTCTGGATAGAAGAGGTAGTCAATCCCAAGGTTAAGGAAGATCTCCTTATTGTTAGGTTGTAGATATTCGTAATTGTCAATACGGGCAATAACCTTTTTAGCTCCTAGGCGTTTACCAAGGACCGCTGCTATCACATTGGTCTCCTCATAATGGGTTACCGCAATAAACAGATCGGACTTTTTAATACCAGCCTCCATCAAAGTACTTATATTGGTTGCCGAACCATTTACAGTTGTTACGTCAGCATTTGAGTCAAGCTGACGCAAAAGTTCCTCGTTGGAATCGATGATCACTATATCGTGGTACTCGTTACTTAACATCTTCGCAAGATGCACACCAACTTCACCTGCTCCGGCAACAATAATTTTCATACGGAAGCTTGAAAAATTAAAACTTTCGGTGGCAAAAGTAATACTTCACGTTCAATGGACCACTCTTTTTCCATAAATATTATCCTTTAATTGACAGGCAATAAGCTCCCTGCACTGGAATTATCCAAAAATCACGCACCAAAGAAACGTTCTTCATTCTTCGGGGTAGATAGTTATTCACCACAAATATCCGTGAATCAACAAAGTAGTTCAATGCAACAGCATCATAAACAGTTGAGGCAACCACAATATCGGCATGCAATCTGGAGTTGTTTGAGACTTTAGCCTTGCGAGTAATTCGACCTCTCAGCTGAATTAATATGCGCTTTCCTCCGAACCCTAATGCCAACAAACTACTGTCGGCAATAAAGGCATGATTAACTCGATATTGAAAAAGGTTAGATGAAACTTGAGACGCCGCCAAAATTTTCATCTCCCTGATGTGGAAATGCGTCTGAAAATTGCTCAACTGCTTTGCCACGGTATACACATCAAGACTATCGGCATTGATGATTAATGTGGCCGATTCCCCTTCGACAAGTGCAACAACTAATGAGGACCGCACAGACATTACTGCCACAAATTCTTGCTGCTTATGTTTTATCGCAATCCAACCAAAAAAAACAATGGTAAATGCAACACTTCCTAGGCAGATCAATAATGCCAACTTTTTTCTCATCTCCACATAAAAAGCCAACGACATAATTGCAAAAATAATGGTACCCGTTTGCCACAAAGAAAGTGTCAAACCTTGTATTAAGGATCCTGGCATATGCTCCACAAAATCGGTGGACCATCGCATGGCAATCAGAAAAAATGAGAGAAGTTTTCCGACACACCAACCAGCTGATGACCAAACGCTTGCAATAATTGCAAATGGAACTGAGAGATACAGAATAATGGTAGCGAGTAAAATAACTACAATATTCGAAAGCCAGAAGTAAGTTGGAAATTGGCCAAACACCGCCACAGAAACCGGTGTTGTAGCAATTTGAGCTGCAATTGAAACCGAGGTTAATGCCCACACCTTCTGCAATAACCATCCTTGAGGAGAAATCCAACCATAAATTTTAGGTTGAAAGTATACGATTGATATTACAGCAAGATAGGAAAGGACAAAACCAATATCGTAAACAATCTTGGGTTGAATTAAAATTAAAACAAATGCTGAAGCGGCAATAGAGTTATAAATATTTACTTGCCGTCGAACCACTTTAGCCCCTACCACAAAGCAGAACATTACAGTTGCTCTAAATACGGAAGGCGGAAGACCCGTAATAAATGCATACAACCAGAGCAGAATAATTACAAGGATGGCTCGCTGCTTTACAAATCGCTTTTGTTTATCGTGAAGTCCAACCATAAATGCTACCACGAGGTATACAATGCCCACATGCAACCCCGACACGGCAAGCACATGCATAGCACCTGCTGCTACAAAATCATTTCGAGTATCAGGGTCAAGAAGTCCCTTGTAGCCTAGCGTAAGGGCAGAAAATACTGCTAAGTTCTTATCTTCAATACCAAGACTGGGCAATCGTTGAATAATACTTGCCCTTAGCCTTCGAAAATAAAGGAGGGGAGAAATTTTCGTTACCATTCCAAGAAAAACGACATCTTCTTTAGCGGGATATGAACAGTAATATATTCCTCTGTTTGCGAGATATTGTCGAAAATCAAAGTCGCCAGGAGTAGCGGCAATAGGAGGAAGTTGGAGCCTCAATTTTGCAAGCAGAAGATCGTTAGGCTTTAATGAAGAACCCAAAGAATCATTTTTCTTTAAGTAAAGAAGAATCTTAACTTTTTGAGGATAGATACTATCGTGCAAAACTTCACTAATAAGCATTGCTTCCACCCTGAAGCTATTTGTTCTCTCCTCCGGTGCATCGAGCAACATCACCTGGAATAATCCAGTGTATCCTTGCGTATAGCATGGCTTTTCGATGGATGACAGGACTCTGATGGCTCCAATGAGGAATATGGCTGCTCCTATTAAAACGCCCCATATCCAGCGGCGCGTATAGGTCAATTTACCGCCCAAAAGTAAAGCCGAAACGAGAAAACCAACTATGCCAACATACAAGTAAATGAAAGCAACTGGAGAAAATTGAAATGCCACCAGCACCCCAGCCAGCAAAGGAATAGTAATCCTAAGCATTGGGAGCTGTTTAAACCTCTCAAATAGGTATGTTGCCATACTTAGGCAAGATTTTTATCTCACCTCAAATTACAACATTCTGACAGTTAAGTCAATTACTAACCAATTTTTGTTTTGTAATCTGCCGAAAAGCGACCTTTGGCAATGGAGGCTAGCTTACCCTGGATTATTCTCTTACGCAAAGGCGCAAGTCGATCAACAAAAAGAATCCCGTCGATATGATCATATTCATGCTGAATAATTCTGGCAGCAATACCATTAAACTCCTCATCGTGAGATTGGAATTTCTCATCTAGGTATTGTATCCGAATAGTCTCTTCGCGTCGAACATCCTCCCGCAATTTTGGAAGACTTAGACACCCTTCATTGAAGTACCAAGGCTCACCTGAACGCTCAGTAATACGAGCATTTATAAATACTTTTTTGAAGTCTGCCAAATCGGGATAGTCTTCAACTAAAGGCTTAGTGTCAATTATGAACAGGCGAATAGACTTACCAATTTGAGGTGCAGCAAGTCCAACTCCATCAGAGACATACATTGTTTCAAACATGTTTTCAATCAGCCCATTTAATTCAGGATAGGTTGATTTAATATTCTCTGCAACTTTCCTTAAAACGGGAGATCCATATACATAAATCGGAAATATCATGCTTTTAATCTATTTTTCGATAACTACGAGCCTCCAAATAGCTCTGTAAAATTATTGACGCACTAACCATATCAACCAACTCTTTGTTCATACGGTCTTTCTTTTTTGCACCTGAATCGAGAATGGCACGGGAAGCAATTTTTGAAGTAAATCGTTCGTCAACAGTAACAACCGGCATATCAGGAAATAATTTCTTCATTCGATTCAAAAACTCCTGAACAAAACGAGCTCCCTCACTGGGCGTATTATTTAACTGTCGCGGATAGCCGACCACCACCAACTCCACCTCCTCGTGAGAGAAATAGTCCCTGAGGTAATCTATTATTTCGGAAGAATGAACAGTGGTTATTCCCTGTGCAACAATTTGCAATGTATCGGTAATGGCAACCCCCACTCTTTTTCGACCGTAATCTATTCCAACAATTCTGCCCAATTTAAAAAAATTATTTATTCCACAACCTCTCCAAATTTTCCAATAGTAAAGTCAATCGGTTAGATGAAACCTCAATGGCATTTCCATTTGAAAAAGTCAAGGTCTTTAATGACTTATTAACCTTTGAAACATGTATCAAGTTTACAAGCACCATTTGATTGACCTTAAAAAAACTCCTTTCAACCAAAATCTCCTCAAAATCGTGAAGGTCTTTGGTCGATTCCCACTTCTTACCATCAACAGTAAAAACATTAACCCCATCAGGCGATTTCTCCATATACAGGATACCCGCAAGGTCAACGTGCTCATATCCAGACATATATGGCAGCACTATTTTTTGAGGTAAAAACTGTATTAAGGTTTTCGAAGAGTGCCAAATATTTTGAATTATTATTAATTTTTTCACTCCGAAGCTTCTTAACCTTGCTCACAGCCTCAATAAAATCTTCAATTACAATTGGTTTAAGCAAATAGTCCACTGCACTATACTTAAAAGCTTAACAGCATAATGGTTGAAAGCGGTAATAAAGATAATTTCAAATTTTCGTTCCGGTATGGCTTCCAAAAGATCGAAACCAGTTCCCCTCGGCATCTGAACATCAAGAAAGACTACATCTGGGTTTACCTTGAAAATTAACTCAATACCTGTTTCAACCGACATTGCTGAACCAACCATTTCTACCTCTGGGCAGTACCTCTGTATAATCAATTCAACAGATTTTATTGCCGCTACCTCGTCATCAACAACAATTGCCCTTAACATTTTAATTGTCTTGGTTGCTACAAAGGTAATAAATTTAGTCGAGTTCTATTTTCTTATTCAAGATAGGAATTGTTAGCTCTACACGAGTGCCACTAGGATTACCATCCTTATCGCTTAGGTCTTTATAAACAATTCCTAATTGCCGGTGGTGCATCGACTTCAGTAATTGAAGACGCTGCATGGTTATTTTTGAACCAAGAGACTTATGGATTCGATTAGCTGAGTAGCTTTCGGCTGCTTTTCTGCCAATACCATTGTCTTCTATCGTGCAAATGAGACAATCCTCCTTTTGTTGAAATTGAATAAGAACTTTCCCTTGAGAACTCTTTGGTAGTAGACCATGCCATATAGCATTTTCTATAAATGGTTGAATGATTAAACTAGGAATTTGGGCCTCAAGCAGCAAATCTACAGGCTGTTGAATTTCAAATATAAACTTTCCATCTGCTCGTAACGCTTCAAGTTCCAAGTATAGACTAATGGTTTCAATTTCATCGGCTAACCTTACAGTAACGTTTTGCGAATTATCAAGTATTAATCGCATCAACTTTGCAAATTTAGTAAGGTAGCGTTGACTCGATAACGTGTCATTCTGAAGTATGAATAGCTGTATGGAATTGAGCGTATTAAAAATGAAATGCGGATTCATTTGCTGTAGTAGCGCTTGCTGCTTCCATCCATCCAATCGCCTAGAGAGATCAATTTGACGCCTCAATGTCCTATATCTTATGGCAAAAATGGCAGACACAACAACAACAAGAAATGTGGAAACTACAAAAATAAACCAAGGAGTATTCCAAAATGGGGGGTTGATTGTAAAGCTAATGGTTGCTGGACGTTCGCTCCAATAGCCGTATGCATTCTGAGCCCATACCTGAAAATTATAGGAACCCGATGATAGTGCAGGTAAGGTAACTTGAGGCACTTTAGTATACACAAAAACGGAATCGCTATTATGAAGTTTGTATCGAAACATTGTACTTCGCAATGTTTTAAAGGTAAGCCCTGCAAAAGAGATGGAAATATGATTTTCGAGGTAAGAATAGGATGCACCACTCCTTAAAGTTGTATCCTTCCCGTTTACAAGAAATTTAGTGATATACACTTTAGGGCATACGTTTGTTTGCGAATCGCCAAGTGGATACACCATCAATCCCTCTCGAGTTCCAATAATAAGGGATGTATCAGCAACTTGAAGTTCAACAATTTCATTGGAAACGATTCCGATGGAACGATCGAACGATCCTACTAAATATGTACCAGAAATGGCTGGAACTATTGAAACACTATTTACTCCTGCGCTCGTTCCCACATATACACTTTCCCTTCCCATTGCAAGTGAGGTAACCACGTCAGAAATCAAACCAGTTGATTGATTAATAACCGAGATCACCCCCTTATTTAATACAATAACACCCGAACCATGCGATGCAATCCAAAGAGAGCTATCCACCGGATTAAACATCAATTCACTAAGCCGATTTCGCAGAATAGGATTGGTCAGTCCCAACCATTCATATTTACCTCCCTCATACTTCCAAAGGCCATTTGAACAGGCAAGCCATTTGGTTCCATCCTTAGCAATAGCAATGGAGCTAACATATCCACGAAAATCGCCACTAATATTTGAATCATAAATTATTTTGTGCCCGTCATACTCAACTAGGCCAGACCTAGTTCCAATCCATAGAGTATCTCCTTGATTTGCAGCACATCGAGTTACTAATCTAATACTATTGCTGGTGCTAAAACAATCTGAATATAGATTTTGGAGATAACTATATAAATGCATGTTACTAAGAATCCAAAGTTGTCTATTCTTTTTATCACAGTATAACTTATTTATAGAGATATCTTTTTTAAACAAAAAAGAAGTATTAATTTCAACAGGCACAGCCCCTTTGTCAATCACAAAAAGTTTTTTATTATCAAACCCAACCCAGATACAATTATTCATTATACAAAATGTCTGTAGTTGACCATTTTTGAGATGATCTAGCTGCCAGAAATAAACTCTATTACGAATATTGCTAATATAAAAAACACCATTTGCATACGTGGTAAACCAGTAACCTCCCTCCCGATCCTCCAAAACTGATGTAATTGAAAGTCCGTCAAATAATTTTAATAACGGAGGTTGAGTAATATCCATATTTTTATAACACTCAAGACCACCATTGTATTTGGAAATCCAAACATAATTACTCTTATCAACACTCATCCAAATAATTGGAGAAGTGCTCATATTGCAAGAAAACTTTTTGCCATAACAATTGATCATCTTATCACTTAGAGATATGATAAAATTATCTTTATTATCCCTAATGGCGAATAATTGAGAAGGATTTAATACCTGATAGTATGGAACCTTCACCGCTCTGTCAGAAATAGTGAGATTAATAAATGGCTTTATTTTCAACCTTCTAAGAGAAATTATTGCATTAGTATTAGCATCGGCAAAATCTACCGTAAGTTTATCCATACATTTCTGATAGAGAGTATCAAGTTCTCCTTTTGAAGAAATTTTAAAAACACCTTTTAAACTTATACTAATGGTAATGTCATCGTTCTTACTTACCCTAAATGAAAGTTTTATAGCGCCTCTACCTCCGCCAAAAATTCTCAACATCAAATAGTTATACTTATATTGGTAGATTTTACCCTCGAAGTAATATGAAAGCAAGCCAGAATAGGAAACAAACCATATTCTTCCCTTGTAATCCTCATACAATCCATGGATCACATTATCGGGAAGACCATCTTTCATTCCAAAGTTTTTGAATTCGTAACCATCAAATCGGCTAACACCATTAGCGGAGGCAATCCAAATAAATCCTTGGCGATCTTGAATTACATGGTAGGTTTCGGAAGAAGGAATATCCTCGCCACCACGAAAATGAACATAGGGAGGATTCTGCCCACCTACGAATGAACATGATAGCACGAGAAAAGTAAGGATAACAAACCTCTTCACTGAATTGGTAATCTTAGTTGGTGAATTTATAAAAATACTAAATAAAAAAGAGCGGGGTAACCCCCGCTCTCCTCACATTTATCAAATAGTTCTATTTTGAAAAGTCCTGCTTCGAAAGGCGAACATATCCATTATAGCGCCATTCTGCATTCTTTTGAGCCACACCAAATAACTCTGATGCCTCTGCTGGGAACGATTTCATTAAAGAGGTATAGCGAACCTCGCCCTTGAGGAAATCTTGGAACTTGCTCCAGTCCGGCTCTTTACTGTCAAGGGTAAATGGATTCTTACCCTCTGCCTCCAACATTGGGTTGAAGCGATACAGATGCCAATAGCCACTCTCAACAGCATGTTTTGCCTCGCGTTGAGTAGCCCCCATTCCTGCATGTAAACCATGGTTAATACACGGTGCATAGGCAATTATAAGCGATGGACCAGGGTAGGCTTCAGCCTCCTTAATGGCCTGAAAGTATTGATTTTGACTAGCACCCATGGCAACCTGTGCAACATACACATAGCCATAGCTCATTGCCATCATTCCCAAATCTTTCTTTCTTACTCTCTTTCCTGCAGCAGCGAATTTAGCAACTGCACCAGCAGGTGTCGATTTAGATGATTGACCACCGGTATTGGAGTAAACTTCGGTATCTAGAACCAAAACATTCACATCCTCACCCGACGCTAAAACATGATCGAGTCCACCATAACCGATATCGTATGCCCAACCATCACCTCCAAAAATCCAAATTGATTTCTTAACGAGGTACTGCTCTAAGCTAAGAATTTGTTTAGCAACGGTCGCTTTCTCATTCTTCAATATGGCTACAAGCTTTTTAGAAGCGGCTTTCGATTTGTCAGAATCATTCATTCCATCGATCCACTCCTGCATAGCCGCTTTGGCCTCAGGGCTAACTTCCCCATTCATAGCCTCAGCCATCATAGATGCAAGACGAAGGCGATGATTATCAACGCCTGTAGCCATTCCAAAACCAAATTCGGCATTATCTTCAAAAAGCGAGTTAGCCCAAGCAACACCATTACCATCCTTATTGGCACAGTATGGAGTAGCTGGTGCAGAACCGCCATAAATGGAGGAACAGCCTGTTGCATTAGCAACCATCATCCGATCACCGAAAAGTTGAGTAATAGCCTTGATATAAGGTGTTTCGCCACAACCGGCACAAGCACCCGAAAACTCAAACAATGGTTGAGCAAACTGGCTATTCTTAACTGTTTTGGTTTTATCCAGGATGGTGTCTTTGTAACCAACTTTAGTGTGCATATATTCCCAACGCTCAACCTCAGCCATTTGAGTCTGCAATGGTTGCATAACAAGCGCTTTCTTGGGAGCCGGGCAAACATCAACGCAGTTACCACAGCCGGTGCAATCCAGTGGGCTAATCTGCATTTTAAATGAGTATTCCTTAATTCCACCGTTACCCTTAACCGCTTTAGTTCCTGCAGGAGCATTTTTAAGTTCCTCCTCGGTTAAAATAAAGGGACGAATAACAGCGTGAGGGCAAACATAGGAGCACTGGTTACACTGAATACAATTCTCACCAACCCATTCAGGAACATTAACAGCAATACCACGTTTTTCAAAAGCAGTAGTACCTGCAGGAAAAGTTCCATCTTCACGTCCGGCAAAAGCACTTACAGGAAGATCATCACCCTTTAAGCTATTAATAGGATCAACCATTTGAGAAATGAATGCAGGAGCATTGTGGCGTGTATTAGAATCATCAGCGCCCAACTTAACCCACTCAGCCGGAATAGCAATCTTGGTTACGTCTCCACCCCGTTCAACAGCAGAGTAGTTCATCTTAACAACATCGTCACCCTTACGGCCAAAACTCTTATCAATAGCCTTCTTCATGCTCTTAACCGCAAGATCGTATGGAATAACCTCTGCAATCTTGAAGAAAGCACTCTGCATGATAGTGTTGGTTCTGGTACCAAGACCAATCTCCTCAGCTATTGCTGTAGCATTAATGGTATAAAAATTAATCTCCAGCTCAGCCAGCTGTCTTTTAATACTATTGGGCAACTTCGACTTGGTTTCCTCCACATCCCAAATACTATTGAGCAGGAAGGTCCCCCCCTTTCGGATGCCTTTTAACATGTCGTACTTTCCCAGATAAGATGGCACATGACAAGCCACAAAATCTGGTGTATTTACCAAGTATGGTGAACGAATAGGCTTGTCACCAAAACGAAGATGGGATACGGTAATTCCACCCGACTTTTTAGAGTCGTAAGCAAAATATGCCTGAGCATATTTTTCAGTATTATCACCAATAATTTTAATAGAGTTCTTATTTGCTCCAACCGTTCCATCCGATCCGAGACCATAGAATTTCGCTTGGAAAGTTCCTTTTGCACCAAGGTTAATCTCCGGTCCAAGTGGGAGTGACTTAAATGTTACATCATCAACAATACCAACGGTAAATTGATTCTTCGGTTCTGCCATTTTGAGATTTTCAAAAACAGCAATCATCTGGGCTGGAGTGGTATCTTTTGAACTTAATCCGTAACGTCCGCCAACAATAAGCGGAGCATTTTCCTTTCCGTAAAAAAGTTCTTTAATGTCGAGATAAAGAGGATCGCCATTAGCGCCAGGTTCCTTGGTGCGGTCTAGCACAGCAACTCGCTTGGCCGATTTTGGAAAAGCCTTTAAGAAATGTTTAATAGAAAATGGTCGGTAGAGGTGAACATTTACAAGACCAACTTTCTCGCCTTTAGCATTAAGGTGGTCAATAACTTCCTTTAATGTATCGCAAACTGACCCCATGGCAACAACAACATTTTGCGCATTTGGATCACCATAATAATCAAACAAGTTATGTTCTCTGCCAGTAAGTTTGCTCATCTCCTTCATGTAACCTTCCACGATTTCGGGAATGGCATCATAAAAGCTGTTGGCAGCCTCCCGAGCTTGGAAATAGATATCGGGGTTTTGAGCGGTACCTCTAGTTACTGGATGCTCCGGGTTTAATGCTCTATCGCGGAAAGCCTGAAGCGCCTTTTGGTCAACAAGACCGGCAAGGTCTTCCATATCCAGTGCCTCAATCTTTTGAATTTCATGAGAGGTTCTAAAGCCATCGAAGAAATGAAGAAATGGAACACGTCCCTTAATGGCAGCAAGATGGGCAACTGCAGCCAAATCCATTACCTCCTGCACGCTACTGGTAGCCAGCATAGCAAATCCTGTATTGCGAGTAGCCATTACGTCGCTATGGTCTCCAAAAATTGAAAGTGCATGGGCAGCAAGGCTTCGAGCAGAAACATGAAAAACTCCAGGAAGTAGTTCACCGGAAATTTTGTACATGTTTGGAATCATGAGGAGTAAACCCTGAGAGGCAGTATACGTAGTGGTTAGAGCACCTGCTTGCAAGGAGCCGTGGAGAGCTCCAGCAGCACCTGCTTCACTCTGCATCTCAACAACCTTTACCGGTTGTCCAAAAATGTTCTTCCGACCAAACGCAGCCCACTCGTCAATATACTCAGCCATGGTGGACGACGGGGTGATAGGATAGATTGCTGCAACTTCGCTAAACATGTAAGCGATGTGAGAGGCAGCGTAATTACCGTCGCAGGTAATAAACTTTTTGCTTTTTGCCATTGTGGTATAATTGTTTTATAAAGTATAAACTTCTCTACAAAAAAAACACTCAAAGTTAGCACAAAATGAAAAACGATGGCTATGTTATGGAACAAGTTCTATCCATTTTAGACTTATTCATTCCCATTTCAAATAATAAAATTATTACTCAAAATCACTGTACGCGAAAAGAGTGCGAAATGAAGCCGCACTCTTTCTTATAGTATTAACAAATTATTAATCGCTATTCATGGAGATCAAAAATTCATCATTGGAAACTGTCTTAACCAATCGATCACGAAGAAACTCCATTGCTTCAATTGAATTCATATCGGTTAAATAGTTACGCAAAATCCAAAGTCTTCTCAGAACGTCTTTGTCTACGAGCAAATCCTCACGGCGAGTGCTCGAGGCAACAATATCCACTGCGGGGTAAACACGCTTATTGGACAACTTTCTGTCGAGCTGAAGCTCCATATTACCTGTTCCTTTGAACTCCTCGAAAATTACATCGTCCATCTTAGAGCCAGTTTCAGTAAGCGCCGTAGCAAGAATGGTTAGTGAGCCACCATTTTCGATGTTTCGAGCTGCACCAAAAAAGCGCTTAGGCTTATGCAAAGCATTTGCGTCGACCCCGCCAGAGAGCACCTTGCCTGAAGCAGGCTGCACTGTATTAAAGGCACGAGCCAAACGCGTAATAGAATCGAGTAAAATTACCACGTCGTGGCCACATTCAACCAACCGTTTGGCCTTTTCCAATACAATGTTTGCAACACGAACATGCCTATCAGCAGGCTCATCAAAGGTAGAAGCAATAACCTCTGCCTTAACGCTGCGAGCCATATCGGTAACCTCCTCAGGCCGCTCATCAATGAGCAGCACAATCATGTAAACCTCCGGATGGTTTTCGGCAATTGCATTGGCAATAGCCTTAAGCAACATGGTTTTACCAGTCTTTGGCTGTGCAACAATTAATCCACGCTGACCTTTACCAATGGGTGCAAACATGTCAACTATTCTTGCAGATAGATCACGGTTGCCATTCCCAATGAGGTTAAACTTTTCATTAGGGAAAAGAGGCGTAAGATAATCAAAGGAGACCCTGTCGCGAATATATTCGGGATCACGGCCATTAATTTCAACAACCTTAATTAAAGGAAAATATTTTTCACCTTCACGAGGAGGACGGATACTACCAGTAACCGTATCACCAGTTTTTAAGCCAAAAAGCTTAATTTGAGATTGCGAAACATAAACATCATCGGGGGAACTTAAGTAATTATAATCGGAGGATCTCAAGAACCCATACCCATCCGTCATAATTTCAAGAACGCCAGTAGTGTTAATTAACCCTTCAAAATCGAATCGATCTTGTCGCTTTTCGATAACCTTTTTATTCAAGGGAAGCTGCACTACACGAGGCTCATCCGGTTGTTGTGCTGCCGCAACAATGGGCTGTGGATTTTCTTGCTGAGAAGCAGAAGTTGCTGCAATTTCGGGATTAACTACCTCTTCACTTATAATTTCTTCCGTAATTTCTGGAAGTTCTTCAGACAGTTCAATGGCTGTTGTATCTTCAACGCGCTTACGGTTATCCGTCCAAACTCGACCTTCGGGAGCATCTTTTCTCTTAAATCGCTTACGCTCATGAGGCCGTTGATCTGCATCACCCCGCTGCTCATCCTTTTTAAATCTATCGGAAGGTAAAACCACCTTTCGAATCTCCTCCCTCTTTACCTCCTTATTTTCATTAGGCTGTGGTTCAGTAGGTTTAATTTCAACTTTAGGCTTACTCTCTACAGGCTTTTCCGGCAACACCTCAGCAATACGAGATAGATTCTTTTTAACAATAGGCTCCTTAGAAATTTCCTTAGGCTGCTCCCTCCTTCTTTCAATGGGTTCCCTCCGTTGAGGTGCCTTAATGTTTACATCTAGAACAGCTTGTGCATCAAGAATTCTATAAATTAGTTCCTGCTTCTTCAAAGACTCTATTCTTTTAATGTTCAAAGTCTTGGCAATTTCCCGTAACTCGGGAAGAAGCTTTTTATTCAGTTCCAGAATATCGTACATAACAGTATGTAAGGTTTGTAATTACTTGAAATATAAACGCTTTGATTAGCAATTCGAATAATAATTGAATAATTTGAGAGTTGGAATCACTACTGTTGAGGTGGGTACCTCAAGGGGTTGAACCCTAGTGTTTAATGGTGCAATAATAAGCATTTTCTTTGGAAGAAAGAATATTTGGGCTGTTTTTTTTCAAAAATATGTCGAAAAGCATTAAAAAAGAGCCGATTCTTTTTATTCCCATTCCTTTTACTACTTTCAAGGCGTAAAGAAACCGATTTTGTTCCCTGACCTGAACCATCACTTTACCTATGAGACAGCTCAAAATCACCAAGCAAGTAACCAACAGAGAAACCCCGTCCCTCGATAAATATCTGCACGAGATTGGAAAGGTTGACTTGCTTTCAACGGAAGAGGAAGTAAATCTTGCTCGTAAAATTAAGCACGGTGACGAAGCTGCACTTCAACAGCTTATTAAGGCAAACTTACGTTTTGTTGTTTCAGTGGCCAAACAATACCAAAATCAAGGATTGAGTCTACCTGATCTAATCAACGAGGGTAATCTTGGGCTTATTAAGGCTGCTCAGCGTTTCGACGAATCAAGAGGATTTAAGTTTATCTCCTACGCAGTGTGGTGGATTCGCCAGTCGATACTTCAAGCACTCGCAGAACAGGCTCGAATTGTTCGACTACCACTTAATAAAATTGGCAGCCTAAATAAGATTAACAAAGCATTTTCCGAACTTGAACAACGTTTCGAGCGTGAGCCTACCGTTGACGAGCTATCTGAAATTCTTGAGATTGCAGCACGGGACATTAAGGAGGCTATGAAAAGTTCAAACCGGCCTATTTCGATGGATGCTCCTATCAGCAACGATGATGATGGGAACATGTACGACGTAATGCTGAATACTGATACCCCGAGTCCGGATAAGGGATTACTCAACGATTCCCTTCGAAGGGAAATTGAGCGTGCATTGGCTACTCTTACCGATAGAGAGTCGACCATTGTTAAACTATATTTTGGTTTGAATGGTGCCCCACCGCACACACTCGACGAAATTGGGTTAGAACTCGATCTTACCCGCGAGCGGGTAAGACAGATTAAGGAAAAGGCCATAAAGCGTCTTAAGCATGCTACTCGAAGCAAAATACTCAAAACATATCTTGGCTAGAACAATCCCCCAACTTTTGGGGGATTTTTTATTTTCACTAGCTTTGTTAAAAATAATTGTATGGAAAAGATTGTTGCCCCCTCGCTCCTCTCTGCCAACTTTGGCCAACTAAACGTCGATATTGAAATGGTGAACCGCAGTCAGGCCGATTGGTTTCACTGCGACATTATGGATGGGTTATTTGTTCCAAACCTCTCCTATGGCTTTCCCATTATTGAGCAAATTAAGCGATTGGCCAAGAAGCCCTTGGATGTGCACTTAATGATTGTTGACCCCGACAGATACCTTGAACGCTTTAAAGAGTCCGGTGCCGACATTCTCACCGTACATATCGAGGCTTGTACTCACCTCCATCGAACAATCCAAAAGATAAAAGCCTTAGGGATGAAAGCGGGTATTGCTCTTAACCCACACACTGCCATTAGTCAACTTGAAGATATTATAATCGATGCCGATATGGTTCTCATTATGTCGGTGAATCCAGGGTTTGGTGGGCAGAAGTTTATTGAAAACAGCTACGAAAAAATATCGCGACTTCGAGAAATGGCCGAAAGGAAACATCATAACCTTATAATAGAGGTTGATGGTGGCGTAGATTTTGCCAATGCAGCAAAGCTCCGCAGCATAGGAGCAAATGCTTTGGTTGCGGGTAATGCCATTTTTAAAGCCCAAAACCCCGAGGAGGCAATTGCAATGCTAAAAATGTCTTAGCTTTCTAGGAAATTACGTTTTATATCAAAAAAAACGCTATTATTGTGTCGTTCAAAAGCACCATAATGTTAAGCCAAATTTCATATTATACCAGTTTTTACTACTTTTTCTTTAGAGAGAAAAGGGCTTGGTTTTGGTATGATTTTTAGATAGATAGTTTGAAATACCAAATGGAAAGCCCCGCCAAAACGGGGCTTTTTTATTATACTAATATGAACAACCAACAATACATGCAGCCCTCCTCCCCTTGCCTCCAAAACGGAGCAGGTCAGTCTTACTTTTACTACTACTATTTCTTCGACTATCAGAGGGACTAAGAAAGTGCATGTATACAAGACTTTTGAGGCTCCTCTGTTGGGAGCCTCTTTTTTTTATCAACAACATAAATAATGACCCCTACAAAAATGACAATTCAAGGAATTCATGGCTCATTTCACGAAATGAAGTCTCTGCAATACTTTATGCATCCCATTGAGATGAATAAATACCTCACCCGCCCCAACCTTATTAAGCGTATTTTCAATAGGGTAAACGACTTTGGCGTAATAGCAGTAGAAAAGCCGACACGTCAAGTTGAAGGATCAAATAAAACTAGCCTCTGTTTTTCAATTAACCAACATGGAGGTTGCCTAACCACAACCCATAAATTATTGGTCGAAAACAAAATCGACCTCACCAATCGTCAATCACTCCCAATAGTTAATCAAATTTGGGAGCACTATTTCCATGATGATATAATCTTCACCGAATACCACCGATACCGAAGCACGCTGGAGCAAGTCCGGCAAAGGGTAAGCTCGCTAAAGCGAATTAACCAATATACACAAGGGAAGATAGTATCACAAATAAAACCATAATTCGGCATACAATGATTATCCCAACATCCAGCAGGCTTCTCCAAGTAGAAGAGTATTTTTTCTCAAAAAAACTCGCTGAAATTGATCAACTCAAGCATCAGGGTATTGAAGTCATTAACTTAGGCATTGGTAATCCAGATTTACCACCGCCACCTGAAATGCTTATTAGTCTATCAAAGGCAAGTAGCATTGAGCATAGCAATGGCTACCAGAGTTACAAAGGAATACCAGAACTCCGAAAGTCCTTTTCCAATTGGTACAAACATTACTTTCATGTCGATTTAGATCCCAACACGGAAGTGTTACCACTTCTTGGTTCCAAGGAAGGAATCATGCACCTCTCCATGGCTTTTTTAAATCAGGGAGATGAGGTATTAATTCCCAATCCGGGCTACCCAACCTATGCCAATGCCACACTACTCAGCGGAGCCACACCAGTATCCTACCTTTTGGAGGAGGCCACTGGGTATTATCCAAATTTTTCTCTTCTCGAAAATTCTGATCTGAGTAGGGTAAAGATGATGTGGGTAAACTACCCACACATGCCAACCGGAACAAGGTCTACACCAGAACTTATGGCACAGCTAATTAAATTCGGGCGGAGACACAATATCCTCATCTGCTCCGACAATCCCTACAGCTTTATCCTTAACAAAAATCCGACAAGTATTCTTTCACTTCCTGGAGCCAAAGAGGTAGCTGTAGAGTTGAACTCTCTAAGCAAATCGCACAACATGGCCGGTTGGAGGGTTGGCATGCTGGCAGGTCATGAGTCCATTATTAAAGGAGTTCTCCAGTTTAAAAGCAATATGGACTCCGGAATGTCGCTCCCTGTTCAACTGGCAGCTGCCGCCGCGTTAAACGTTGAGGACGATTGGTATAGCAAACTAAACAAGCAATATAGCGTTCGACAAAGATTCGCTACTGAGATGGCTAAAACACTTGGCTGTAGCACCAATGCAAACCAATCGGGAATGTTTGTATGGGCAAAAATTCCAGACTGGATATTCAGCACGGAGACCTTCTGTGATGAGATACTAAAACAAACAAGGGTTTTTCTCACACCGGGTACCGTGTTTGGTTCAGCTGGAGAAGGTTACCTACGAATATCACTCTGCGCAAACGAAAAAACGCTTACCGATGCTCTGAGCAGACTTCAATCGTTCGACATACATCGTTAGCCATGAAAAAACAGACTATGACCATTATTGGAACTGGAATGATGGGTTGCTCATTAGCGGTAAATTTCAAAGAACACTGGCAAATAATAGGTGTAGACACCTCCGCTGACAACTTACGCTTTGCCTTGAGTGAAAAATATATTCATGAAACCTTGTTAATGGAGAGAGCTATAGCTATATCCAATATAGTAATTCTTGCTACGCCAGCCGACATTACACTCCAACTAATACCTTCAGTTTTAGATGCATCCAATGCAAATACCGTAGTCATGGATATCTGCTCCACCAAACAAACCATCTGCCAAAGCATTGCTCACCACCCACATCGATCAAGGTTTGTGGCAAACACATCCAATGGCTGGAACCGAAAAATCCGGATCTCGTTTTACTACTGCCAACCTTTTTGAAGGAAAAAGAATTGCCTTTTGCGAACCGGAAAAGAGTTCGGGAAAAGCGCTTTGGGTAGCAAATAACCTTGCTAAACAGCTACGTATGATTCCCTTCTACATCAGTCCAGAGCAACACGATAAGATAATGGCACAAGTTTCACACCTACCTCAAGCAACAGCCTATTGCCTTAGCAATGCTATCAGCAATAGCAAAGAGCTACTGGAATGGACAGGGACAGGATTTGAGTCAACAACGCGACTGGCAAAAAGTGAAGCCGCCATTTGGCTTCCAATCCTTTTTCAAAACAAAATAAACATAGCAGTAGCAATTAGAAAATTAATTGAAACCTTGAAGCGACCATCGATGCCTTAGAAACAGACGATTACATCGCAATGCATGGAATGATTTCAAGAGCGAACACGTTACAAAAAAAGATGGAACAGGTTAAACAACCAAAGAAATAAGAAATGGAAACGAAAAGATTCGATGGAATAGTTCCACCCAAAGAGTGGCTATTGGGCATTAACGAGCCGCTAATTATTGCAGGCCCTTGCAGTGCCGAAACGGAGGAACAGGTGATGACAACCGCCAAGCAGCTAAAAGTAGATGGTCGAGTGCAAATTTTCCGTGCAGGTATTTGGAAACCGAGAACTCAGCCAAACTCATTTGAAGGAGTTGGTAGTATTGGACTAAAATGGCTACAGCGTGTAAAACGGGAAACTGGCTTAGCCGTTGCCACCGAAATTGGATCGGCGAAACACGCTTCTGAAGCCATTAAGTATGGAATAGATATTCTCTGGATTGGAGCAAGAACTACCTCAAACCCCTTTGCTATTCAGGAAATTGCAGAATCAATTCGTGGAGTAGACATTCCTGTGCTAGTGAAAAATCCGCTTAGTCCAGACCTCGACCTCTGGCTTGGAGCCATCGAACGCTTGCATGCAGTAGGAATACGCAAGTTGGGTGCCATCCACCGTGGGTTCTTTACCCTGGGAAAAAACCGAACTACGCAACCAACCATCATGGCACATCCCATTGGAAATAATGAGAAAATATCCCTCCTTACCGTTGATTTGCGACCCAAGCCACATTTCAGGTAAGCGTGAACTTGTTCCAGGCATAGCCCAACGAGCCTTCGATTTAAGAATGCATGGACTAATGGTAGAAACTCACATAAATCCAGAAGCGGCTTGGAGTGATGCTCGACAGCAACTCACGCCCGCGAGTCTCGACGAAATGCTATCCAAACTTATTCAATCGGACGAGATGGAGCCCAGCAATATCCACCTCAATAATCTCAGAACTGAAATTGACGAAATTGATGACCAATTAATCAGCATAATCGCTCGTAGAATGAAAACAGTGGAAAAAATTGCCGCATTAAAAAGTGAGGAGAACCTTAATGTAATTCAACCTAAACGCTGGAAGGATGTTATAGTAAAGGTAAAGATAACTGCAGAAAATAGAGGGTTACGACCAACATTTGCCGAAGGGCTTTTTAACACAATTCATGAAGAATCAGTTCTTCTTCAGGCCGATATTCTTCGAGGTAAATAGAGCTTAGTATTGATTATTGACCTAAATTTATGCTGTAATTCCAATTAGCAACATCATGAAAAAAATAATTGTGCAAGGTCAGAGCATCTCCTCCGAAATTCTAGTTGGGGAAAGTCTGCTAAAGCTAGCGGAATACATTCCTGCTGAAAACACGTTTATCATTACCGATAAAAATGTTTACAACTTGTATCAAAGCCATTTTCCCAGAATGCCAATGCATATTATAGAGCCAGGAGAGGCTTCGAAGTCATTTAAGGTAGCGGAAGATATATTCCGCTGGCTCCTTCAGAATAATGCCGACAGAAATTCATTTATCGTAGGCATCGGTGGTGGTGTAGTGTGCGATTTAGCAGGATTTGTTGCGTCAACCTATATGCGCGGTGTTAATTTCGGTTTTGTTTCAACTACGCTCCTGTCGCAGGTTGATGCAAGCGTAGGTGGTAAGAATGGCATTGACATTGATGGTTATAAAAATATAGTGGGAACTTTTACCCAACCCAAATTTGTGATTTGTGATACAGCAATGCTTTCAACACTTCCAATTACCGAGTTACGCTGTGGATTTGCAGAGATAGTAAAGCATACCCTCATTGACGATAAACCAATGTTTGAGATGTTGGAAGCAAATTTCCACAAGGCTCTTTCGCTTGAAAAACAGGTGATAGAAGAGCTGATAATTAATAGCATAACCATTAAGGCAAAGATTGTATCACTTGACGAAAAAGAAGCGGGAGAACGGCGAAAGTTAAACCTTGGCCATACATGGGGTCATGCCATAGAGAAAATCACCGGCATTCCTCATGGCGAAGCAGTAAGTATTGGCCTTGCTTTTACTGCATGGCTTTCCGAAAAGCGAGGATTACTTAAGTCACGGGAAAAAAGAAAGAATTATTGCCTTGCTTAAGAACCTAGGGTTACCAATATCATCTGACATTTCGAGAGAAACGGCAGTGGAAGTGATGTTTCGAGACAAGAAGCGTGAAGGCGATCACTTATACTTTGTGATGATGGATGGAATTGGAAAAGTAAAGCTCGACAAGATTTCTATTGAAAAAATGAGGGAATGCATTCTTAAAGCAGACCATTAATTGCATCAATAATTTAAGACATCCACCATGATTTGTGTCAGCCTTTCAAACCTATCGACCTGCGAGATATTGGAAGAGTTAAAAGAGTTACCCATGGCAGAAATCCGACTCGACCTTTTGAAGATCACTCCCGCCAACGTAAAAAAAATTTTTCAATCTCACCATAACCTTATTGCTACTTGTCGTCCAGGAAACATGGAAGAGCAAGAGCGAATGGAACTTATCTCTTCAGCCATTTCCGGTGGCGCAGCATTCGTTGACATTGAGTTTGAATCGAAACAACATTGGAAAAAAGAAATTGCGGAACAAGCATACAAACAGGGTACTAAAATAATACTAAGCAGCCACAATTTTGTAGAAACACCATCCATTGAAGAGCTGAAAAAACAAGTTAAGACCATGAAATTAGAAGGTGCTCAGATAGTAAAGATAGCCTGCCAAAACAACTCAAAAGAAGATTCTGCTCGAATTTTATCACTTTATGCTATCTTTAAGGATATTATTGCCATAGGCATGGGACCTTTTGGAATCGTCACGCGAATAGCAGCGCCATTTCTGGGAGCACCTTTTACCTTTGCAGCAGGCAAAGCGGGTATCACTGCTCCCGGACAAATGACATACTCTGAAATGCAACGTATTATTCAAATGATAAATAAAGGTGAATAAAAAACTGATTTTTGCCGTATTTGGGAACCCTATTCTGCATAGCAAGAGCCCCCAAATTTTCAACAATGTGTTTGTGGAAGAAAATGTTAATGCTTTCTACACACGCATTTGGACAGATAATGGTCACGATATAGTTGACACAATGCAAAAGTTAGCTCTTGCAGGAGCTAACATAACCTCCCCATTTAAAGAGTCCGTGTTAAATTGTCTCGATTCAGTTGGCGGAGACGCCTCAATGATTGGCAGCGTAAACACCATCGTAATACAAGGAACTAAAGCCATCGGATACAATACCGACAGCTATGGTGTAGTTAGGGCAGTAGAAGAGGCAGGGTTTACAATAACCAACCGGAAATGCCTAGTTCTAGGTGCTGGTGGCGCGGGAAAAGCAGCTGCGTGGGGGTTACAAAATGCAGGTGGCACGGTATACATCGCCAACCGAAATGCACTAAAAGCCGAAAGATATGCAAGTAAAATTGGTTGTATAGCAATAAGTTTGGAGAAAGCAGAAGAGATTATTGACCAGTTCGATTTATTAATTTCCACCATTCTACCAGAAGTTAATCCATTCACTTTTAATAAATTGCCTGCAAAGCTGACTGTATTGGATGCCAACTACAAAAAATCTAAAGTTGAAGAACTAGCAAAAAAATCGGGCTGCAAAATAATTTCTGGCGAACGATGGTTGTTGTTTCAGGCTGAGTTGGCATACGACTTCCTTCTGGGTTATCCACCAAATTTAAAACTCCTTGAAGATGGATTTCAACAAAGGCTTAGAGCCGATAAACTTACAATCACAACCACAAATTTCACTGAAAACCTTAACATAGGTATAGCAAAACCCGATTTAATAATCCCAACTGGTGATAAAACCGACGCAGATATTCAACAAATAATTCATGAAGAGAGTATTAAAGCCTTCGGTAGTTAGCGGCACAGTCACGGCACCAGCCTCAAAAAGTGTTGCCCAGCGAGCTATTGCAGCAGCCATGCTCGCCAGCGGAAGAAGCATCTTGACTAATGTTGGATCAAGCAACGACAGCAAGACCGCGCTAGGTATTGCCTCAGCATTAGGGGCAACAATTGAAAAAGATGCAATCAAAATCGCCATAAATGGCATGGCTGGCAAACCAAAAACCAAGCTCAATTGCGGAGAGTCCGGCCTTAGCATTAGAATGTTTACCCCTATTGCTGCAACTTTTTCAGAAGAGATAATCTTAAATGGGAACGGATCACTCGTTACAAGGCCAATGCAGCTGCTGGAGAAGCCCCTCGAAATGCTAGGTGCAAAATGCTCCACAACCCAAGGCTTGTTGCCCATAAAAGTAAGAGGTCCCCTTGTTGGTGGAGAAGCCACACTTGATGGGTCACTGGGTTCACAAATACTTACAGGTTTACTAATGGCCTCGCCACTGGCTCAACACGATGTGGTGTTAAAGGTAAAAAATCTGAAAAGTAAACCATATATCGACCTCACACTCGAGGTAATGAAAGCCTTTGGTATATCAGTAAAAAACCAGAATTATCAACAGTTTTCCATTAAAGCAGGTCAACAATACCAGGCTGCAAATTATAAAGTGGAAAGCGATTGGAGTGGTGCCGCATTCATTCTAGTTGCCGGTGCTATTGGTGGGAGTGTTAGAGTCGAGAATCTAGAAATAAACTCTCATCAGGCAGATAAAGCTATACTGGAGGTGTTAAAGTTAGCTGGTGCTAACATCCGAATTAAAGAAACCGCAGTGGAGGTATCAAACGCACCTCTTACCAGTTTCTGCTTTGATGCCACCCACTGCCCCGACCTATTTCCTCCGATAGCTACGCTTGCCTCTTGCTGCCTAGGACGATCGGAAATTATTGGTGTAGAGAGACTCGCACACAAGGAGAGTGATAGAGCAATGACACTTCAAAACGAATTTGAAAAATTGGGAATTACCATCAAAATTAAAGGTAATACAATGCTGGTTACCGGAGGTAAAATTCATGAAGGTAAAATCAATTCACATAACGACCACCGAATTGCCATGGCTATGGCAGTAGCTGCATTAGTTGGAAATGGAGTAGTAACCATAGAGGGAGCCGAATGTGTTGCCAAATCCTACCCCAATTTTTTTAAAGATCTGGCAAAAATTTGCAAAAAGTGAACCGCATTTAAAGGTTCACCAAGAACAATAGCTAGAAGTGAAATAAATTATGGCTACACCAGAGTATTAGGTAAATTCTAGAATGCATGATATTAAAATTTCACCAGCCGAAAGCGCTAAAGAACTAAACTGTTTAAAGGATGAATAGCTACGGTAGAAAATTTCGCATAAGCATATTTGGAGAGTCGCATGGAAAGTCAGTGGGCATCACTATTGATGGCTGTCCACCCGGTATTGCACTCACGGAACAAGATTTTTTATCCGATCTTGCCCGAAGAAAAAGTGGAGCAAAAGGAACTACTCCACGACAGGAGAAAGATATGCCAGAACTTATCTCGGGCATTTTTAATGGACATACCACCGGCGCCCCAATTACCATACTTTTCAAAAACGAAAATACTCGATCAGCCGATTACACCAACCTTTTAGCCTCTCCTCGTCCCGGTCATGCCGATTTTGTAGCCCATTCCAAATATAAGGGATTTGAGGATTATCGTGGTGGTGGACACTTTTCGGGAAGACTAACCCTAGCCCTAGTAGCTGCAGGTGTGGTGGCAAAAAAGATTATTAGTCCAGTTACAATCTCGGCTCAATTAGTTGAAGCAGGAGGCCATTCGAACATTGATGAGGCAATTGCCAATGCAATGGAATCAGGCAATTCCATTGGTGGTATTGTTGAGTGTAGAGCAAAAGAAATCCCTGTTGGATGGGGCGAACCATTCTTCGACAGCGTTGAATCAACCATTAGCCATATAGTATTTGCCATTCCTGCCGTTAAGGGCATCGAATTTGGTTCAGGTTTTCAGGCAGCAACCATGACCGGTAGCCAACATAACGATCCCATTATAAATGCTGACGGAAAAACGAAATCGAATAATGCGGGTGGCATAAATGGTGGTATTTCCAATGGGAATGAACTTCTATTCCGCATTGCCATCAAACCAACATCAAGCATAGGCAAAGAGCAGCAAACCTATAACAAAACGGCAGGCAAGGTAGAGTCGTTAACAATTGAGGGACGACACGATGCATGCATTGCCCTACGAATACCGGTGGTACTTGAAGCTTCAACAGCGATAGCGTTGGCCGATTTAAAATTGCTCTTTTAAAAAGGCTGATAATGTAAGAAAAAACGAACCCCGATTAAAGCGATAATGGAAGGTTGAAAAAGAAAGTTGTTCCCTTTTTCTCCTGTGATTCGAACCAAATTTTTCCGCCCATCAACTCAATTAAATTCTTTGAAATGGCAAGACCAAGGCCTGTCCCACTGTGAACCTTAGCCCCTGACGTATCATAGCTAATAAATCGTTCAAATATTCTATTACCTTGCTCCGGAGAAATACCACAACCGGTATCGGAACAATAAAATGTAACAAAAGTAGCATCCGCATCGAATGGAAGAAAACCGAAGTCGACCCTGCCTTCATCGGTAAATTTGTAAGCATTGTGTATAAGGTTCACTAAAACTTGACGTAGCCGCTGTGGATCGACCTTAATAATAAGTGAACCGGGACAAGATAGCGTTAATTTTAAATTCGCCTGCCCCATTTTCTCAAACAATACCTTATGAACCGAAAATACTTCAGAAAGGATTTTGTTACATCAGTCAGCTCAAAAACAATGCTAATTTGACCCGATTCCAACTTGGAAATATCTATGATATCATTAATCAAGGTGAGAAGTGAATTACTTGACGATTGTATAAGTTTGATGTATTTCTCCTTTTTTTCTTCAGAGATATTATCGCGCTGTAGCAAGGAGGTAAAGCCAACAATAGAATTCATGGGGGTTCTAATTTCATGCGACATATTGGCCAAGAAAGCCGACTTTAATCTATCGGCCTCCTCCGCATGTCGCTTGGCCATGAGCAGCTGATGTTGATGCTCCTTAATTTCAGTTAAATCGGTCAAGACAACCATCAAACGGTCATTTAGCAGTTTAATCACACGAATACCAAAAAATCTTTCAATGCCATCCTTGCCATTAAGTTTTAAATCGATCATTGATTGTCCATCTAGAGAATCGGCGCCGATAAAGGAGTGCCACTTTTCCTTCAGATTAAGTCGATACTCCTCATTCCAATAGGCCAATGAAAAAAATGCATCAAGCGTTGGTATCTCTTCGAGATTATAACCTAAATTTTTCAACCACGATTTGTTAAGGTAGATGAAATTTTCGCCCTCCACAATAGCTATTGAATCCGGGTTAAGTTCTACCAGCTGACTAAAAGAGCTTTCAACAAGAGCCCTATGAGTTTCAAGTTTACGGGCAATTTCCGCTATACTTTTATATTCTACAAACTTAAAATCGACTGTTGGATTGGACGATGGGTTGGAGGCAATTGTTTGTAAGAATTTAATGAGCTTTTGTGTGCTTAATTCAAGCTGTTCACTAAAGCGATAGGTTAGTACGTAAGAAAAAACCAAACTAAACAATATCAATACAAAGAAGAAGAAAATAGAACGTAAATAATCTCTAAAGAGCAATGACTCAATTTGTGATAAATCAGCCTCAATGTCATCCATATAGACCCCAGCACCTACTATCCATTTCAGCTGCGGAATGCCCTTAACAAAGGATACTTTGGGATAAATTAAGGAGTCGACTGAATAAGCTTTTTGATCTGGAGCAGCAACCTTTCTCCATGAATAAAATATATAATCGCCATGCAACTTCTGTGCTGCCTCAAACTCCATCTGGATAACCTTATTGCCATTAGGATCCTCCAAATTCCAAATATTTTTGTTACCCACGGTTACCATACCGTTTGTAAGAAGCGGATCACCACCATAAGTATTAATAAAGATATAGCCTTCCCCATTCTTCCCGAAACGAATGAGAGATAGCTCCTCAAGTGTTTCCCGCTGCCAATCAATACCATGTTTAGTCCAATCGACAGCAACGCCAAAAACAACACCTTTGTTAGGGTTCTTTTTCAGATAGAATAATCGAGTAATTGCTTTTTTGGTCAGCAACTGGGTATCCGTTTGAAAGAAGAAAACTTCCCCAAAATTTTGAAGATGGGTTTCTACCTCATTTATTGATTGAGGAAAAGTATCAATAGCGACAAACTCATGGTTGAAAACTTGATTAAGATGGCTTTCTTCAAGTGAAAACACACTTTTTAAACATGTAGTGACCTTGTCAGAACAAGGAGAATCAACTTGATTATAGCTTGCATTAACCAACGACACTTTAGCTGCTTGACCTACAGTAACCACATCTCGCATTTTATTACATAGCGTAATAAAAAATGTGGTTTTGTGAAAATTTATGGTCTTGATAGCCTTGTTGACCTCCTGGTATAAAATTGCTTTCTGTTCCCGTAACTTTTCCTCTCTAAAATTATGTTGATTTTGAGTAAACTTGATGTACTCCGAGGTAAGATATACCAATCCTACTATGGTAAAGGCGAACACCGTCACTAAAATATTGTAGTGTCTTAGTGCTTCAGCAATTTTTCTTGTTGATTTCATTTGCCACCAAAGATATAAATTACTTGCAATTTAAAGCCATTTAGCGACTCTACCAATTGATGAGAAAACATGAATAGCTAGCAAGATTTAATCAGATCCAATATTTTTCAACCAGATTTAAACTAAAAGCGCCTCCAAAAAATGGAAGCGCGATTGTGGAGTTGCCGGGAGTCGAACCCGGGTCCAAACAAGGAAGCCAGCTGGTTTCTACATGCTTATCTTCTCTTAATTTTCGAGAATGGCCTGGTGAAAAGAACCCGAACCAATCCTTATCCTCTTAATCTCGCTGAGGGGTAGAGGTGTATTCTCAGCTATTCCCGTTGGATCGGTGCCTCATATGCTAGGAATAACAGGACGGAACTCCTTGCGAGACATCTCGTTCCCCACTACCTTGAGCGGGGAATGAAGCGTAATTACTCTAAGAGTGATTAGGCAGCGAGAGCGTAATTATTTTCGCCGTATAAAAGTTTGCGCATTGATATTTACGAGCAAACAACGCAACGCTCGGCATGCTTCCAACCCGTTTCTGCTTGCTGTCAATACCAAGACAACCCCGAGTAAAAAGTTTACAAATATACGCAATTGCACTATCCCTTTGCAAATAATTTAACAAAAAGGCTGTGAAATTCAACGGCTATTTGCTACATTCGCCGGTACCCACCCATAACTACTAGCTGATCAGCCTATGAATAATAATTTTAAAATTGGCGTTCTTCGGGAAACAAAAACGCCACCTGACAGAAGGGTTGCCCTTCCTCCTACACAAGTGTTGGAGTTAATGAAGAATTACCCAAACATACAAGTTGTAGTGCAACCAAGCGATTACCGCTGCTACCGCAACGATGAGTATAGTTCTCTAGGAATCCCCTTGGTGGAGGATATTACCGACTGTGACCTACTCTTGGGCGTAAAGGAGGTTAAAATTGAGGCTCTAATCCCCAACAAAACCTACCTTTTTTTCTCTCATATCGCTAAAAAACAACCACACAACCAAAAGCTCATTCAATCCATTGCACACAAAAGAATAACGCTACTCGACCATGAATATTTAACCGATAAGAACAATGTTCGATTGGTTGCCTTTGGTCGTTGGGCTGGCATTGTTGGAGCTTACAACTGTTTACGCGCACGAGGAATTCGAACAGACTATTTCTCGCTCAAACCTGCTCACCATTGCCTCGATAAAAACGAGCTATTCGAACAGCTTAAGCCCATAAAACTGCGGCCTATCAAGCTGCTCATTACCGGAGGCGGTAGAGTTGCCAATGGTGCACTGGAAACCTTTAGGGCACTTAATGTTAAAGAGGTATCGCCCGAAGATTTTCTCACCAAAACATACAATGAGGCTGTCCTTACAAGGCTCGATCCTTGGCATTATGTTAAACGAAAAGATGGTAATGCGTTTGAATGGGATCATTTCAATAATTTCCCGGGCGAATATGAATCCATCTTTTTGCAATACACCAAGGTAGCCGACCTATTTGTAGCATGCCATTTCTGGGATTTCCGCTCACCCCACTTTTTTACAGCAGAACAAATGCGAAGCCCTGAATTTAACATCTCGGTGATTGCCGATGTTTCCTGTGATGTTGGTGGTCCAATTCCCTCAACAATAAGAGCAACAACCATTGCCGAACCATTTTTCGGTTACAACCCTGTTACCGAGAAAGAGGAAGTTGCCTTTACAAACAAGAAAAACATCACCATAATGTCGGTAGATAACCTACCGGGAGAACTCCCCCGCGATGCCTCCGAAGATTTTGGTAAAGCCCTGGTTGAAAAAGTACTTCCTTGTTACGTCACCAACGATTGCAATGAAGTGCTACACCGAGCGACCATTCTTAAAGAGGGAAAACTCACAGAACGATACAGCTACTTAGCCGACTATTTGGCTGGCAAGTAATGCACCACCATACTATTGAAAGAGGAAACTTAAAAGGTCTCCTCTTTTTTTGTTTATGAAGAAGAATACTGTCAATATCATTAAAATACCATGCACTTGTCGCTTTCGAGAACCCACGCTGAAAGTTCAGCAAGATTGCTGCGCTTTGTGCCCTCAATGAGCCGGCTTTCGGTCACACCACGAACATCCATACAGCTACCACACAATTTTACCTCACATCCTTTTCCTATCAACCCCTTCAAGAAACGCTCCACATTGTAGTAACCATCGGCAGTGTGCTGATTTGGAATGGCGCAGCCAACGGCATCGGCCATTAAAAATATTCGAACAATCGTATCTGGTGAATCCTTTTTTATCTGCATCGCTAGTCGTAATGCATTGTATGCCCGCTCATTACCATAAGGAGCATCGTTTAATAGAAATAAAATAGACATGATTATTTTCGTTTTATGGTATTCTTTAACTTCAACAAAAGAATGGTTAGCGACGCAACCAGCGTAAAGGCATTGGCATAAATGATGGGCTTATCTCCCTTCAATATTCCATACACAAGCCAGAGTGCAATGCCCAGGTTAATAATGGAGTACATGGCCAACGAAATACTCTGAGTATCCTTCGTTTTTATAATCTTAAATGCCTGTGGATAAAATGAAACCGTAGTAAGAACCGCTGCGGCAAAACCAACCATCTCGTTTGAATCCATTTTTTTCCTTCAAAAGTAGAAAAAAGGCTTTGATTCAATCTTATCTGTTAAAAATCTTTTGTTACCATTCGATTAGAAAATAAAAAAATCAATATGTTTAAACTTTGGTTACATATAAGTGAACAATAAATCACAATTATATGTTATAATAATGGTTTTAACACGTTGAATAGTTGTAATTTGTTACCATTAAAAATTGTAACAGACAAAAACTATGTAAAGGCTCAATTTATAGCGATAATAAGTAATACTGATTAACAACAAATAATCTCTTTATGAAAAAAAATGCCCTCTTCACTATTCTTATGGTTGGTCTATTCTCCACATTGTTATATAGCCAGAATAATGGATCTTTAAAAGGCAGAGTATTTAACATTAACAATAACCAACCTATCCCATTTGCAAATATTCTAGTATGGGGCACCAACATAGGAACAGTTTCTGATTTTGAAGGCAACTATATATTCACAGGGCTTAAACCCGGCTTTATAGAAGTAAGAGCATCATCGGTGGGCTTTAAGCCATATGTATCAGCAGAAATAAGAGTTACAAATGCAAGCGCAACCAATCTGGATATAGGCATGGAGGAAACCTCCATCCAAATTCAGGAGGTTACAGTCAAGAGTTCTGTATTTCGACGCAGCGAAGAGAGTCCTGTTTCTCTTCAGAGAATTGGCATTTCAGAGATTGAAAAAGCACCTGGGGCCAATCGCGATATTTCCAAAGTTATTCAATCGTTTCCGGGAGTATCCTCTACGCCGGCCTATCGGAACGATGTAATTGTAAGGGGCGGCGGTCCAAACGAGAATCGATTCTACCTCGATGGAGTGGAAATTCCCACCATTAACCACTTTTCAACACAAGGTGCATCGGGTGGTCCCATTGGGATAATCAACGTTGACTTTGTACGAGAGGTAAATTTCTATACCGGAGCTTTTCCGGCAGACAAGGGCAATACCCTTAGCTCTATTATGGATTTTCGATTGGTTGATGGCAATGCCGACAGGTTAAAGGTAAAAGGAGCACTGGGAGCCAGCGACCTTGCATTAACACTCGATGGGCCTATTACCAAGAACACCACCTTCATACTTTCAGCACGACGCAGCTATTTACAGTTTCTGTTTAATATTTTAAAATTACCCTTTCTTCCTACCTACAACGATTTTCAGTATAAGGTAAAAACCCGCATAAATAACAAAAACGAGCTTACCTTTATTGGGCTCGGTGCAATTGATCAGTTTAAGCTCAACACGGGATTAAAAAACCCGACGGAAGATCAACAGTATATCCTAAATACACTTCCAGTAAACAAGCAGTGGAGCTACACCGTTGGTGCTGTATATAAACATTATAGAGCAGGTGGTAGCGACACCTGGGTAATTAGCAGAAGTTTTTTAAATAATCGAGCCTACAAATACAACAACAACGACAACAGCTCCTTTAAGCTGCTCGACTACACCTCCAGTGAGGGAGAAAATAAGCTGCGTTACGAGCACGACAGAACCACCGCCACGGGTTTTAAGCTCAACTTTGGAGTAGCTTCGGAATATGCCCAATATACCAATGAAACATACCGACTAACCTCGGTTGGTAACGCTGCAGAAACTATCGACTACAATAGGAACTTAAACTTTTGGAAATGGGGAATCTTCGGGCAAATCACCAAAAATATCTTAAATGAGAAGCTAACGCTCTCCTTCGGAATAAGAACCGACGCCAACAGCTACTCCCATAAGATGAACAACATGCTCAACCAACTCTCACCGCGCCTATCTGCCTCCTATGCACTCACCAATAGATGGTCACTTAACTTTAATACAGGTCGATATTTTGAATTGCCACCATACACTACCCTTGGATACGCGTCCAGTGATGGCACGCTCATTAACAAGCAAAATGGCATAAACTATATCCAATCGGACCACTTAGTTGCAGGTCTTGAGTATCGCCCCAACAACGATAGTAAAGCTTCCATTGAGGGATTCTACAAGAACTACCGACACTATCCCTACTCTCTTACCGACTCGGTTGCCATTTCGAGTAAGAGTGCCGACTATGGAACTTTTGGAGATGAGGCAGTGATTCCAATTGGGCAAGGTCGTGCCTATGGCATGGAAATGCTCTACCGCACCAAAAATATTTTAGGTTTTAACGCCATTTTTGCCTACACCCTTGTATGGAGCGAATTCAAAAAGGCGGACAAAAATTTTGTGAATACCAGTACCTATCTCCCCACTGCTTGGGATAACCGTAACATTATCACCATTACGGCAACCCGGGAGTTAAAGAGAGGTTGGGAATTTGGTCTCAAATGGCGCTACGTAGGTGGTGCACCCTATACACCCTACGATCTGTCGCGCTCCTCCCTTATTGATGTATGGAATACACAAAACAGACCCTATCTTAACTATTCTGCATTCAACTCCATTCGGTTTAAGGGTTTTCATCAGCTCGACGTAAGGATAGATAAAACCTATTTTTTCAGCCAATGGACACTCAATTTTTATCTAGATATTCAAAACCTTTATAACTTTAAGGCTGAAGAACAACCTAACTACATTGCCACTGGTGTCGATCCTAATGATGCTTCTCGCTACATCCTTAAAGAGATTCCCAACAATGGATCAGGAACCATTCTTCCGACCATTGGTTTAATTGTTGAATTTTAGAACACCGAATGATAATAACTATCGAATGATGAAAAAAAAGTTGAAAATCAATCTTTGTTTTGTTGCAGCATTGACCATGATACTGTCGTGCACCAGCAGCAAAACCAGCTCGCCCAATGCCGTTGAAGAGATAAACACCAAACCCGACAAAAAAGGCCGAGAGCTAACAGTGACGTTCGACAAGGGATCGGCCTTTAACCACCCTCTCATTGCGATATGGATTGAAAATGAGAATGGAGGATTTATCCAAACACTTTACGTTTCGAAATCGTTTGCCAAGGGTATTTTCAAGTATGGAGTATCTGATGGTAGCAGTTGGAAACCTGGTCCACGACGTAGACCTGCCACCCTGCCTTACTATGCTCACAAACTTGGAATACGCACCCTAGATGGGCTTTACCTCCCTACACCGGAAAATCCAGTCCCCGATGCAGTTACCGGGGCAACCCCAACAGGAAATTTTATAGTAAATGCCACCACCGAGATAAAATTAAGACACTTCAAGGTGCTGCTAGAGATAAATCAACCATGGGATTTTAATGATTCGTGGACCAACAACCTCTTTCCCAACGATGATGAGTACAAAACATCGGGACAACCTGCCGTTGTGTACGCGGCAACCATCAATACCGATAGCCTCACTACGGTAGAGCTAAAACCCATTGGGCATAGTAGCTACAATGGACAAGATGGAAAGTTGGTTAACGACCTCTCGTCATTAACAACGGCACTCAATATTGTAGAAAAGGCTACGGTTACATTAAAAGACTAACATTCTTTATAAAATTCATTGTCTTGTTACAGCTTACCCAAAAAATGATACGATTGACATGAAGCGAAACAATTCGATAAGGAAGATAGCTATTATTGGTGGAACAGGGTTAATTGGAAAAGCACTGGCATATAAGCTAATGGAGGAAAATTATTGGCCAATAATTATAACCAGAAATATCCAAAAAGTTAGTCCAGAATTTGAAGCTCGACAATGGAATGGAAAAAGTGCAGAAGAGTTAGCCAATATCATCAATGGCTGCTATGCCGTGGTAAACTTAGGGGGTGAAAGTATTGCCTCTGGTTTATGGACACCATCAAGAAAGCGAAGATTGCTAACCAGCCGATACAACACCACCAAAAATCTTGTTTTGGCACTAGCACTACTCCATCACAAGCCTGAAATACTACTACAAGGTTCGGCCATTGGCATTTATGGAGCCAAAACATGGGATGCCGACGAACAAACAGCCACAGGCAAAGGCTTTCTTGCCAATTTAGCTACACTATGGGAATCGGCTGCTCAAAAAGCGGAAACGCTAGGGGTTAGAACGGTTTATCTCAGAACAGGTTTGGTTCTCTCGAATAATGGCGGGGCATTCCCAAAAATTCTCACCCCTTTCAAATACTTTCTCGGAGGAAATATGGGCAGCGATAAACGCGTGATTCCGTGGATTCATATCGACGACGAAGTGCATGCCACTGTCTTTTTACTAAATAACGCCAACGCCAAAGGGGCGTTCAACCTTGTTGCCCCGGAAAAGACTAGTCAGCAACAATTCAATGGGCTTGTGGCCAAAAAGCTTCATCGCCCATTTTGGCTGCACATCCCAGCGTTTGTGTTTCTACTACTACCCGGACAAATGGGGAAAGAAATTTTCCTTGCCAACCAGCATATTAAACCAACAGCACTACAACAGTTAGGTTTTAAATTTAACTTCAACACAGCATCCGATGCCATAGAAAACTTAATCTCCTGTTAAGATCGTACTCTTTCAACGGCAAGAAAAAAGAATAGTCCCACGGAAAGCCCAATCATATTGGCAGCCATATCCTGGTAGCTAAAGGTTCGTCCAGTAAGCCCTTGGAGTGTTTCAATGGCAATAGTTAGCACCATGCAAAGTGCCACTAACTTCATCCAACCATACCTATTTAAAACATGAACATTTCTGCTTCGAGCATGGGCAAAAATAGCCGTAATGCCAAAAAAGACTAGGGCATGTATAAGGTGATCGGCCCTGAATACAAAACCATCAATCCTTGCATGAGTGAACCCTAATCCAGGAATGAGGGCAGCAATAAACAGTATTGCAATCCACCCCCAAAAAGCTAATTTTATATGGATTGGTTGAATTTTCATAGGGTGGAAATATAGTGATTAATCACCATAATTGGTTTTGTGAAGGATAAAAATGGGATAATTGATTAAGATGGGTACAAATTGCAAGTTTAAAATCACAATCATTGAACTATGAATACAATAATTTGAAAAGATCGATCGATACCAAATGGCAGCAAAAACAACTAGTATAGAACTTTAACTCCCCATAGCACTTCATGTAGCAAGTAAATATTTGCTAATCGAAAGTCGACTATACCATAGAAGTTTGAGTATTTACTAAATGTCGCGTCAATAAATCAAATGTCCAAAATCGGACAAGAAAGCATTTTTATTAAGTTAGAAATATTTTACTGTATTAATACGCTGAATATTACGAATATTGGCTTAAATATTGTAAAAATATTTGGTAGATTTGCAATCGAGAGACTTAAAAGATAAAATTTTATAAGAGATTTTTTAACTTTGATCTCAACATAAAAGGTATAACCTAATTGGTTACCAATGATTTTGAAAGACCGATTGATTCAAAAAATGACGACTTCGGTTTTTGTCATTAAGAATAGCCAAATTAATTAGAATGCGAAAAGTCCGAAAATGGACGATTCCGTAATAAGAAAAAACAAGGAAATGAATACCAACTCAAAACGACCAACCGACTCAGCGACAGAAATAAGGAATGGCAAAATGCAACTTGATAATGTTATAGGTAGCAAGAATTGTTGCCTTAAACAATTGTCAACTGCAGTTTGCGGCTGTAACCATGATTTTAATACTGGCATGAGAAGTTTCCTTCTTACAATTGCCATATTGCTTGGTTCAGTTGGTTTTGCATTGGGGCAAACAACTTTGTTTAGTGAAAATTTTGAGAGCTATCCAACAACATCGAAGCTTCCAACAGTTGGCACCAATCAATGGATCCAATACCTAATTGGAGCTAATAATAACCCTTGGGGTATTGGAGGTTCTGCCGGGAGTATATCGGGCAACAATAGCCTAACAATTTATCACAACAATGGCACAGAATATACATATAAGAACAATAGGACAGAAAGAGTTGCCTTCTTCTCCAGTGCAATTGATGCAAAACAATATTTCAATTTAAGGCTCAGCTTTAAGTGGAAATGCGTTGGAGAAAATAATTACGATTATGGTCGTGTTGTTTGGTCCACAGATGGTACTAACTGGAATGATGTAAATACAACAAACTACCAAGGTCAAGCAACTGTGCAAACTGTTACAAACTTGGATATTTCCGTCGCAGATTATCAAAATTTTTACATCGGATTTAGATGGATCAACGACGCTTTTGCAGGGACGAATCCTGGATTTACAGTAGATGATATTGTACTATCGGGAACTCCTATACCAATTTATTACTCTCAGTCCGGTGATCCTACCCAACTATCCAGTTGGAATACCTCACGAACCGGTGGTGGCACAAACCCAACTAGCTTTACCGCAAACAACCAAACATTTGTGGTGCAAGCCACTCACTCCATGACTACTGCTTCTGCCTGGAGCATATCGGGAACCAACACCAAGCTTCAAGTAGAAAGTGGAGCCTCTCTTACGGCCAACTCCGCCATCACCCTCTCGGCCAACACCACCTTCCAGCTCGATAACGGCGCTACCTATAACCACAATGCAACCTCCAGCGCAGTGTGGGGCGGCACTGAGGTGCTCGATCCGGCCTCAACCGTGGTGTATGGCTTTTCCGGTGCTCAAAATGTGGCTGCGCTTCCCTATGGCAACCTCACCATTAGCGGTGGTGGAACAAAGTCTCTGCAAGGAAGCACCATTGTAAATGGAATTATCTCCCTAACCAACGGTAACTTAAGCCTTGGATCGAGTGCTTACAATTTAACCCTTGTTACGGGTGCCACCATCTCAGGTACTTTCGATAGCGGACACATGGTAGTTTGCGATGGAACGGGTAGCCTAATAAAACAGGGAACCGTTTCGAGCGATTTTATTATGGTTTACCCTGTTGGAACAGGGACCTCCTATACGCCCTACGAGGTCTCATCGCTCACGGCAACGGTAACCGGAACAGGCAGTCTGAGCGTAAGGGCTGTGCCCGTTATCGCCCCCGGTTCGCCATCAGCAGCCAGCACCGACCTTAAAAAATACTGGAATGTTTCCACCTCCGGCCTTTCATCACTGAGCGCAAATCTTCGGCTTACCTACATTAACCCAAGCGAAGTAGGTCTTGGTGGAGATCAAACAAAATACATTCCATACTACTACAACACCGCCACTTCAACCTGGTCTATTCCTATAGTAGCAAGCGGTGCGGGTGTTAACCCAATGACTGTGTCTGGAGCAACATCGCTCACCGGTCAGTGGACCGCAAGGGAACAACCAATCTACACTACCTACTACAGCTATCAGGCAGGTCCATGGAACACGGCCACCACCTGGACCACCGATCCTTCGGGAACCCTTTCGGTAGGCCCCAAAGTGCCTACAGCTAACGACCGTGTTGTAATTCTAAACGGTAGAACGGTTACCACCACCGACAACAACTACTCGGTTCTTTCCGTTCAAATTAACGAGGGTGGAACGCTTAACCTTGGAACGTTTACCACCCAAACATTTACCGCTATTCGAGGACAGGGGCTAGTTCGGTTACAAAGCGCTACTTTCCCTACCGGCGATTGGAGCAACTTTGTTTCAGCCGGTGGAGGTACCGTTGAGTACTACAATACTGCCAACTTTTCATTTTCGCAGCTGGAATACAACAATCTTATTCTCAACCTCAATACAAATGCCCTTTTGGCTACGCTACTCGGGGATATGACGGTAAACGGAAACCTAACCGTTACCAAGGGTAAATTTCAAATAAACGATGCCACAGCAACGTCCCGAAACCTTACCGTTATGGGAAATGTAAGCGTGGGCGCCTCCGGAAGCATCGGGATAGGAACAGGAAATGCCAACCATCGGTTTATTGTAAAAGGGGATTTCACCAATGATGGAGTAGTTCGTTTTACCAATCAGGCAGCACCCAGCTATACGACAACCCCAACCAATGGACGAGCCGACGTAGTTTTTAACAATCCAAATGCGGACCAGAGCCTCCTGTGTAATGGCCAAAGTGATTTCTATCGCATAGAAATTGATAAGGGTTTCGACCAAACCTATATTCTGAACATTGATGCCAGCGATAACACGAGGTTTAGACTTTTTGGGAGGAATGATCAACAGGCTGTAATCCCAGCTCAAACACCACCCAATTTGCCAAATCCAAATGCATTAGGGTTGTTAGCAGGAACTGTTCGGTTGGGAAATAATATTAACATTCCATGCCTTGGAACCGATAATGGCGTTTTTAATATTGATGAGGATGCAAGGCTTTGGCTCGATGGTGCTACGATAACCTACAATCCAAATCCTCAAAATTACGATCCTATTGTGTATGGAGGCATTCGATTAACCGGATCTTCATATTTCGATTTAAGAAATTGTGCAAATGGATTGGTAATGAGGACAACAGGCCTCCTTAGTGTTGAAGATGGCAGACTCGATATTACTTCGCTCAGAGTATCATCGCAGGATGGACTTGGCACCCATCGTGGGGCTTACATTCAATCGGGTGGAGTTGTTAATGTTTCCGGTGGAAGCACCAACTTCGCTGCGAGTTTTATGCTTCCATATACCGCTATGGCTTTTAAAATGAGCGGCGGAACAATTAATATCCTTGCACCAGCAACAACAGGAGGTAGTGGAAATAACTTTAGCTTAATTATTGGAGCGGCTACGAATAACACGAGCGTCACCGGAGGTACTATAAATATAACCACACCCAATGGAGGTCAAGCAAATATTAATTCATCGGCACCTTTTTGGGATCTAAACATCATTGGATCGGGAACTACATTTCTGCAAGATTATACCGGAAATTTAAATCTACCCCTTGTTCCGGCAATTACAGCACCTTCGTTAATTGTTCTACACAATTTGAGTATAAGCGGAAACAGCATTTTAAACACCAACAATAAGGATGCTTTTGTTGCCGGGGACTTCTCGCTTAGTATAAACTCGAACTATATACCGGGAAACAATACCACCACCTTTAACGGAAGTGGTGGACAGCGTTTTACCAATGCAGGGACAGTAGGTACCGGCGGTAATGGCGTTTATAACCTAACCATTGCAGGAACCTCTAATACCGATATTTTTACCAACAATCTTATTGTTCGCGGTAATCTCGATATTCAACCCAGCTGCTTCCTCAACGATGTTGGGCACACCATTAGCGTTGCCGGAAACATTACCAACTCCGGTACCCATACAAGTCAGGCCAGTGGAGCGATTCTGCTCAATGGAACGGCACTTCAAACCATTGGTGGTTCAGGATCGGGTATCTTCGGAAATCTAAATTTGAGTAACGCCTTAGGGGCAGCACTCGCTTCCAAACAATCGATTACCGGCAACTTACGTTTGGCAACGGGTCTTCTTAATATTGGCACCTACAACCTAACGCTCGGTGCAAGCAGCAACGTTTATAGTGTGCTCACCGGCACAACGGCCAGCTTCTCCGGAACCAAGATGATCCGCTCCGCCGGAAACTTGAGCGATGGAGGGTTAACCAAAACCTACAATAGCACAACCAGCTTCCTCTTCCCCTTTGGAACGGCAAGCGATTATACTCCGGCTACTCTTCAATTTACCATGGCTCCAACCAATTGGGGTTCGGTAACCATACGTCCGGTTGCTCAAATCGAACCCTTTGCCACCTCAACCAACACGCTCACCTATTACTGGAAGGTTACCAGTGATGGCTTTACTGGTGTGCAGGCTGGATCGGTAAGCCATAGCTACAAGTATGTGGATTCCGACCTTTTAGGACACGGTACGGAGGCAAATTATATTCCAGCTACCTATCGCCCGTATAGCTGGGTTCCAATCAACGACATTTCGAAAGTAGTGGATGCAACCAACACCATCCTCTTCAACAATATCAACTTTATCGACGGCGACTATACGGCAGGAGAGCTGTCAGCATTTCAGGCGGTAAAGGTTTACTACAGCCGTCTATCTGGAAATTGGAGTGATGTTAACAGCTGGAGCTCCGTAGCCGTTGGAGGAGCAGTGGATGGTACCATTCCCGGAGCCAACAACCCGGTGGTAATTGGAGATGCGACAAACAATCACACCATTACGGTACCTGTGGGCTATAATAATATTGTGGTAGGTGGCCTTCAAATTAGCAAGGGTTCTGTTCTCGATATTCAAACCACCACCGGACATAATTTTGGAGCCATTCCCGACACCAAAATTCAAGGTAATGGAACGCTTAAAATATCTTCAACAACGGCAACTGCAACCTTTCCAAGTGGTGATTTCGGCAACTTCCTGTCGAAAGGAGGAGGAACCGTAGTATACTATAGCAACGCTACACTTGGTGCTACCACTTTCACTCTCCCTACAACCTACTCATCGGGAACATCAACCATAAATATTGTGGGGTATAATAACCTTATTACCTCTGCCGAGACCGGCAAGAGCATTACCTTACCCAACTCGAACCTGGAAATATATGATGATTATACGGTTGCAGGAACCGGTTTATCGCAATTAAATAATACTTCCACTTCCAGAACGGTTACCATCGATTCAAATTTAGTTGTTCAGAGTGGAACCCTTCGTTACACCAACACTAATAATACCGCCCAAAATGTGGTAGTGTATGGTGATGCCATTGTAAATACCGGCGCCACCTTCGACGTTAACACTACCGGAAATGCAACTAACAGCTTAACCCTCTACGGTAACCTTACTAATAACGGTATCTTCGATATGTATACCGGTACCAACCAAATTTGTAATGTGACCTTTACAGGCAATACCAATAAGGAGATAAATGGCACCGGCACCACCACCGATTTCAATACCATTGTGGTGAATAAAGGAAGTTCGCGAAACACTTTGCTGGAGGTGAAATCTTCGGCCCTTACGCTGAATACAAACCTTGCCACGGCCCTTACTTTAACCAATGGAACATTTAGACTTACAAGCCCCATTACCCTAAACCTAACAAATTCAGGCAGCTTTAATATTCCCATTTCAGGTTCGCTGTCGGCAAATGGTGGAACAATTAATATTGGCGGTTCATCGGCCACCGATGCCACCGACTTACAACTTAATGGACGGCTTGAAGTTATTGCAGGGGGTGTAAATATTGGTACTGCCGGGAACACCTTCAACAACGATATTGAATACTCCTCAGGTGGATACCCTGAGATAATAGTTAGCGGTGGTAGCCTCTATGTTAATGGTCAAGTTCGAAGAGTTACCACCATCAACACCGGTTCACTAAACTACTCGCAAAGTAATAGCTCAAGCATAGTTACCATTGCCGGAAGCAATGCAAACAATGCTAGGGCCATGCTTGAAATTCTCAACACCGGAAGTAAATTCAATATGAGTGGTGGAACACTAAATATTACCGGAAGTTTTAACAGTGCTGCATATAACGACCTTTATCTCGCACCCGACACCAGTAATGTTACAGGAGGAACCATCCTCTTTGGGTCATCCACGACTACGGCCAACACCGACTTTAATATGGTTACCTCTGTTCCTCTTTACAATTTAGAGGTAGATGCAACAACCAACAATAAGATCCTTGATCTTCGCATTTATCCGCTCACGTTAACAAACAACCTTACCATCAATGGAAATTCCATTTTTAAAACAAACGGGCTGAATGTTACCATCGGTGGAAACTTGATTAATACTAATTCCAACGCCGCTTCAGGGTTAAATGTTGGCGGTTATCAACCTAGTATTTCAACCCAGACAACCACCTTCAATGGTTCAGGGTCGAAAAATATTTCGGGTATAGGTGCCAACCTCACCAACTTTGCCAACCTCACCATTAACACGTTAGGGACACTGCTGCTTAATCCCAATAGTAATATCAAAATAAACAATAACCTTGCACTGAACAGTGGCACACTGGACGATGGAGGAAACTCCATTTCACTGGTTGGTAATGTTAAAAACAATGCGGCCCACACCAGCTCCATAGCTGGGGGCGGAATATCCTTTGAAGGTAGCCAGCCTCAGGTTATTAGTGGAAGTGGAACAGGAATATTCGGTAACGTTGTGCTCAACAATACCACCGGTATTAGCATGGTGGACAACAGCGTTATCAACGGCAAGTTAACCTTCACCTTTGGTAGCCTTTACATCGACGACTACTTGCTGACGCTTGGGACTGGAGCCTCTATTGGAGGAACTCCCGATGCCACCAAGATGATAATATTGAATGGCGTAATATCCGATGCTGGCGTTAAGAAAATTTATCCTACTGGAGCCAGCACCTTCACCTATCCCATTGGGGTAGCGGGAAAGTATACACCTGCAATCTATAGCCTTACGGCAAACGCCAACAGCAATGCCTTCATCACAGTAAAGCCGGTAAATTATGCTCATCCTGCCTTGGCCAACCCCATTGGTGATGAGCTTAAATACTACTGGAATGTAGTGTCAGGAGGGTTTACGGTTGCACCAACCATTTCTCAAACATACAATTACTTAGCCAGCGATGTTACGGGTGACGAAACCATCTATGTATCGGGGCGCTTCTTAAATGGAGTTTGGAATCCACTAGGTGGAATTTCTGGAACGGTATTTTCGGCAACCCATCAAATAATTCTAAGCAATGTATCCTTTATCGATGGCGAATACACTGCAGGTGTAACCACCAACTTCACACCCAACCTACCCATTCTATACAGCATAAAAACGGGTAACTGGTTCGACGATACCGCTTGGTCAACAGTAAGTAACACCGGAACTTCCTGTGGTTGCCATCCTCTCGGAAATCCGGTAATTATTGCTGCTGCTCACACCATTACCATGGATGCCGATGGTGCCGATGCCTACTCTGTAGAGCTGAATGGAACACTCGATGTTAAACAAACCGTATTTCATAATATTGGTCACGTTACAGGTGGTGGTAAGTTAAATATCACCTCCACCAATGCCGGATTCTTTGTATTTCCGGGTGGTAATTACGACGTATTTATGGCCACCAGTGGAAGCACCATCGAGTTTATGGGTAACAACGATGCTAGCTTGCCGCTTAAGCCGGGGAACAACTATAAGCCTTATCAAAATGTTATTTTCTCCGGAACCGGCAAAAAGCTCATTTCGGCCGAAGACCTTAAGGTGCTCAATAATTTAACAATTAAAGATGCCGGCTCAGTTCTCAGCAACGAGCTGTATAACCGGAAAATAACCATTCTTGGCAGCTGGATAGACAATAACACCACGGCAATAGGCGGATTTATACCGGGGTCGGGTATGGTTAACTTTAACGGCACTGCAAACCAAAATCTCACCATCACAAGTGGCTCGGCAACAGAGCAGTTCTACAACCTTACCATTAATAATCCAGCCGGAGTTACCATCACTGGAGGAGGAAAAGCCAATGTTTCAAATTTGCTATACCTCACCAATGGAAATATTACCACAAGCACTACTAACCTGCTATCCATTTCAAACAGTAGCCCAAGTGCAGTCATTGGTGGTGGATCAAGCTCGTTTGTAAACGGTCCGCTGCAAAAGAAGATACTGGCTGGTGGCTCGTTTGTATTCCCAGTTGGCGATGCCTCTGGTTCCAGATATGGACGATTAATTGTATCGGAAGCTTCAACGGCAGGCAACTATATTTCTCAATACTTTAACCACAACCCACTGCTGGAAGGTTATGACCCAACAATCAAGACCCCACCCGTAGACGTGGTGAGCAACCTCGAATATTGGAGGGTGAATGGTCCAACCGCAGCCAGTGCAAATGTTACTGTTCGATGGGACAGCAACAGCGGTATTATTCCCATTGATGCCCTTACTCGACAAAAGTTAAGAGTGGTGGAATGGAATGCCTCTTGGGTAAACCGAGGCGCATTAGTAACCGATGGCGGAACCTCGAGCGGAACCATAAAAACCTCACCAACGGTATCTTTGGTAGGGAACCACTTCTTTACCATTGGAGTAGAGAGCTTACCAACGGCCACCATTACCAGTGGAGCGGCCAGCATTTGTAACGATGGCTCCTCAACGCCTATTGACATTACCCTTACCGGAACGGGGCCATGGACCATTAAATACAAAATTAACGGAGCAAGTGAGACAACCATCAGCAACATTGCTATATCGCCATATTCATTAATTGTTTCCAACGCAATCCCAACGTTGGCCTCCGGTGGACCAGGCAACTATGCCTTCACCATCTCCTACGTAAAAGATGCCACAGGCAGCACCGGTATTCGCGACTTTGTCACCTCGGCAATCATTACCCTGAATGCCTCACCAAACCCGGTTATTTCTGGTTTGTCCACTACGCCAAAAAATTCTACCGTAACGTATTCTACACCAGCAGTTACAGGAGTTAGCTACAGTTGGAGTGTAACAGGTGGTACTATTCAAAGTGGTGCAGGCACCAACCAGATTACTGTTTTGTGGGGTTCTGGATCGTCGGGTACGGTAATCCTTTCCGAAACAGTTACCGCTGGTGGTTGCAGCAAAACAACTCCTACCTTCAATGTTACCCTTACCGATATTCCAAACCCACTGGTTTCAGGCAACAATGTGGTTTGTGCCGGCGGCGGATATGAGACCTACTCAACTCCGCTCGTTGGATCACATACCTACGTTTGGACCGTGGTTGGCGGGAATATTGTATCAGGCCAAAACACCAATTCCATTTCGGTTGACTGGACCATTGCCGGTGCCGGCTCCGTAAAGGTTACGGAAACAGGAACCTCGTCAATTTCAAACACGCTAATAATTACGATAAATCCACTCCCATCAACAACCAATGCCGTTTCGGACCCTGCTGTGTGTGCAGGTGATGTTGCCAATATTATTATTACCGGTGCCCCCGCTGGTATTACCTACCAGCTGCGCCTAAATAGCGACAACTCACTTGTTGGAAGTCCCGTAAGTAGCGGACCTGGTGGTAACGTAACACTTCCGGTACAACTATTGCCAACAATATATACAATGTGTATGCCACCAACGAGTATGGCTGTGGTGTTCAACTAAGCGACCTAGCGAACGTTACGGTTAACCCCAAACCCACGGCATCATGGATTTCAAGTAACACCTCCACCTGTGGCTGGAAATAATGGAGATGGCTTTTCGGTAACTAACGTAACAGGATGCACCTATGTATGGACTATTGAGGACAACGTTGGAACCGTTGTCGGCTCCGGAAACAGTATTACGGTAAACTGGAAAAGCAACTCCTCTATTTTTACAGGAATGGTCACCAGTGTAGTAAAAAAGGTAACCGTAACCATAACCAATGCAGGTGGCTGCGCTACCATTCTGGAGCAAAGTGTAACCATTAATCGAGTGCCAGAATCCGGACCAGTTTATCATGTTAACAACAACTTTGGATATTAGAAATTTTCGAAAATAGTGGATTGCAAAAATCCCCGGCCAGCTTGGTCGGGGATTTATTTTTTGAAGTTTAAATTTCTGGTTTCTTGTTTAACTTGGAAGGTTCTCCGTCCACTTACGGATAGGTTGTTACTGCACAGCGTTGCACGTTGTTTTCACAGTGTTTCACAGAGAAAAAATAATAGAATTTAGACTGTTAATGGCAACGGCAGATCTTCCGACTCCCGACTTCGGTCTTCGATCTTCCTCCCTTTCACTACATTTCGGGCCTTCAGCCCTTCTATGGAATGGATGACAAATACACAGGGCTTCACTACGTTGCGCCCTGAGCTATTACATGTCGTTACTTCAGAACGATCTGCTTTTTGCAGAATAATAATCCCGATAAATCGGTCAACGCTATTCAGCAACGGTCAACTTCGATCGTTCGACTCCCGACTTTAGCCCATTCACCCTCAATTTTCAATAATCCATCCCATAAAGAGCTAACCCAGTCAAAAAAAATAAGGGTGCAGCAATTGCATGGAAACATATCATTTGGCAAACTCGTTAATTGCAGTAAGCTTTGTAGTGGGCGGAGATTAGATTGAAACAACCGAAACTTCGCCCTAAATAAAAGCTATTTTTAACGTATATTTAAGCCGTAATAAAGACGTTAAACAAACATAGAACAACTTGAAGTATCCATTTTTAAACCATGAAAATTCAAGTAAGGCGATGCTGCACGTTTTTGCACCAAAGAAAGGCATTACCCTAGAAACGACAATCCCAACTACGCAAAATCTACCATCATGATAACATTTACCCAGATTCTTACAGTTACAGTTCAAAGCCAAGCTAATTCTTCGAGGCAACCAAAGGCCCAAAAGTATTTTATCAAGGGAATGCTTATGCTCCTACTGATGCTATGGGTTGGAGGCGCGTGGGCACAAGTAAATGGTGATTATCAAACCCGAGCTTCAGGAGATTGGAGTGCCAATACAACCTGGCAGGTACGTAGCGGCGGGGCTTGGGTAAATTGCGCAGCAGGCGATTACCCTGGTGCAACAGCGGGTGCCGGAACTGTTACCATTCTAAATGGACATAATATTTCATTGGATATCTCCCCCGCCAATGCGATTGGGGCACTAACGATAAATAACGGCAATGCTCAATCTTCAGTGGCCTTCTCAGGAAATAATTCATTAACCGTAAATGGTGCAACAACTGTTTACAGGAAACTCCAATGGGATTACAAAATCGGTTGATGTTAACGCCGGAACCATAACAACTGGAAGCATTTCAATTAACTCAGGTAACGGTTCAAGAGTTGCTCAAGTTACGATCTCTTCAGGGATAATAAACTGTGCCGGCGATCTTCTATTTTCAGGAAACTCTGCTAATGCCAGACTAATTTTTACGGGAGGTGGAACCCTAAATATTGGAGGGAACTTGGGCACTGGTGGAACCTTAACTCCAAGCACAGGTACCATAAATTACAATGGCGCTGGAGCCCAGAATATCGCTAACTATACCTACTACAACTTAATTACTTCGGGTAGTGGTACAAAAACTCTTGCATTTGATATTTCAGTCAACAATAATCTTTCTATTCAAGGAAGTTCAACACTAGCAACAGGTCCACGACAAATTACGGGCAATGGAGTTGGAACCTTATCCATGGATGCAGGAACTACCTTAACCTTGGGATCACCCTCTACCACAAATGTGGTTAATCTACCTACTTTTCTGACATATAGCTTAAACCCAACCAGCACCGTTGTTTTTCAAGCTAATGTGGCCCAAACTGTTTCGAATACACCGGTTTATGGAAATCTTACCCTATCGACAGGAGCCACCGCCACTACAAAAACAGCCACTGGTAACTTCACTATAGCCGGTAATCTCACCATTAACAATAATACAACGCTATCCTTAAGCACAGCTGCAGCAACGTGGAATATTGCAGGAAGCGCAACCATTGATGGAACTCTCAATTTTGGGACCAACGTTGCCAAAACGGTTAATATTTCCGGTGACCTAATCGATGCCACCGGAACAATTAATATGACCGGTGCAGGCCTTGCCCATACATTGAATCTTGGAGGGGCAAACAATGCCTTAACCACATTCACTACAACTTCTGGATCGGGAAGCACGGTTAACTATACCAGTGCATCGGCTCAACAGGTATTTTCAAGCACAAGCTACCAAAATCTTACCATATTGGGGTGGTGGAACAAAAACGCTTAGCGGTGCTACCACCGTCAATAACAACCTTACCCTTACGGCGGGGATACTGCAGTTGGGAAACAACAGCCTAACCATTGCCAATACTGCAAATAACGCCATTCAGGGTGCTGCATTTAGTGCAACCAATATGATTGAAACCAACGGCACGGGTTACCTTATCAGAAATGCAACCACTACTCTCCCCATTCTATTTCCGGTTGGTGCAGGTGGTTACTACTCCCCGGCCACCATTAATGCAATTAGCGCAACAACCGGAACTATTAGTGCAAGAACTGAGCAAATTTTTACATTAGGTTCGAACTATCTCGAAAAATTTTGGAATGTGCTCACCAGTATTACCGGCAAAATAATAACGGCTACCTTTGCCTACGATGCAGCGGAAATAACAGCAACCCCAACACAAATAATTAATAAAACCGGGACTATTTGGAAAACACCTACCGGCACACAAAGTTTTAGCCTTAACTCCTTTACCATTACCGGAACAACCGATATAACAAATACCAGTTCTTCATGGACTGCCGGCCCGGTTCCCGGCACCTTTTTCTCATACCAAACGGGCAGTTGGAACGACCCTACCACCTGGACTTCCGATCCCGGAGGTACAACCCAAGTTGGCACAACCGTTCCCGGTGACGGAAATGCAGTGGTTATTCTTTCTAGTAGAACGGTAACTCTTCCCTCCGATATTACTACCCCCAATCTCAAAATAAATATCAATGAAGGCGGTATTATCGATATGTCAACCTTCAGCTTTTCAGCAGGATTAAAAGAACTTAAAGGAACAGGAACCCTACGCCTAAAATCAGTCAACTTTCCAACTGTAACTACAAACACCTTCGTTAATTCTGGAGGTGGCACAACAGAGTATAGCAACGCAACAAACTTCACGCTGCCGACAACCCAAGCAACATACAACAACCTGAAAATTAATGCCCCCGGGGTAATCGCAACCCAAATGAGCGATATTACCCTCAACGGTGATCTAAGCGTTAAACAGGGAACATACCGCATAAACGATAATACCACTGCCGCCCGAAGGAATTTTACCATTAAGGGAAGTGTAACGGTTGATGCAGGTGCCTCCATCACCGTAGGAACAGGGGTAACCAATACAACAGCCGACCCACTTGCAACAACTGAAACGGGCACGGCTCCCTTTATTAACTACTACGATGGCCAATCGCACAGGGTGGTAATTAATGGGGATTTTACAAACAATGGAACAGTGAAGTTTACCAATCTTTCCTACCCCATTTATGATGCATTCCCGCCAATTACACAAGATGCAACTACCGGCTTTGCAACTGTTTACTTTCAGGGAGCAACAAATAATACCTTAACCTGTAATGGCACTACCGATTTTTACAACTTGGTGCTAGACAAAGGGATCGATCAGAGCTTTTCGCTAACCGTATACTCCTCGGCCTACTCTAACTTTCGATTATTGGTGCAAATAATGCCGGTGGATATAGCGGAGGTGCAAATCCAAACCTGAGAAAAGCATTATGGATTCGTACCGGAACACTTATTCTTCAAGGATCAACCATTATCCCCTCCCTATCGGAAGGAACTGGAAATTCGGGCACAGGAGGTCCCAACTCCGACTTTTATTTACCATCCAACGGAGCCCTCACCCTGGATGGTTCGCAGGTTATTGTATTATCCACCGCCGATGATTACGGTGAGGTAAATATAGCCTATGGTGTAGCTGGAGGAATCGGTTTGGTGAATGGTGTTGGACAAGGTGGCTCCAGCTCCTTCTCGGTACTAGGGAAGTTCAAGATAAACAATGGCTATTTCTCCACCCGCGAATCGGGTGGATTAATTACCTGGAGCGATGCATCGGGTCAGTTTGTAATAAGAGGCGGGACGGTTGATACCAAGCAGTTTCGTTCGGCAGGAACCGGAGGAGGTCTGGCTTCGTACGATCAATCAGGCGGGACATTTATTCTCCGAGGACGATTTCAGCATACCCTCAACTTTTCCAGTATAGGACAACTAATGTCTACCTCCCTAAATACGGTAAGAGCAAACGATGGTAGTTTAGGTGGTACTTTAGGCACCTTTAACCTGAATGAGCTAACTAACGTATTTACCATGTCGGGAGGAACCATTAGAATATACGATGCCTGTAGCACAGGTGGTAGGGTGTTTGACGTACTCTCCTCATCGGGGAATATTAACGTGACGGATGGTTCCATCCAATTTCTACCTACAACTGGAACCGGTGGAAGTGCCGATGCAGCCATTCATTACATCCGATCGAATGCTGCCTTAGGAAATGTGCTAATTAATAGGGTAAGTGGATCGACTACCCTGCAGCTGGATACCTATCCACTAACCGTATTAAAAAATTTAACCATAACCTCCGGCACCTTAACAGCAAACAATCTTAACGTAACGGTGGGTGGTGATTTCTCCATTGCAAGTGGAACGGTTTATACCCCGGGAACCAACTGGACCATCTTTAATGGTTCCGGTGGCCAAAACTTCAACGTGAACCTGCTAACGCCAATAGACTTAAATAAGTTTAAGCTTGACAAACCGTCAGGTACAACCTTAACTCTGGCTGGAACGCAAACGAATATTAACGTTGCCGACTCCTTGATGATTGTTGCCGGCAACTTGGCCGATGGCGGTAAAACCATAAACTTTGCCGGCACCATAACCACGGCATCGTACTTATATAACTCGGGGATACACTCAGGCACAGGAAAAATTGTATTGAACGATGATGTTTCCCAGCTAATTACCGGTGATGGAAATGGTATTTTCCAGAATCTGGAGTTAAATAACAATACGGGGACTGCCCCTATTTCATTGGAATCCAATATTACCATAAACGGAACCCTTACCCTTTCGCAGGATAAGCTCTTCGATATCAATACCTATAACCTAAAGTTGGGTGCATCGGCAACTGTTGTCGGAGCAAGCGCCAGCCGATACATACAGACTAGCGGAAATGCCGGCGACGGGGGTATCACTAAAGTCTACTCATCTTCGGCCACCAGCTTTACCTTCCCCTTGGGAGCCCCTACACTAATCCCGGTAAGAGCGGTAAAGTACACGCCATCCACTATTACCATAAATGGAACACCTACTGCTTTTGGATCCATTACGGTGAATCCCGTAGGCTATGAGCACCCTGCCACCACCTTCAAAGGAAGAAGTTTGACCTACTACTGGAGGGTAAAATCGAGTGGATTTACACTTGGTTCGGCCACGGCAACCCAAGGATACACCTATAGCTCGACCGATGTGGTTACCGGAGCAGGCATTACAGAGGCAAATTATGTTGCTGCACGCTACAACGGAATAAGCTACACCTGGACCAACGGAACTACTAGCGATGTGGATAAAACCAATAAGATTATTGGAGAACCGGGAGTTGGAACATTCTTAGAAAATGTGAGCTTTATCGATGGCGACTATACGGCCGGAGACAATAGCTCGAACAATCCTTTCGGCACACCAAAAAAATTCTACAGCTTAGCTAATGGGAACTGGGACGTCCCTGCCACCTGGTCAAACACCAGCCATACAGGCCCAGCAGCAACATCCACACCAGCAACAAATGATATTGTTATTATAGGCAATGGGAATACTGTTACCCTTACTAAAACCGAGAACTGTGCTAGCTTGCAAATAGAAACAGGCTCTACATTAGACATCTACACCTATACTGGAAGTACATTCAGCATGGTAATGAATAATCCAGGAGGTAACGGATTATTCAGAGTTACTACACCCGTAACGGTCAATAATTCAACTCCTGGTCTTTTCACATTTCCAAAGGGTGACTTTTCCGATTTCAATACCAATGGAGGAACAACTGAGTTTTATGATATTGATGGTACGGTTGGAGCGCTTTATATTCTCCCTGCAAATGTGACCCAATATGGAAACCTAATACTCACCGCTAAAGGTGGGGATAACTTGGTACTACCAAATAATGCGGCAACCAACATATATGGCGATCTTACCTGTAATGGCGATGGAAATACTGCATGGATAGCTATGAGCTGGAATACCGCTATTTGGCCTTACAATAATAATACTGCTTACAACCCAACCATTGAAAAAACAGTTCATGTAAAAGGTAACATGTTCATTAATGCCGGATCCTTCGAATTTTTCAATGACAAAACACCACAACATCTTATTGTGGATGGAAACATTACAATAGCGGCAGGAGCGGTACTTGAAATTTATCCAGGTTATCCATTTGCAACACCTGTTGTCACGAATACTATAGCCATTGGAGGTTCAATAATTAATAATAACAAAATGACGCTCAGCGCCGTTACTGGTGGAAGAACCTATAACATAGATGCAACCTTTTTTGGTGCAACACCTGCATCCATAACTAATACCGAAGGAAATCCAACAACGGTATTTAATAATGTTCTGGTAAACAAAGGAACCTCGCAAGCCACTACCCTTACTTTAGATATTGGAGGAACGTTAACTACCCCAACAAATAATTGGCTAACGCTCCTAAATGGAACCCTTAAGTATATGCGTAGCGACCCGGGAACGGATTTTACCATTACCACCACAAGCGCCCTTACCATTCCTTCTACAGCTGGGCTGTATATCGATTACCCAAACAATAGTTCCAATAAGAACATCTTGATTGGCAACTCAGCATCCAACACCAACGACCTCTATTTAAATGGTAAGTTGACCGTTATAAGCGGCAAAGTGTACGTTGGACCAACCAATGGAACTACGGCATACAACAACGACATAGAATATTCCGGTGGAGGTGCGTCTGCCATTGAAGTACAGGGTGGCAATTTAGTTGTAAACGGTCAAATTCGCAGAAACCCCTCAACTTCCAATGGTATACTAAGCTATATTCAAAGTGGTGGTAATGTAGTAATTAACGGACAGGCTGCAATACCAGGAAATGCAAAGCTGGAGGTGTGCAATACTGGAAGCGTATTTAACATGTCGGGCGGAACCATTACCATTGTAAGAGGTGGTGGAACTACCTATGGCGATTTATACATAAGGGCGGCAAGCAGCACGGTTACCGGTGGCGAGATTATTTTTACACAAAGCCCGGTTGTCGGTCCAGTTGTTAGTCAAGTTCAAAACTACCTCCTCGATGCTAACGTGGCATTAAACAACTTAACCGTTACCGGAAAAACCTCTACTACGGCTTATAATGCAACGGTTAAGCTCCTTATCAGCCCACTAACCTTAAAGGGAAACCTGACCATAAGCAATGGGAATAGCTTCTTCGATGCCAACTCCAACTACAACATAAATGTAACGGTGAAGGGTGGATTCACCAATAATGGTACCTATAATCACTATAACAATATTACAACGTTTAGTGGTGGAACCCAATCGATCCAAGGTTCCTCATCAACCGACTTTTACGATTGGTGGTGAACCCGGTTACCTCGCTCTCGCTAATTAGGGACATTACCGTTTACAATAACCTTACCCTCAGCTCGGGACAGTTGCTCAACAGCACCTTTAACATTAACCTAAAGGGCAACCTGGTGAACAATGCCAACTACGATGGCGATGCCGCCCAGGGTGGAGTTATTCTTAATGGTAGCGTTTTACAATACATATCAGGCTCCGGAACTTTTGGACGATTGGAGCTGAATAATTCCGCCGGAGCACGCACACTGAGCTCCATTTTCCTTCAAAAGAACTTTAAGCTCACAACGGGAATTTTAGATATCAACCAAACCCTCTTTACCCTTGGAGTTAATAGCACCATTGAAGGAAGCCTATTTGGATCGAACAAAATGATTGCCTCCGATGGTGTATTTAGTAACGTGGGGCTACGTAAATACTTTAGCATATACAGCGGTGCTCAGCAAACATTTACCTACCCCATTGGTACTTCGACCAAGTACACCCCTGCCATTTTATCCTATACCGACATTACCAACTTGGGATTCATTCGGATTAACAACATCAACGCGAACCACCCCGGTGTTCTCGACGCAAATAACGTATTACAATATTACTGGGAGGTTGAAAGTGATGGTATCAAAGGATTTAAAGGATCGTTGGTTTTTAACTACCTACAGGAAGATGTTAAGGTTACCGGTGTCAATACCGAAGCAGAGTATATTGCTGCGGCTCTGCTTATTCCCGGAACCAGCTGGATAAAAGCAGGCCCAGGGGGGAATGACTTAACCGACAATGTTTACGACTTACTGAATGAGGTTAAATTCGATTTTCCCAACTCCAACAGCCTTAGCGGTGAATATACCTGCGGTATTGATATAGCGTTGCCAAACGAGGTGCCCCAGTTTAAGAGCATTAAGGATGGTAACTGGAACGATCCAACCGTTTGGCAACAAACCGGTGGCGATTCCTACACGCTTACTAGCGGCCCCAATGGGTTTATAGTAACCATAAGTGCTAGCGATACGGTATCCATCGATGCCAACTATGCCTTTACCTACAGAATGACCATTGATGGAACGTTGAAGGTTGTGTACCCCTACATGGGTAATAACTTTGGTACAGTTGAAGGAAGTGGCACCCTCTATCTCGAAAATGCCACCTTCCCTGCAGGTCGGTATAGCAATTTCTTAAGCTGTGCCAATAATGCTACCCTGGAATATGGTGGAACGCTGGACTACACCCTGATTTCCGACCTCTACTCCTCCATTCCAAAGCTTTACTTTACAGGAACCGGCACTAGAACGCTACCCAATAAAGATCTGACCATTTGTACCCGACTGCTAATTGACGGCCCAACGCTCGACAACAGCGTAAGCAATAGAAAGCTGACCATACAGGGCACCATGGAACGATACAATACCGGTAAATTTTTGAGCGGAACCGGAACCAATGCAATTGTTAGCTTCGATGGAAGTGCTGCTCAAACCATTGGTGGTTCGTTTGGCGATTTTACCGGAACAAATAAGTTTAACCACTTTGCCATAAACAACGGCAGTGGACTTACCGTTAACACGGGAGGTGCCATAGAGGTAGCCGGCAACTTAATGCTAACCGCCGGCAATATAACCACCTCCTCTGCAAGTGCATTAACCATTACCAATACCAGTGTTAGCTGTGTTATACCTTCGGGCGGTAGCGCCTCATCGTACGTAGATGGGCCCCTAACAAAAAAGATTAACCAGGGTGAGAGCTTCTGGTATCCGCTGGGTAAGGGAACCGTGCTAGGAAACAGGTTTACCCTAACCGATACCCAAACCGGCCCACAACTATGGACCGCAGAGTTCTTTTCACCGAACCCCACCTACCCCAACTTTACGTCACCACTGTCGTACGTAGACTCCTACGACTACTGGACCATAAGTGCCCCATCGGGAAATCAAGCCAAAATAAATTTGGCCTGGGATCCAACGAGCGACCTTACACCACTGATGACCCAAAATGGGCTAACCGATATGCGGGTAGCAAACTACAACACCGGCACCAGTAATTGGGTGGATGTAGCCTCGGATGCAACCGGCAACAACAATTATGGTACAGTTTCTACCACAAACACCGTTACCATTCCGGCAACAGGAGCAAGCGATTATACGCTGGCCTGCATAAATATTGTTAAGCCAAGAGCAAGGTTCAATCAGTCGTCGCCAATATGCGGTGGCAGCGGTATTCCCGTAATATTTACCGGGGTTACTTCATCGAACCTCAATTACATTTTAAACTACAAGAAGGGTGGAGTTGCTCAAACGGCCGTAACCGTATCGTCGTTGCCCTACACCCTACCTACCGATGCCACGGGAAACACCTATCAGCTTACCAGCTTTACCTACAACAATCCGCCCCACACCACCCCAATTATAACAGGGGTAGTTGATCCATCTATTGTAACCTCCTATACCATTCCGGACGTTGCCGATGCTGGTGCTAATCAATCGCTATGCGGAGTGAATACAACAAACCTAGCCGGAAACGATCCTCTTGTAGGCACGGGTTTATGGACCGTTGTTTCGGGTAGCGGTGGTACGGTACTTAACCCCACCATATACAGCAGCGTATTTAATGGAACTCCCGGAACAACCTATACACTCCGCTGGACCATTAGCAATGGAGGATGTAGCTCCTTCGACGACGTGGTAATTAGCTTTCCGCTACTACCTCTCATGCCATCGGCAATTCTGGGTAACAACCCGGTTTGTCCAGGCGCAACAGGTGTTTTATACAGTGTAACCAACGATCCTTCGGTAACCTACACATGGAGCTATACGGGAACAAACGTGACCATTACCGGTAGCGGAAATTCGAGATCCTTCGATTTTGCAAGCAATGCCACGGGTGGATTATTAAGCGTTACAGCAACCAATGGTTGTGGAACCAGCAGCGCTCAATCGATTACCATTGTAATAAATTCCATTCCAACGGCCACCTTAACCGCTGACGGTGGAGGTATGATATGCGAGAATGATAAAGCTACACTCCATCTT